>Ga0184623_10000007_pt1 | contig 75053 bp, 74 predicted proteins | sample PLM1_100_b1_FD_133138 | JGI IMG/M metagenome (GOLD analysis project Ga0184623, IMG submission 133138) | Groundwater sediment microbial communities from an aquifer in East River, Colorado, USA - PLM1_100_b1 | ecosystem: Environmental > Terrestrial > Soil > Riparian zone | place: USA: East River... | reverse complement strand
TTTGACATCAGCTATGCCAGCTGCCAATAATCTGACAACTAATTTGACATCAGCTATGCCAGCTGCCAATAATCTGACAACTAATTTGACATCAGCTATGCCAGCTCCTGCACCTGCTAGTAAATTAGCATCATTGATCGATTTGATGAATCAAAATATGACTTACATCAATATTCATACATCAAAATTCCCTGAGGGCGAATTAAGAGGTACATTGATAAATTCAACAAAATAACTATTTTTTGAGACCACAGGTTTTTTTAACCTAGTTGAATCTCATCAATTTAGTAAGGCTTTAGAACAAAAGAATTTAAGATAAAACTTTACATTTTATTATAATGTCGTTTTTTCAAAAGGATATAAAAACCGTTTTTTCTAGTAAGAAATTTCCTAGTTTAAGATCTCCTATTTTAATTTGTGGATTTCCCGGAAGTGGATACGTAGGCAAACTTGCAATAGATCACCTTATCAAGGAATTAGCAAGCGTTCATCTAGCCGATATTTACTCAACTTCATTTCCTCCGCAAGTGATAATAAAAAATACTGGCACTGTTGAACTTATGAAAAATATACTGTACTATGTAAAAGATAGAGGACAGAAACATGACTTTTTATTTCTCACAGGAGATGCCCAACCAGTGAGTTCTAAAGTAGAATATTTGTTGGGAGAAGAAATAGTAAAAATTGCAAAAAACTTTGATGTTAGACAAATCATCACTCTTGGTGCATATATAACAGGTATGTTTGTTGAAACTCCGAGAATATTTGGTGTTGCGACTGATGATGACGGGTTGAAACTCTTAAATTCATTCAATATATCAAAAATTGATAACGGTAGTATTTCAGGAATGAATGGTATTTTGTTGGGTATCGGTAAAATAAACAACGTAAAGGGAATTAGCCTGTTGGGAGAAACATCAGGATACGTTATTGATGCGAATGCATCGAAGTATATTCTTAAAAAATTACTTGCAATTATTGGTCTGGACATAAGTATGGAAGATATGGATAAGAAGGCAAAGGATACAATAATGTTAATAAAGAGCATAGAACAGAGAATTGGCGATAAAAATTCATTAAGTGACGATGTTCAGCAGATGGTTCAAAAGAAACAACCCGAAATTGGATATATTAGCTGATTTGAAATAAAATTAAATTCTAGCTGGTAAGTTATTGATACTAAATTTAGGAATTCTCTAAGAATTATAATTTAATAAGTTTTCCATAGCGCCCAATATTCAGACTATTTTCGCCTCTAAATGATTGAGTGTATCCGTTTTCAATAGACACTTCGTCTCCTTCAGTTACCATGTTTATTTGGTCGTTCCATAATGATAACTTAATACTACCGCTCTCATCGGAGAGAACTGCGTCTGCTACCTGGGCTGTATCGCCATTCCTCAAATTTACAGTTCGAGGTTCTTTCAATGATTCAATCTTGCCTTTTACATTTATTCCTCGCATTCCGGCATGCAATTGATTTATTTTTGTTTCCATCGCCATTTGTCAATTATCACGCTTGTTCTAATAATAAAGTTTCTGTATTTTCTAAATTTATTTAGACATGTAAATTATGACATATCTTACCAGTAAAGGTGAAATAAGGATGACAGATTGACAAATTTGTTGGAGGGATAGCGAAGCATGGCCAACCGCGCAGGACTCAAGATTAAAATGCAAATACCATGAGGGATCCCGTCCCTTAGGGGTTCGTGGGTTCGAATCCCACTCCCTCCACTTACATGATAACCCAATATTCGGAACTTTAATTAACAATTAATTATCTTTTGATTTTTAGTTTATGACATCTGAATTAAGAGATTATGACATTATAGTAGCTGGTGGAGGATTAGCAGGGATGATTGTTGCATCTTCTGCATCTTATTATTCCAAACAATCTCTTAAGATCCTGGTTGTTGATAGAAATCCATCTCCACAGTTGGGTAAGAAAACCCTATCAGGATGGGTGTGCGGAGACGCTGTTGGCAAGAATAGCGTAGACTATATGACATCAAGAATAGGAATAAAATGGCAAAATCCAGAAATTGAACATCCAGTTAAGGGGGTTATCGCTTTTTCACCAGATCATGAAACTTCAATATCATTTGATGGAGAAGGATATATACTAAATAGAAAAGTCTTGCCACAAAAACAACTAAATGATGCGCTAAATCTTGGTATAGAAATTAAATACAATCTTGCATTAAGAAATGTGATAGTTGATGACAATACAGTTATTGGTGTAGAAGGCGAGGATTTACAGACAAAATCTGTTTTTAAGAAAACATGTAAAATTGTAGTTGACTGCACCGGAGTAACTTCGGTTCTACGAACAAATCTTCCAATAAGATCACATGTTCAAAAGAAAATCAACAGAGATGATCTGGAAGCAACTGGCAGATACATCTACAATTTTGATAATGAAGTTGAGGATATCACATTCTTTGATCCTGATTACTGCATTATTCATCTAGATCAGAATATTGCCCCTGGAGGATATGCGTGGGTTTTCCCAAAGGGCAAAAATAAAGTGAACATAGGTCTTGGAGTTCAACAAAAAGCAATGGAAGAACATAATAAAAAACAGGGCCAGCGCAAAGATTTGAAGATGAAGATAGATGAATACGTCAGGATGAATCCGGTAATAAAAAATCCCCAGATTGCAGATGGTGAATCAGATGATGGCAACAATTGGGGAACATGGCAGGTTTCGGTCAGACGCCAAAACGATTGCCTTGTAGCAAATGGATATATACTTGTTGGAGATTCAGCGTGGATGCCAAAACCACTTGATGCTGGAGGGATTGGACCAGCAATCATAGCAGCTACTATTGCAGGAAAGGACGCAGTACAATCAATTGAAGCCAAAGATTATTCAGAACAGTCACTCTGGCAGTACAATTTGGATTTTGTTGATGCCTATGGATATAAGACAGCAGGTCTTGAGGTATTTCGGAGACTACTCCAGAAATTAACAAATGACCATATTAATTATGGGATGAAACATTTTCTATCAAAATTGGATATTGATAATATAACAAACGGAGAACATCCTGAATTTGGCATGGTGGATAAACTTAACATGTTTATTCATGGAGCTCTCAATAAGAAATTAGCGGAAGATCTTAAGCAGACTGCAGAGGTGAATAAGAAATTAGTTAATCATTACCACAATTATCCAACAAACCCAAATGACTTTCCGGAGTGGCAGAATAAGTTAACTAAATTCATGTCTGATGCTTTCACAAAATTGGGTTGTGCGTAGCAATATTATTCACTTTTAGCATTTTCTGATGATGCAATAATTTTTTTTTCGAATTCGTCTATTTTTTCTATCATGATTGTTCTCCTTTTTTCCTCCGTTATTATTGCTCTTACACTTTCAATCAGTAATCGTGATACATCTAACTTCTTTCTTAATCCAGGCATTAGATTATCATATACTGCCAGAGGATAGATAATACCATAAATTTTATCCATTAATTCAAACAAAGTATTGATATTTGATGTACCTTCTGCTCTTATCTTATCAATAATCATGCGCTTAATTTCACCTATGCAGTCTAGGAGTCCCATAACATATGAAATATCAGATACTTCAAGTGATTTCATACTCGGTATACCGGAGTTTTCGATTATTGAAAAAAGACAAAATGCTTCAACAAATTCTTGCTCTGCTATATACAAATATCGTTGAAGGTCATCCTTCCCCATTTCCTTAAATTGTTGCAACAGTTTTTTTGCTTTTTCAATATACTCTATTGATTCATTTTTTTTGTGAGCGTGCATAGACACTATTGCCTTACTGCAAAGTATAGTTGCGTCACGAGTTCCCTTGATTATAGCATTTCTTCTCTCCTCTATATCTTTGAACTTTCTATTAATTTTCTCTACATCAACTTGTACATTCGATAACATCAAAAGAGATGATGTTTGCCAATATAATAAATAATTATTTCAGTTTATTTCAAAAATACATGTCAAGAATTTTCAGAAATACGATACCATTAATACCCAAACCTTGTTATTGAATACGAGTAGAATAACTGGAGTATAGTTTTTCAAGACATATTTGTTCAAAAGTTTCATTCTTTCTGAATTAAATACTAGTATGTAGAATGCAACGTATCTTGGTGTATCAGGCGCAAGCCTACCAGACACTGGTACCGGCTAGTAAGAGAAATATGCAGTATGGCTTGGAAGATGTTTATGCCAAATTAAATAAGATTAGGCGAAATAGGGGATATAGTTTTGAACATGTACTTGTCCAGAAATTAAATACTAATGCATGGAATGCAAGACGTCTAGGAGGATCGAGTGCAAACTTACCGGACATTATTGCCGTAAATAACAAAGAATCAATATTTTTGTCGATAGAAGCCAAATCTGGAACTGCTGATAGTCTTTATGTTCCGTCGGATCAAATCCAAAGATGTTTTCAGATAAGAGATATGTTCCAGGTATACAAGACTGCCCATGTCATTTTAGCATTCAAATTTATGCGAAAAAAAAGGATTAGAGAAGAAGGAAAAACAGTTTACATACATAGGAAATTACAAGAATATTATAAAATAGCGGACAAATTTTCTAAAATGAAAGATTTACCAATTATAAAATGTACGTATGAGGGTAAAACCTATGAAATAAGAAATAGCGAGACAAGGAATTGCAACCTTAAAGACTATATCATGCCTTTTTGAATTATTTCAAATTTAATAACTCATAATTTTTATTTCTGAATTATTGAACTAATAAAGAATGAGAGTAGGAGAACAACCTATTAGTTCAGAGCAAATGTACCGTATAGAGGATAATGGTTATAGTATTTTTGGGATGGAAAAATTACTCATGATGGAGAACGCTGGACATGGATTGGCAGATTTTATCCTGTCAGAAAAAGGTCCTGACATTGATGGTAAAAAAATAATATCTTTTTGTGGGACAGGTAACAATGGAGGAGATGCTATGGTTGCATCAAGACACCTCTCAGGATATAATGGGGTTGATCTCACGATCGTACTCCTCGGCGATATCAAAAATATAAAGACTGAAGAAACAATGGTCAATTGGTCCATAGTCGGAAAGATGAAATCAATAAAAATTTTATCAGGGACAAATGTTCTCGAATTGTCTAAGGAGGAAGTGTCAAATTCAAACATAATTATTGATGGTATATTTGGTACAGGGATAAAGGGGAAGATAAGAGAACCTTTTTCATCGGCAATTGATTTGATAAACAATTCAGATGCATATGTAGTTGCAGTTGATATTCCTTCGGGGCTCGATCCAAATGATGGTACTTTTCATGAAAAATGCGTCAACGCTGACGCTACCGTTACTTTTCATCGAATCAAAAATGGTTTGAACGGAAAGAAAGAATATACCGGCAAGGTTCATCTTGAGAAGATTGGAATTCCAATTGAAGCTGAGCAAGGAGTAGTTTGATTATGAAAATAGTTCAGATTCCGGTAGGCAATATGCAAAATTTCTCTTATATTGTTTATGATGAGAAAAATAATATTGGAGCCATTATCGATCCATCGTGGGATCTTGAAAAACTCCTTGTCCTTTTAGAGAGAAACAAGATTTCTGCAAAATATATAATAAATACTCACACGCATTTTGATCATATTCTAGGGAACGAACACATCGCTGAAATTACAAAAGCCAAAATAATCCAGCATGAAAAGTCCACGCATAAAAAGGATCGATCAGTACGCGATGATGAGATTATTAGTGTTGGAGAAGTTGAGTTAGAGGTATCATACACTCCTGGTCATTCTGAAGATAGCATATGCCTTATTGTAAATAAAGAATCTGTAATAACAGGAGACACTTTGTTTGTAGGAAACTGTGGTAGAGTGGACCTCCCTGGAAGTGATCCCGAAATGATGTATGATAGTCTATATAACAAAGTTGCAAAATTAGATGATTCATTAGTAGTATACCCTGGTCACAATTATGGTCCTACACCAACATCAACAATATTAAATGAAAAATTAAATAATCCAATGTTGAATCTCAAAACCAAAGATGCGTTCCTCAAATACATGGTCAATGATGATTAGGTTATGTCTAGAGTATATGATATAAAGTGTTCCCACAAAAGTGACATAATTGAAAGGTTTCTGGCCAAAAATCCCATTTTTGTATGCGTCATTTCATATACAGAAACTAGTCAAGTTCCAGGAATAACTTTTGCTGGTGCAAATCCGGATCTAATTGCATACACACCAGCTGCAGATTCTGAGTTTCTATATCACGGAAGATGCTTTTCAATTTCTGGAGTACCTGCTACACCTGATGGAATACCAACTCCAGCATTATTGACCAGAACGGCATTATCAATGGGAAAAATACCATGCTTAGTCGTAAATTCAGGTTCTAAAATTGCTCCGAAAATTCCGTTTATTTCCTTTGGAATTAGATATGGTAGAAATATCCAACATGAAGCAGCATTAAAGCTGTTTGAAACACAACAGGCATTTGAATATGGTAAATTACTTGGAAATCAATTATCCATGTCAAACGATCTAATTGTCTTGGGTGAAAGTATTCCTGGTGGAACAACTACTGCTCTGGGTGTATTGACAGGTTTTGGAATTGAGGCAAATTACAAAGTGAGTAGTAGTATGCCAAGAAATCCACATGAGCTAAAGATCCGTGTGGTACAGGAAGCAATACAAAATCAAAAAATAACGAATTTGAAAGATCCTTTCAAAATAGTATCGTCGTTAGGAGATCCAATGATACCGGCCGTAGCTGGAATTGCGACAGGTACTATTCAATCCGGTTCTAAGGTGATACTAGCTGGGGGTACGCAGATGGCTGCAGTTCTTGCATTCATGTCTTCTCTGAAAATCTCATTATGTAATATATGCTTAGGAACAACATCGTATGTCACAAAGGATGAAAATTCAGATATAGAATATCTTGTAAGAACAATTTCTTCCGAGGTTCCCATACTCTCAGTAAATCCTGGCTTAGATAGGTCAACAAAAAGCGGATTAACAACGTATGACAAGGGGGTGGTAAAAGAAGGAGTGGGAGCAGGTGGCGCTTTAATTGCTTTACTATTGAAATCGAATCGATCTCTTGATAGGGATATTTTTTTAAAAAATATTGAAAAAGAATATGAGAGGAATATTGAGAAACTCATGGTCTGAAAAACTTGTGGTTTGACGTTTACTTCCATGGCGTATTGTTAAAAAAATTGAAATTATTTTACTGTGACGGACTTTGCAAGATTACGTGGATAATCAGGATTTGCGTTGTTACATATTGAAAGATAGTATGCCAAAAGTTGAAGTGGAATTACTTCAATCAATGGGTAAAGAGATTCACTTATTGTTGGAATGGTTATTTGGTAGTCATATATTACATTTTGCTTGTTTGAAATACCAACTATTTTTGCGCCTCTTGATTTTATTGTATGAATGTTTGATAAAGTATCGCCATATGTCGAATCATTTGGGTGTATAACTATAACGATACTGCCATTATCTATTAGTGCTAACGGACCATGTTTTAATTCTCCTGCAGCCATTCCTTCTGCATGTATGTACGACAATTCCTTGATTTTTAATGCTCCCTCAAGACATACCGGAAAATGTAGAGATCGGCCGAGTATATACACATCTTTTGAACCTTTTATTTGGTTTGCAACTCTCTCAATTTTCGAACCTAATTCTAAAACTTGACTTACGGCTTTGGCCAAAATTTCTTTACTAGTCGAGATTCCATTTGATTTTCTTCCAATTATATCTGCAACGTAATACAACAAAGCAATTTGACTAGTAAAACTTTTGGTTGCAGCTACTCCAATTTCAGGACCACAGTTTAGTTCAAGATAAGAATCGCTCAATCTCGCAAGAGATGAAGTGGGTATATTAACTATTGAGAGAACTTTAGCGCCAATGTCCTTTGCAGATTTTACAGATTGTATTACATCAGCAGTTTCGCCACTTTGAGATATCGCCAATAAAATTGAATTTTCATCTAACAAGTCAGATGAATATTGAAACTCACTTGACATTATAGTCTCCACATGAATCTTTGATTTTGAAAAAATTTGTTTTGCGAGTAATGCTGAATGATAACTTGTTCCACTTCCGGTGATATAGATATTCTTGGCCCCTGTCATAATATCACAAAATTTTTCTAAATTTTTCTTATCTTGTTCCATACTCTTTACAATGGTGTGGTGCTGTTCGTGAATTTCCTTTAATGTATAATGCGAATACTTTCCTTTATCTGCGTCACCTAACTCCCAAGCAACTTGTGTTATTCGTCTTGAAATTCTGTCTCCGTCAAAATTAAAAAAAGAGATGTCACTGTCATTTATTACAACTATATCTCTATTATCCAGAAAAATTGCACGATCTGTATAATTCAAGAATCCTAGAATATCACTAGATAGAAAATAATCATCGTTACCAACGCCCACTATGAGCGGTTCGTCGTATCTAGCACCGCATAAAGTAGAGGAGTTAAATACTGCAACAAATGCGAAAGAACCAACTAATCGCTTGCATGTGAAGATCATCGACAATCTAATATCTCGGGTAATCTCAAAATATTCCTCCAAAAGGTGAGCAATAACTTCACTGTCAGTCTCACTGTTGAATACATGACCGGACCTGTGTAGTTCATCCTTGAGCTCTTCATAATTTTCTATTATACCATTGTGTACAACTGCAATTGTAGAGTTACATGCAAGATGAGGATGTGCATTAGAATCAACAATCCCTCCGTGTGTTGCCCACCTTGTATGTCCAATGCCCAATTTGCCGGGTAGCTCATCAAGTCTCAGAGATTTATTAACTTCTGCAACTTTACCGACTCCTTTTCGTACTACGAGTTTTCCTGATTTGATGGTTGCAATACCCACACTATCGTAACCCCTGTACTCCATTTTTTTAAGACCTTCAATTAACACAGAAGAGGCGTGTTCATTGCCCTTATACCCGATTATTGAACACATAATACTATTCTACAATTAAATTTGGTTTAAAATAATTTTTAATATCCCAAGTTACCACTACAAAAAAAAATATAACGCTATATGATAATCTCAAATCGCATTAAATATAAAAAATTATTCAGTTATTACGCAATTTTCCACACCGGACAATCTTAATATATAATAGTTAATAGTTTATTGTTTGATGAATAAGAACCTCGTTTATACTTTAGATGAAAATACTTTTACGAAGGAAATTTTAATCCTAGAAAAACCAGGCGAAATGCGTATTTTGTCTAATCCAATCGCATGGAAAATTGTAAATTTATTGGCAGGTCGACCAATGTATCCTGCACAAATTGCCAAAGAACTCAAGATATACGAACAGAGTGCATATTATTACATAAAGAAATTATTGACAATAAGAGCGATTGGTCAGGTTGAAACATCATTTGTACGTGGAGGTACCGCAAAACTCTACAAAACAGAATTTGCTGCGTTTGGAATAGAGATGAATTGGGGAGAAAGGAAATTTGAAAATTTAAAAAATGGAAAAATTAGCAGTAACGTTCAAACATTTTTTGGAGACTTTATTGACGATGGATTATTCAATGGTACTATTGTGGTAGGTGCTCCAGACCCACATGGTCCTTACAGGTCTTCTGCAAGGGATGGACACTACGCAGCACAGCTCGCTTTTTTTTTAGGGAGCTTTTGTAGTCTCCCCCAAAATTTTGTCGTAAAATTAGATGTGGATGCAAAATCGGAAAAAATATCAAGAACAGAAAACATCATATCAATTGGCGGTCCGGGAACAAATATCATCACATCAGAATTCAATAGATATTTACCAATTAGATTTGATGAAGCTAATTTCTGGTCTGGTTTAATAGCTCCGTATGGGAGGACTCACACACTTGACAATCATGGACTAATTGCAAAAATCAAAAATCCTTTCTCTGAAAAGGTAAACATTGTAATAATTGCAGGAGTGAGATCAGCAGGGACTAAATCAGCTATAATTGCCTTAACTAATCATGGAAATGAAATATTAAAAAAATTCAATCAAGATAACAATTGGGCACTCGTTGTTCAGGGCTTTGATATGGATTCAGATGGAAAAATAGATAATATAGATATTGTAGATGAGGTATCTACTTAATAGTTTTTGAATTATTTTTGTTTATTATTAATTGGCTACGGCATTAGTAGGTTTGTTAGGAACTTCAACATGTACTAATATTTTGGTTTCATCTTCTTTCTTAACCAGATACCCAGGCAAATTCACTTTTCTATTTCCTATTGATACATGACCATGATCCACCACTTGCCTTGCCTGAAACGGGGATTTAATGCCCATTTTTCTCATGACAATCGTTTGTAGTCTTCTCTCAAGTATGTCTTCAATTTTCAAATTCAAAATGTCATCTAGAGATGAAGTGGTAGTCAAGCCTAATCTATTTAAGAACGACAATAGAATCGATTCCTTTTCTTGTCTGTCCTCTAATGTCAATGCGAGTAATGTTCTTGCCTGATTTCTAAAATTTGCGACTTTTGTTTGAGCCTTCCATAATTCTCTTTTGTTTCTAAGTCCATATGAGCCGATTATATACAGTTCTGAGCTTAGTTGGTCAGAATTCCATATTCTTCTTGGCCTTCTGTAACTTTTTCTTGGTTTTCTCGGATCGCCCATTCTACCTCACTATTCTTTGGTTTCCGAAGATTTAGGCACGTTGTTTTTTGGAGTCGAGCTCTCAGGAGTGGCAGATTCAGCCGCAGGTGCAGGTGCAGGTGCACCGGCCTCCTTTGCTTCGCCTCCACCAGCTGATGGTCTCATTACAACCTTTTTCACTCCAACAGCGCCGCCTTTTCTTCCAGTCGTTCGTGTACACTGACCTCTAACGCTAAGGCCAAACATATGTCTATACCCTCTCCAGCTATAAACTGTTTTTTCTCTTTCAATATCATTTGAAATCGTAAAATCAAGATCAGAAGTTATCAAATGCTTATCTGTACCTGTATCACTATCCTTTCGCCTGTTAAGATACCAATTTGGAATTCCAATCAAAGAGGGATTTTTTATTGCAGATTCAATATCGCTCACCTCTTTTTCCGTCAAGAGACCTATTCTCATGTTAGAATTGATATTCAATGATTGCAATGTTACCTGAGACAAATTGTAGCCTAACCCTTTAATCTGACTTAAGGCGATTATGATTTTTTTACTGCCTTCAATATCTTTCCCTGCTATTCTTAGGATATGCCTATATTCGGATATCGACAACATTAACGTCCATCATTTTCCGAAATAAAAACCATGCTGAGATATATCAACGATAATAAAATAAAAGAGTCAAACTAGTACGATGAAACCGAAATAAGCTTTGAAAGCTTTAAATTTGTTGATTGGACGAGCTGATGGATAATTGATTTCTGAAAATTTTAAGGATATCGTTCATAAAAGTTATAGTTCAAATGCTAATTATCTGGAAACAATTCCAGGTCTACCTGAAAATTATGAGGATATAAAAACACTTGAAGATTTGTTATCAATTAATTACAAACATGTATTAGTCAATGATCAACTTCGTGGAAATTTAATAATAAAATTGAAAAAGCAACAGTTTCCATATTCAGGAATCATTGGTTATGATGATGATATAGTTCCTTCTCTAAATAGGGCAATATTATCTTCCCATGACATATTACTTATTGGTCAAATTGGACAGGCAAAAACTAAGATTGCAGAAACTATAGCAAAAAATTTACTTTCGCCAATACCAATAGTAGAAGGATCTATAACAAATGATATTCCAACTTCAATTCCAGAAAAGGAACTAGTTTCATTATTAAATGATAAGGAAATAATTCGATCCAGGCCAGAATTTTTTGTTTCTACGGAAACGGAGGACAAGATAAGAAATAATAGACTTAATACGAAAATTATGTGGATTGACGGACATAGTCGCTTCAAGTACTTGCTTGCGACACCGGATATTTCAGTAAAGGATTTGGTTGGCCAGATAGACGCTATGAAAATAGCAAAAAGAGGAGTTGAAATATACAATATGGAATCGTATTCACCGGGTCAGCTTCTCCTCGCAAGGCACGGGGTATTTTGTATTGACGAATTACCTGTGCTCGATCCCCGAAAACAAGTAGCGTTATTGAGTGTCTTACAGGAGGGAATCTACACCACTGGTTCATACCCTGTCATGTTCAAACCAGATACAAGAATAATTTCAACTGCAAACCCAATAGATTATACGCATTCAGGCAAAATAATAGAGCCACTCCATGATAGATTAAAAAGCCACATCATCACTCGATATCCAAAAAATGTTTACGATGAAATGATGATAATGATTCAAGAGGCAAATATTTCTAATCCAGAGAACGTAGTGTTACCAATTTTTATTTTAAGAACTATAGCTGAAATTACAAGAATTGCGCGTGACCACCCTGAAATAAACCATGAAAAGGGGGTAAGTGTAAGAATGTCTATACATTCATTGGAACTTTTGATATCAGAAGCAGAACGGGTAAGGAGCATTATTAATAATATAAAAGCTGTTCCGCGCTTTAGTGACATTTATTGTGTTCACCAAACATCAAAATTTGAATTGTCAGAAATAGATGATAGCTATGAAAACAGAATGAACATTCTTGATACTCTAATATCTAATGCAATTAAGAAAACATGTGCTCTTTATATTGTAGACATTCCACCTGAAAAACTAATAAAATTAAAAAACGAATTCAAAATAAATAAAACTTTCTTCGTCTCCCAAGACATAACCGGAAACAAAAACAACCCTAAAAGCTATCAATCGCAGATTGACAAATTTGATTCATTAAGGGAAATAATAAACATTGTTACACATAACATAATTCAAGATCAAAAACACTTCGAGGAAAGATTAAGGGAGATTGGACTGAACATTGATAATTTTAATGATATGAAAGATCCTGAGTTCCTTGCATCAGTAACTGAATTGATTCTAGAAGGTCTTAGATTTACTGATCCACCAATACTAGATAGAAAGGAAGGGATCTATGTCCACACATAGTAACAACATCAAGAAATTTACTTATCATAACATCGTAGATTTTCCTGAAGAAAAGGAAGAAAGGGCTCCAACAAAAACAATCCCAAAAAGTTTACTCCAGGATTTTCTAAAAATCTTGGGCAGAGAAATTCTGAAAGAAGATCAGCCTAAACTCGAAGAAATTGAACAGGAATTACAGAATTTGAGGACAGAAAAAGAAAATAGTCAAAGTCAAACAGATGAATCAAAATCCTTTACTACAGCATCGTCAATAATAGTCCAATTACAAGAATCAGGATATATTAAAGATTCAAGAAAATGGTTGAGTAAAAAAGGATTCTTTGCAGTAGGCGGGAGGTTGTTAGAGGATGTAATTAGAGCGCTAAATAAGGGAACCATCGGATTGCATGAGACAACTTTTACTGGAAGTGGCTCTTTAAATTTAGACTCTACGAAAAAATACGAACCATCTGATGATCTAAGATTAATTAATGTACCAAGATCATTATTGAATGCCATTGAAAGAAGATCTGGTTCCAAATCTTTTATTCAATTACCAATTGATTTACAACCAGATGATTTGGAAGTATATGAAACGAAGAGAGACGTAAGTGTTGCCGTTGTTTATTGTATTGATTTGAGTTCTACAATGAGATATTCGACTATGTTTGGGGATATGAGTAGAATAGAAGCAGCAAAAAAAGCATTATGGAGTTTGTTTTTATTGAATCAAAAATTTTTCCCTTCAGATTCAATTTACATAGTAGGTTTTGGAGCATTAGCTTCAAGGGTCTCACCGTATGATATTCCTTACTTGAAAACTTTTGAATCTGGCGTAGGTTTTATGCACTATACAAATTACCAAGCTGCTTTTAGATTAGCAAAAAAGATTCTTCAAAATGAAGCTACCATTAATAAAAAAATTGTTCTTGTAACAGATGGTCACCCGAGTGCTTGTTTTATTGATACAGAAGAAGAACGAAATAAAATCTTAAGTGAGAGACCATATTCTCAATTTTATGCTCCTGACAAGGAAGCTATAGATTCAGTAAGAGAAAAACAAGAATTATCACTTGATACTAAATCAGGGAAATTAGTTTACCTTTGTTATAGGTATAGACAGGTCGATCAATATATCGGTGAAAAGACAATTTTAGAAGCAAGAAAATGTCATAAATCAGGGATTGAAATTGATACAATTATGGTCAGTGAGGAAGATTCACTGTTGAGTTACGTAAATGAGTTGGAAAAATTTGTCAAGGGCAGATCTTATTACATAAATCCCGCTGATATTGATAAGATTCTCATCACGGATTACCTAAATGACAAAAAATCGATATTAAGGTCGAAATGAATATCAACAATTAGTTTTTATTTACATGTTCTAAAAATAGATAATGAATGACAAAGGACATTTCCGACTCAAATTATTTTGATTGGAATAATTCATTTGATATAATAAAAAAAGCATATGATTCGTCACTTTTTGTACTTATAATAGGACCAAAAGGAACCGGTAAAACTAGTTTGGTTAGGAAATTTGCCTCCGAAATCGGAAAAATGCTTTATTCAATTAATTTCAGTTTAAGAACCCGTGAATCACATCTAGTTGGAACTAAAACCATGAGTCAGGGAGAAGTTACATTTGTAGAAGGTATATTGATCAAATCAATGAGAGATGGTGGAATTCTATATTTGGATGAGCTTAATGCTGCAGAAGCTGATGTACTTTTACGCCTGGATGAAGCTCTTGATGATAGACGACAGATTGTATTAAAGGAAGCTGAAGGCCAGGTAATAAAAGCATTAGATAATTGGTTTGTATTTGCTACAATCAATCCTCTATCTCATGAAGGAACTAAAGAATTACCGCCACAATTATTGAGCCGATTTCCCGTCAGACTAAGACTTGAATATCCTCCGAAAGAAATTGAGAAGCAGATAATAAAACACCATGTAATTATTGATGCTTCAAACGAAAATGACATAGATAATGCACTGAAATTAGCAAATACTTTAAGAGAAGCAGCGTCATTAGAGGAGCTCTACTATAGTCCCAGTATAAGAGAATCGATAGCATTCGCAAAATTGTTAAGAAATGCCGTGTCTCCAAAGAAAGCTGCTGAAGTAGTCTATGCTAATGTTTACGATCAGTGGGGGGAAATAGAATATAGAAAGGTAATGGACATGATAACTTCTATTTTCGGGTAATAAGATGTCTTTCTCTAATGTACAAAATTTTTCGCTGCGGAATGATGTACTAATAAATTTAGGAACGTTTCTTTCCAGAAGATGGTCTGGAAATAACAAAGCAATCATTTTGTTGATAGAAGATAGACCTCCAACAACCAACTTAGAAAAAAATACTATTTCTATGCCATCAATAAGATATTATGATGGTACAGAATTTCAAAAATATCGCCAGTGGCGTGTTTCGCTGTGGTATGAATCGATGAGATTAGCATATTCAACAAAGGCCCTAAGCAACGATCATGCATTCGGATATATTTTGAACTCAATAGAATTAAAGAGGATAGAAATTTTAGGATTAAGAGAATGGAGAGGTATGGAAAATGAAGTAATATTTAATGAAGGAATATCATGGTTATCACGCCCTTTATTGAATTCACTATATGGAAAGCACAAGATTGTAGAGGCCTTCTCCCAATACCTTCTCACTGGTTACGTAAAAGGGGAATTGTATGGTTCAGAATCAGACCGGGTTCAAAATGCAGTTTCCTTTGCCAGAGAATTGATCTATGAATCAATAGAAAAAAATTACAAAACCGAATGGATAGAACATCAAATTCCTAAGATAATCAAGATTCTTCAAATTGATTCTCTTTTCGCTATTCCTATTGTCACCCTTAGGAGTAAAATTGGATTATCAATGACAGAAAAAAATTTGATAAAAGAAATAGAAAGAGTCATAAAAATTCGAAATAAAGAAAAAGAAAAATTCTCTAATGACATTATGACTGGTACTCAGATTTTAAGGGAATATGAAAGTCTTGTAAAGGAGAGTAAAAAAACAGATATCAAGGGTTACTCAACAATGGAACAATTTGGATTGCAGGTTCCTGATAGTGTTGATGTAGATGAAAGTATAATTTATGATAATGATTTGATTACAAAGTTAAAATCAGTCATTAGATCTTGGAAAAGAGGATGGAGAGAAATACATGACATAACTGGTGACGAGCTTGATATAGAATCAATTATAGAGTCACAACCAAAACCATTTCTCACGGATTTTAAACTTTCCATAAATACGAAAATTGCACTATTATTGGATCATTCTAGCAGCATAGATGAATACGAATTGGAGTACAAAAAGGCAACCGTTGCACTTTGTGAAGCTTTGAAATTTTTGGATGTAAAATTTTCTGCATATGCATTTAGTACAAAAAACAGGAAAGTTACGTGTTGGGTAATAAAACATCCAGAAGTTAAATGGACTTCGATCAATGCGCGTAATTTGGTTCAAATTAAGGCAAGCGGTGGGACACCTCTTGCAGAAATTTATAATTTATTGTTACCATTGATGAAAACATATAAACCTGATATAATGATAACATTAACCGATGGCGAACCTTCTGACTATCATGCCGTTCGCTCTACAATCAAAACTTACAAAATGAGCGGAATTCACATGGTTGCTGTTGGTGTCGGAAAAACGGTCAATAATGCTATCAATATTGGTTTAAATTTAAAATATCTAGAGTACGAAAAGATTTTAGTTGTCAGCAAGCTTGATGAAATCCCAACAAAAGTTCTTTCACTTTTACAAGTTTGATCGTGCTTATGTTGGCACAGGCTTACTTATTCTAAAAATATAGAAAATAAATTTAGATTGTATATTTGTGTTCTTTCTTGACTTTTTCCCAATCTGAAAGAAATAGAGATAATCCTTTATCAGTAAGCGGATGAGTTAGCATTTTACCCAATATATCTGGTGGAAGTGTAACTATATGTGCGCCTATCTTTCCTGCTTCAATAACGTGAATGGGATGCCTCACACTAGCGACCAAAACTTCCGATGGATAATCATAATTCTTAAAAATCTGAACTATTTCTCTAATAACAGCCATTCCTTCCTGACCAGCGTCATCAAGTCTCCCTATAAAAGGACTAACATAGGATGCTCCTGCCTTTGCAGCCAGCAATGCTTGATTTGACGAAAAGATCAAGGTCACATTTGTCTTTATTTTATCTTCACTAAGTTTTCTTACTGCTTTTAACCCATCCATCGTCATGGGAACTTTTACAACAACATTATCCCCAAATTTTTTCAATCGTAATCCCTCTTCAATCATTTCTTCAGTTTTTGTTGCGACAACCTCCAAATTTACTGGACCTTTTACAATTCTTGCAATCTCTCGCATTATATCTTCGGGGTGCCCTTTTTCTTTCGAAATAAGAGTAGGATTTGTTGTAATCCCATCAACCACACCCATATCAGCAAATTTCTTGATAGACTCGATACTCGCAGTATCAAGAAAAATTTTCATTTCTTTATTCTTTTCCTAGTCTTAATAACAGATTCTATTATATGATCCGAACTTAAACCATATTTACTCAAAAGTGAATCTATTTCCGTTTCCCGAGCGGATTCACCAAAAATATCTGTTACACCCATTCTATTTACAGGAACAGGATGATTTTCGGCCGTTACTTCACAGACAGCACTCCCTAGGCCTCCTATAATGCTGTGTTCTTCAATAGTAACAATTGCCCCAGTATCTATTGCTGCATGATATACAAGCTCTACATCAATTGGTTTAATAGAATACATATCTATCACTCTGCAAGAGACATCGTATTCCTTTTCAAGTATTTGTGCCGCATCGATCGCTTTTGAAACCATTAGACCACATGCAATTACAGTTATATCAGAACCGTCTTGAATAACGTTACTCTTTCCAATATCGAATTGATCAAAATTATCTTCGTATATATTGGAATTTGATGGACGTGCAAGACGCATGAAAAAGGGTCCAGGCGTATAACTTAGAATGGGAATCAAATTTTTTACAGCTATTGAATCTGAAGGAACAAGTACCCTCATGTTTGGAATTGTTCGCATTGTAGATATGTCCTCAATTTGTTGATGAGATGCACCATCCGGACCAACAGTAAGTCCAGCGTGTGATACTACAAGTTTTACGTCGAGGAATGGATAACAGATAGTATTTCTAATCTGATCAAGACATCTGCCAGGTAAAAATGCAGCGTACGTACTTGCGAAAACCACCTTACCTGCAATAGCCAATCCAGCAGCTATCGAAACAAGATTTGCCTCTGCTATTCCAACATTGTATAATCTATCAGGGAATTTATCACCGAAAAGCTTTGTTTTGAGTGAATCAGTAGTATCTGCTCCAACACAGACAATATTTGGGTCCTTCGATCCTAATTCGATTAATGCTTTTCCATAAGCAGTTCGCATATCAGAAATAACGTTCTTATCACTTAATTGCATGGAGATCCTCCTCAATTCCAAGCTCCTTTGCCAAAGGTATTAGCATATTTTTACGTGATTTTGTCCAATCAGATCTCATGTCATTTATAGTTGCCAATTCTAATAATTTTGTTTCAATCGCCACATTAGCCTTATGTCTTAATTGTATAATATTTGAGTTGATATCTGGTGAGCCATATACTGCATTGCCTGCTACCATAATTCTAGCCCCTGCGTCAAAAACTTGTTGAAGGGTCGTTGCATCTATACCTCCGTCAGCTTCTATGAATCCTTTATAGTTGTTACTTTTCAATATCTTGACTATTTCGGCCATTTTATCCAATGAATCTGGAATAAATTTTTGACCAGCAAAACCAGGATTCACTGACATAATTATCATAACATCAATGTTATTAAGGTGTTCAATGAGCCATGATGGAAATGGAGTTCCTGGATTTATAGCAATTCCAGAACTGATACCAGCTTTTAGTAGCATTTTATTAATATCCACAAATTCCGTTTCATTGCATGCTTCAACATGAACTGTAATAATATCACAACCAGCATCTATGTAATCTTCTACGTGATTGATTGGTTTTTCGATCATCAAGTGAGCATCAAATGGAATACTTGAGATTTTTCTCAAGTGTTTAATAGTATCTGCAAAAAATGAGGTACTGGGTACAAATTTACCATCCATTATGTCTAAGTGAATAAGATCTGCGCCGGCACGTTCTGCTCTTCTTACTTTTTCTTCATAATTCTCAGGCTCTCCTGCAATTATAGAGGGTGCTATCAAAATCTCACTTTGAAGTTCTTCCAACAAAATTGGGACGTGTTTTTTTGGAGGAGCTTTGCCATGCCATTGTGGACTATTCGCCATATGCTTAATTCCCTTGCCCTTAGTTGTATTTGCGATAATTATTGATGGCTTATCTTCTACTTTTTCAATTCTACTCAAGGCATCTATTATCTGTTCTATTTTATGTCCATTTACCTCTACTACATTCCAATTAAATGCAGCCCATTTGTCTCTAACAGGATCCAGAGGCATTATCTCTTCTGTAAAACCATCCTGTTGGATCTTGTTTCTATCTAGGATAGCTACAAGATTGTCTAGCTTGAACTTTGAAGCAGCCATTGCAGCTTCCCATATTTGTCCCTCATTTGATTCACCATCACCGATTAAAGTATATACTCTATTTTTTTCCCCATCTCTTTTCTTTGCAAGTGCAATTCCTATTGATACAGATAAACCAATTCCTTCAGACCCACCAGAATATTCTATACCCGGAAAGCTGTGATTTTTTTGTCGCTCCGAATATCTAACTGGATGTCCTTGAAGACGCGAACCAAGCTTTCTTAGTGTTTTTATTTCCTTAGTATCGATATATCCAGCAATAGCCAAAACTGCATAGAATCCAGGTGCAGAATGTGCTTTTGAATTAATAAAATAGTCTCTTTCTTCCCATAATGGATCACTAGGTCTATGTTTCATTTTATGAAAATATAGAACCCCCATAATTTCTGCAGCTGAAAAAGATGCTCCAGGATGTCCCGATCCTGCTTCAGCGATTCCTTGAATCGCCAACATCCTTACATCCCTTACTTTCCGATTGAGCTCAAGATATCTCATTTTTAGTGCCATTTAGATACCCCAAATAGAACCCAAGAACACCATCATTGGATATTAATTGTAATAAGATTGTATGATAAAAACATATGTAATTGTCACTTTGAGTTTTTTAATTATGTTCTCATGGACTTCATAAAATGTGTGGATGTTTATTATGTAAGATGTATTTAGATTTATTAGAAATAAGAACCAATAATACCATATGAGTGAATATGACGATCTAAAAACTGGAGATATAGTAGCTGAAGCACTAATTGATTGGAAGGTTGATGTCGTATTTGGTATTCCGGGAGATAGCATTAACGGATTTATAGAAGCTTTAAGGGTAAGAAAAGATAAAATCAAATTTGTCCTCGTAAGGCATGAGGAATCTGCAGCCTTGATGGCATGTGGATACGCAAAATATACGGGGAAACTTGGAGTATGTACTGCGACAGCAGGGCCAGGTGCAATACATCTTTTGAATGGATTGTATGATGCTAAGGCAGATAACACTCCGGTAATTGTCATAACAGGAGGAACATCTACTGATTTAATGAATTCAAGTTTTCAACAAGATGTAAATTTATTACATCTTTTCTCTGATGTTTCAGTTTACAACAGCATGATAGGTTCACCGCAACAGGCGGAAATGGCGGTAGATATAGCATGTAGAACTGCGCATGTTCGTAAAGGAGTCAGTCATCTTAATATCCCAACTGATGTACAGGAGCAAAAGCTAGAAGGTCATTATTCAAGACACAAAGTTCCAGGCCATACGTCTGATATCTTTGTTCCGCCAACATCAGCTGACAGAAAATTGATTGAAAAAACTGCTGAAATACTGAATAATGGAAAAAAAATTGTGATATTAGTTGGCCAGGGTGCATTGCATGCCTCAGAAGAAGTCATTGCCGCAGCAGAAAAACTAAATGCTCCGATAATAAAAGCAATGTTAGGGAAAGCCGTTATTCCTGATGACCATCCTTATAGCTTGGGAGGTATTGGCCTATTGGGAACCGAACCATCGAGCGACGCCATGTCTGAAAGTGATACGTTATTCATGGTAGGAACATCATTCCCTTACATCGAATATCTTCCCAAACCTGGACAAGCCATAGGAATTCAAATTGATATAAAACCAGAAAAAATTGGATTGAGATACCCGGTTAGAATTGGTCTAATAGGCGATTCCAAACAAGTATTGTCAGACTTAATTCCGTTACTGCATGATAGAAGAACATGGGGAAATGACAATGATCCAAGTATCCAATTTCTAAAATCAAAACAAGATGCTATGAAAAAATGGAACGATTTACTAAATGAACAGAGTAGTCGTGATAATGAACCAATAAAGCCTCAAGTTATCGCTGCTGCGGTATCAGATGTATTGGATGATAATGCGATAATATCAGTAGATAGTGGAACCAATACTTGCTGGGCTGCTAGATTCCTAAAAATAAAAAATGGTATGAAATTTTCAGGATCCGGATCGCTTGCAACTATGGGATGTGCAGTACCATATGCCATAGCTGCCAAGATTGCATATCCAGAGAGACAAAGCATTGCATTCGTTGGAGATGGTGGATTTACAATGCTCATGAGTGAATTTGCTACTGCTGTTCAATATCATCTTCCTATTAAAGTGATAATAATGAATAACAAAATTTTGGGAATGATAAGATGGGAACAAATCGCCTTTCTTGGTAACCCAGAATATGGGGTAGAATTTTCACCTATAGATTTTGTCAAATTTGCTGAAGCGTGTGGTGGAAAGGGATTTTCAATAAAAAAAATAGAAGAGATAAAACCCGTGATTCATGAAGCTATGATGGAAAATCAGGTGCCTGTTATAGTCGATGCTCACGTAGATCCATTTGAAGCACCGCTACCTCCAAAAATAAGTATGGAATTTGTTAGAAATATTGCAAAATCATTTACAAAAGGACAGCCACATGCAAGAGAAATTGGAATTACTTTGTCAATTGATCAATTACATGAAAAATTAAGAGGATTGCATTCACATAAACAAGAAAACTCAAATTAATTTAATGAAAGTTAAATGTATAAGTTTGAAGTATACTCTACAGAAAAATCAGTTTTCTAATTTATGATGACAGACCTAACTTTATGATTGAAAAAATCATCATGTTCGGTAGACAATGATAACGAGATATTTGGAAGCCTTGGCCGGGATTTGGACCCGGGACCTTTGCCTTACCAAGGCAACGCTCTACCAGGCTGAGCTACCAAGGCAACTTGAAAACAACACATAAAACAAAAGTAGGGTTTCATTAAGATATCTAATAGTAAAGATTTCATCTATAACCTTTAATTACCATCTATTTATCAAATCTGATTGGTTTATGCGGGGGTTGTAGAGCCTGGCCAAATAGCAATATGGTTTGGAAACGCAGGACTTAAGATCTTATAAATTGGGGATCCTGTCCTTCAGGGGTTCGTGGGTTCAAATCCCACCTCCCGCACTCACGTACTAAAAAGTCTATTCACGATATCAGTTTATGATTAGTTCTCTATTCAACTGATTTCTAAACTAAAGGTGTTAATGGTAATTCAGCGTTTCACCTAGATACTATTTGTACTAGTTAAGTCATGTTCTTTTGATTGATATTCATAAAAAGAACAAGGTTCCTATTCTCTTAATTAGAAATGCTAAAAATCGCTTCAAGAATATAATAAATAGATACATTTTTAAAACAATTCTAATTCCATTGTGTAGAAATAAGTCAAGATAGCCAGATTCAACATGAAATGTGGGTCCTAAATAGACATGATGAATAATTATATATGAAAAAAAGAACTAGTAAACTATGGAGACAAAAACATCTCTGGGTACGATTTCTGCAATTTACAGAAAATTAGAAAATAATGCTAGCAAGTATAAAAAAATCATAGGTAGACCACTTACTGCTTCCGAAAAAATTCTTGTAGGTCATATTCATAATTCGGATATTAAGAGTGAAATTCAATCTGGTTCGGATTACATATTCCTAGATCCAGATAGAGTTGCATTGCAGGATGTAACAGGTCAAATGACACTATTACAATTCATGCAGTCAGGTCTCAAAAGGGTAATTGTTCCCACTACGGTTCATTGTGATCATTTAATTCAGGCCAAGATTGGTAGTGAGCCCGATACTAAACTGGCACTTTATGAAAATAATGAAGTTTACAAGTTTCTCGAATCAGCTTCAAAAAAATATGGGATTGGATTCTGGAAACCAGGTTCTGGAATAATTCACCAGGTAGTACTTGAAAATTATGCCTTTCCAGGAGGTTTGATCATAGGTACTGATTCACATACACCTAATGCAGGGGGTCTTGGGATGATTGCAATAGGTGTCGGAGGTCTTGATGCTGCGGAAGTAATGGCTGGATTGCCCTGGGAACTTTTATGTCCAAAACGCATTGGTGTGTTTCTGACCGGGAAACTTAATGGATGGACATCACCAAAGGACATTATACTTTATGTAGCCTCCAAACTTAAAGTCTACGGAGGAACAAATGCAATAATAGAATACTTTGGTCCTGGTGCAAGGACCATTAGCTGTACAGGAAAGGCGACCATTACAAACATGGGCGCAGAAATTGGTGCTACATGTTCTATATTTTCATATGATAAAAAGATGGATACTTATCTTCGGGCTACAGGACGGGAAGGTATCGCAGATCTCGCAAATAAGTACATAAACTTATTTTCACTGGATCAAGGAATAGAAGATGAGATTTCAAAAGACAGAGATAAAGCGCACGATTATTTTGATCAATTAGTTGAGTTAGACCTCTCTAATCTTGAACCATATATAGTTGGGCCGCATACTCCAGATTTAGCAAGACCCATATCGAAAATGGCAAGTGACGTTGTAAAGAATAACTATCTTGATACGATTTCTGTGGCACTAATTGGAAGTTGTACAAACTCATCATACGAAGATATGTCAAGGGCGACTGATATTGCCGAACAAGCAAAGTCAAAGGGAATAAAAGTAAAGGTTCCTCTGCAAGTTACTCCAGGATCAGAAATGATTCGTGGTACGATCGAAAGGGATGGACAGATGAAAGCTCTAAAGGATATCGGGGCAAATGTACTGGCTAATGCATGTGGTCCATGTATTGGACAATGGAATAGACCCGAGCTTAAGAAAGGAGAGCCCAACACTATAGTAACATCTTATAATAGAAATTTTCCGGGTCGTAATGATGGAAGAAGAGAAACAATGAACTTTATTGGCAGTCCTGAATTAGTAATAGCTTTAGCTTTAGGTGGAAGCCTTTCATTTAATCCTTTAATTGATGAATTGGTTGCAAATGATGGTACAAAATTCAAACTAAATCCGCCCAAAACGGCACCAGAGGTCCCAGCGAATGGCTTTGTCTATAATGAAGATGTTTACCTTCCGCCTTCCCAAGAATCGGAAATGGGTGATGTAATAATCGATCCACATAGTTCCAGACTACAAAAATTGGAACCTTTTCCTCAATGGGATGGAAATGATTTTGAAAAGTTGCCAATTCTGGTTAAGGTCAAGGGGAAGTGTACCACCGATCATATTTCACCTGCCGGTCCTTGGTTAATGTATAGGGGTCATCTAGACAAGATAAGCGATAATCTTCTTCTGGGTGCAGTTAATGCCTTTCACGAAGATCAAGTGGGAAAAGGTAAGAACATTTTCAATCGTAAGATAGAATTATTGGCTCACATAGCACGTGAATACAAATCAAGGGATCTGAAATGGATGATAATTGGCGATAGTAACTATGGTGAAGGAAGTAGTCGAGAACATGCCGCAATGACTCCACGCTTTCTAGGCTGCTGTGCAGTAATTGCAAAGAGCTTTGCAAGAATTCACGAGACTAACCTGAAAAAACAGGGGATACTCGCTATTACGTTTGTAAACCCTACAGACTATGATAAGATATTAGAGGATGATAGATTAAGCTTATTGGACCTTAAAAATCTCCAAGAAGGTAAACCTGTTAAATGCGTTATACACCACAGTAACGGTACTGATGATGAAATCTTGCTCAAGCATTCATATAACGTTTCACAGATAGAGTGGTTTAAAGCTGGTTCAGCGCTCAATTTGATGCGCACTAAATAACTATTCTTACTCTAAAATTTTTGACGTCATTTATTTGCCTCTTTCCAATTTGTTACCATCTCGATAAAAAATCTATGCATTCTATAATCCCCAGATAATTCAGGATGAAAAGATGTTCCAATTATGTTTTCTTGCTTGACTGCTACTATTTTCTCGTCAAACTTGCTCAGTATTTGCACTCGTGGACCTACCGAAATTACAGCGGGCGCTCGTATAAAAATTCCTTTGTAATAATCTCCTATGCCTGATATATTTAACTTTGATTCAAATGAATCATACTGTCTTCCAAAAGAATTCCTCTCTATTTCAATATCTAATGCACCTAACAATAATTGTCTTTTATTGCCCACAACTTTATCATAGGATTTTTTTGCCAATACAATCATACCAGCACATGTTCCCATTACAGGTAATCCTTCTTGTAGTATTTTCGTAATCGCATCTAATAACCCATTCTTTATTGCAATTAGTAAACCCATTACGGTACTTTCACCACCAGGGATAATCAAACCATCAATTTTCAGAATTTCTTCAGGGTAACGAACAGAAAGAACTTTTCCTTTCAGATTCATTTCTTTCAATGCATTAGTTGTGGCTTTGATATTCTCCTCAATATCGCCTTGAAGACCTAATACTCCAATTAGTAACTCATTATTCATAATGTCGGCCCTCTTTCTTGCATCTTTAAATCTAAATTCTTGGTATCAAGTCCGAGCATTGATTTTTTTTCATCGATCATTTTTTGTGCCTCTAGAACTGTTTTAGGATCGTCAAAGTAAGTGGTTGCTATTACAACTGCTTTTGCTCTTTCAAGGGGATCTTCGGCTTTGAATACTCCAGATCCTACAAATATTCCATCACAGCCTAGCTTCATAAGTAGCGCAGCATCTGCGGGTGTCGATATTCCTCCAGCAGCAAAATTTACAACAGGCAACCTCCCGAGCTTCCCAGTTTCTTTAACTATCTCAAAAGAAGATTGTATCTCTCTTGAAATCCTAATTAGTTCTTGATCATCGTTATTATCGTAAATTCCCTTTATTTTTTTGATTTCGTTATTTACCATTCTTAGATGAGTTACTGCATGTGAAACATCCCCTGTTCCTGGTTCACCTTTTGTTCTTATCATTGCAGCACCCTCTTCTATCCGCCTTAGTGCTTCCCCTAAATTCTTGGCTCCATTTACAAATGGTGTAGTGTAATTCCACTTCCAAATATGTCTATTTTCATCGGCAGGACTAAGTACTTCGCTTTCATCCACCATATCAACTCCTATCTCTTCAAGGATGCTAGCTTCAGAGGAATGACCTATTCTGCATTTTGCCATTATTGGGATACTCACAGAGTCTAAGACTGCTTGAATTACCTTTACGCTAGCAGTTCTAGCGACTCCACCTGCATGTCTTACATCATAAGGAAGTTTATCCAAAACCATGACTGCTACTGCTCCAGCATCTTCGGCTATTTGTGCTTGCTCTACGTTAGTTACATCCATTATTACACCATGTTTTTGCATGTGGGCAAAGCCACGTTTTATCAGGACGGTTCCACACAAAACTTCTTTAGTATCAACTGTTGAAATTTTGATTCCCTTAGATGAGGGATATGAACCCACTTGCGATATTGTCATCTACTGTTTTTTCTAATTTGCATTATTTAGGTTTAGTCTTTGAACAAAATCAAAGCCTATCAGAGTTTATCGGAGCAGACTCTCCTATTTCGACTGTCTAATAACTCCTCGACTTTATATCTTTCTGAATTTGATGAATTATCAATATTCTAAATAATCAACTGTTTAGTTGCCTGAGGTAAAAGTTTCTTGTTTAAAGAACACCGCTATTATAAATGGAGAATAGAACTAAATAGACACTGATACTTAAATAATGTCGAATTTATGATAGGACCTTTGGATAAAGCTATTCTGACGGCTATTTATGTTTCTTCACTTGATTCAGAAATTTTGCCATTAGAATATCTAAAGAGCAGAACTACGATTCCAGAAGATCTGTTTAGGCAAAAAATTGACAAAATGATAGAAGATGGTTTTGTAGAAAAATCTGATCCACTCCGGCTAACTTTCCTAGGGAGAGGTTTACTAAAAATTGTATTGATTGGCGGAGTATTTGATATTGTGCATCCTGGTCACATTCATACATTAAAAGACGCTAAAAGTCAGGGCGACATATTGATTGTAGTGGTGGCAAGGAGTTCAACTGCACTTAAAATAAACAAACATAGAAAAATATATCATGATGAATATCTTAGGAGAGAGCTAGTTTCGTCCATTAGATATGTAGATTATGCAATCATTGGAAGAGAAGGTACATTATATGATACTGTAGAATTTGTAAAGCCAGATATTATCGCATTAGGATATGATCAGATACATACTGAAAAAGAAATTGCAGTAAATTGTTCAAAGAGAGGCATAAATACTCAAATAATCCGCTTAAACACCCCATTCCCCGGCTCTAAAAGTACCCAGATTAAGGAAGAATTGGGTCATTCAATTTATGATATATGATTCTGTTCTATTTTTGGATGCCTCTAAGGTTACTTTAACATTATCACCGTTCTTTAGACCCATTACTTGTTTGATATTAACAGGAGCTATGATCTCCAACATGTTCTTATCATGGTGAGTTCGTTCAAGAATCAACAAGTCCGACTGAGTATCTACATTGTCGTTTATGATTACAGAGTAACACTTGACCCAGCCATAAGTTCGTTCGGAATCACTGAAGCCATCAATGAATTGATAACCAAAACTTTCAATTTTTTTTCTATTTTCTAACGACAGTGGATCAAATATTCTAATATTTAGAGTGCCTGGGTAAGGTATATAACCAATCTTTTTTTCAAATTGCTTACGATATCCTTCAAGACTCATGTAGTACTTACCTTCACCCATTCCAGAAACCAGAGTGCCATTAAAATGAATATTTCCTGGAGATGAATTTAGTGCCATATTAAGAAACTCTGACATTTTTTTAACAGATGAGAGACCTTCTTCTGTTACCCTGATCATATAACCGTGTCCTTTCTTGATACGTTCTACATATTTCATTTCTTGCAATTCTAAAATTATTTTTGAAGCTGCTTGCTGTGACTTGTTTATTTCTATTCCAATATCCGTGCTGGTAAATTCAATAAAATTATCCTTGGCACCTTTAAGCAATAGTTTGGCTAGCGTTATTACGTATTCAGACTTTATATCTTGCATCTCATTCTTTAATTGCCAATACCGATCTGTTCAAATGTTCTTACTGTGATTTCTGGTGATTTCTTTAATTCTGCCATCCTATGTCCTACTACGTACTCAATGCCTGCTTTGTATGCGGCATCAATTAGTCGTTGCGTAATAATTCCATCCATCACTAGAAACCTAGCGCCTTCCAAAGAATCCAATCTTTTGATTATTTCTGATACTGGTATCTTTAACAATACCTGCATCGAATTATCCAATATCATAGCCTCCAAAGTTTCATTGATCTGTGGATACACTTCTTTAATAGCTGAAGTTATTTGAGGATCATCTTTTGCTTTTTCACCATTGTCAAAATTGGGAGCATCCTGATATGCTAAATTATTATTTTCATAAATTTTTGATTTCTTTTCGCTCTTCTGCTGAACTGGAACCTCATATTGTTCGGTTGTAGGTTTAATTACATCCTTAAGCATATCAGTTATCTCCAATGGAGTGCACTCTTCGACTTCTTTACCAGCTGGCGCTCTCAAAACTTTATCAATTTTAACCAGTCCTTGCAATTCTTTTAAGATCAAGTCAGCCGCCCTATCACCATCTAGAAATGCTATAACTTTCTTTCCTGATGTCAAGTTCGTTATAGTTTCATCAATTTTAGCTCCTTCGATAGCAATAGAGTTATCAAAACCTGCTCGCAAAAGGTTAATCACATCGGCCCTCCCTTCAACTAGTATTATGTATGGTGAATCAAATACACCAGTACCACATGCTAGCTGGGCTTTTCCAAATGTGGTTAGTTTTCCCGGTTTGCTTGCATCATATACATCGCGCAGCATTTCTTCTCCTTCACTAATTGTCTTTGTTGCCCATTCTTGAATTATTTTTTTGGCTCTATCTACAATAACTTTTTTCTTAATGGCTCTTATGTCATCAATGCCGACTAACAGAAACTTACCTTGAAAAGGTCCAACTTTATCTATGCTTTCAATTGCAGCAGATATTAATGCAGCGGTGGAAATGTCAGTGCTCATAGGAAGCAAAGCGTCGCCTTTTGTTGTATTCGATTTGGTATCAACATTTACTTCAATTCTACCAACCTTTGATACTTTTTGCAACTCATTCAGATTCATCTCAGGGCCTAGTAATCCCTCTGTCTGGCCGAATATTGCGCCAATTATATCGGCCTTTTCTACTATCCCATCAACTTCGAATTTAAGTTTAACATGATATTTTACTATACCAGTATTAGGCAATTTCAAACCCTCATATTTGTAAATACGATGGTAAGCTTATCTTGCTTGAATATAAGTGCTTTGACATATTATGAAACAGATTTCAATACCATTTTTTTGCCTCAATTCAAATTACAGAGGTCTAGAAATATTTCATATTACCTGCCACTCGAATAAAAAATTTGGACCGATTTTTTATCGTTAACTCTAAAGGACTCCAATATTCTCCGAGGATATTTCAGGTTGCTAAATATTCTATCTTAGAAATTTATGAAATAATTGAACTTCATTCCAAGGAAAGATTAATTATGTGAGCTTGAGTGCACGTACTAAAGAATGACTGATTGGGATCTTATAACTCCAGGTATAGGGCTTACAGTTATTGGTATTGTAGGGGTCGGTATCTCACTTTCTGGAATTGCTCATACATTTACTGAAGGAATGCATGCCGTTAGCCTTCTTACAATGTTTATTGGATTGATCTTCCTGGCTGCTGGAATCTTCAAAGATGGATTCCCAACTTCAGCAAGAGCTAAATCTGCGACTTTTATTACGTTAGGTTTCCTAGTTACCTTTGGATTTGCCGCTGCGATTACTATTGGCAGTAGAATACCTAGTATCTTTACTTATATTGGACTCATGTTAATAATTTCAATACCTGCTACAGTACTCACTGTTGCCTCGTACAAAAGGACTCCTTACTTTAAGGCTATAACAGTAATATTTGTTATTGCGGCAGTAGTTGGCGCATCTACATTTTATGTATTTGGATTAGTTACGCCAAAAGCTCAACAAGACAACATCGATAGCGCAGAAGCAAAACAGAATGAAACCTCTTCAGTTAGAAATATTACGAATCTCGTGAAATCTACTATTCTTCCCGGTTCTTCTGCACAGGGAAATCCCAGTTTTGAACCAGTTAATATAAAAATTCCAAAGGATCGAAGAATAGAATGGACCAATAATGACAATGTTCCTCATACCGTAACAAGTTTAATAGATGATGGTAAAACATTTGATTCCAAGACTATTAAATCGAATGCCACTTACATTCTTGATGCCATGAACCTTAAGGATGCGCAATATGATTATTTCTGCACTCTACATCCTCATATGAAAGGAAAGATAACAGTAGGCTAAACTGGACCTAAACCTGACAAATTAAAATACGTTACCAAATAAATATAATATCAAGTCATACATATGTACACTGATGTCAAATATTTGTGTGGAAAAATTGATCAATAGATGACTGAAATAACATTACTAATTACTGAAAACCAAGTCAATTCCTTAATACGTTCCACTAGAGAAAACCTTCCTAATGAGTCATGTTCTCTTCTCTTAGGAAATATAGTCGATAGTGAATACCGGGTCAAAATATTAAAAGAAATGAACAACATAGCCAAATCGGAATACTCGTTTAATATAGATCCCGATGAACTCATGAAAGTTTATCAATGGGCATCTAAAGAAGAACTGAATTTAATAGGAATCTACCATTCGCATTTAGTAGGTTCAAAACCTTCAACGACCGATTTGACTTACATGCGAATTAATCCGGTAATATGGCTCATATACGAACTATCTGAATCAATATTTAGAGCGTATATATTGGTGGATGATAACTTGAAAGAAGTAAAAATTAAGTTTTCTACGGGCCAAGTCTCTCAGTATCCCTAGGATAAAGCACAACTTCTCTAATGTTTGTGGAATTAGTGATCATCATCATAAACCTGTCAAAACCAAGCCCACATCCAGAATGTTGGGGCATTCCCCATTCAAATGTCTGTAAATGGTCAGAAAAACTCTTAGGGTCCAGTCCTTTTTCAAGTAATTTATTTCGTAGTCTTTCAGAATCGTGCTCTCTGGTTCCACCAGAAACAATTTCTAAATATCCATACTGCAAGTCAAATGATCTTGAAAGTTCAGGTTTTTTTTCATGTTCAAGTATATAAAATGGTTTTAGTTTTGTGGGCCAATCAAATATGAAATAAAAACTTGGATAAATCTCTCCAAGTTTCTTTAATGCAGGGTCAGAAAGATCGTCCCCAAATTCTATTTTTTCTCCTAAACTTTTTAGATCCTCTAGACATTTTTGATACGTAATTCTTGGAATCTTATCAATCAAAATTTCTTGTTTATTTTCAAATAATGTCATCTCTTTGTTGCGATGAACAAATAAATCGTTTATTGTAGAAATAACTAATTCTTGTACAATATCCATAATGTCGCCGTAATCAAGAAATGCTGCTTCTAAATCAACACTTACAAATTCTGAAAGATGTCTTACTGTATGTGAGGGCTCGGCTCTAAAATATGATGAAATTTCAAATACCCTTTCGAGTCCCAGCGTGAGTTGTTCCTTGTATAACTGTGGGCTCTGAGCCAAGTATGCCTTCTTTGAAAAATATTCAAAACCAAAAAGATCCGCACCACCCTCAGTAGCGCTTCCTATTATCTTCGGAGTATTAACCTCAACAAACATTCTTGAATACAGGAAATTACGAATTAAATTAAGTACATATGATCTAGTCTTAAAAATATTGGAAATTTTATAGTTCCTCAAATCGAGAGCTCTTGAATCTAGTCTCTTGTCCATCGATGATTTGACCCTTCCCGTAGGATCAATTGGGAGTGGGTTTGCTGCTTTTGATAAAAGTTCTACTTTTTCTACTTTGACTTCCACCTGAAAATTTTCAGCTTTAGTCTCTTGAATAGTTCCTTTTACCAGGATAACGCTTTGCCTAGGTACATCTCTAAAGGTAGATAAAAGTTCTCCAGTAAGTACCCCTTGAAAGTTTCCTGTCATATCTCTAACACTTATGAAACCAATTTTTCCCATATCTCTGAAATCTTCAATCCATCCAATCAATGTCAAATTTTGGCCAATGTGATCTTTACTGATTGAGGAAGCAAATATCCTATTCATAGTATTTTCATTTTGCATAGGTTCACTTTCCAGAGATTTCAACAACAAGTTCTATGTTTCTTATCACATTGACGATTTTCTTTATTTTTTCAATTATGCTAATGAATTTTTCATAATCTTTACTTTCTATAGTAACCTGTGTTACCTGGTTTCCATCTGGCAACCAAATCATGTTAGTTTTCAAAATTCTTATAGGAAAGAAAAGATTTTCAAGAAACCTTCTTATCGAACTATTTGCTTCCACAAACCATACTTTCCCGTTAAATTCTTTTTCAACCGAATTTATTAATTTATCATTTGAGTTTATGTGACTTACATTTGAATCCTTTAAAATAAGTACATAATCCTCGTCTATCTTTTGCGAGCTAATTAAATTGAATTTATCTATATCTTGATTCTTATGGGAAAGTTTGATAAGTTTGATGGAACATTCTACATCGCTTTTAGATAATTCCCCATTTTTCAATCTGCTTTCACATTTTGGACATAAAACACCTGTCTTAGCATCAAATATGCAAATGGGTACTTTCAACTAATCATCAGTTTGTTTAATATTTTTACCATATATATGTCCAATTGATAATTGGAAAATAAGATTAGATGAAATAGATACTTATACTATTATGATCGATAAACACTTGTTTGGATCTTGCTCTATCTGTAGATTGTTTAAAAGTTTACTATTTTTCCGATCAGGGAATAATTAAGGCCGTTGATGATGTTAGTTTTAGTATTAAAAAAAATGAATCAATCGGAATTGTTGGTGAATCCGGATGTGGAAAAAGTACGTTAGGAACAGCTCTTCTACGATCAGTTCCATATCCAGGCAAAATAGTCAACGGTCGAATTATCATAGATGGTGAAGATATTACAAAGATGTCAGATGATGAATATAATAAAAAAGTGAGATGGAAAAAAATTTCAATGATCTTTCAGGGAGCGCTGAATTCTTTAGATCCAGTCTTTACGATTGGATCACAAATGAAGGAAATTTTGCAACAACATGGTTATTCCAATGACTATTCTGAAATAGTCGCAGATTCTTTGAGCAGTGTGCTATTGGAACCAAGTATCATAAAAAAATATCCACATGAATTGAGTGGTGGCATGAAACAAAGAGTTTCAATAGCAATGTCATTGTTACTGAATCCTAAGATATTGGTAGCGGATGAGCCCACTACCTCTCTAGATGTTATGGTTCAATCTCAAATTATTAACCTTTTAAAAAAATTAAAAAAAGATCGAAATATGTCGATAATATTCATTTCCCATGATTTAGGAGTCATTTCAGAAGTATCAGAAATCATAGCTATCATGTATAGAGGACAAATAGTTGAATTGGGAGAAGCGTATGAAATTTATAAAAATCCAAAACATCCGTATACAGAAAAACTTGTATCGTCAATTACCAGTATAAAAAACAAGGAAAGTAAGTTCGAATTTTTGGGCGAAAAATCACTAGGTCTAACAAGAAAAGAATCAGGATGCAAATTCTATGATGGTTGTCCCTACGCAAAAGAAAAATGTCGAGATGCTCCACCAGTAATAAATTATAAGAATGGATTTATTCGTTGCTGGTTATATGAATAGAATATAGCCTAATGCTGATACATTATTACTTTTTTTCATCCACTCTAGATTTTTTTACATTGTAAGATTAATGTTAAAACCTGAATCATAAGAATTTTAAACTCCATTTATTTAATAGTCTACCGAATATGAAAGTAACAGTTTCTGCAATAAAGGCGGATATTGGCGCCATCGGTGGCCACACTAGACCTAGCGATAAATTGATAGAAGGAGTTAACAAAGTTGTAAAAGAAAACTCAAAATTATTACTTGATTATTACATAGGATATACTGGAGACGACATACATATTATTATGACTCATACAAGAGGAACGGACAGTAAAGGGATTCACAAGATGGCATGGGATGCGTTCACGGCAGGCACGAAAATTGCAAAGGATCAAGGTTTGTATGGAGCTGGACAAGATTTGCTGAAAGATGCTTTTTCTGGAAATGTGAGAGGAATGGGTCCAGGGGTAGCTGAGATGGATATGGAAGAAAGACCCAGCGAAGTATTTTGTGTTTTTCCTGCGGATAAGACAGAGCCAGGTGCTTTTAATTTCCCTTTGTGGAGAATGTTTGTAGATGCAAGGAGCAGTACTGGTCTATTGATAAATGAAAGGTTAGCTGAGGGAGTTAAATTTAGGATAATGGATGTTATGACGGGAAAAGTTGCGGGTCTAAAATTATGGGGAGATAAGCCAGAATTGGAAACAGCTTTAATGTATCCTAGTCGATACGTAGTACATTCAATTTTTTCATCTGACGGGGAACAGATTGTTTCTGCATCGACTGATAGATTGCACAATATAGCAGGAACATATGTTGGTAAAGATGATCCAATTGCTATCGTGAGGACTCAGAAAAATTTTCCTGCAACCGAAGAAGCAGGAAGTGCTTTTAATAATCCTCATTATGTTGCAGGAAATACAAGAGGAAGTCATCATATGCCATTGATGCCAGTTAAACTCAATTCAGCAGCCAGTTTAAACTATGCAATACCAATCGTATCATGCCTTGTATTCAGTATGCATAATGGACTTCTAACGGGGCCTCATGATGGTTTTGGAACAGCAGATTGGGACCTTCAAAGGTTATGGGCTTCGGAACGAGCAATGATTATGCGCAATCAGGGATTTATTCATCCCGCTACTCTCGTCCCAGAAGAGCTCGAGTACAACAAAGGGTATGAAGCTAGAATGAAAAAACTAAATAGCAAGTTTCAAGATCTCACCTAAAATTTTGTTATGATCACTTTCGATAAGCCATTAGTAATAAATCTCAAAAATTACTATGAGATATCGGGAGATAATTCAACAAAAATTGTTCAAGATGCAAAGAAGGCTTCCGTGTTGAACCAAACAGATATTATAATTGCTCCGCCTCCTTCTAGCATCTTTGCCTTATCAAAAATAAAAATTCCGATAATAAGTCAGCATGTAGATGACGTACTTGTAGGGGCAACAACTGGATTTATTGTGCCTGAAATTGTAAAATCTTATGGTGCCTTAGGTTCGATAATTAACCATAGTGAACACAAAATAGAACATACGCAAATCAAAAATCTAGTTAAACGGCTACGTGAATTGGAGATGGTTTCGATTGTATGTGCTGCTGATTTGGATGAAGTAGACGCAGTTTCACGATTTTCGCCGGATTTCTTGGCCATTGAACCACCTGAGCTTATAGGAAAAGGAGTAGCAGTTTCAAAGGCAAATCCCTCAATCATTAAGGATTCTGTAAGAGTAGCAAAAAGAAATTCCTCAGCAGTTCGAGTCCTTTGTGGAGCAGGCATCGTTGATAAATATGATGTCGAAAAAGCCCTTGAACTTGGCGCCGAAGGTATCTTGATTGCTAGTGGAATTGTGAAATCCTCTTCATGGTATAATAAAATTCTGGAATTATCTTCAGTTTTAAAATAAATAAATTAGGAAATAAAGTTTGAAGAATTGTAGCCTTATACACCTATTTCCTTTGCTATTTTTACGATTTTTTTGCCATCGTTAGTTAGTCTGTTGAACACTTTATTCTTGACAGTCTTTCGATCTACTAATCCACGCTTTTGTGCCTTAAGGAGCAGCTTGTGTCCATATCCATAGGCACCCAACTTAGTTAAGAGTTCTCTAGTTGGATATTCTTTTCCGGAGCCAATTGTCTTCAGTAACTTTACTAGTGCCTTTTCTTCAACAAGGATTTTTAACAGTCTTGTGTCTTTCATCGCACATTAGTATATAACACTAATTATATAATCGTTACACTTTACTAGATACAAATATCCATATTTTTGACTTCAAAACCGGTCCAACAGTATCAAATTAGAGAAATATTTAGGAATTTCTACTATTACAACAATATAAACGTTCTATTTTATCATACGTTTATACTGTAGGTAAAGCAAGTTATTGAGCACAATAGGTAACCAAAACAAACTATTAAGAGCTCGTAGAATTTTCGAAAACTTGAAAATCATATAAACTTGATGATCTTTTAAATAGTACTGGACCGAAAACAAATACTATCCTAAAAGATAGTATTGAAGGGAACTAAAAGATAGATACTATCCTAAAAGATAGTATTGAAGGGAACACCGTTTTGATCCAAGTTTTATATTTAAAAATTTAATTTCCAGCATAAAAAATATTCATCTTGAGTTTTTCGATGGATTTGGGTAGATACTTTTCTGTAGCTGCTAGCTCATTAACATGAATGATTACTCTATTAGGACTAATTATCGCATAATTGACTTAATTATCCGCTGAATAGTACCAGAATTGAGTTATCTTACTAAACTAAACATTTATACATTCTTATTTAAGAAACAAAAATACGATTTTGCCTCGAAAATTGCAACATTTACGTATTTTTATTTTATTTTCTAATAGATAACCATTATTATAACGACTCTCTGAATTCTAGAAAAAGTATTGATAATACAAGAATCTGCTAACAATAGGAGTGAAGATGACCTTAGAAAATGGTAAACAGATTCAAAATGATGAATCCGTAAAATCAAACGTTGGTAATGGAGTACAGTGTAATCAATGTCAAAATTATACGCTGGTTTTAGATGTAATCTCAAGCGAATATGTTTGTAGTACTTGTGGTTGTGTTTCTAACGAAAAAATCTACAACAATGAGCTGTCGTATTTTGAAAAAAGCGAATATAAGGATAAATCACATATAGGTATGCCAGAATCACTAACGGTTAGTCATAAGGGACTGTCTACGCTAATTGGATTAAATGATACTGATGGAAGAGGAAAAATGTTAGATCCTGCACAAAAAGAAACGATTCAAAGATTAAGAACATGGAACAATAGATCTCAACTTAATGATTCGATTTCAAGGAACCTGGATAAAGCCCTAAAATATCTGAACAATTTTGGCGATAAGCTCTATCTGAGTCCAGCCGTTATGGAAAATGCGGCGTACATATATCGTAAAGCGGCGATACGAAAATTAGCGAAGGGGAGGTCTACTGTCTCGCTTGTTGCGGCATCTATATATGCAGCTTGTAGAGAGATAGCAATACCAAAAACAATATCAGATATAGCTTATGTGTGCAATCTTCCTAGTAAGGAAATCATGTCACATTACAAATTGATCTTGAAAGAACTTTCCTTAAAGATTCCCGTTATTCAAGGAATTGATTATGTAACACTTATTTCAAATAGATTGAAACTTACTGAAAAAACAAAAAGAGAAGCCCTTAGAATTTTCTCACTGGTTCAACATAGCAGAATTTCAATTGGAAAAAATCCACGTGCTTTTGCTGGAGCTATAATTTACATTGCATCACAAGAGTGCAATGAGTTTTTGCGACAGGTTGAAGTGTGTCAAGTGGCAGATATTTCTACAGTTTCATTAAGGAAAAGATGCAAGGAAATAAAAACAATTTTAGATAGTCAACAAGTCAGCAATGAGATATCCTGAAAATTTATTACTGATTTTTCCATAATTATTTATTTTATTTTATTTTTAAAACAAGATTTTTATAAATAACATTTTTCAGTACACAAACAAAAATGTTATAATATGTATACAATAGAATTCATAATTAAAGAATGGTTCCTGAAAGATGTTCCGTAATGGTCAATGGAAAAGTATGCATCCAGCCTCCTTCACATATTGTATCCGTCTTAATTGAAAAAGAAGAGTATATGATAGGGTTGGTTTGCAATGATCACATTTTATTGATGAAGCGGAAAGCAATTTCAATGCAGAAATCTGGAAAAATAAATAAGGGAAAAATAAGATTCCAAAAAATAAAACCCGTAATGACTGATTGTGTTCTTAATATAAAAAATATGGACTAACGACGTAGTGTCTACAAGAATAATAATCATGTAATTTTTTAGAGCAAAATTTAAACAAACATTAGTTAATCTTATTTTATGGAACATGAATTGGCTAAAAAAATAGAATAAAAAGTTATTCTAAATTTTGTAGTTGAATCTTGTCATTTAAGTTTCTATTTAATAGTTTCACTCCAGTTATATTGCATAACTTCATCTTATGGACAATGAAAAATAGGAGCAAGTATGGAGTCATAGCGGCAATATTGAATTCTGCAATAAGGGAAGAGACTAGAACAAAAATCATGTATAAAGCGATGCTAAGTAATGACCAATGTAGAAACTATATAGATTCCCTTTTGAATTTTGGTCTAATTATGGAACATAATAATGGATCAAAGATGGTTTATAAAGTTACAAACAAGGGCGCTACTTTTCTAGATTACTATGATCAATTGATGCATCTTTTACCCATGTCATTGGATGAGAACTCTGATGAAGGATACTACAAAATAGTAAGTTACAAAACATGATCCAGTTGGATCTGTGGGACCGTATTAACAACTCGTACTCCAAATAATGCTGAAGAAGGAGTTGAACACTTTAAGAAAAGAGTTCCGCACTTTAGGATAAATTTTAAATGAACATCTGCTACTGAATAATATTTTTCTAGATTGTCATTTGAAGATTGAATCAAAAGTGAAAGCTCAAATTTTTTCTTAATGAACCTACAATAATCTTCCAGATCGGAATAAGTTGATATGAAATTATCCAAAGAATTTGATTCCATCATCGTGACTGTTTTTCCTTTTCCTTCAAATCCTGAAATTACTTTAGTCAAATATTTATAAAAACTATTTTTTTGTTCTATTTTATTTTCAGTTGAATTTTCGTGTGAATCATGAAGTTTATCCAGTGTAAATAATTTGTCATAATTTTGAACATTAGATTTGTATGATGGTATCAATTTGTCTTTTAAAGTAGAATCTAAAAGTAAATGGTAATGCCTTCTTAAAAAATTATGCAACAGGTCGTTTAAAAATAATAGGAATATATCGTTTGACAAAATGTTATCCTTTTCAATTGTTAATAATCCATTCTGTGGTAAAGCACCTCCGATGTAATAGTCAAGATCGTTATATCCTGTTCGCAATATTTGTTTAGAAAAGTTTGCTTCTCTTGCAATTTTTTCACTTGTGTTATGGATCTTAAATTCTCTTGGATCATAGCTATCAAAACATCGCAAAATTCTATCTTTCAGAGAAAAGAAATACAAGGATCTCTTGATTGGAATTCCCCTTAATTTTTTGAGAAATAGGCTTCTAATTCGTATTTCCTCCATAAATTGATAATTCAGTTCCACAACTCCGTCTACTATGTATTCTAAACTGGATTCCACTGATTCTTCACTAGTAAAAATCAATTTTGCCTTAGCTCTTTCTCTCCAAGTTTGAAGTACTCTTTCGTTGTTTAATCGTGCTTCTCTATCCATTAAGGAAGCAACAGAATCCCAACTATCAATTATTATGACAGGATTCTTAACGTCCATCAACTGATTTGTTACCCTCTCAAAAAGCGATTCAGGTTCGTCCAGACGCGCATCTTCAAAAGAGGAAAGATTTTGTCCTACCTCCTGATTGTCAATATCCTTATCCGGTTCTTTAATGAATTTTCGCAACCAAGGGTAGTGTTCAACTAATTGTTTTGGAGACGATCTGGTAGAAATGTAGAAGAAATTATTTTTTTCTTTTAAGGAACGTAATATACTAAGTGCAAGAGTAGTTTTTCCACTACCCGACCTACCCTTAACAAGTAAGGAATAAGTGTCATTTTTCATAAATTCTCTAAGTTCAAATGGAATATCAAGAAATTTATGATTAGATCTATTAACTATATTGGTCATTTTTGTTCTACATCGATCTGACATTATTCACACTTACAGATATTTAATAAATTTCCTAGAATCTTATTCTTGATTTTTACACATTTATCGATTTGATATCTACGTGAGATTATTCTCACGATCTTTATGAAATATTTATCATTGAAATTCCAATATATAATTGCCAGTACACTAACATATTATCACAACATAGGATCAACTACAAGTAGGTTTCGTCAAATTTCTGATAAATTTTTTCTTGAAGCTTTTTTAGTTATTGTTTTTTTATCGTTCAGTGTTCTTAAAACTGATTTGCAAGCCTTTTGTTAAGTCCTTCAATACTTTAAAATAAAGTATACTGGTGATTTTGAACATGGTAATTATTGAGGCTGAGAATAATACTTCATCTTTGAAAACTCAACTATTGGTAGATTGTGTCTTTATCGACGAAGTTTCATCCTTGTCACTATCAGAGATTACCTCAGACTTTGATCCATTAATTCGAGAGATTATTGCAACAAAAGAATTCACCGCTAAGGAAGGTACAATATGCATCATTCATAATAACGCAGGGTCCAGTATAAAACGGGCTTTACTGTTAGGAATGGGAGATAAAAAAAATTTTGAGCCAGAAAGAACCAGAAATTTGATTGGAAAAGTTGTTAATAAATCAAAGGAATTAGGGATAAGCGAATTCGTATTAATTCCATTTAAAAATATGGATAAAGAACATCTATCGGCGACGGTAGAGGGAATCAAGTTATCAGACTATTTGTTTAATAACTACAAAAGCGATGAAGATAAAAATGATTTAAATCAAGTCAGGATCTTAATAAAAAATGATTTAAAAAATAATCAGAATATTATTCACGATTCGTCTATAGTATCTGACGCTGTAATATTTTCTCGCAACATAAGTAATTTGCCCCCAAATGATTGTTCACCAAAAGATCTTGCAAATTTTTCAGCCACCCTGTCAAAGAATCAAAAGATCAAAGTAAGAGTCATTGAGAAGGAGGAGATGGAGCCCTACGGATTAGGAGGTATTCTGGCTGTCGGCAAAGGAAGTTCTAGTTCGCCAAAACTAATAATAATAGAATATTCAGGTTCAACAAAAAATGAGAAGCCAATAGTAATTGTTGGTAAGGCAGTTACCTTTGATACTGGAGGGATTTCAATTAAACCTTCTGAAAAAATGGACGAAATGAAATATGACAAATGTGGAGGATGTAATGTATTAGGAATCATGAAAGCTGTATCTGATCTCGATCTTAATACTAACGTAATTGGGATGATACCAGCAGTAGAGAACATGCCTTCAGGAAATTCATACAGACCAGGCGATATAATTAAGATGTATAACAGAAAAACTGTAGAGGTGTTGAACACTGATGCAGAGGGTAGAATAATCCTGGGAGATGTACTTGCGTTTGCCGTAAAAACTTTTGCGCCCAAAGCTATTATTGATATGGCAACCTTAACAGGTGCCGCAATAATTGCTCTGGGTTCAAATGTAGCGGCATTGGTTGGGAATAATAAGGAATTAGTAACGAAAATTATTGACTTTTCAAATCAAACTGGTGAAAAAATTTGGGAACTACCGCTATATAATGAATACAAGGAACAATTGAAAAGCTCAGCTGCAGATATGAAAAATATTGGAGGTAGAACGGCAGGAGCTATCACTGCCGCGGCATTCTTATCCAACTTCGTTGAGGATACTCCTTGGATACATTTGGACATTGCAGGTACAGCGTGGAATCAAGAGGGAACTAAGGAAAAAACATACAACCCTAAAGGAGCTACTGGTTTTGGGATTAGAACAATTGTAAAATATATCATGAACAATAACTTGGAGTAAAAATAGGGTCAGGGACACTCATATAACTACTATTGTTGATGTCCTTGCCAATTCTTCAAATTAAAGAAATTGTCGATTTATTAAGTTTGGAGGATATCAAGTGCAGAATTGGATGCTTTGATTTTGATTTAGCTCCACTATACAAGCCTTACTTTGAAAAATGGTTGACAAATAGAGATGGCTTCATTTGTATGCTGTCTGGTAACATAGACTACGTTGGTTCAGAAGAAATTGTAAGAATGGGTCCGTTCCATAATATTTATTGTCTAGTCCAAAATCAGTATTTGATTGAAAACGATCTTAATCACCAAAATCTTTTGAATTCTAAACTTTGCTACAGTTTAACTGATGGGGTCATCGATGAAGTAGGCTGGAGTGGTAGCATATTAGCATCTAAATTGACTAATGACCAGCATGTTAGGAATTTCTTATTTCAGAACTTGCTTTCTGACGTGACGAGAACTATATCTGTTCGCGTAGTTAATCTTGCTTGTCTAATAGAGTGTAGAATCTGGCACCCCAGTGAATTTGTCTTTCTTTATGGAATTTTAGACAATATAGCCATGAATATACAAAATTTACTTACAGATATACATGTAGGAGAAAATATCAATCGCTAACCGATTATTGATATAACAAATCGTAAAGTTTATGGGATATCAAGATGCCAGCACTGCTGCTTCCCAACCACTCACGTAGATCAGTAACACAGCAGCGATAACAGGTTTGACTTCCGGGTTCGGAATGGGACCGGGTCGCACCCTATTACTATGGCCGGCTTGAACATTTTAAGCATTAAGGGATAATTTAAGCTTACTTTACGAAAATCATCCTGGAACCAAGAAAACAAGTTTGCAAATAGTTTGCGCCTCAACAATTATAATGTATTCTTTCATAGTTATAGGTACAGTAACCTATGAACTCTAATTCTACTCACAGAGTAGCCGTATTGGACGAAGAACTCTGTCAACCAAAGAAATGTGGACTGGAATGTATTGTATATTGTCCGGTTAACAAAACTGGTGGCGAATGTATTGTCCAAAGAACTGAAGATGGAAAGGCGGTTATTTCTGAAGAACTATGTACAGGGTGCGGAATTTGTATTAAAAAATGTCCATTTGATGCAATAGTAATAGTTAATCTAGCTAAAGAAATTGGAGAGCACAAAATACACCAGTATGGTATAAATTCATTCAGACTTTATCATATACCTTTACTTAAAAAAGGTTCAGTTATAGGACTTTTAGGACGAAATGGAATTGGAAAATCCACACTTTTGAATATATTATCTGGAAATATCAAACCGAATCTTGGAAATTATGATTCTGAAGTAGAATGGGATGAGATTATAAAAAATTTTCAAGGGACACAGTTAAAGCCTCATTTTGAAAAAATTTCTTCCGGGACTTTACGAACATCAATCAAGCCTCAAATGGTTCAATTAATTCCTAAAGCATTCAAAGGAACAGCACAAGAGCTATTGAAAAAGTATGATGAAAGAGGAATGATCGATTCGGTTATCGACCAATTATCTCTCAATAAGTCTTTGGATCGTTCAGTATCCGAACTGAGTGGTGGAGAATTACAGCGATTAGCAGTGGCGGTAGCAGTCAATAAAGATGCAGACTATTATTTCTTCGATGAACCTTCATCTTATAATGATATTTATCAGCGTCTAGCAGTTGCAAGAACAATAAAACAACTCGCAAGTGAAGGCAAAAGTGTAATGGTTGTTGAACATGATTTAACGCTTCTTGACTATCTTTCTGACTATATCCACATATTGTATGGTGAACCAGGTGCATATGGAATTGTTGCACCGATACAAGGTACAAGAGTAGGTATAAACGGTTTTTTGGATGGCTATATTCCCGCAGAAAACATCAGGTTTAGAGAGAAATCGTTTAAATTTGATGGTTCGAATAGAAATGAAGAATTAATAGCAGATAGGCCTTTGACAAAGTTTTCTGATTTAACTAAATCATTTCCTTCTTTCAAGCTAAATGTTTCTTCTGGACAGATTAGAGAAGGAGAAATAGTAGGATTGGTGGGAGCTAATGCGCTGGGAAAGACGACGTTTATGAAAATGATTGCAGGTATAGAAAAAGTAGATACAGGACAAATAGATATTCAGGCTAGTCTATCGTATAAACCACAATATTTGCAAAATGACTATGATGGTAATATTGGATCTCTTTTGAGTGTTGCATATCAAGGACCAATTGAAGGTTCTACAGTTGAACAACAAATTATAGTCCCAATGGGTATCAAAAAACTTTATGATAAGAAGGCAGATACTCTGAGTGGTGGGGAGCTGCAAAAAGTAGCCGTTTGTTGCTCCCTCATAAGACCTGCAGACATTTATGCTTTAGATGAACCTTCTGCCTTCTTAGATGTAGAGGATAGGATTAATATTGCAAAATTTCTTCACAGATTTGTAAAATCACAGGGCAAATCCGCAATAATAGTGGATCATGATATGCAACTAATAGATTTGGTTGCCGATTCCTTAATGATCTTTTCAGGAAATCCTGGAGAGGAAGGATTTGCTGGTTCTCCAACAAAGAAAGATATTGGAATTAATAAGTTTCTTGAGACGCTGTCCGTAACATACAGACGTGATGAAAGTACAGGACGTCCAAGAATAAATAAAATGGGCGGAAGATTAGACAGAGCTCAGAAAAATTCTGGAGATTATTATAAGAGGACTTGACTGATTAATCGAAATATGACAAAAATGTTGAAAGAAGTATTGCAAGAAAGACTTGAGGTTGCGGAGCTGAATAAGCTATGTTCTTCTTTTGATATCATAGGAAACATTGCGATTATCAAAATTCCAGAAACATTATCCTCAAAAAAGAAACTAATCGCAGATACATTAATTGAAGAAATTAAGGCAATAAAAACAGTATTCTGTCAAGTATCAGGAATAGAAGGCGATTATAGATTGCGCAAATTGGAATTGTTATCCGGTGAAAATACTTCAATTACTGTCTATAAGGAACATGGATGTACTTTTAAAGTAGATGTAATATATGCATACTTTTCGCCAAGGCTATCTACTGAACGATTGAGGATATCGAACCTGATTAAACCAAATGAAGTAATCGTAAATATGTTTGGAGGGGTGGGAACATTTTCGATCATAATGTCGCATAATAACAAGACATCTAGAATTTATTCAATAGATTCCAATCCAATAGCTCATGATCTATGTAAAGAGAACATAGAGATCAATAAATTGACAAGAAATGTTTTTCCAATTCTTGGTGATGCAAAATTGGAAATAACGAATAAACTTAAAGGAATTGCCACTAGGGTTCTAATGCCGTTACCAGAAAAAGCAAGAGAATTTGTAGACACTGCCATAAGTTCACTTGCAAATAATAGAGGTATTGTACATTATTTTGCGCATGTGGGTGCAGACAATAAGAAAATCGCAATCCAGAGTGGAATTAAGGATACAGCTGATTCATTCAGTAGATTCAATCACATAATTAGAAATATTAGAATTGTGAGAGAGGTCGGACCTAGATTTTACCAAATCGTTTCTGACGTTGAAATAATTTAATAAAAAATTCACTTATCTCGAGGTGCAGTAGCCATTGTGTAACCCATCCAAACAAGCACGGTCATCAGAATTCCTACAATAATTATCAAGGTTGTTTTTATGACAAGTATATCCCATTCTGTAAATATTAACAAATATGAAAAGAGTATGAAAAAAAATAATGGAACTACAAGTAATATCAATCCAATTAGTTTATTTTGTCTCATACTACTGTTCGCACTATTGTTAACTTCACTCATAATAATTCTAATGCCATCAAGTAAGCATCTTCACCATCTCTATAGTATGATTTTAGTCTCGATCTTACCTTAAAATTGAGTTTTTCGTACATCTTTATTGCTGAAGAATTGCTTACCCTTACTTCTAGGTAGATCTCTTCAGTCCTCCTGGATACAAGTCCATTTATTGCTTCTTCCATTAGGATGGTTCCAACTTTCTTGCCTCTATGTTCCTCCAAGATGGCAATAGAGACTACATGTCCTTTCTTTACAAAACCTAATTTTCTGAAATTTGAAAATCCAAATTCAATCTTACACATAGTATATCCAATTATTTTTCCATCAAATTCTGCCACAATAAATGCTTCAGGTAACTCTTTGAGAATTGAGTCAAAAAAATACTCCGTATAGTGTTCAGGGAGTGAATTTAAGTTTATTTCTATAACAGAATGTAAATTTTCTTGGCCACACCTATAGAAAACATAATCTCCATTTTTTCGTAAGCAGCTTTGCAAATCATCAAATAGATGATGTTTAATTATTTTAACTTTAGGTTTGCAAGATATGGGATTTGTCTTTATCAGCCAAGCTAGCCATCTTTTTTGAATATTGCAACGTTTGGATCTTGAATGATTGAAATCCTATGACTCTTGCCATTAATATCAAGTATGTTTTCAGCAGCCGCTTGAATATTTGAAAATATTTTAAATCCAAATATATTTTTCAAGTAATACCTCGGTAACGAAGAAAGAATTGCGATACTGAACTTTTCTTTCAATTCATTGATAAACATAATATGCTCCAAACCTTCAATATAACTAGATTTTTTATAATCCTCCCATTTTATTTCTCCATATGCAAATTTCTCTATCGCTTTACTTCCAAACCCTTTGTTATTTTCAGAAATAATTACAACAGTAGCATTTCTTTTAAGAACATGGATTGAATTCCATAGTAAATCCAATGAAGTTGATAAAGTTGAACTTGAATTCGAATCGATATTTGTCCCTACTATTAGAGATTTTAATTCCTGTTCATTTGTTATTGAAAGGTTATTTAGATTTTCAGTAGCGTTTTGAAAAGATTGAATTATTTCTCCATAAAAAAAATTGTTTATGCCATAATTATTTGAAATAATTTCAATAGACTTTGCTTCCATACTTTGACAGAACATCTTCGCAATTTCAGACGGAGGTCCTTTTTCGCCTGGATGAGGCAGATCATCTACTCTTGAATGAAATGCTTCGTTCATTTTGTCTTGTTCAAATTCACGTAAGAGATTCGTAGGAGTGCCACTATATCCAAAAAAAGGATCAATGTTTGCTTTTGAAATGAAGATAGTACTTTTTTCTTTTGTACGCTTAAGAAAATGATCACTATTTTTTTCAAATAGATCAATATTTTGGTTTTGTATTTTATTTGATAGGAGTCTGCGCGTTCGTGCAGAAGATTCAATAGTTATCGTAATACCCTTACTCTCTGCTAAAGAAACTAGTCTATAAATGATTTGAACTGTAGAATTTGAAGCGTCTAAAGGAAAAAATATTGTATTATCAGCGAGCGGAATAGATTCAATCTCTTGATCTAAACTTTCTTTGCTACGTATGTCAAATTTTGAGTTTTCAATAAGTGAAAGATTCTCTGCCTTGAGATCTACTATAATGTCGGTACTCCCATAATTTAGCCATAATTCAGGCATGTTCGAATCGGATTAGAAAAATATACAATTGTCGGATAAATAGACTAACCTTCATAAATCATTAAATTCTTTTCTTCAAGCAAATCATGCAAATTATGAACTGCTCTATATACTTCTGATTCTTTCTTAGCCCCGGTACAAACCAATTTTCCACTCGCAAAAAGAAGAATAACAGTTTTTGGATCAAGCATCCTGTGAATTAAGCCAGGAAATTGTTCTGGTTCATACATACTGCGAGGTAACACTCTTGCAGCCAATTCTAAATGAATTTTGCCACCCAAACTTGCTGAGGCTACGATATTTTGTATTTCTATTTGTGGTTCATTTTCAATAGGTATACTGCCTTTTCTCAGTTTTTGAACTACGTTCTTTACAGCTTTAATTGCCTGTTCTTCAGATTTTGCCCCAGTACAAACCATTTTTCCAGAACTGAAAATCAAAGTAGCAGTCTTTGGTGATTTTAGTCTAAACACAAGTCCTGGAAACTGGTCAGGGTGATATTCCACGTCTGGAAATATTTGAGTTATTAAATTAAGATTTACAGTTTGATTGACAGTCGCAGAAGCAACAACATTCTCAATGCTAACAATGGGCTTGGTTTCAGGCATACTAGGTTGGCTTTATAAATGGTAGTATATATACATGTTTGGAACAATGGCCAGATTGCCATAACAAATATCGACTATGAGATGAATGAATCGAAAATACTGCTTTCAGGATGATTAAAGTAGTTTAAGTTCTGAAGATACCTTATCTATAATATCCGAGGGGGCAGGACCGATTCCAATACATGTCACTGTTCCTGTTGGAATCTGTGTCAGACCTCTGTCTTGTACGATAACCAGAGGAATCATGAGTTTTTCAGCTTCGTATTGTATTTTAAGTAATTCTTGTAAACTGTTTACTTTTACAATTATCTTAGGTTGCCCTTCGTTGAACCAATTACTCAGCCACAATTTATTCAATTTTCTAGACCGTTCAACTCCAAGTACTGCGGCATGACCAACTTGAGATGCTATTTTTCCAACACCCATACGTAGATCTTTTCTTACAACAATGACCTGTTTAAATTCCACTACAGTTTAGTTAATAAAAATGATGAATTAATTGTTTCCTTGTTGGCAATTGAATATTATGATGTTTTAGTTGCAGGTGGAAGCATTGCAGGACTGACAACAGCTAGGGAATGTTCCTCTAATGGAGCGTCTACAATTGTAATAGAAGAAGATCATGAAATTGGAACTCCAGAACATTGTGGAGGAATGGTCAGTCTAGGTGGACTCCAGAAATTGGGCGTTATACTTGATTCAAATAATTTCCAAAATGCCATCTCAAAAGCAAGAATTTGCTCCAGATCTACTAGTTTTGAATTGCTTGCTGAAAAACAAAATGTAATAGTGTTGGATCGTAGGGGGTTAGACAAACAAATTGCCAAGCAAGCAGAAAACGCAGGTGCTGAAATTCGTACAAGATGTAAATTCAAATCCCTTTCGAAGAGTCAATCTAGATACACCGCAAAGACCTCAGAAGGAGAAATCGAATGTAAATACTTTGTTGATGCAAAAGGACTAGGCTCATTGAGGGATACGGGTAAAAATGGGATTTTAGCTTCTGCTCAATTTGAAATTTATGCCACATGGATTGATGGCAAAACCGTAGAGATTTTTTTTGATTCGGAAAGATATCCTGGTTTTTTTGTTTGGATAATCCCATCTGGAGAGGGAAAAGGCAAAATTGGTGTTGCAGGAAGAGGAATCAACACTTCATTGGCATTAAACGAATTCATAAACTCCAGGGGTAAGAAATATTCAATAATAAGAAAAATTTTTGCCCCGATTTGGATTGGGGGACCAAGACCACCATTCATTGTTGATAGAACCTTGGTGGTTGGTGATGCCGCAGGTCAAACTAAACCAACAACGGCAGGGGGAATTTTTAGCTGCGGAATAGCAGGTATTCTAGCAGGTAAAGCAATTTCCAAAGCAATTGAAAAAGATGATAATCGGTCATTATACGAATATGAAAAAAACTGGAAATCAATGTTTCAAAAGGAATTCAACTCTATGTTATTTGCAAGGAAAGTATTAGAGAGGTTGGATAATAAATCCATTGACGAGATCTTCTCTTCATTGTCAAAAAAAACGATTAAGGATGTATCTAATTTTTCTGATTTTGACTTCCATTCTAGTGCACTGGATCTTTTTCTTAAAACAAAAATAGCTACTAATTTGACAAAAATATTAATTGAGAATGAATTTCGTAGAGTTTTCAGTAGTAAGAATGGCAATTGAGCAGACAAAACATGCCTGAGTTTATCATCGAGATAATCTCTGCACAGATTATGAATTATCAGACATAAGGTCCTTCAAGCAAGATATAAATTCGGATTCATTGGATGTGCTTTTTGTGTCGAAATCATTACAATTGCCAGTTTGTACATCTTGCAGTAGACCAATAATTGCAAATGATGAATGCGTAAAATATTACTGTCCTAATTGCGGTTATGTATTAATTTGGAGATGTCAAAGTTGCAGACAATTTGCCAGGTCGTACAAGTGCATAGGCTGTGGGTTTGAAGGACCATAATTATGACAAAGTTAGTTGCCAGGATTAAGATTCTTCCTTCTGAATCAGAAACGGATATCATGTCGATACCAAAAATTCTAAGTGAGACGCTCCCTGAAGAATTGAAACTGATAGCCCATAAAAAAGAACCAATTGCTTTTGGATTATACTCCATTTTGGCTGATTTTACATTGGACGATTCAGAAGGCCAAATGGAATTATTAGAAGAATCAATAAGAAAAATAAAAGGTGTTGGTCAAATAGAAGTAATAAATGTGAGTAGGCAATCGGTTAAGATAAAATAACCATGAAATGGTTGTTTTTACTGTTCTAAAATTGCATTAATGATAGTAGCCTCTTGTTATTTGTGAAGTTGGCCTAGAACCTATAGTAGAATAATGAATCAAAAGCAAGTGAAATAAAAATAACGACAAGATACGGTGCTGTAATCTTATATGCTTTCCATGCAAAATCGGGGTTCGGAAATTTTGTTAATTTATAATGATATACAAGCATTAACGTTCCTGAAATTGCCGCTGTAATAAAATACAAAATACCTAAACCAAGAAAATATAATGACAACGAATATGGTAACAGAATTGCGGTGTTTGCAAAGATATATCCCGCAGTCTTTTCATTGCCTATAAGTACAGGTAACATGGGAACCTTTACACTTTCGTACTCCTCTCTTGACTTTATAGCAAAAGACCAAAAATGCGGAGGTGTCCATAAAAATACTAACCATCCAATTAGAAAGCCTAAGACATCTATCGATCCAGTGGTGGTGGCCCATCCGGCCATTGATGCCGCGCTGCCTGCAAAGCCTCCTACAACAATATTTGAAACATTTGAGCGCTTAAGCCATAAAGTGTAAACAAACACATAAAAAAATATTCCAAGGGCAATCATTCCTGTAGCTATTAAATTTAAAGTCAAAAAAGATATTATTATAGAGCTTGCGCATAATATGTTACCATAAATAAACACATTTCTAGGATTTAATCTTCCCGATGGTATTGGTCGATTTATCGTTCTAGACATGATTTTATCAATATCACGATCAAAATAATGATTTAGGGCACTGGAACCCATTGAAGCTAAGCAGCCGGATATTCCAAGAAATAAAAGATGATAGAAAGATATGTCCCAGGAAGTTGATGGAGTTGAATCAAATCTGGTTGCGGCTAAGGAGCTTGTTATTGCTGTAACAACCAGTACAACTACTATCCTTGGTTTTGATACTTCGATGTAATCAGATAACATTCACGCTAACGTAATGTCTTATCTGTAGCATTTAACTTATTCGCTGCTCGATTCATGTTTGTAGTATCAGAGTGACATGCAAAAGTTGAATCTTGTATTACTAGCGTCAAAATAATGATTGGAGGTGAAATAAAGGTTAGAAGAGGTACACCTAAATTTTTACAATGTCCAATGTAATTTATAAATCAGTTAATTGTTATTCAATGTGGATCATGGGAAGAAGAAAGACTACATCAAGACCGCATAAAACTAGAAGAACAGTGGAAGGAAGATGTCCTAAGTGTACCACAATTGTTAGATTTAATGTGAGCGGATCCGTTGGAAATGAAATTTATGAATGTATGGGATGTAGATCCAAATTCCACATTGATGAATTATAACTCGAATCAGATTTAGATAAGGATTTATCACATATACAACTCTCAATAAATAGAAATGGATTCTAAGATAGATTACGTTGATAAAGTTTATCTTTATAGTAGTGGGATGTCTTCAGAGCTAGTGCAAAGGAGTATAGCAGTTTTGAATGAACGTGGCGTAAATCCTAATGATATAGTAATCATTGAATCTCCAGAGGGAGTTCCAGAGGGTTCAATTATTATTACCATATGGCCGCATTATCTTTCGGTGGCAAGAGTAAAGAAAGTAAGAGAAGGTTCGATATATGCGCCGCAATTATTCAATATTGATATATGATATTTAACTGACATAAAATATGCAAGCGAATTCCAAATAATATTGTTACTGCTTGAGTGAAATTATTATGTTAAAAAATTGTAATTAACATAATATTATGTCTATTTCAGATTTACTAATAAGTGAAACAAGAGTATCATAAATTTTTCAAAATTTAATCTAATCTAGATTCATTTTTACCATTTCATCTATTTTATTTTTAGGTACGGATCCAATGATCTTATTTACCTCTTTACCTCTCTTAAATAAGATTAATGTCGGTATACTAGATATGCTAAATTGTCTTGCTATCAATGGATTTTCATCAACATTCATTTTTCCTACAACCAGTTTCCCTAGATAATCTTTACCAATCTGAACAATGATTGGAGACATCATCCTGCATGGGCCACACCAAGGAGCCCAGAAATCTACCAACATTAGTGGGAATTTGTTAATTGTTTGAAAGAATGTAGTATCATCTAGATTTAGGGGCTCTTTAATATTTTTTAAAAGTTCCTTTTCATTTATTAATTGTTGCAACTCTTTCATTCTTTTTTCGTTTATCAGCCTTAGTTCATCTTCCAATTTATGATATATTAACAAGGATCCATGATTTGGTTTATTATGTTTTTTGATTTGTTAATTCAAATTAACGATATCTAATTATCTGAGATGACTCAAAACATTTTCAATCTTGTGCGAAAAAAAGGATAATGGGGATGATAGACTCAATTCAGAAATTACGGAGAATGAGGTTTTGAATAAGGACAACAATGGGGATGATAGACTCAATTCAGAAATTACAGAGAATGAGGTTTTGAATAAGGACAACAATGGGGATGATAGACTCAATTCAGAAATTACGGAGAATGAGGTTTTGAATAGAGAAATAGAATTCTTGAAAGGCGAACTTGAAAAGGAAAAGGAAGTCTCCGAAAAAAATTTATCAAAACTTCGGTATCTCATGGCAGATTTCGATAATTATCGGAAACAAATAGAAAAACAGATGGAATCAAAAATTGAAGAAAATAGGGGTCAACTTTTCATTAAAATACTCAAGATTTTTGATGATTGTATACTGGCTCTTGAAACTCTAAAAAATGGCAAATATGATTCTACGGTGATAGGAGGTATAAAGGGCATTATGACAAACTTTGAGGGGTTTATGAAAGACGAGGGATTGGTAGAAATTGAAACTATGGGAACTCCGTTTGATCCAAACGTTCATGATGCGATTGGTTTTGTATCTAATGAATTGGTTCCCGATAATACAATAATGGAAGTAGTAAGAAAGGGATATTTATTAAACAATAAAGTTTTAAGACCATCTTCAGTCATTTTATCTAAAAGAACAGTTAGAAATAAAGATATCAATGAAAAAGATAAGGAGTAGTGAAAGAGATTATGGGTAAAATTATTGGAATAGATCTTGGAACAAGTAATTCTGCAGCCTCGGTTATGATTGGAGGAAAACCAACAATAATACAGGCTGCTGAGGGAACATCAATTGGTGGAAAAGCTTTTCCGTCATATGTAGCCTTCACAAAGGATGGCCAACTGCTGGTAGGCGAACCTGCAAGGAGGCAAATGGTTACAAATCCTGAAGGTACGGTAATAGCAGCCAAACGAAAAATGGGAACTGATTTCAAATTTAAGGTCTATGACAAGGAGTACACTCCTCAGCAGATATCCTCCTTTATTTTGCAAAAAATAAAAAGAGATTCTGAATCTTATATAGGTGAAACTGTAGACAAAGCAGTAATAACGGTTCCAGCTTATTTTAATGATAATCAGCGACAAGCAACAAAAGATGCCGGAGAAATTGCCGGTCTAGAAGTGGTAAGAATTATTAACGAACCTACCGCGGCGTCTCTTGCTTACGGATTAGATAAAGTAAACAAAGACTTGAAGATTATCGTATTCGATTTGGGTGGAGGAACTCTAGACGTTACGATAATGGAAATGGGTGGTGGTGTATTTCAGGTAAAGAGTACCTCTGGTGATACACAGTTGGGTGGAACAGATATGGATAATTATATTGTAGAATATATCATTCAGGAATTTAAGAACCAAAATTCTATAGATGTTCATAATGATAAGGCCGCAATGATGAGAATAAAAGAAGCAGCTGAAAAGGCAAAAATTGAGTTGTCTAATGTTATGACCACTGAAGTAAACCTACCATTCTTGTCTTATGATCCATCCACAGGTCCCAAAAATTTAGTCTTAACTCTTTCCAGATCAAAATTGGAAGAATTACTAAGGCCAATAATTGAAAGATGTAAAACTCCCATGTTACAGGCTATTGAAGACGCAAAGATAAAACCCGCAGACATTGACAAGATAATTTTGATTGGAGGACCTACACGTATGCCGATTGTGAGACAATTTATTACAAATGTAATGGGTAAAGAGCCTGAAAGAGGCATAGATCCTATGGAAGCCGTTGCTATGGGCGCAGCTATCCAAGGGGCTATTATTGCGGGAGATGTAACTACTGATATTCTTCTAGTAGATGTGACTCCGCTCACTTTAGGAGTTGAAGTTCTTGGGGGTTTAAAAGAACCACTTATCGAAAGAAATACCACCATCCCGACAAAGAAAAGCAAAGTCTTTACTACTGCAGCAGATTATCAAAACGCAGTAACTGTACATGTAGTGCAAGGTGAAAGATCTATGGCAGCTGATTGTGTTTCTCTAGGGATGTTTAATTTATCTGGAATACCGCCAGCCCCCAGAGGAATACCACAGGTAGAAGTTACTTTTGACATTGACGCAAATGGCATTCTAAATGTTACTGCAAAAGATCTAGCTACCTCTAAGGAATCAAAAATAACAATTTCTGCAAATACCAAATTATCTAAAGATGATATTGAAAGACTTAAGAAGGAATCAGATCAATTTGCAGAACAGGATAAAAAGAAGAAGGAAGATGCTGAAGTAAAGAATGAAGCAGATAATCTAATTTACACTGCAGAAAAATTAACTCAACAGGATTTAAAAGATAAAATTAAGCCCGAACAAATAGAGAAAGTGAATAACGCAGTAAAGGAATTAAAGGAATCTCTTTCATCAAATAATATCGAAGAAATTAAAAAGAAAATAGAAGGCTTAAAAAATATCGTAGGTGAAATAAGTACTGAAGCATATAGAGCTGCGGGATCCCAACAAACTGCATCGTCTCAGAATCCAGATAGTGCAAATCCAACATCAGATAGTGCAAATCCAACATCAGATAGTGCAAATCCAACATCAGATAGTGCAAATCCAACATCAGATAGTGCAAATCCTTCTAACACTCCATCATAATATGATTGATCTAGAAAGGCAATCCTGAATTGATTCTGTTATTTTCAACCAATGGTTTTCTACCATGACTACAAAGCGTGACTATTACGAAGTTTTGAACGTCGATAAGAATACTACTAAAGAAGAAATAAAAAATAAGTACAGGAAATTAGCTCTCCAATACCATCCTGACAGAAATAAGAGTTCAGGTGCAGAGGAAAAATTCAAAGAAATTTCAGAAGCATACGCTGTTCTATCAGATGATGAAAAAAGAAAAAAATATGATAGATATGGTCACTTGGGATCGGAGGAAGTCTTCAGAGGATCAGAATCAAATTTTGACGAAATTTTCAGAGATATAGGATTTGGCGGAATTAGAGATATTTTTGAGCAATTTTTCGGAGGTGGATCTTCTACCAGAAATAGAAGCGACCCATTTGGATTTGGTTTTAATTTTGGAAGGACTAACAAGGGTGAAGACACAGTTATTGATCTGTCACTCACTCTCGAGGAGGTAATAAACGGAAAGAATGAAACTGTTGAAGTTCCATCATTAGAAAAATGTTCAATATGCAATGGAAGTGGTTGTTATCCTGGTACAAAACCTAAGAAATGCACGTCGTGCAATGGCCTTGGACAAACAAAAAGAGTCTTTAACGAAAATAGATTTTCAACTTTTGTTACTGTGGAAACTTGTAGAAATTGCAGAGGAATGGGAGAGATCATTGAAAAACCATGTAGAAATTGTAAGGCCTCAGGTAAGGTCCCAGCCAGAAAAAAAATACAAATCGAGATACCCCCGGGGATTGAAGATGGAATGACACTGCAGTTACGCGGTAGAGGAATTTCGTATGAAAATGAAAGCCCCGGAGATCTGTTTATCCGAATTCATATTAAACCTCATCAAATTTTTGAAAGGCTTGAAAATGGCGATATACTTTATTCTCCAAAACTCAAATTTACAGAGTTGGTATTAGGTACAGAGATTGTAATACCTACGCTATATGGAAGTGAAAAGTTGAAAATTCCTATAGGAACGCAAATTGATTCCATTTTCAGATTAAGGGGAAAAGGAATACCGGTAGACGGTCAACGTTCCAAGGGGGATCAAATTGTAAAGTTAAAACTTGACATACCCACAAAACTTACAGAAAGACAAAAATGGTTAATTAAAGAATTAGATGATACAAAAAATATTTAGATTGATAGAGCCTATAATATTTATATTTAATAAATCAAGATAGCATATATGTCAACTCCGTTTGATGAGTGGTTTGGACGAAGAAGAACAAATTCATGGTTTCCAGATGTAGATTCCATGATGAAAGAAATGGAAAAAATAATGCAAGAAGCTGTCAAAAATATGGATCAAAATCTTCCAAAGAATCTGATAAGAGAACGCAAACTTGATGACGGATCTGTTGTGCGTGAAATGGGTCCAATAGTATATGGATATTCTTTCAAAGTTGGTGAGGATGGTAAACCTGTTGTCCGAAAATTTGGAAATCTAAATACTTTCCCAAGTTCACTGAGTGGTAGGTTTTCAGTTAGCGAGCAGAGGGAACCTGTGGTGGATATCATAAAGGATGTTGACAAAATGAAAGTTATTGCAGAACTACCTGGTGTAAGTAAAGGAGATTTGAGGATAACGGCTAATGAAACTTCTTTGACTATAGAATCTGTTTCAGGAGAAAGAAAATACAACAAGAAAATAGAACTTCCTGATCAGATTGATTCATCTTCGGGTAAATCAACTTACAAAAATGGAATTTTAGAGGTAACTTTCAAATTAAAGGACTCAAAAGACCACGGTGTGTCTATTAATGTGGAATGAGTTGGATTATTTTAATTTTCAATATCCACACAATTTCTTGTCCCAAAATTAATTTTGTAGTATACAAATATACGTAATTGGCGATATTGAGAATATTTCTTCATGAGCGCAGTAGAAGCCGTTGAAGTAACTAAAAAATATAAAGGATCAGTATCCTTTGCCTTAAACAATATCTCATTAAATATTGAACCGGGAAGAATTTTCACTCTTCTTGGCAGAAATGGAGCAGGAAAAACTACATTTGTCAGAATTTGTGCAACACAATTATTACCAACGTCGGGAACTGTAAAAATATTTAATAATGATCTTATTAAAGATACTGAAAAAATAAGAAATTATATTTCTATTGTGCCACAAGAAGGAAGACCTCTGCGAGCTCTTACATCATGGGATCATGTCTATTATTGGTTGAGAATTAGAGGAGTGAATAAATATGAATCATCAGAAAGAACAAAAAAGGTTCTTCGCGATTTTGAGTTATATGATGTAAGAAATAAACTTTCCATGTATCTTTCTGGAGGAATGAAACAAAAAATATTAGTAGCGATGGCCATGGCTACAGAATCTAAGTTACTTTTTCTAGATGAACCCACGATTGGACTTGATCCCGTGTCTAGACGTCAAATTTGGAAAGCAATTAAGGAGAAAAAGGAGAGTGGAACAACCATCATGCTCACAACACATTATATGGATGAGGCAGAAGTATTATCCGATGATATTGTCATCATAGACAAGGGGACCGTTATTGCACAAGGAACGATTTCAGACATTAGGAAGAATATAAAAGAAAATATTAAGATAGAGATTTCAAAATCTGGCATAGACATGGAAACTTTGAAATCGTATGGCTCTGTAATTGATACTGGAGCGGATCTCCTAAAACTATTCACATTTGAATCCAACATTCAGGAATTATCAGGCATTGCAATAAAGAAAAATCTTTTTTTCAAGGTATCGCCCATTACATTGGACGACGTGTTCGTTTCTCTTGTCGGATCCGAACCTAATAATTCCGATGATTCAAATCGGAATTAGTTCTCAGTATTTGGGTAAACTGTGGGTACTGCATTCTTTAGGAATGTATAATATTCAGTTGGACTTAATGTTCCATTTTGATTTAATACTAAATTGAAGCTGGCAGTCGGTGCATCATTATAATCCCATTTCCAAAAGGCAGAGCCAGTTATGTTTTGGTTCTTAAACGCTTCCAGCATAGCATTTGCAGTATCTTGGTTCAGACCACTCTTTTCAGGATCAAGCGTAAATACGCCATTAACTTGGGTTCTTACTACATTGTTCCATTCACCTATGTATAGCGGAACACCAGTCAATTCACGAGTTTTCAAGAAAATGTCAAATCTTTGTTTTTGGTATTGATCTCTGTCTGGAATTCCATAAACACTTATTTTAAACATTACGTTTTCTTTATTTGAAGGAGCCATCTTGGCAAGATTTTCTGCTGACAAGTTTATTGGTCCATCAAGGTCTACAGGGACATTCATACTATAAACAATTGATTTTTGAGTTAATGCCCTAAGTTGATCAGTTATAAATGAATTAAAGTTTCCAATCTTGGCCCATTGATCTACACTCTCTACATGAGGTTCGCTCAGGATTTCAAACCCGGCAGTACTAGTATGGTTATCCAGTTTGGTAACTACTTTTTTTAGAAAGTCGGAGAGCAATTTCCATGCATCATTTCCTTGCGCATCCTTAACAGATCTATCCCAAAAATTGGACCACCATAACTTTGCCGATTTTTCTCCTTCTTTGCCACCACTGTTCATTGGATATTGTTGTGAATTATTTTCAAACAGAGATGATGGAAAACCTGTTCCCCTCTTTTCTAGCCAGGAAGAAGTATGCCACTGGTGATTATCATATATTACTTTTATTCCATATTTGTCAGCTGCATTTGCTACTAGATCCAATTCTTTCATAAATGCGTCTGGATTTTTCTCGTATGCTTCCCAATAGAATAAGAACCTTACATGATTTAGTCCTGCTTCTTTTATGAGCTTAAAACTTTCATCAAAATAATTCGGCGGAGCTAATGGCGTACTTTCTCTAACTTGTTTTTGATTTACATTTCCACCCTTCATCACGACACCAACTAGAGTATTATCAAGAGCAGATGACTGTCCAAAAACAGCAACTACCCCATTGGTCATAAACAAGATCAATACAAAAGTTAAACCAAATAAGATTGATTTTGTGTGCTTAAAATTACCCATGGCAATTATAACCAAATTTAGTTTATATATATATTATGAATTCTTCTTCCTCCCGTATTTCTTAAGCATTGACCAAAGTATTTATAGTCAGATTTGACCCTAAAATTATTATTTGGGAATATAGTTATATGTTAAAAAATACATATCTGTAGATTGTTAGGCGAGGAAAGTAATAAAATGCCAGTCATGATAGGTGATCATTATTGAGGCGGATTGTTTTAGCTATTGGATTGATAACTTTATTGATCGGGGTAACGATAATTTCAATTTCTTCAATACATGTTCCAGATCCTCTGCACTCTACAAGTACTGTATTTAAGGGGAAAATAAGTAATGAAAGTGAAACCATCCTAGTCCTGAAAGATGTACAAAAAGGAAAAAACATATCTTTATCGATGACTCCGCAGAATTCTTTAGACTTACTTAATGTGAGGATATTAAATCCAAAAGGAACATTATTGATTGATCAGAATTCTTCACAAGCATTATTTACTACAATCAACCCTACAATCAGTGGAAATTATTCAGCAGTACTAACTAATCTCAAAAATGAGGATATTTACACAAATAGTATGTTTGGAAGTTCGGTCCTTTTTGATAGTAATAAAAATCCAAAAATTGAAATTTACACCGTATTGGTTGGAGTGATTATTTTGCTCATTGGTATTGCTACATGTATTTTTTGGATAATTTTAGAATTTTTTGAGAGATTAAGAATGAGAACAAGATACAAACAGGTATCTTGAAATTGATTTAGTTGTCTTACACTGGACATATTTAATTCAAGTAACATTAAGTGGATTCTAACGAGCATTCTGAAATCAACAAATAATTTTTAGTATTAACTGTTAACAAAATCTGTTAGATATTCTTACCATTAGATGTTTGAATGTGTTCAGTCAATTTTGTTAGGAGCAATTTATTAACCTTTTCACCGTCAATTTTACCTCTTAGGATTGCCATACATCTACCCATCAAAAGTCCAATTGCATCAAATCCTTTTTGAGAAATTATCATTTTGTTTTCAGTTATTATCTTGCTTATAGTCTCATCAACAAACTCCTCGGTTATGCTTTCAGTTCCAAATGATTTTATGACTTCATCAACATCGTTGACTTCTCTTTTTAGTATTTTTTCTAGTATTATAGGAATTGATTCTTTAGATATTCTCGAATTATTTAGTTGCATAAACAGGTAAAATAACAACTCTTCAGTAAGAATTGAAATATCATATCCCTCTCTCTCCAAACTAACTAAATCCTCTGTAAGTTTAGATACTATGAAAGACGGACTGATTGAGATCTGTGACACTATCTTTTCAAAAAGAGAAAAATAGCGAGAATCAAAAATATTTTCTGCCAACGTCTTGTTAATCCCGTATTTCTTGCAGATTTGTTCTATAACTACGTTCCATGGTTGAGGAATATTTTTGGATAATTCCTTTAATTTATCATTATCTATTGAAATGTAGGGGATATCTGTTTCAGGATACATTCTTGAAGACCCAGGTCTGGGTCTGCTAAATACCGTAATACCGTCTAATCTAACAGAACGTGTTTCAGGAACAACGCCTGAAAAAGATTTTTTGATTCTATTAAATAATTCAATTAATACTGTATTTAGTAACATTGGTGATCCACCTATTAATATAAAGGCATCATTTTTATCCATTTTTAGAATTGAGGATATCGATTTAACATCTTCACTACTAATTCCATAGTTTGGTAATTCATCTGAGTGAAAAATACCGCCTATACCATAAGATCTTACAAGCTCTCCTAACTCTTTTCCCAATCTAATTCCGGGATATGGTTCAAAAGATAAGATTCCTTTAAAACCTCGCAAGACAAATGCCATAAACCTTGAATCATCAGTGAGGATTGTCCTTACTACCTTTGAAGATGATCTTTTTAATAAATCGGTAACATCTGTAACGCTATCTATGAATTTTGAATCATCAATGGTACGTTTTCTTAATTCTTTTGCGATTTGATTTAATCCGTCTTGTCTTTTTGACTCATATTCAATAACAAGTGCGAGCTGTGATAGTTGCTGTACACCTTTCACTTCTACGACAGGTCCATCATCTAATGAAATGTTAACATCCTGTCTGATACTTCCAAGTCCTCGTGTCACTTTTTTTGTGGATCGTAGTAATCGTCCCACGGTCTGAGCAACATTTGCTACAAATATTGGAGAATTAGAAATTGGTTCAAGGGCGATTTCGATAAGAGGTATGCCTAATCTATCCAGAGAAAATATCTTGTTCCTGTCTTCAACATTCTCATCATCTTCATTTATTATTCTAGCGGCATCATCTTCTAGGCATATACTCTGTATACCTACTCTAACACCATCTACATCTAGAAAACCGTTTCTGCCAACCAGTATAGTTCTTTGAAAGCCCGTGGTATTTGAACCATCAATTACTATCTTTCTCATTACGTGTAATTCATCTTCAATAGTACAATTAAGTGCAAGAGAAATTGTTAATACTATTTCAAGTGCTTCCTTGTTAACCATTTGGGGAGGCTCTTCATCCGATTCTATCAAACAATTTGAATTTTTAGACGATTGATATTTTACAGTCTTAATTTTCTTTGATTCAAAAAGAGCAGCTTGATCATAAGATCCCATTTCACTTTGAGTCGGACGCAGGTTCCTTGTAAAAGTAAGATCATATTCGGTAGAATCAATTATTTTGCAATTACAAAATAATTTATTCTTTGAATCTAGTTGTTGATGAATTTCAAGTCCAACTTTTAGTTTATTGTTAACAAAGGGTTCATTTTTGACCAATATACAAATACTAAGACAGAACCTTATTATTATTATTTACAACTTGTCAAGAAATCTTTAATTTACCGCCCTAGGTCTCTATTTATGAATCGTAATGATAGCTCATCTTTCCTCTTTATTATTAGCAATTTTGCCAAAAGGGACAGTAAGAGATGAAAGTACTTTTTTCATAATGGTTTCCATTCTTGTCGGACTGGTTGTAGTCGCATATATAATGAGAAGGAGAAGAAATAGACAAACATAGTGAACCAATTTAGCATTCTGAACCGTCTCGGTTTTGATCTTCTGATAGTTACTCATCAATTATCTTTGTATATTCTATTTATCTTAAATCCTAAACTTTGAAACCTTAATTGATTTAACGATATCTGTGATTTCATTTTTTAAAGAATCAATATCTATGTCAAGATATTTACCATACGAGTTATTCAATTTACTTAGGGCCCTTTTCATAATAGAAATACAAATTTCTAGTTCTCCCTTTTGGTAATGCACTAAAGCCGCGGCAACAAGAATGATACCATTCAATAGTACCTTTTCATCACCCTGGGTGTGTTTCCAAGTACCTTCAAGAACTTCATGTGTTTTCCAATATTTTTCATTGTTGAAAAGTTCGCGAGCCAACTTTATCGAATCTTTTTTATCAAGATCCTTCTCAATAATGTTATCAATTTCTATAATTGGAGATATCAGTGAAAGTTTGGATTTTATTTTTTCAATTTCTGATGGAGTAGGTATGCTTATATCAAGTTCAAGAAAATGATTCGCGACTCTGACATCTCTAATTACAATTTTGTCGTCATGTAAAATCTTTCTAGATAAAGAGAGGAGAGAAGTTGCGTCTTTTGGAAAATATTTTTCATTCTCAAGATATACCATGTATCTTAACAGTTCACTCACCAAATCCTTTCATTGTATACTCTTTACATGCCATATGCCAAAATAAATTGTTACGCAATATGGAATGACCTAATAATTGGGTTGAGTATTAATATTGATTAGCTTAAACACGTACAACGTATTTACATACTGGAATTTTTGGGATATTCTATCAGATTTAGCATAATGATAAGTCTGGATGCTCGGATATTTGGGTCACTACAGTTTTAAGACTCTAGTTGATTAATAATTGAAAAGCGTAAACAAATATGGTGTTTCTTTTTTTTCATCAAGTGTCCAAGAGCTTGGTAGACTTACACATCCGACCATTTTCAATCCAAATTCATCTATGAATTTTCCCCATCCCCACTTAGATTTATCTCGCGAATATCGTCTATACGTGTGACTTCCCATTAATGTAATACCTACCTTATGCAATTTTTCTTTATACTTTTTAAACTGATTCATTAAGCTATATGATATCATTTCTCCTAATTCAGGTAGTGCTGATATGAAGATCATTGTTTTTTCCAATTCGAATTGCGTGTAGTCTATCGAATTCGAATCGCCATTAATTATTTCATATTTTACGTTACTAGAAATAGATATTTCGTTTTGCAGATCACATAGATTTCTATCAATCTCTATTCCCACGGAATTAAGAAAGTATACTACCACAATATATCAGTCTTCCATCACCTGATCCGATATCTATGATATTTTTGAAGCCTAGATCTTTTGCGACAAGAATCATAACAAGAGCCGAGAGTCCCCATGTTGGAAGAAATGGTTGATAACTCGTATCATATTTTTTGGAACTTAGCCAAAAATGATTAATATCTCCTTCATAAGATATACACGGAATATTAGAAAGTGTAAGATTTTGTTCTTTATAATATATTTTGTTATACTTAATGAAAGTATGAAGTTTTTCTACAGGTGACTTATCAAACAGGCTTTGATGATTGGATACTGGGATAAATTCTCTAATATGATTATAAGATTGAAATTCATCAAGATATTCGTTCTTAAGATTAACCAAAGACTGTGCCAAATACTTGTGATCCAATTAATTTTCACATCGGGATATTGTTAATAAAGTAAGTGAAAGTAGCTTATTAGTATACTTAACAGCATTACAGTACATGTTATCTAAATAATTCATAATTATCTAAATAGTCCCAATTTATCTATACAAATCTGATCTATTACAAACAATTTCAAACAATGCAATGCAATACTTGTTACTTTAGTTTTAGATCATCTGACTCGAATTGAATAAAATAATAGATTGCTAATGAATTAGATCTGATTGATAAATACTCATTTCATCAATTTCATCAGGATACTTGGAATTTCGGCAGGTCTTTTTGCTACTGGAATATTTACTCTTGAGAAACTGGAAATTTTTGATTCTGCAGATCCATAATTTCCATAAATAATTGCCCCAGCATGCCCCATTCTTTTTTCCTTGGGTGCAGATCGACCCGCAACATATGCTACAACCGGTTTATTGAAACCTGTTTTTTCGATATATTCAACAAGGGATTCCTCAGCATCTCCTCCTATTTCGCCAACTACAACAACTGAATCTACCTCATCTCTGTCACTTATGAGTTCAAATGCTTCTATCAAATTTGTCCCATTAATCGGATCACCGCCTATTCCCAGAGCTATTCTTTGTCCTATTCCGGCCTTTGACAAATGAAACGAAACTTCATACATTAGAGTCCCACTCCTAGAAAAGACTGCAGTATTTCCCTTCATAAATGGTTGGGAGGGCATTATTCCAATTTTATTTATTGTTGGAACTATTACTCCCGGAGTATTTGGTCCTATAATTCTTGCGCCATTAGTTTGGGCATAATCTAACGATTCCATAGCGTCACGTACTGGAACATGTTCTGGAATTGCCACAAGTAGTTTTATTCCACTATTCACTGCGTCTTTTACTGCAGCAAGGAAGAATTGAGCAGGAACAAATATTCCGGATATCTTTACATTAAAATTCTTGCTAGCATCCTTAACAGAATCAAAGACAGGTATTCCTTCAAATGATTGACCACCCTTATTAGGAGTTACACCTGCCACAATGTTTGTGCCATATTCTCTCATCAATCTAGTGTGGACCGAACCAAAATTTCCTGTTATTCCCTGAATTATCACCGGTTTATTACCATAGTCAGGATCTTCAGGTTTACCTACCAGAATATCAAAAATATCAAATTTTCTAGACATCTATTTACTCGTCCCTATATATTGGACTAATGATGTGATCGCTTCTTCGACTGTATCATACAGTTTTGCATTGCTATTAGAAAGCATCTGTTTAGCTTTATCTGATTCCGCACCTGAAATTCTGGCATAGATAGGAACACTAATCATACCATCCTTATATGCGTCAAGGATAGCTTGAGCTACCAAGTCAGTCCTAACAATACCGCCGAACAAATTTACCAAAATGGCCTTGACTTTTGATAATTTGCTTATAACCTCTAATGCCTTGTAAATTGTTTCAGTTGTAGCCCTTCCGCCAAAATCCAAAAAGGCACCCGGTTTTCCACCAGCATCATTAACGATGTCTAGTGTGGACATGACAAGACCAGCACCATTACCTATTATTGCAATGTTTCCCTCTAATTCTACGAAAGAGAAGCCGCTCTTTTCGGCTTGTTCCTGTAACTCAGAAATTTGGATATATTTTCTTAACTCAGGATGTCTGAAAATTGAGTTATCATCAATGATAATTTTTGCGTCTAGTGCTAGACAAGTTCCATCTCTTAGTATGGCGAGAGGATTTATTTCTGCTAATTCAGCCTCCTTTTCTCTAACGAGTTTTGCTAACTTTATCACTATAATTGAAAATGAATCAGCAGTTACGCCACTTAGGCCCAAATTTTTTGCAATGCTCTCTGCAATTGCTTGTGTTAATCCGCTAATAGAAATGTCTTGAATTACTTTATTTTCAACATTTTCAATATCCATTCCTCCCTGACCAGATGAAATTAATGAATAGGTCCTTTTACCTCTGTTGAGGAACAATGAGAGATAAAGTTCTTTATCTATATCTACGGCCTCTTCAATTAGGATTATTTTTGGACGTTCTCCCTTTACTTCTTTATTTAATAACTCCGCAAACTTTGGTACAAGATCATCCTTATTCATGCACTTTAATATGGCACCGGCCTTACCCCTTCCTCCAACAGTTAACTGTGATTTAAGGACAACAGGGAATTCCAGTTTGTCTGCAATTTGATTCAATTCTGATTGATTTTTTGCAAGATATGATTTTGGAATAGCAATATTGTATTCAGTAAATAATTCTTTTCCCTGATATTCTAATAATTTCATTCAGCAAGAATGTGAAGCCTATATGGTGACTTATAATCCTATTTAAGCAAGGAACACAATTTGAAAATTTATATATCTACTCCTAAATCCTTATTTATGGCTGAAAAAACTACTGCAGTGTGGCTTATCATTTTGACCATAATTGCTTGTGCCGCAGTACCTGCTGTCATGATATGGTTGACCAGTACACCCACTTCGTCAAAACCTCATTTGCTACTTGGAATCACTGAATATCTGCCATATGGAAATAGTTTGTTTAACTAAGAAAATGTTATTTTCCATGTTATAAAAGATTGTTGCTAAATATCTTTCTCTCAACTTTTTTCCAATAATTTGTATTTGTTATAAGACTAGGTTTAATGAAATTAGGGAAAAATACAAACGAGTAATAGATAAAGGTGAGGGACTAAGACATAGTAATCATGGCAATTGCGTTAAAGGTGCATCCGTCCTTCTTTAGGGAGTTTGCAACTAAAACGTGGGTTTCTCCAGCTGACGTCATTAAGGAATTGGTTGAAAATGCCTTTGATGAAGATGCAACAAGGGTTCTGGTAACAATTCTTAATAATAATTCCATTTCGATTGAGGACAATGCAGGAATGGATGAAGGCGAGATTCAAAAGTTTTTGTTACTTGGTTCGCCACATAAGAAAGTTGAGTCTATTTCACCCAAATTAAAGAGGGTTAGAACCGGCAGATATGGAACAGGCAGACTTTCTTTTCTTACATCATTTGAAAAGATGAAAATTAGGACTCGAAAGGGTAACTACCACAAATCATTTTTAATTGATACAAAATCACTTGATGCGCTATTTACAGGTAAATCGGATTTACATGAGATTAAAGAACCACGCTTAGCCAGAGATGGAACTGAGATAATAGTTAGTGATGCCAAGGCGCTTGTGGATGAATTGAGATTAATAAAAGAAATTAGAAAATTAGCAGTACTAAGGCAACCACTGTTTGAAGTATATATCAAAAAGTCAGACAAATTCAAAGAAGGGAATTTTTCTAATGCTCAATTGATAAAGATTCCAGAAATACAAGGCCATAAAATACCATTGAGCCTTGATAATGGAAACATTATTGGTGAAATAACTGTTGCACGCAGACCTCTAACAGAAGATGAGAGAGGAATTGCAGTTATGGTAGGAAGTCACATAGTGATGAGGACATTGTTTGGTTTTGAAACCAAGTTACATAGAGTAACAGGATTTGTAAGATGTGATACATTAACATCCAGATTTGCTGATAAATCTGCAATAATAGAAGATAAAGAATTTGAAAGATTTTCAAGCGCTATGAAAAAGTTCATAATTGATACGGTCATACCGAGTCTAACTCTCTATGAAGACGTTCTTGTCACTCGCGAAGAATCAAAAATATATAAACAAATAGACAAAGTTCTTGGTCAAGCCGTAATTGAAACCCTAGAGCCATATGAAGAGATAGAAGGATACGAGATAGTAGAAACCAAGAAAGTAGTATCAAAACCTAGTAGTAAATCTCCCTCGATACCTGCGGAAGATAATTTGTTCAATAAATCAATAGAAGATGAATATAAAGACATTACAAAGAATGAAATTAAAACATCTAGAGATGTAGTAAGTGAAAAAGGAAAAGGTCAGCAAACTGTAGATGTTGAAGATAATACTTTGTCTAATTATCCCTACAGTGGACAAAATGTAGATAATCAAGGTTATGAAAATGTAACAGTTACAACTCAGATAAGAAAGCCACTAATTAAGAAAACATTCGCATTGAAAAAGATTGGATACAAAATCATTCCTTATGAAGATGAAACTGATTCCAGATATAGCTTCATAAATGAAAATGTAGTATTTGTAAATAAGGCAAATGGAACATATAAGGCTGAATCATCAAGGGGAGATGAGTTCCTTTTAAGACATATTATGAATATAGTTGCACAGGCAGTTGCAGAGTCAAGACATCCTGAAGGAAAGGAGGCATTAGAATTACAAAACAGGCTAGTTTCAGAAGCAATAAGGATTCATGACACATTTTTATCTAAAACCTCCTAACAAGTAGCTACAAATATAGTGTACTAAACCGACGAAACGACTAAATCTAACTACATTCACTACTATTGAATCATATGGCCTTTCAATTTATGCCTGGTGCTACTGCTATAGGCTTAACTTATCAAGATGGTATTATTCTTGCAGCTGAGAAGCGTATTTCATATGGAAATTTTGTAGTAAATAAAAATACGAGGAAAGTATTCCCAATAACAGATCAGGTCGCTGCTGCGTGTGCAGGAATGGTTGCTGATATGCAGGTTCTGACAAGACAAGTAGGAGCGTTAGCAAAAATTAGAAAATTGGAAACAAGGAGAGAGATGGCTACCAATTCTGTTTCTAAATTAATGTCAGTTATAATGTTTGAAAGGAGATTCTTTCCTTTGCTGACACAGGTAATAGTTGGAGGAGTACAGACTATACCAGAAATTTATACTCTAGACCCGTTGGGTTCACTTCTTCCTGACAATTATGCAGCAGTAGGCACTGGTGCAGAATTAGCATTAGGACTAATAGATTCTGAGTATAACAAAAACATGTCAGAAGATGCATCCAAGAAACTTGCTATTAAGGCAATTAAATCGTCAATACAAAGAGACTCAGCAAGTGGCGATGGTATTGATATCTTGGCGATATCCAAAAAAGGAATTGAAGAAGAATCTATTAATCTATGATTTTAAATATCAATTATTAAAAATCAATCAACCAATTGTTTGGAATTGTCGGGTCCGGATAGTTTTTTTCATTTCCCAGTAAATATCCCCGATATGATGTACATTGTTCAATACGACTCCTTTCTCCATTTTTCTTGCATTCTCATCATTGACTAACGATATACATACTGCGAGTTCTTTTTTGTGAGTTTGATCTTTTACCAATACTATTTCAGATTCTTTGAATGTAGTAAAATCAGTGATTCCAGGCCTCATGATATTGGCGCCATTGCATACGAATTTCACTGCATTCATATCGACTTCCACTGATGCAAAGTGATTTAATAATTCATGTTGTGTAAGATGTGGGATTATGAGATCAGGTGCTAATTGGACTGCTATAATTTTGTTTCCTACGAGAAGACGTTTGTTTGAATCTATGACGTAGGCTTGCAAATTCTTGATACCGGTGAAGGAATTTGTTGGCCAAGTTTTATTAACGTAGTTTGTTATGTCATGTATTTCTCTCTTTGATAATGAATGCACCTTCAATTATTTTTGTTCTTGTTTTTCAATTATTTATTAATATCCATGATTTGTGTTTGCAAGCTTTTTCACTGAATTTAATGTTTACAATTTCAGATTTTTTGATGATGTGATAGATTTGATATTTTTTTCACACGTTCTACTCCATTGATTCTTTTGATTACCTTTAATGTCTGCTCAGTAACAAGGTGCGTCCACTTGATATTTTCTATCATTCTCCTTCTAATTTCGGTTCCTGATAAATCATTACGATCAAGTAGTTTTGGTTCCATTACAGTAATATTTCGTTGAGTGAAAAGGAAACCTGTAAATTCATTATTTGTAAAAACAGCATCATAATGTGGTACTAACATTTCGACATTATAAGTCCACAAAGAATGGACATTTGTATCAGGAATGGGAATTATCAAAGTTTTTTTGCAATCTATTTTGGGATCAGCATTTAGTGATTCTTTTATCATAGATATTCTTTCTCCAGCAGTAAATGGATTTTTCGGCTCGTGACTTGCCTGAGAACTACCAACAATAATTACTAGTTCGTCAATATTTGAGAAGGCAAAGTTAATTGCTGCAATATGACCCAGATGGAACGGTTGAAACCTACCAATGAATAAGCCCCTTGACAAATTGGTATAAAATATGAGATGAATAATTTAAATTTTGAATAAAGTAACTTAATATTTATATTATGTTTGAGAAACAGAAGAAATGTGGTTTTTTTAGAAATTCATAATTTGTCAGCCAACATAAATGGTAAAGAAATTCTAAATGATCTTTGCTTAGAAATAGACAGAGATCAGGTTCATGCTATAATGGGTCCAAATGGTTCTGGTAAAAGCACTTTAGCAAACGTTATCATGGGTCATCCAAAGTATTCTGTGACATCCGGAAGAATTTTGGTTGATGGTGAGAATATACTTGAGTTGAGCACAGAGGAAAGAGCTAAGAAAGGCCTATTCTTAGGTTTTCAATATCCTACGGAAATTCCCGGGGTAGGTTATAGTCATTTTTTAAGGAACGCGTACAATATATTGAATAAAAGTCTAAGTGGAAAACAGGAAAACAGAGAAGTATTTTTAACTGTAAAGGAATTTCATGAGTATCTAAAAAAGAATCTAGATAATGTTGGACTTCAATCAACATTTTTAAGCAGATATTTGAATGAAGGCTTTTCCGGAGGAGAGAAAAAAAGATCTGAAGTCATGCAAATGCTTGTACTGAAGCCAATGATTGCTATACTTGATGAACCGGATTCTGGATTGGATATTGATGCAATACAAGCAGTTGCAGAAGCCATAAACATTCTAATATCAACAGGAGCAGGTGTATTAATTATCACGCATTATGCAAGAATTCTAAGGTATTTGTCAAAACTTGATCAAGTACATGTCATGTCAAAAGGACAGATTATAAAGACTGGAGGAAAGGAGCTATCCGAAGAATTAGAAGTTAAAGGATATGGATGGATAGGTTTGGATGAGGATAGTAGTACCACCTCAGATAAATCATAATCATTGATTGGGCTTGTTTGCTTCTTGAGACTTTATTTTTAGGACGTAGGGTCTTGAAAATATTGGTGCCATAATTGTTGTAATCCAGCCAATTGTTACAGTGATGGAGAATATAGTTGAATCAATAATACCAGAAGAAAACCCTATAGCCGCTATAACCAGTTCAACCATTCCTCTTCCGTTCATAAGAAATGCAATAGCCCAACTTTCTTCCTTTGAGAATTTAATTAGCCTTGAACCAATGTATCCTCCACCTACTTTAGAGAGAACAGCTGTAATTGCCAGGATAATGAAAAAAGGAAGCATGTTGATGATTGAATCCATATTAATACCAATTCCTATTATAGCAAAAAATATGGGAGCAAAAAATCCAAAAGTTATTGCAGAAATTATCCCATAAACTCGCTCAAAATTTTCTTTTCTAATAATTTCCTTGTAAACTATTAATCCTGAAAAAAAGGTACCTATTATGAAATGTAAACCAATAACTTCCTGCGCAACGACAGATACCAAAATAGTGGAAATTAATAGTATCCCAAATGCCGCTTCTTTTGTATGTAGTTTTTCAAAAAAGAAAGTTGCTCGATTTTGAAGCCAAACGTTTGCCTTTCTAAATAAGATGTCAACGAGAAAGATCCCACCAATAAACAACGAAATCTTGATTACAGAATTTGTAATCTCCTCCAAAATATTTACTGGTGCACCATTGGCTTCGTGTAGTTGCATGACAACTGATAAAACTACAAGTGAAAAAATATCGTTAATTACGGCCGCAGTTATAACAGTATTACCTAATTTACTTTCTAATATTCCAAATTGCATTAAAACAATTGTAGTAACTGGAACAGCAGTTATTGATAATAACAAACCAACAAACATTGATTGAATCATTCCGAGACTAAAGATATAGGCTATTGCAAAACCGCTTGCGAAAGGTATTGAAAACGCTATGATTGACAAAATTCCTGCATGAAGTCCGGCTTTTCTTATTTCTCTAGGGTCCATCTGCAATCCTGCCAATAACATAATAAAGAAAACCCCTAAATCTGAAAGAACACTTAGACTCTCATTAGGAGTTATCAAATTTAAAACATAAGGGCCAATTATTATTCCTGCAGCCAACTCCCCAACTAGCGGAGGCAAACGAAGTCTTTGGAAAAACTCACCTAGTAATCGTGCCGCTACCAAGATGATAACAACACTGATGAACAGCTGCTCCGTGGCCATGATTTATCAAATTTACTCTTACTAGATTTATCCTTTTGGAAAATTACAATTTAATTCATTTTCAATGGTTCGCGATACTTTTTAGGTATAATTGTTATGTTCAATTATTTGTTCCTAAAAGTTGCGTAGGTTGCTGATAATTGATTCACATCATAATAAAAGTAATAAAGCATGAAACAACTAATAGTTATTAAAATACGAGCGTATATATGTTTCTTAATATAGGAACATCATATTTCATCAATACATAATTCTAAATATGGACAATTAACTATAACATCCATATGCATTTTTGTATCCATCACTAAAATATATGGTTTCTATTTGTAGTATCAATTAGATCATCTGGATTCAAATCGTTGCCAAATACGCCACAATAAGATTTATGGAAAAATTAATTTTCACGCCATAGAGCCTTTACTTTAGCTAAAAACACAAAGCCAATAAGGTATATTACTTGAACCAAGAGTCCAAGTTCAATTGACCATTCTTTTGGCGTGGGTATTCCCATAGTATTTTGTATTATTAGAGATGCATGAGTAGTTGGAACCAGGTAAGAAACATATTGAAACTGAATAGGCAATCTATCAATACTGTAAAAAACTGGTGGTAGAATAGAAAGAATCACGTTAACAAATGATATTATTTGTGAGACGTTGCGCATGTGTAACATATGAGAAGACAGAAAAAATCCCATGGATGACATCGAACCCCATACAAGTAATGCAGTTACCAACAATAGAGGAATGTAAATTGAAGATGATAGAAACAAAGTAGCTAATGAGATCAATACCAACAATGCAGGCAATCCGAATAATATTTGTGAAATTGCCAATCCGACCATGTAAGTAATTGGCGATACGGGAGAAGCTACAAAGACATCTTGAATCTTGTATTCATTTTTATAAAAAGAGATATCTTGACCTAGTGACAATCCATATCCAACTAATGCCATTACCAAACTCCCTGTAATAGATAGTGGCAAATATTTTCCCTCGCTAACAATAAATAAAATAAATAACAGAGAGAAAGGACTTATTGCAGAAAAAATCAAAGATAAAGGATTTCTTCTTAACCATAGGACACCTGTCAAATATGCTATGAGAAAAGTTTGCGTTAATGCTGTCTTACTTTTACCAATAAACATGCCTTGATATGAATGAAAATTCAGATAAATTTATTCATTTGGTATATACCATATTTATTAACTGACAAGTATTTAGAAAAGAACGTGGAAGAAGCCGAACTATTCTTAAACTCGATAAAGTCAGATGAAACCAGAAAAAATACTCTATATATTTCAAAAAATACATGGTATTACAGGGATTAATTGATCCGTTTTATCAAAATAATCCTAGATTGATTGAGCGCGAAGATCAACAGAGAATTATTAAATATGGAATTTTTTGATTCTAAATTTTTGATAATCTTTTTCATTGAAAACGGTTACCTTACCTCCCCCATCCAACTTAATTGTTCTTCCAAATTTCCCTATGTATTCTAATAATATTTTATTCTCTTGTTCATTTAATAATAATGGTTGTTCTAGACATTTATGAGAATGGATGTATTCATTTAATATTTTTATGTTAATATAATATACACTTAGACCAGTAATTGCAACAAATTGAATTTGTTTGAATAATTTTTTTGAATCTGTTGGTGACTTTCGATTATAAATTGGGACTTTTGAAATACAATGTCTCATTTGTTGATTTAGGTCTTTACCAATCTTCTTGAATGAATCAATTTCTAAATTATGTGCAAATTTATTTCTAATAACTCCTATTAATTGGATACAATCTGTTATGTGAGAAGGAATTAAATTACTACTAAATAGTAACTCTTGCTTATACCAGAAAGAATCTTTCTTATGTTTCTTGTTATGATCATTATAGGCTGGAAGGTAATTGTCTAATAATTTATCGATTAGATATTCTACAATTATAGCAGATATTATAGCAGTTGACCGATCATCTGTGCTGTTTTCGATTTTTTTGTATAATGGTTCTATTTCCTGATTATGTCTAAAAGTATCTGAAACTGAAGAGAAAGGAAAAGTAAACAAGCATTCCCCTTCTTGACCATCAAAGAAATGTCTCATAATCCCTTAGAATTTTATCAATTAAATTTAAAGATTTTTTTTAATTGGTAAAGGAGAAACTTCATAATTAAATGAATTCTCTCAAATTAATACTAGTATTGATTTTAATATCTTAGACTGTTTGACCTTAAAAAGTGAAAAACTCCGTATTTACGAACCAGAAATTGTAAATTCTTTATCGCGATTAAACCCTAATTAGTTACATATTCATGTAAAAGATAGATAGGGTAAAACTTTTTGTGCTTTAAGAATTAGTTTCTGTTGAACTTGAAACGAATCCCGTTGTAGTAGTTAAATCTTCGATTTTCTTGTTTATATTTAACGCTATTTCCAATAAGTCAGGTTCAATTCTGTTTTGTTTTATAAACGATGCTAGCGCTTGAGTGTCTTTGGGTAAACACATTCCATCAA
>Ga0184623_10000006_pt1 | contig 76951 bp, 79 predicted proteins | sample PLM1_100_b1_FD_133138 | JGI IMG/M metagenome (GOLD analysis project Ga0184623, IMG submission 133138) | Groundwater sediment microbial communities from an aquifer in East River, Colorado, USA - PLM1_100_b1 | ecosystem: Environmental > Terrestrial > Soil > Riparian zone | place: USA: East River... | reverse complement strand
TAATGCATCCATAGGCACTAAAAAAGATCTCTAACAAAGTAGTTTTTGTAAATGGTAGAACGTATTTGTTATTACGCCAATCTTGATTTTTTTCCATTATTCCAAATTTTGGTGTTCTTAAGAATTCATTCCTTCTTCCGACAATTGCATCAAATATAGCCACTGAATTATTTATGGAAATTCCACTTGCATAGAATATCATGAACAAGTATTGAAGTGCTTTTGTTCTCCAATTCTCTCCCCAAATTTTTCTAATCATTATCAAATATGTCGCCGGTCCTAATAGAAGATATGCAACAATGCCGAGTGCTGGCGCCCAAGCAGTATCATAAATCTGATAATTCATTATCAGCAGAATGGGAAATATAAGAAATTGTATAAGAAAAAGAGGATTAATAATGTGCTTAGTTAATTGAATGAATATCTGAATTTTAGTATCTATGGGAAGTTTTCTATGGGATAATAGAATGATCAATAGTTTCTTGGCTACTTGTATAGAACCTTTTGCCCATCTGAATTGTTGACGTTTTGCTGCATTCATTTGAACAGGCAGTTCTGCATTCACAACCAGATCCTCGTCAAATATACACTTCCAACCTTTCATCTGTGCACGGAAACTCAAATCCAAGTCTTCAACTAGCGTACTAGTATGCCAGCCTCCTGCATCTTTTATGCATAATGTCCTCCAGATTCCAGCGGTTCCATTAAAATTCATGAAAAGGTGTGTAAGGCTTTTGGCTTTTTGTTCTATAAAAAAATGCAAATCCAATGATACCGCCTGAGCTTTCGTCAATATTGAATACATTTCATTAATGTGGCCCCACCTTCCTTGAACAAGCCCGATCTTTGAATCATCAAAGTAGCTGAGAGCTTTTCTTAAAAAATCACTTTGAGGAATAAAATCTGCATCAAATATAGCAATGAATTCGCCCTTAGCAAATTTCAATCCTTCTTTGAGAGCTCCAGCCTTGTAGCCAGCTCTATTTACCCTATGAAAGCTTGCTATATTAAATCCAATTTTTTTATAGCTATCAACTAAAGTTTCAATAATCTCTGAAGTTTCATCATCTGAATCATCAAGAACTTGTATCTCCATTCTTTCCTTTGGAAAATCCATGCTACAAATTGCATTAATTAGACGTGTAGCTACGTATTTTTCATTGTAAATTGGCAATTGAATTGTTACTAGTGGGCAAGTTTCAATAGTATAATTCATTTTCTTCTTAATTTTCTGATTTTCTGAATTCTTTGTTGACATGTAACTCAAATAATAAAAATTCAATGTGTAACCTGTCATTATCCAAGCTATTGCCATCAAAATATAGTACAAAAATCCGCTAAATTCTGATATTATCTTCTATCACTACCTATTGTAAAAATGTACGAGTAAATATTTATAGCTTCACTGTAAGCCTCAGGGCCCTATTGATTTTTTTGAAATATCTTTACGCACTGTGGAGGACAAACATTTTCACAAGCCATGCAGAAAATGCAGTCTTTTTCTCTTATCATGAATGGTTTTTTCTCTGAGGCAGGATGTCTTGGTGTATCTAGCCATTCGAATACATTTACGGGACAAGCCTCAATGCAGGCACCGTCAGCTACACAAATATCAAAATCTACTGTAACCTCTGTTCCCCAAATACCAAGCTGCCCTGGAGGATCAACTGGACCCCATACCTTTATGCCTTGATACATTCCTGTTACCAGACGTTTTGATTTGAATTCAGGGTCTATTGGACCGTCTATCTTTGAATATGAGTTTCCTGTTCCAACGAGTGAGATGGTTGTATTCCCACCTGTCATTGCTGGGGGAGTTTGGGCGGGTGGTGTAACAGATGGTGCATTTGCTTGAACTTGAGGTTGAGGTGAAGCTTTATCGATAGTTTCTAGATTTTGGGCAATAGAGGAACTATTTCTGGATATTGGATTCTTTTTTAGTGGGGTCATTTCATCCAATTTTTTTATTGCGTCATCAGGTGATAATTTTTGTGACTTTTGATAATGATCTATTAGTTTATCACCAATCTTTGTATTCCATATTACTGTGTCGATAATTATTTTTGCATTCGTATCTGTTTTTTGCCTATAATTTTTTATCCAATAGTGGTCACCAAACTGTTCCAAGGGTTTAATTTGATAAATAATATCTACAACGTCCCCAGTGATAATTTCAACAGTTATATCCAAATTTGCTTCAAGCCCTTGTTGAGTTATGATATCAATTCCGTTCTCTGTCCATCTGTCTGTAACATAAATCCGATCAGCATACGAATCAATCTTAAATCCAGAACTCTTAAGACTATTCATTATGGCATTAATATCAGCATGCTCTGTTATGTCAACCGGTATTCTATAAATTCCTAATCTAGATCCATGTAAGGGATAAACCCCTCTCTTCGCCACCTCTGATAGCATAACCCAAACACGATCTTTCAACAGAGCGGACATAATCCAACTTATCTATACATGTGCTAAAAGTATTTCGATCAATTATCCAATTCTTTAATTGCGTTACAATCTATGAATATATTCTGTACAAACAAAAGGCCCATCATTGTTTCATAATATTCCGGACACTCCTCTACTCTTACTACTGAGAATATTGGCGTAGCTCAGGCGGGCTATATAGAGACACTAGTTACATCACATGTTTTATTCAATCTAATCGGTATGTAATTTTACTACTACACTATATTTTCCATTTTTTATCGTGTGGCACATGAAAATTCTAAGAACAAATCATCTACTAATTATGACGTAAGTTGATCTCAAAAGCACCTAGTAATTGACATTAATTTTTTGAATTTTTAATTCTATTCTATAGGTTCGCTACACTGACCAAGCCATTTCCGTAGCGTTAACAAGCCTTTGATAGATACCGATTTGAAATGGAAAGATCGGTATGCTTATTCTATGTTTCACTTTTAAGATTAACCTTATATTTTTTTACATACAAAGATTAATAACGGAAACACAGCGATAATGAAAATGATCCCAAATTATTTATGTTCTTGTTCAGAATAACACGATTTGGTCAGTGCAATCCATATTAAGGCTAGGATGTATATTTGCTTTAAGACATGATAACATCCAGAACATAAATTATCATATCGTTATTTGAAACTAAAAAATTGTGTTATTTTTTATCCAAATTATTTTTGTATCGAACAATCATAGAAGTTTGTATTCATGGTTATTTAAAGTCTGAAATGAATATCATTACTTGAAATCGTTTTTATTTCTTAATATTATTCCATGAATTTGATAAGTGTTACCAATAAGTTTGTGAAAACATGTTTGATTTCTAAAATGTGAAATAAAGTTCGTACAGCGGAATTATTAAAAGTTGCAATATGAAATTTACTATTTATCACTTAATTTAATTAAAAGCACTTAAATTATCAAGCAGGAAAATATTCTTTTTGTTGGGCCGGTAGTTTAGTCTGGTAGAATACCTGCCTTGCATGTAAATGGAATTGTGCTGCATTTACAGAGGAAACGTAGGTGGTCGTGGGTTCAAATCCCACTCGGTCCATTTTTAGTATTTCTAATTGGATAATTTGCATTTCAATATATTTTTTAACTTTTTCTATATTTGTTATAGAATAAATTCACACATACAAATTTAGCAACAAGATCCCCATCTTTTTTTACTAATTGTTGTAACGCACTTTTAATATATCATGTATTAAAAAATAAGTTAATGAAAAATGCTAGTATGACAATTACTTTAATATCGGCACTTACAATAACATTGATCTCCACCGTACTATTCAATGGGATACAACAAGCTAGGGCAGAGAATGGAGAAAAAGAGGAAAATAATAAAGTACAAGTAAATAATGAAAGACAACAAATTAACAAGTGTGAAAATAATTCACAAAATGAGGGAAGCAATGTGGAATGCAATAATGTAATTGTATATGGTGTGGTATGTATGCCCGGGTCCGTATGTAAGATTGAAAATTATGATATTCCATTTGAATTAGTCACGCCATTTTAAAAGTGTGGTAATGTAGACTAGTAACATATACCTAGGAAATCATATATTTCTGACATGCAGGTTATGTCACTAGATCAGACAAGTATTTTGATCATTGATTAATACAGCTTAGTGGATCTAACCTCGATAGAGGAAAAAATCGAGAATAAATTACATTAAATGCGTAAGTTATCAAGTATACCACAAGATCTCAAGGTAGGCGAATTTACCAAAGTCGATATTTCAACCCATCGTTAACTTATCTTTAAATAGAGAGCAAGAAATTGGATAGCAAAAGTTATTTTTAGCTTTATGGTAGACAAAACATTGTCTTTTTTTGGCGGTGAAAGTAGTGGAAATATTGATAAAAAGAAGTATGAAAGTTTAACTCTCAGCATTCGACAAACTGTGCTAGAACGATCACGTCATAGATGTCAAAAGTGTTCTGTTAAATTTAAAGGAACTAGCGGTCCCTTTTTTGAACACATTAATGGTTCATTGAAAGACAACAGACCTTCCAATTTGAGATCTTTATGTGAAAAGTGTTTTGAGCACGTTAAGAAGAAAGAAAGTAGAAAAGGATTATTGGGCAGTATGCGAAACAATCTTGGTCAGATGTTTGGAAAGTAAAACGATAATAATTTATGTAGACTCTAAAAATGAATTTCTGTGTTCTTCACAACAAAAATTTTCTATTTTCATAACACCCAAATTTGAGTTTCCTTCTACGTGAGGCCAACTTTCTCCCTGAAAAAGTTTGCCGCAATATGCGCAGGTTTTTTCCAATTAGAAATTATTAATAATAGGTTCTTATAAACCTCACAAAAAGTTCACACATAAAATTATCACTCCCAATCCTTATTTTCTACAAACTGAAATAATTTGATTGACATACAAAAATATATTTGAAAGTATGAATATTGTTCAATTAATTGAAAAATCATAATGAACAAAGAGGCAGGGAAATTGTTCCAGCCGTAGATGAAAATAATATCATTCCCTATGAAAAATGGATTGTCTCTTTTTCTGATTCTAGAAAAAAGGGTATTAAATTATCTTATCGAGAATTTTTTGCGCAAGGATTCTATGAAGCTTTTGATATGGTTATGACTTATGCCGAAAAACAAAATGTAGAAATAAGATGGTTTAAAGAGAAACAAAATTGTGGAAGTACATTTGCCAACTATAAATTCGTGAAACTAGAATCTTTTTGCACCTACTGTAATAAAAGGTTTAATCATGTAGAACCAATTCCATGCAATCATGTCAATTGTTACTCAACATTTTGTACAAGACATTGTATGAATGATCACATCATGTTATTACACAGGAGTAAGGCTTGAACAAATGTAATTAGCTTATTTTATTCTAGGATCAGATTTCTCTAAAATTAGAGTAATTAACTTTATTCTTAAATGGTCTCCTCTAAATTGTTCTAAAAAGTGAGAGCTATAATAATTGGGGCTATCTTCAAAAATATCTTTTATTTTAAAACCAATAGTAACAAACTTAGAAATTAACCAATCTTTCCATGATCTGAATTCTTCGTCGGATACAGGTTCTAGCAAATCATTAATTATTTCTGTAACAATAGTAAAAATTCCTTTTTCTTTTAGTTTCTTCAAGATATTTTGATACAATATGATCCATTGACTCTCCATGCTCTTGTCTATATAACCTGGGGGTGGAAGCACAAAAATAACGTGATCTACATAATTATCTGGAAAATATGAGAGTACTTTTTCAAAGGATTCATTAATTAAGCAAACATTTTCCCCTCTCAATTTATCACGAGCCTTTTGAATTTGATTCGGATCAATCTCAATACCTACATAGCATGTATTTGGACTTTTTTCGTATTCAATAGTTTTGTTCAATAATCCACCATCACCCATTCCTAATTCTACCACCACTTTATCGAACATAGAAATTGTTGAAACGATACTATTTTTGGGACACAATATATATTTTTTTATTGTTGCGGTCTTAATAATTCTGATTCGAGTAGCTGCTGTACTAGTTGAACTACTTCTTGTTCGACTTGTTGTCTAGGCAATCCTAGTTTGGATGAAAAATGATCTGCTAGCTGAGTAATTGTTTTCGTTCCATCACAACTCTTCCAAAAATCAACAATTGCCTGATTTACCATAAATCTATGTTCCTCTTCATTTTCAAGAATCAACGAACCATCCTCTTGAGTAATCACCCTACCTTTAAGTAATGGTTGGTACTTTTCATAATCAACTTGAAACCTCAACTTTGGTTTTCCAAAACCTAGTTTTTCTCTCACTGAAGGTTCTATTCTTTCTATATCCCATGGAGGATCCCAAACAATTGAGACATTGATGTTTCCTATACCATCTATCTTTCCTATATATCTCTTAACATCGCTAACTAAGGTGTCATGAAGTGGGCATCCTCTTGTAGTCATAGTCATTTCAATATCGACATCATTTGATTCATTTATATTTACACCATAAATTAAACCCAAATCAACTATGTTAACGGGAATCTCCGGATCCATGCATTTCCTTAACACGGAAAATACCTGTTCCTGACTAATACTTTTTTGCATGCAATAATAAAAATATCTTTAGAGATTAAATACTTTATCCATAATTTAGATATTTTTGGCTATACTTTCTTCGTAGGGCGGCTTTAAAATGCCTTTTTGAGTAATAATTCCTGTTATCAGTTCTGGAGGGGTTACATCAAATGCAGGATTAAAGACTTTGATGCCTTTTGGAGCTAATAACTTATTCCCCATTCGCATCAATTCATTCTTGTTTCTTTCTTCAATGACTACTTCATTGACATTACTTGTTAAATCAAAGGTAGAAATTGGAGCAGCCACATAAAAGGGAATATCATGCCTCTTTGCAAGCGCAGCAACTTGATAAGTGCCAATCTTATTGTAGACATGTCCAGTTTTCAATATTCTATCCGCACCAACAATTACGCGATTAATTATACCTTTTGACATTAGATGTCCTACGGCAGTATCAGCAATCAAACTAAAATCTATTCCGTAATGATCTAATTCAAATGCAGTTAATCGAGAGCCTTGCATCACAGGTCTTGTTTCTGTTGCAATAACGCGTATCTTCTTACCCATATCATTCGCTGCTCTAAGCACACCTAAGGCGGTACCGTATGTAACTGTTGCAAGTGAACCTGCATTACAATGTGTGAGTATTACTTCATCGTTACTTATCATCTCTGCTCCATTCTTTCCCAATTTCTTATTTGTTGTAATATCATCTGTTGCCATATTTAGAGACGAAAGAATAATTGAATTTTTGATATCTTGAACATCATTTTTTGAAGCCGCTTGCTTCATTATTTGGTCAAGTGCCCATGCTAAATTAACGGCAGTGGGTCTGGTTGATCTTAATCTGTCGTAGGCAATTTTAAGATCTTTGAGTAGGGATTCTGGAGTTTTTGCCTTACTCGAAATTGCAGCCAATGACATGCCAAAGGCAGCTGCAACACCAATGGCAGGGGCACCCCTAACAATTAATCGTTCTATAGCTCTAGCAACGTCCTCATACTTCTTGTATCTAACATATACTAGTTTACCTGGCAACTTCGTTTGATCAATCATTATGACTTCATTATTTTCCCATTTTACAGTAAGAAGGTCTTTCGATCCATTCTTTAATTTGCCATTATTTTTGTGGTTTTTACGATGAAGCATTAGTGATTTGATGGTTAATAATGTCTATAATAATTTACCTAGGTAAGGCGATTATTACCAGACCAAAGCCATAGCCTACCGGATAGATGTTTTAACATATGATTTAGGCAATTTTTAACCTATTCGATAATCAAAAGTAACCTTAGCTCTATCGATTAATTAATAGAGAACCATAAATAATAGGTACTAATAGTTAGCAAGTATGTCATTTATTAAATATCGTATGATGAGATTAAGAAAATATACTAAAAATAAATTCTATGTTTTAGTCAAATATTTGCTGTTTATCTACCTTGGTTTCAAGATGAAGATTGGATGGTATTGACAAACCAGATGAAATGGAATTAGTTTGTAATTAAGATATTGTTGCCAATTTGAAATTTATACTTAATTTTCGTCTACTAAATTAAAGTAATTAGACATCATGATTTTGTAGGAAAACCTATAATCACGCAAATCAAATGTATAAAGAGCAGAGAATGTCTATCGAAAAAGAGATAACTGCAAAGAGGAATGCAATTGATGATAATTCAAATAAATCTATTCTGCAGTATGACCTTTTTGATAACATAATAGGATACGATGATATAAAGAAATTATTTTTCTTGTCTTTTGAATCGCAACGACCGATTCATATCTTACTTGTCGGTCCTCCTGCATCAGCAAAAACATTGTTTATGCTTGGTTGCATGAAACTTGAACGATCTTATTTTACACTAGGTACACATAGCACCAAATCTGGGATGGTCGACTATTTATTTGAAAAACGTCCGAGATATTTGATTATAGATGAGATTGAACATATGCCAGTCAGAGATCAGACTGTTCTCCTTAGTCTTATGGAAACTGGAATAATAGCAGAAACAAAACACATGAAGACAAGAAATACTCAACTTAAGACATGGGTTTTTGCCACTACAAATGAAACTAACCACATGCTTACTCCGTTGCTCTCGAGATTCATGGTATTACATTTTAAACAATATAAATTTGAAAATTTTCGGGATATATCAATTCACATGCTGGGTCAAGAGGGTATTGCAAAAGATATCGCAGATGAGGTAGCTACTCTGGTATGGCATAAAATGAGATCAAAGGATATAAGGGACTGTATAAAGATTGCACATCTTGTTAAAACTAAAGACGACATAAATTGGATTGTCGAGACACTTATAAAATATAACAAGACCTCTAGTACCACTGAAAAAAAACTACAGTAGACTTCACAATTTGAGCTTTAGTTACTATTATTATGCTACAGAAATCATTGCATATCAATTAAAACTTTAAAGATTTCTAATAACCAAGATTCAGAGCTTACTTCTTTATCTCTTAATCAAGCATAAGAAATTGACATCAATACTAAAAGTCAAATCCGCCACCATCAAATCCGCCACCATCACTTCCTGCTTCTTGAGAATCCATACTGGAACTATCTGTATTATCACTGCTACCTTCAGAAGTATTGTCTGCATTGCCACTATTGTCAGCACTTGCATCACCCTGAGTAAGAGAACTTTCCATAGGATTTAATGCTAGTCCCATCATCGACATCATCGAAGTAAAAAACAGAATATCCATTATTCCTACAAATAACATCATAGGCATCCATGATCTATTTGAAACCATAAATGAATCCAACTGTGATTTGTCTCCGTTATTATAGTATTGATGCAATTCTTGGACTTTCTTTTCTAATTCCTTCTTCTTATTACCAAGAAGATTTGTGCCTGACTCTGATATTTTTAATTCATTTTTTTTCCTACCAAAGAATCCTCGCTTTTCCGTACTTATTACTATTCTCTGAAAAACAAGATCATTTACTATTAATTCAACTTCAGTTTTTGATAATTTAGAGACTCTTGATATCTTTTCGATATTATTGATCCCTCTTGATATTGCATCGAGAACTATGAAATGGTTAGGACTTTCGTCTATATTGACTTCATTTGACATTATTCAATTTATCCACATTAGTTTACTTAAATCATTCGTTTTTTAGTACCTTCATGGTAAGGATTTTATAGCCTTGGCTACGGGCAAAGAAATGCTGGGAGATGTTTCGACTACGTTCATAATCTTCCAATTATGACAGTTTATTTTTGAATTTTTGTAGACATCTATGGTATGATTTTTCAATTGTTAATTAATGACATTTAAAAAAGTTTAAAATTATAATCTCAGCAAATTAGATAATTGGCCGGTACCGACAATTTCGGGGTCGAAAAGGGAATGGAGCGCAGAGCCTTAGAATGGATGAATTCATATTCGAAGGAGAAAAAAAAGGAATTTGAAGCACGGCTTGAAGGTTACCAGATTTCATCAAAGAATTTTGGAGATTTTGAAATTATCTCATGGAACGGTAATTGGTCTGATGCACGCAAAATCATAATCAAGGCAAGTACCAAATTGAGTATGAAGGTTATAGAATCAGGTTACCATCAAAAAAATAATCTTTATCTTTCATTTTTTGGTTTTGGGAAAGAATTTGCTAAAGTGTACAAGAAAGGTCACTATATTGGAACCATTGTATTAGGAATGCGTTCAGGAAAATGGTATATAAAATCAGAAAAACCTGGATAAAACATAGCCGATAATTATTAATTTTGGAAAATTAAAAACATATATTCATATATTTGCTAATTCATGTTTTTTATTTAGTAACACTATTTCTTGAATAGAAAGTCACAGAAACTTTTTCCTGCAACACTTACACATTCATCATATAGATCTTTCGGATAGTTATTATCCCCATCTTGGGGTGGAAGTCTGTCAGAAAAATCATTTAATGATGAGTCTATTTTATCCTGACTGGGCCTTTCTCCCAATACTAGATCTAATTCCTTAATTGAGTTATCTCTGAGAATAGTGAGATGTACTTTATCTCCAACCTGTTTCTGGCTTTCAAGGTATGCCAGGATATCATCAATCTTTGTTACTTCTCTGTTATCGATCTTTAGTACAATATCTCCTCCCATATTGATGTCCCTTCCATTATAAGTAGTTGTTATTGATCCTGCTTTTAAACCGTATTTCTGAGCCGGACTTCCTTTCGTGATACTAGTTATTAGAAATCCCTTTGTTTGATTCAATCCAATCTGTTTGGATAAATCTGGACTAAGACTAATCCCAATTGTTCCAATATATGGATGATGGTATGAGCCAGTTTGGATAAGCGAGGTTACAACTTTACTAATGGTATTAGAAGGGATAGCAAAACCAACTCCAGAATAGACACCGGTATTAGAAAATATGGCAGTATTGACTCCAATTACTTTACCTTGGGTATTGATGAGTGGTCCCCCTGAATTTCCCGGATTAATAGCTGCGTCCGTTTGTATGATATTTGGAATAGAAAATGATGACCCTACTCCAGGATTTTCTTCATTCCCATTTGACGGCAAGAGTCTACCCAAACCACTTACTATTCCTACGGTCATTGAACCTGAAAGTCCAAATGGATTTCCAATTGCGACAACTGTTTCACCTATTCTTAATGAAGAGGAATTGGCTAGAGGTAGTGGTGCCAATTTATCAGAAGGAATATTTTTTACCTTTATGACGGCCAAATCTGCAAATTGATCAAAGCCAACCAGATCTGCAGAATAAACATTACCGTCTAGGAAACTAACTTGCAATTCACTGTTGGAGCTAGGTACTACGACATGATAATTTGTAATTACATGACCAGCCTTATCGTATACAATTCCCGAGCCTAATCGCGATCCGAATTCGTTAGAATTATCTTTTTCAGTTACCTGTACTACTGATTCCTGAACTTTTGAAAAAAGATCTGGAAGAGAAAGAGAATCTTGGCCGGTAGAGTTTTCAATTATTGGTATTTGTGCCGATGCGACATTGATACCAAAACTAAAAGTTTCATAACCAATGATTGCAAGAAATACCAAAAATGAGATTACCAATAATACTTTCTTTTCGCTCATTTCCTTAATATTATGTCAATATGAGCTAACCTATATTTGAACTATGGTTATCCTGATCAATTAATCCCATCTTTCGCAAATTCTACACACTAACATTTTTTCCGCGGGAATCAAGTGGTTTGATCTTATTGACATCATAAGTAGTCGTTATTCATCGAATATATTAGAAACACAACACAATGTTATTCTTAATCATAATAATCTAGCCGGAAATGTTTACAATTTGGTTCAATCTAAAACGATACAATGAAATTCAAGTATCTATTTCTATCATTGATATGACAGAGGATGAATCACCATTAACATTTCTGAAATACAAGAACTTGAGCGATATGCTAAAAGTGATATTATTTTCTTCTCAGTCTGCCCTAGGACTAACTCCTATGCTTTATCACATAACGTATAAAGAAAAAGATATTCTTTTTATTGAAACGGGGGCATTGGGAGGAGCATTAATTCATTATATCGTTGAAAAAGAAAAACCAAATAAAAAATTCATAGAATTAAGGCAATTAACGGGCGAACATAATTTTGTTGAAAAGATAGGAACTGATACACATTCAATTTATATCCCTATACTAGAATTGGATAGCACGTCTATTGAATTTCCAATGTAAAAAAGTGGTAGTAGATTCCCGTACCACAATTGTGACCTTAATCATCTTTTCATTTGTGCTTCCTGTAGATAGATTCATTCTATAATGATACCTTGTTTTGTTCGATTAATTTAATTTTAGTTGACAGTAACATAAGATCCCTACTATCAAAAAGTAACTCTTTTTTAAGTAGATCTAATAAATAATTATCTAGTTACATTATTCCTATTCATTTTGAATTTTGAGTACAAAAGTTTACCCATTGTAATTAATCATGCAGCAGGTACCATACAACAAATTCATCATCATTAGACATAATCCAAGTAGGAGTAGAAGCGAAGTTCTTCGATATTGGGGAAATCTATAGTCTGACTATCATTAGGAGAAATTCCTATCACACTCATTTCTGTAGCGTAGTTCTATCCATATCGCAGGTTTTAAAAATACCCAAATTCATTAATAATGCATGGTAGATGAAAGGTTATCTCAATTTTTAAAAGATGGTAAAGATTGGGAGAGAAAAGCAACAAGTATACCAGGAGTATTTTTGATTAAATTGCCCGAATACAAAAGTAGACCTGCCTATATAGCTATAGAAATTAATCCCGTCGACACATCAGGGATCGCAACCAAAAAACGTGGAATAGTAATTAAATCTCGTTCTGAATTGGATCAAATAAGCAGTATTCTTACCAATGTCAAAATTGTTCAACTAGCCACAAGTATAGATGAAGTAAATCCAGAAAAAAAATCAAAACCACTATCCGATAAATCTGATGTATATGAGATCTAATAAACATGAAATGAAGATTAAAGAAACGTGATTAAAAAAAACTTGAATTTGTTTGGCCTATCCTTTTTGATCATTGCTATTTTCAATTAATCAAATTGTTGATTCATGTCTTTAAAGAAGCAAACCACTTACTTTAATCATCCCCTCCTTAGGAAAAATATACTACATTATAGAGAATATCAGAAAAATATCTTTGAATCTGCTTTGAACAAGAATACTTTGGTTATCCTTCCTACCGCACTGGGCAAAACAATCATATCCTTACTTGTCTGTAGTAATACTCTTTATAACAATAGAGATAAGAGAGTCCTAATCTTAGCACCGACAAGACCACTTGTAAACCAGCACAGGAATTCTTTTGTATCATGTATTAAATTATTTGAGGATCAAACTGCAATAGTTACAGGAAAAATACTTCCGTATGCAAGAACAATTGTATGGAATAAAAAAGAGATTAGACTTGTTTTCGCCACGCCAGAAGTAGTAAAAAACGACATTAAAGAGAAGAGACTTTCATTGAAAGATTTTTTTTTGATAGTTGTTGATGAAGCACATCGCGCCGTGAAAGATTACGCATATACGTTCATAGCAAAACAATACATACAACATTGTTCCTATCCACTAATTCTCGGATTAACTGCTAGCCCTGGATCAGAAAAAAATAAAATTCAAGAGATTTGCAGCAATTTATTTATCGAACATTTAGAATATAAGACGGAGGAAGATTCTGATGTTAAACGATACATTAATCCCATTGACGTAAAATGGAAGTGGTTCGATCTTCCTTCAGAGTATCATTACATTAAATCGATTTTGAAGACGATGTTAGAAGAAAAACTCAATTGGCTAATCAGTAGCAACATGATAAAAAAAAACTCAAGATGGATTTTCAAGAGAGATCTAATTGCCCTAGGCGAGCAGCGTAGACATAACTTGAGCATTAGAATGGAAGAAGAACGGCGTCCATTATACTTTGGACTAGTGCAACAATCTGTTGCTTTATCGCTCATGTATTGCGTTGAGTTAATGGAAAGTCAAGGATTTTATTCTCTCAAGACTTTTTTGGATAGAATGCAAGTAGAAGAAAGCAAGAGCCACAAAATGTTACTAAACGATCATAGAATAAAAGAAGTAAAAGGATTGATTGAAAATTTGAAAACAGAACATCCAAAAATTGAGTACCTTATTAAAATCCTACAAGAAGGATTTGATTCTCAAAAATTTAATTTGAAGGAAAATAGAAATTTGACAGAAAACGTTTCATTAGGAAAAGAATCAAGAGTTCTTATTTTTACCCAATATCGGGACACTGCACAACACATAGTTGAGTTGCTAATTAAAAACAAGATCAAAGCATCAAGGTTTGTAGGTCAATCAAAAAGACAGGGTGATCCTGGAATGAAACAGGAAGAACAAAATTCTATACTGGAATATTTCAGGGAGGGAGACTTTAATGTTTTAGTGGCAACTTCTATTGCAGAAGAAGGACTCGATATTCCGGAAGTTGATTTGGTTGTATTTTATGAACCTATACCAAGTGAAATTAGGCATATACAACGAAGAGGAAGGACCGGAAGAAAAAATATCGGTTCAGTAATAATTCTTGCAACAAAGGAAACAATTGATGAACACTATCTCGATGTAAGTAGAAAAAAAATCCAAAAAATGAAATCGGTTCTATCATCCATTAATACAACTCTCAAACTCAAACCAGTTCATAGAATGACCCTAAGACCGAATCCTATGACCAAATCTGAGATTGATTCTCTCGATTCATTTCTGGACAAGTTTGAGGAAAGAATAAAAATAAAGTCACCATCATCTAATAAAAACAAAATTTTTCCTAATAGAATCTCATATCCTACAAAAGATCATACTATAGTACAATTTAAAAGACAAGTAGAGCAGATTGCCAGGAAGATATATTCTATTGTATCTATTCATGGAAACAATGGATTAGACGTTGAATTGATTCACAGCATACTCGAATCAGATGATATAGTAATAGGTGAAGCATTAAAAATGCTTGAAAAATTGAACAAAGTAAAAATAAAAGGCAGGAAGGCAATTCTCTGTAATAATATAGAAAAAATTCATGGAGAGATGTATAATATTGAAATTGAAAAAGTGCTAACAGGTAAGGCACTTGTATTGGTGAATGGTAAATGGCATGCTAGCTTGCACCACTATGATTATGGTGGACCAAGAGAGTTGATAAGAAAAGGACGAGAGTTCCAAGCCATAGGAGAATTGTATCATGATAATGATATTCTGAATATACGTGTAAAACAAATCATATAGATCAATGTGGTGTGTTTAGACGCTAGTTATCTTTACTCTAGGAAAATTCGAACTGGTGAGTTAGTGGAGTAACTCTGGCTTATGCTGATCAATTATCCTTGATAAACCATTCATATAATTTTTGGCAAACGTAGTAATAGGTTGAGAAGAGTACCAAATACATCCAAGCACTTGACAGTCATGGCATGTTCTCGCTATATCCCATTGAGGTGCACTCCATATTTCATCGATAGTTTGTTCAAGCAAATTATATGTGTTCTCTGAATTATTAAATTTCCAACAGGGTACCATCACGGTACCATCCGCGTTAACAAAAGTGCTCTTCCATACCCCACACTCATTAAAAATAGTTCGCCCATATTTGATAATTTGTTCAAAATATTCTGATGGGATCATTATCTGAGGGGAAGAATTTTTTTTCCCGTAATCCAAAATGCTTTCACAAACTTTTACCATTGTTTTTCTATCTGGCAATAATGAGTACGATACGTCAGATCTATCTTCCACAAAAGTTAAGGAAACTGCGTTTGAACCAAGTTCTTTAGCTTTGTCAAAATAACTTTGATCGATAAATTCATCTGTGTTAAATTTTGTAATTACACTATTAAAATAATGAGAAATGTTACTTTGATTAAGAAGTCCAATGTTTTCCATAACCTTGTGAAAGGTCTTGCTTGATACACCACGTACTTTACAATAGGATTCTTCATAAACTGAATCAATACTACAGGTAATAAATTGAATATATTGTCTTAATTTTTCTAGGTCTACAGTGTGTAAAAGTGAACAGTTTGTAATTAATGAAGTTGGCATATTAATACTATGAAGGTAACTAACAAGGTCAATAAAATCGGGTCGACTTGTTGGTTCGCCACCTTCAACAATTGCCCAGACGCAATATTTCGCGACCTTATCGAAAATTCTTTTCCATTGTTCTGTAGTTAAATCTTTTTCCTTTACAAGTTTTAATTGCCCCTCCTTATTGGAATCACCAAAAGGACACATCGGACAATAAAAATTACAATAATGGGTCAAACTAAAAACAGCAACTAATGGGCGTCGTTTGCCTATGACTCTGTTTAAAGACCATTTACTTAGTAACTTTATAGTTCTTATCTTATCTACTTCCAACCAATTTATCTACCTATTTCATTCGTATTAATCTATTGGAGTCCCTTCGTATCATGTGTTATCTTTCTAGGTTAGATTTGAGATAGACTTTTCATTCCAGCTTTGCAAATTTAAGATAAATAGATTCATCGTCTGATCTATCTAATTTCGCATTTTGTAATTTGGCTTCAACAAATACCGTTTTTTTAAATTTACATCCACTAAAATCACAATTTCGCAAATCTGACCACATAAAATTTGTTCTGGTTAAATTAGTATTCTTTAATTTACTATTTTTTAAATTTCCGTAAAAAAATATGGCATCTGTTAAGTTCGCATTCTCAAAGTTTGAATGTGTGATTTCAGATTGGGCAAAATTAGCCTTGCATAAATCACATCTTGAAAAATTTGCTCCAACACATTTAATGCCGTTTAGGTACACATTTGAAAGATCTTTACCTGAAAAATCCATTCCGCTGAGATCAATTTTCACAGAAATGTTGGCCATTCTCCATTCGTTAAATTGCTTGATTTTCGACTCTTGCAAAAAGTCTAACCAAATTGATTTTTCAGTCATTTTTATGAGGTTGTTTTTTTTGATATATCAATTTTCTCCTTAAAAATCCTGCGTACGAGAAATAATATTTTTTTGTCGATTAACCAAAATTTCAATTTGGAAATATGACTAGATGATATTCATAAACTCTGTATAAACACTTAATATATATGATAATTATATCAAAATTTGTTATATGACGGAAAGTAAAAAAAATAATTCTCCGCCACGTATAATGATTGTGGACGATGAATCTGATATCCTTTCGGTCATAAAAAGAGGATTGGAGTCAGGAAATGATTTTAGGGTTGAGACTTTTTCAAAAGGTGATGATGCCATAAATGATTTTCAGAATCATCCTCCAAAATATTATGATCTTGTAATTACTGACATCCGAATGCCTAAAATAAATGGATTTGAGCTTTATAGACGCATAAAGGATAATGATCCTACTATGAAGATTGCATTTATTACTGCTTTTGAAATAAACAAGGAAGAATTCAGCAAAGTTATTCCATCTGTCAATGTTGCTCATTTTATTAGCAAGCCGGTCAGTATTTCCAAGTTAAGAGAGAAAATAAAATCCATACTAGAGGATAATCATACTTACTCCGCTTAATCAGAACATGGTATTTTCAATCTTACTTAAGTATCTTTATTGTTCGATATACTAGTCAGAACCTACGATGGGTAATGCCTTATCTGGGGGAAAATTAAATGCATTTTTTTCCTGTTCTTCTTGAGTAACTTTTTCAAATTCAAGAGTAATTTCTATCGGTCCATTGAATTTAACACTAATTTCATTTGCAAGATTAGCTATTTCATTTTTGTCACTAAATTCTTTAGAACCTTGAAGAAAAACTCTACTTTGCCTAAATAATGTTTTGCCTCCATATTTTCCTTGCAGAAATTCTAGTAATTTTTGAACTTTATCTTGTGGTATGTCGTTGTAATAGAAACATATCCCACTTATTAGTTCTTTATCAAATGGAGTTCCGTACCTAAACCAAAAAACTCCAAAGTGTTCATACTCTCCTTGTAGACATTTAATCTCCCAATGGTTAGCCTTTTCAATAGGGTATGTTGAACTTAAAAGGTCATTGACTCCTAAACGCCAATATCTTATCCGCACCTGAGAATATACTGAATTATCATTATAATAATGTGACGAAAAATTGAAAAACGAAATGTATTAACCTCAATATCAGTGAGGAGACAAGATATTCAATCCAGTATAGCATTTCTTCTAGAATAATTTATTCTGAAACAAATAAAAATAATAATATAGTTGGAAAGATAACTGTACGAAATTGAAACCAAAAAGCACAAAAAAATCGCCAAAAAATATTTTGAGTGATTCAGTACGCGACTATGAAATTCAATCAAATTCTATATCTTTACTAATTGATGGTATGGAAAACTCTGGTGGTTTTGAATCCAAAAATCTTTGGGATGGAATAAATATAATTCGTACGATGACAAAGGATAAAAACTGTACCAAATTCTTGTCATTTGTAGGATCAATTATTTCGACTGGAGCAAGAGGCATCATCAGGGATATGCTAAAACATAAGATGTTTGATTGTGTGATTACAACCTGTGGTGCACTGGATCATGATATTGCACGAACTAGTACAAAATACTACTCTGGAGACTTTCGAATGGATGATAGCATGCTTTACAAGAAGAACATTCATAGGTTGGGAAATGTACTTGTACCCCAAAATAATTATGGCCCGGTTATTGAAAAAAAGGTACAAGATTGTCTAAACGATCTTCACCAGAAAGGGTTACAGAGTGTTTCAACCTATGATATAACAAAGCATATAGGAAGTACTCTAGATGAGACTTCATTCTTGTACTGGGCATATAAAAATAATATCCCTGTCATAGTCCCAGGTATTGTAGATGGTGCAGTAGGAAGTCAAATATGGTTCTTTTATCAGAAACATAAAAACTTTAATCTAAACATACTGTTAGATGAGACCAAACTATCAGACCTGGTTTATGATGCAAATAAAACTGGAGCTTTCATTATTGGAGGCGGAATTTCTAAACACCATACATTATGGTGGAATCAATTTAGAGGAGGACTAGACTATGCAGTAGCTATAACAACATCTTCTGAATGGGATGGTAGTTTGAGTGGAGCTTTAGTTGCAGAAGCAATATCGTGGGGAAAAGTAAAAGGAAAAGCAAAACAAACTACCATACATGGGGAGGCAACCACATTGTTACCGTTCATTTACGCAGCTCTCTTGAAATAAAAGTATTTTTCAAATATTATCTTTCAACTTTTCAACTTTTTGTCATATTTCTATCTGATATTTTTATAGAGAGTATTCTGGCTGAATTTGGATCTTGAGGTTGATCATTTTGAATTGTTGGTAGCGCAGCAATTTTATCAACCACATCCATCCCATTTATGACTCTGCCAAATACCGTATATTGATTGTCCAAAAATCTAGAATCATTTAGGACAATAAAAAATTGTGAACCAGCACTATCTGGATCTGAAGATCTGGCCATTGATAGGATTCCTCTACTGTGCGGGATGTCACTAAATTCTGCCTTAATAGTATAACCTGGATCACCTGTTCCCCATGCACCGATGTTTGTGTCATTTTTTGTAAGTGGATCACCACCTTGAATCACAAAGCCTTTAACAATTCTATGGAATATGGTGTCATTGTAGAAACCAGAGCTTGCAAGTTTCTCAAAATTTGCGACATGCTCGGGGGATACATCTGGGAAGAATTCAATTGTTATAGGTCCCTGTGCTGTACTGATTACAGCTAATTTAGATTCATTAGTTGATTTCATATCATTATTAGTCTTAGTGGTATTTATTGAAAATTTCTCTTTATTGTCGATAATTTCGTTATATGGATCAGATATAGTTTTAGGTACATAGCTATGGTTCACCTGATAAATTAATACCGCAAAAAATAGACCAGGTCTGCTACTCCTGAAGCTGTCTGATGAATAAACCAACTTTAATGGTTGTCCGTCTTTACCATTTTCTGGATATTTAATGTCTTTTGAATAAATTGTCATTGCCCCTGGTTGATATTCACTTGATGGAGCACCATTCAAAACATATGACACAGGAGTGAAAGGTATCAATTGTCCAAGTAGGGTACTATTCCAAAAGAAAGGAGTTGGAGTAAAACCATCCTGTTCCAGATATCTATTTTCATTAAATCCTCCTATCCGTATAAACCACTGTTTTTTACTTTCGTCTCCACCGTTACCTAAAACATAAAGCTCACTGCTATTGATACCACTAAATCTCTGTCCGACAATATACACTACTATGTAGTCGGACTTTAGATCCTTCGCAACTTTAAGACCATTCTCAGTTTGATCCATAAACATCTTTGCAATCGTTGCAATACGCGTTTGATTTATTGTAGCGTTATCAGCTAAGCTGGTTCTATTTCCCAGTGTGGTTATCCAGTAACCATAATCCCACCAAGATGCAATTACTGAATTGGATGATGTGTTAGCTGAAATCCAGTCTAATGTGTTTATCCAATCATTAGTCTTGATTCTATATCCAGTACCACCATTTGCAATTGAAGGGGGTATGTCAGCAGAACTCAACCAATTTGAATTTTGTGGAAATACTATACCATTGTCTAACACTGGAATTGAAATTAATATAACAACTATAATCGCATATACTATTTTTAATGATTTATTCGTAGGAGAAATTTTTTCAGTTTCGATCCTTCTCTTTTTCTTCTGCAAAGATTCTGATGATGCTTTATAATTGATTATACTTTTAGTGATTTCATACAAACCCAGACTAGCTAAGAGAATAATTCCGATTGATGAGAATACGAGTAATCTTGCAAACGTTGCACTTACGTACACTCCAGTAATTCCAATGATCAGTGAAAAAATGGACATATCATTTCTGTGTCTAAATGCCATGAGAGCGCCAAATCCAGCAAACATAATAAGAATGGAATAATCTGTAAAATAGTCTACTACAGTTGGAGTAAAATGCTCTGCTACGGATTCTACCAGGGGATTTTGAGCGGAGAGAAAGGGATTGATTGCATTTAGATATCTGAATGAGGATCCAACAAAAGTTCCAGATAGAACTATTCCTATGCTAATTGCAAAAAATGCTCCAATCATTATCCAATTGTTTCTTACAAAAGTATTCGATGAACTTGATTTTCTTACAATTGATGATACAATCAAAAATATTGTTCCTCCGATGAGGGCAATACCTGGAAGTCCAAATACAAATGAAAGGCCAGGTCTTGGAAACGAGCCGGCGGATAATAGCGTGGCAACCGTAAATAAAACTGCAACTATTAAGGGAATTTTAATATCATTTCGTAAAAAAGTTACTGCAAAAAAGAATAATGAAATTGGGATACTAAAGTATTGAATTCCTCCCCATGAAGCATTGGCAAGGCCTAATAATAATCCTCCAACTATAGCTTTTGGGATAGCAATCGTCTGCTTATGTTTCATCGCAGAGATAAGTAGGTACAGTGCTAGAAGCGCAAGGAACAAACCAAGAGGTTCGGATTTGAACCAACCTAAGTTCCCCCGCTGGATAATAGCAGGAGTAAAAGCAATTAGTAATGCGGAAAACAATCCAGCTGTGGTTCCACCCAGTGATCTTACCAACGCAAAAATTACAATAGTGGTCAATGATCCTACCACAACGGGTAATACTATTGTAAAATCTAAAACAGAGCTATTTCCTCCTAAGATCTTGTACAGAAAAGCTGATGTTATATGTAATCCGACTTGTGAAGTCTTTGGTACATTTCGACCATCAGGATACCAAGACATATTATCATGCCACTTCAAATACGCGTCCAAGCCATTATCTACAATATACTTAGTTGCCCTATAATCAAAATAAGGATCAAATTCATTTAGATAAAAACCATATTTAATTGGAAAAGAACGCATTATGAATGCTGTTGTAAATGCGATAACTAATACTGCTACAACTAATAGATGGCGTACATTAAAATTGTAAGATCCAACATGAAATAAAACTCTATCACCAGATAGCATAATAATGCTTCTTGATTTTACTCATTTTTTAACGTACTGGAAAAAATTTGGAAAATGTGTTTTGTAAAATAAACATACTAAACTATTTGTTGAAAAAATTTTTGTTATCGTTTCTAACAAAAGAAGGGGGGAATTAAGAGGCAACAGTGACCGCTAAAGTATTACCTCTTTGATTTGGATCCTTTTTTAGCAGACTTTGATTTCTTTTTTGCTGCCATTTTCAATGATATTAGAAAAACAGATCGTATATAAGTTTTAATTTCTGCACTAAAAAATTTAGGTTATTCTGACTCTAATATCTTTGTCTCGCATACTGTGACCAGTTCTGAGAATCGTATCGCATCTTCTTTATTACCTACAATTGTACCATAGTGCATTGGAATCGCAATTTTTGGATTAATCAATTCATTGACTGCCTTGGATGCTTCCTCTGCAGTCATGACATAAGTTCCGGAAACAGGTATTAATACTATAGTCGGGCTTGTGTCTTTCATTTCTGGAATGAGATCAGAATCTCCCGTGTGGTATATTCGATCATTACCAAATTCTGTTATGAATCCGATTTTTTTGTCATTCTTTGGATGAAATTCTTTGTTAACATTATATGCCGGAACTGCTTCTACTGCCAAATCATCTACTTTCACATTATTGCGAGGATCGATGCCAATTGATTCTTTCACTTTTAAAGGCTTTAACTGTGATAGACACTCTTGCGCAGAAACAATAACTGTTCTTTCATTAATGATATTTTTCAAATCTTCTATTGATAAATGATCAAAATGGTTGTGGGTTATAAGTACAATGTCGGCATCAAATATGTTTTTATATTTTTTGCTCAATTTGTAAGGATCAATATACATTTTCTTATTACCATGTAGAATCTTGAATCCAGCATGACCGGTCCACGTTATACCGATCTTATTGTACTCATACATGCATAATAAGAAATAGATTGGCGATTTAAAGCTACCCTTCAAAATACCGATTTGCTATCATCATTTTATTCTTTGATAATGTAATGGAAGTTACGTCAGCCATTATCAATCTATTCAATAATTTATTATCTAGCGTGGCTACGGCGAATTTTCTATTTTTGGTGACATAATCAAAAATATCATTGTCTACGTTTTTAGATTTACCAATATCTTTGATTTCAAATTTCAATTTAGATATGTGAATTGCAGTATTTGCGATCATAGACTTCTTAGGACCAGATTTTCTTTCAATAGAATCAAGTTCATCAAGGACAAAAGTCGGAACAATAAACTCTAATTTTCCAATTTCATTCTCAACTTTGTCTAAGCATTTGATAGGATATGAAACCAATGCAATGAGAAAGCTCGTGTCACAAATTATTTCCATCCATTGATCCTCTGAAAATACATACTGTGGAATAGATTAACTTTAATTAATTAGTTTCAATTAAAAACAGTGTTCATTCAAGATAATTTGCTCCGGTAAACCCAGATAATAAGTAAAAATAATTACATAAATAAAAAATCCGATACTGATCCGAATTATCACATTAGGAATTATTTACTCTATCAAAAGATTCATTATTAAGAATCAAAGATCATTCATTACAGTATTTGAAGAAAATAGAGACGGAAATCATGGTGGATTCTACTCCTGAAAAAATTTGGAGCGTTCTTACCAATTTTAAAGAATATGAAAATTGGAATCCATTCGTGATAAAAATAATTGGAGATGCCAAATTAGGATCTAAAATTGAAGTCCAGATTCAAACCGTCAAAGGAAAGCAGAGAACATATAATCCAATCATAACTACATTCGAAATAAACAAAGAACTTAGATGGAAAGGCAAATCAATATTACCAGGCATTTTTGATGGTGAACGCATATTTATTATTGAAAAACCTGCACACAATAAAGTTTCATTCTTACACAAAGAAATATTCAGAGGATTGGGTGTAAAATTAATTGGAAGCAAATTGGATGAAGATCTGACAGAGAGTTTCAAGAAAATGAATATAGCTCTAAAAACTAGGGCTGAAAATTTCCAACAGTGATAACAGTTGAAGATTAATACTTTTGACTACTAGATGGGAATGTTTAATCGTCTGCATTCCATAACTAATGTTTGCATGTCTTTTTCTAGCGCGTAGCGAAGTTTATTATTGTAAATAATGGCTGCAGGGTGAATTGTAAGAAAAAAGAGTCTCCCATCTTTTTCAATGAATTTACCACGATTTCCAAGTATGGAGCCACCACCAAGCAAAGATTCAAAGGCCGTTCTACCTAATATGCAAATTATTTTTGGGGAAACAATTGAAATTTCCCTTTCAAGATAATTTTTACAGACACGCCGTTCATCTTCTGTTGGAACCCTATTGCCTGGAGGTCTACATTTAACAATATTAGTCACAAAAATTCTTGATCTAACTATTCCTACTTTGCCTAAAGTTTCGTCAAGAATTTTTCCTGCTAAACCAACAAATGGTCTACCTTTCTCATCTTCATTTCTTCCTGGAGCTTCTCCAATAAACATGATACCTGCTTTAGAATTACCTTCACCAGGAACCGCATTTCTTCTATTCGTACACAAGCTACATAGCTTACAGTTGATAACTTCAGCTTTAATTCTATTAATGGAATCGTTAGCCATATCAATCAATTATTTATTATAATTTTTTAGTATTGAAACTTACATATATTATGATACTACGTATGTTGAAAAATCATTATTGGATACTTTATCTAAATTAGCGTGATACTATGGAGAAGAAGATCGAATCTACTCAATAAATTTTATGTCCATCACAATCTCATCATCTTTAAATGAATAAGTCAATTAATTTAATTTCATTAGTTTCTTTGACAAATAGTTTTAACTATTGATTATTATTAATAAAAAAATATTTAATAATACAATGAGCTCAAAAATAGATCAGTTGGAAAATCAATCAGATCTTCGAGATGAATTGAGGGATTTTTTCAAAAATATTGGGAATGGTGTTAGAAAGAACAAAGAGAAAGATAAAGATGTTACAGTGGATGAAAATGAGAATAAATTTACCAAGGATGTCAATATGATGGAATCAAACAAGCCGCTCCAAGAAAAAATCAATATCGAAATTGATCTAATTCAAAGGACAACCGTATTTAGTAATGACCCATCTATGTGGATTTGAATGCGGAATAATTAACAAAGCTTCAGTACGAAAATTCCTTATCGTCTCATTATAAAAATTGATTTAAAGAAAACATATAGTTTATCCATGGGCAAGTATCCCGGGATATCATATAGAAATTTCCCATTGCCTATTTGATATGATTTAAAAATGATTGTTTACTAAAAAATAACTAATTGACTTCTAGATCAGTTACACTTGAATATCAAAAAGGAACAATAGTGGTAAAGGGCCTGGATAGTTTGCCCTTCACTACCCTAGATTCAAGGACAAATTATTTGTATTCTAATGGTATAAACTATAAAAAAATAACTGAATACCTTAATGGAAAGAACATAAAATATGACGACAGGGTATTAGACTTGTTACCGCTTAGTGATCTTCCAAAGATTAAGGTTAAGCTACGAGACTATCAACTTGAAGCTATCGAAAACTGGTGTTTAGAAAAAATGGGATCCATAGTATTGCCTACAGGAGCCGGCAAAACCATAATTGGATTGAAAATTATTGAAATTGTTAATTCACCAACACTGATCATTGTTCCTACACTGGATCTTATCAAACAGTGGACTGAAATACTTTCACGAAATTTTGATATTGAAATAGGGAATATAGGTGGAGGAATTGAAAACATCCAACCAATTACTGTATCAACCTATGATTCTGCATATATCAAGGCACCATGGATTGGAAACAAGTTTTTGTTAATAGTATTTGATGAAGTACATCATTTACCGGCACCATCATATCGACTAATTGCAGAAACCTTCGTAGCACCATATAGATTAGGACTTACTGCTACTATAGAACGTGAAGATCACTTAGAGCAAGATTTTCCATATTTAATTGGAAAATCTACATTTCAAATTACGGCTAAGGAGTTAGCCGAAAATAAATATCTTGCAAACTATATTATTGAAAGAAAAAAAACCTTCATGTCATCAGAAGAATATTTGAAATATAAAGAAAGTATGACAACCTATCACACATGTTTGAAAAAAATTGGATTAAAGATGAATTCTAATAATGCATTCAAACGATTAATCATGATGTCAACAAATAATCCTATGGCTAGACGTGCGCTTGTGGCAAGAAATAATGCAATTGATATTGCGCTCAATAGCAGATCTAAAATGGATGAAATTAGGAAAATTTTGGGTGAAAACAAAGACATCAAGACTATAATATTTACACAACATAACAAGCTGGTATATGAAATATCCAATGATTTTCTTATCCCATTTATTACACACAAGTCTTCCAAAGAGGAAAGGGAAGACGTTCTAACTGGTTTTAAGGATGGTAGATACAAAGCAATTGTTACCTCAAAAGTATTGGACGAAGGCATAGATGTTCCTGATGCACAATTGGGAATATTAGTTAGTGGAACCGGTAGCAGTAGAGAGTTTATCCAGAGGTTGGGAAGGTTACTAAGACCAAAAAATGATAATAATGAAGCAAGGTTAATTGAAATTGTTTCTAGCGGTACTTCAGAAACGGTAACCAGTGAGAGGAGACATAGAAATATAGAGAAATAAATTTTCAGGATCTTTTTATTTCAAATTTAGAAAATTGAATTTCAGAAATAGAACTTGATGCATATATCGTAAAGTATATTAAAATCAAGTTCCAAAATGCGTCAATTTTAATTGGTTATTCCTATCTGAAAAGTCAATAGTAGACTTTACCATTCTAAGAGTGCTGTTGTCTCTAGAATCTCTTATGTAAATTACATATATCAACGCATAATTCTTCGTGTTTGTTTTTCTAATCACTCTACCAATTCTTTGTGCAACTTGATTAATATTCGAACTATTTGAAATTATTATTGCTATTCTAACCTCAGGTATATCATAACCTATTTCAAGCGTATGTACCGATAACAATGGAAAGTACTCCTTACCCCATTCTTCTAGAATTCTCTTTCTTTGATTAGCTGGTATTTTATTATGAATAGATCTAGAGGATATTTCATTTAATTCTAATATTTTTTCTAATTTTTTTATAGACTCAATAGTCTCACTAAATATCATGATTGGTTCTGACGGATGCTTCTTTACTATATTTACGACAGATAACATTTTGTTTTGAGCTGAGTTAAGCAATTCTTTTCTTTTTCTGACATTTTCAAACCACGATTTTGCTAATTTTGCATTATATCCGCCTTTGAAAAGGAAGATGGATATTCTCTTAGGATCAAATACTCCCAGTTTTCGAGATAGGTAAGATATTTTTGCCGTGGTTTCATCATAAATTTTTTTTTCGGCATCAGTAAAATTCACAGGTATAGAAACAACTTGTGGTTTAGCCAATCTTCCGTCTGTTACCGCATCTTTAATCAAATATTTCTTCACAGGTGGCAGTGTTCTAATTATGGTATTGTAGCGCGGATCATTCTCATTGATAGTAGCGGTTAAGCCTAATATCGCTTTAGTAGGATCCTTATTTATTATATCAAATATTTTGCTAAATTCTTTGGCTGTTTCACTAAGCAAATGAATTTCATCAAGAATTATCATATCTGAATTTCTAATTAAATCTAAACGGTTTATGACACTTTGATATGTACTGATGGTAATTTCTCTTATATCCTTTTGCTCGCCAAAAAATGTTCCAATGGATTCTCTTGGCAAGCCGTATCTGACTAGTCGATTTACATTTTGTTCAATAAGAACAATTCTTGGTACTATGAACAAGATTCTAAATTGATAATTTAGTTTGTCCTCTGTTGTATATTTAGATGATAAGATAACGTCATTATTATATTTGATTTCTGCTATTCTTCGTGCACACTCAAATGCAATTTCAGTTTTTCCAGTTCCAGTACTATAAATTATAGAACCCTTAAAATTATTATTTAGCCATGCATTGACTGCCTCCATTTGATCATCCTTAAGTTCAAATGGAAATTTAAGATTCAGAATGGCAACCAATATTCTAAATTCAACAACCATCTGCTAAATTCTTTACTAAGATTTGTGAGTTGAGATACAATAGTTGGACTAATAGTTGCAAGATAAAATGAATTGAGTTACAACTTAAAATTTTAATTTGGTCAAATCCTACTCACACTTCGGGTTTAAACAATCCAGAGTTGCAATTCATATTTGGTGGATCAACCTTAATCTTGAAATAAATATGCCAGCTTGTAATTAGTGATCGCAAGTTAGATACAATGTTTTCTTACCGCATTTAATCTATCATTAAGATCTAAATTGGTCGATAATAGAATTCATATAATGGTGTTACGTATGCAACCAACCATAGCGACTATTGAAGCAATAATTGAGAATAAATATATCCAATCGCATATTGGAAATGTGGTTATACGTAAACCTGTTTTGCTTATTGATGACACAGAGAGTTCCCGACTGGCTATAGAAATTTTGGAAAGTCACAAAATAGAATTTGTTGAGTATCATATTAGAAAATTTGAGGAAAGTTGCTGTGTAGATTTGCCTACCACTAGGGCACCGGCACTATTTGCCCCTGAAGGCATATTTAGGAATCTTGAAGGTATTAAGGAGTATATCTGTGTTGAAAAAAATAGTGTCAATAGCAATCCAAACGATAGCGCATACTGGTAGTATCCACACGTAATGAATTGCCACAAATTGTGAAATTATACTTGTTTCTACGTATGGAAGTAAATATGAGAACCTCGAAATGAATGATAATGTTATATTCTGTCAATAAAAATTAAATAGCGAATAATTATATCAAATTCCAATCAGATAGATGTGAGTAGTTTAGTCAAACTTGCTTCACGTTACGGTAAGAAAAGAAGCAGCCATTTAGAACGTGGTATTTCACTAATTATATGTCTAGTACTTATTTCTACTAGTGCAGTTGTTCAATCTTCTCATATTTACGGTCAAGCCGATCCGATTAACTCATCCAAAACATGTGCAAAGCTTCCAATTAAGGGTATTACTGCCAGTGGAGCTGATAATTTGCATCCGCCTTCACATTCAGTGGATCAGAATCTCAATACGCGATGGTCTAATTTAGGTCTAGGATCATGGATACAATTCGATTTAGGTCAAGATAATGTCATTTGCAGTGTGGGCATAAACTGGCATAGAGGAAACGAACGCATAAATACATTTGTTATATCTGTTTCTCAAGACGGTAAAGCATTTACTAACGTCTTCTCTGGAAAAAGTGATGGTACCTCATTAAATGAACAGAAGTATGATTTTCAATCCAAAACAGGCCGATTCATTAGGGTTATGGTTAATGGGAACACCCAAAGCGACTGGGTCAGTATAAGCGAAGTAAAAATTTATGGTTACAAGACGTTCTCTGAATCTTGCGTGAAAAGTCCAATTTCGCAAGTAAGTGCGGCTAGCAGTCAAGTTGGATTTCCATCTGCAAATACAATTGATAACAATCTTAATACTATTTGGTCAAGTTATGGTGTAGGGTCATGGATACAGCTAGATTTAGGAGCAAGCAAGAACATTTGCGATATTGATATTGCTTGGTATAAAGGAAATCAACGTCAAAATAATTTTGTAATTTCAACTTCTTTAGATGGAAAATCATACAAAACCGTACTCACTACAAAAAGCAGTGGAAACACATTATCATACGAGAATTATGAGTTTCCTGACACACTTGCACGATATGTCAAGCTCACAGTAAATGGTAATACTCAAAACAATTATGCGAGTATATCTGAGATCAGAGTACAAACAACTTCTCTGGATCAATCACAAAATCAGTGCACTGCTGCATCCATTCAAAATGTTGAAACATCTGGTAGTCAGGATGGATTTCCCCCTTCCAATGTTCTTGATAACAATCTTAATAGCAGATGGTCCAATAGCGGCGTAGGTTCCTGGATACAACTAGATTTGGGAACAAGCAAGAACATTTGCGATATTAATATTGCATGGTATAAAGGAAATGAGAGACAGAATAATTTTGTCATAACCGCATCCAATGATGGAATTACATTTTCTAATATATTGAGCAGTAAAAGTAGCGGTACTACATTGAGTTCTGAAAAATATAGTATTGCTGATACTAACGCAAGATACCTAAGGATAACTGTTAATGGAAATACCCAGAATAGATATGCTAGTGTAAGTGAAATATCCATAAACGTAATTTCAACTTCGATTTCGTCAAATTATTATATTGGAGCAGCAGGTGACTGGGGTTCTGCTCGCAATGGTAACTGGGAAAAGACTGTAGAGTTGATGATAAATAATAAAGTGAACCTGGCACTTGGACTTGGTGATTATTCATATGGAAGCGTGGGTGATTTTATACCAGTAATTGATACTTTAAAAGCTGCAGGTATTCCATTTAAGGGCGTGGAAGGAAATCATGATAGTAGCTCGTATGCCAAATTATTTGGACAGCCTTCTATGCTATTTGCATTTGATGCAGGACAGGCCAGAATTATATTACTCAATACTGAAGATTCTGAATCTTCAAATGTCATGTTCTTAGAGAACGAATTGAAAACAACTAAACAACCCTGGAAGATAGTAGCAATGCATAAGCCCCTATATACAAGTCCATCAAATCATCCGGAAGAAAAATCACTCGCGAGCAAATTACAACCCTTATTTGATGAATATGCGGTGGATTTGGTTATGTATGGACATAATCATAATTATGAACGAATAAAGTTTCCAGACAAACCCACTGTTTTTATTCAAGCTGGAACAGGAGGGGAATCACACTATAACATAAGGGAAGAGAGAAGTGGAGGAGCAGTCTTATATCAAGATGATAATGATTTTGGGATTGCAAAATTAACAATCAATAGTAAAACCCTATCAGGACAGTTCATTTCTCATACTGGAAAGATATTAGATAGCTTTAGTATAGTTAAATAATCAAATAACTAATTGATTTTTGGTTGAACTTAATAATCGCTTCAAAACAAATAACAATTAGTAACGAATATTTTTTCGGTTTTCACAAATTATGAATTCAAAAAAGCAATCTAGTAAATCGCGAAAGCTTAAATAAACTTAATATATTGTGATGTAACTCTTTCGACTAACAGTTAAAATGCTGATAATCTTTGATGTAGAAGGCGTTCTTCTCAATGCAGAGTATCTACCAGTTCTTGCCCAGAAACTTGGTCCAGAAAAGGAAAAAGAAATATGGGATATTACAAAGCAGGGCATAAGAGGAGAAATTGATTGGGAACAAGGACTTCTTAAACGAGTCAATGCACTAAGAGGAACTTCATTAGAAGATGCCAAATACATTGCTGAGAATTTAGAAATAATGCCTGGAGCAAGAAAACTTTGTTATTCACTAAAAAAAGCGGGATGGAAGATGATTGCTATCTCAGGAGGATTTACGATAATCACAGATAAACTTCAGGAGGAATTGTATTTGGATAAAATATTTTCAAACGAATTGATTTTTAAAGATGGAAAGCTCGACGGTGTAAAAATTAATGTTAGTTCTGACAAATCTCTCGCAGTAAAATCTATCATCAAAGAATGGGGAATAACGAAGGAGGATATTGTAGTAGTGGTGGATGGCGCAAATGACTTGAAATTATTTGATATTGCTGGATTTACTGTAGGTTTTTGTCCAGTTGACATTGTGAAAGAAAGGGCAGACACGACAATCGAAATAAGGGATTTATCCATTTTGTTACGTCTTTTGGAAAAGAAGTTTGGTAAAACGATAGAGACGCAATTATGAAGTTTATAATTCATAAAATATTAATTGGTCGGGATGAATGAATTTAACAAGATAGAAATCATCCCAATTCTGATTCGGGATGATATAAAGAAGGGAGATGCAATTGTTGATCTTATCATAAAGTCGATTAAAGAAAAAAATGAATCCTTACAAGAGAATGATGTAATTGTTATAACACATAAGATTATTTCAAAGGCAGAAGGTAGAACTACTGATCTAAGAAACATAGTCCCTTCTGAAGAATCAAAAAAAATTTCTTCATATACTGGTAAGGATCCAAGACTAGTGGAACTTATTATTTCTCAATCCAATGAAATAGTCAAGATAGAGCGGGATATTATTATTACCGAAACAAAACATGGATTTGTTTGTGCTAATGCCGGAATTGATACTAGTAACGTTGGAAAATTATCTGATCATGTTTTATTGTTACCTAACGATCCAGATGAATCAGCTAGAAACATCAGAAATGATATTAATGCTAAAACTGGTGTAAATGTGGGCATTATTATCTCTGATACTTTTGGTAGACCCTTTAGAAAAGGTCAAGTTAATATAGCAATTGGAGTAGCAGGAATTGATCCAATCAAGAGTTATATTGGAAAGAGGGATATGTATGGAAATATCCTGAAGGTTACTGAAATAGCAATTGCCGACGAAATAACTTCAGCTGCAGAACTTGTTATGGGAAAATCTTCTCGTGTACCCGTATCAATTGTTCGGGGTTTTAATTTTACTTTTTATGACTCTTCAATATCAAAGGTCACTAGATCAAAAAAAGATGATTTATTTAGATAACTCCAAGTCTTAAATATTTACAAACCTAATGTTTTAATTCGAGTTTATTAAATAAACTCCAATTACACAGTTCTATAAACATTTAATATAAACAGGAGCATGATTAATAGTGTTAAGAATGAACATGACGGCCGAAAATAGAGCTAATGAATCCTTTGATAAAGTCATAGATGTTAGAGGACTATATTGTCCAGAACCAGTTTTTAGGACTAAAATTGAAATAGAAAAATTGGGTATTGGTGACAAACTCAAAATTATAGCCGACGACCCTGAATCAGAAGAGGATATAACGAGATGGGCAGAAAGAACTGGGCATGATCTGTTATCGATAGAAAAAAAAGATAATGAATTAGAATTTGTAATAAAGAAAACAAAGTGAATTGAATGACATCTATAATTGGACCTGAAATAATACAACGTATAGGTAATACTCCGCTAATAGAACTCTCATCTTCCTCTAGTGAAAAAATTAAGTTTTATGCAAAATTAGAGTGGTACAATCCATTTGGTTCTGTTAAAGATAGAGCAGCATATTGGATGATAAAGGACGCGGAAAAGAAAGGTTCCCTTGTAAAAAATAAGAGTATAATTATAGAGCCTACTTCTGGGAATACTGGAATCGCATTAGCTGGTATTGCTTCTTCAATGGGATACAAAGTTGAAATTGTTATTCCAGAGAAGGTTAGTGCGGAAACTAAAAGGATATTGAAAAACCTCGGAGCAACACTGCATGAAACTTCAGACGATCTCTGTCCGCGTGTGGGAGCAGGAACTGATCAAAGTATTGCGCTCGCAACGGCCATAGCTAAACCCAGATCTGACATCTATTATATGCCAAACCAATATGAAAATGAATCTAACTTTCTTGCTCACTACGAGAGTACTGGTCCAGAGATTTGGGAACAAACAAATGGAAAAGTAACACACTTCTTTACAGGTTGTGGAACAGGAGGCACCATTACTGGAACAGGCACTTTTCTCAAGGAGAAGAATAAAAGTATAAAGGTCATAGCTATTCAAGCACAGCAGAATCATCTACTTCAAGGCTTAAGAAACTTTGAAGAATCATCTATGCCAAACCTCTTCAAACGTAGAGAAGGTATAGTTGATCAATGGATAACTGCTACAAATCAGGATTCATTTAGCGCAGTTAAGGATCTACTTAGAAAAGAAGGCTTATTCGTAGGACCATCTTCAGGCTCTGTAATGTCCTCAATGTTAAAGTTTTCAAAGGAAATAGATAATGGAGTTATTGTAGGTATTTTTGCAGACGACGGTAGAAAATTCAAAAGTCTCTATAAGGAACAAAATGTACTGATGGAAAGTGATTATGTTTCTGCAATGGAGAAATTACCACAATTATACATTAAATCATAGTTCACTTGTGAAATTTCTTTTCACTTAACCATTTTTCTACATCTAATGCAGCCATACATCCAAATCCTGCAGCAGTAACGGCCTGTCTGTATCGATAATCATGAACATCGCCAGCGGCAAAAACTCCTTCTACACTAGTTCTTGTATCGTCTTTGATAACAACATATCCTTTATCATCCAATTCTAACTGATCTTTAAAAATCGAAGTGTTTGGTACATGACCAATTGCTACAAAAAGCCCTCCTACTGACAAATTCTGTATTTTACCAGTGGTTAGATCCTTTATATCAATACTTTCTATCTTCTTATTTCCACCGATTCTTGTCACAACATGATTCCATATGAATTGAATTTTCGAATTTTCGAATGCCTTTTCTTGTAGGATTTTACTCGCTCGCAGAAAGTCTCTTCTATGAATGATCTTAACTGCTTTACCAAATTTAGTAAGGAATGTTGCCTCTTCTATGGCAGTATCACCTCCGCCGATAACCGCGATCTCCTCACCTTTGAAGAATGGTCCATCACAGGTAGCACAATAAGAGACACCCCTTCCACCAAATTCTTGTTCCCCATCAATACCTAATTTTCTTGGTGATGCCCCAGTACAAAGTAGTATTGTCCTACCTTCATAACTTTCAGAATGCGTTGATATTAGAAATGGACGATTTTTGAAATCTACCTTTAAAACTTCATCATCAACTACGGTCGTTCCAAACCTTTCAGCTTGTTGTCTCATATTCATCATTAGTTCAGGTCCAAATATTCCATTAGGAAAACCAGGGTAATTTTCAACTTCACTAGTAGTCATAAGTTGACCTCCAGGAAGAGATCCAGAAATAATCAGTGTTTTGAGTTTTGCACGGGAAGTGTAGATTCCTGCGGTAAATCCTGCTGGGCCTGAGCCAATTATTATTACATCATAAAGATTCTTTGCATTTGTTGAGTTATGCGAGCCATGATTTGCATTTTTTGACATGTATGATTAACTGGAGGAAGGTTCAACCATTTAATAATTTGTTCGGAAATTAAGTAAGTTAAATTGTTTCGTTATTTATGAATACACAGACAATCTTGTTACAATTAATGCGCAAATATCATATCTCCTATGCTAGATTATTCGTCAGCTTTAGCGGCTAATAATCCTAGATGTTCTTTGCACAGTATTGGGTTTATTACTTGAGTGTAAACTAATTCTTCTTGCCAATGAGAATTAAACAACCTACAAGGATAATTTGAACAGAATGGGTTACCATTGGTAAGAAAAAAAAAATAGACTGAATAGCATAACCTGTTGTTGCCTGCACCAACCGAGGATCATCATAGCTAATAAATCTATTAGCAAATTCCTGCTCTACTTCTTTACTATTAATAGAGAGCAAATCTTTCATCATTAGTTTGAAATAATATCCTTTTGGTTTAGCAGGACCTTCAACGATGCCGGCTATAGATATAATACTTGGTGATCCACAAATTAATGGTCTAGCATGATATCTTTGGTCATCTTCATCATACGTGCATATCAAATTATCTTCGAACATAATGTGCAAATGGTCTAGTTGCGTTTCATTTTCATCAATAATTTTGGAATAAATTCTTTGAAGGTAAAAACCATCAATAACTGTAATTTTTTGACCAATATCATTTGATTTATTTTGTAGCTCATGTTGATGAGCTGTATTTAGAAAATCATGTGATAATAGAACCATCCTATTGTCTACAGTATCCTCTTCAATCATACTTTTCTCAAAATAATAAGAAAATGACCTGATGTCTATCTTAACAAAAGGAAATACTTCATGTAAATATTCTGAAGCTCCTCTAATAAGAGACGAGGTCAACAAAGAAGAGAAGTAGAGATGTACATATGATATTTTCATATGTAAATCACGGTTACTATGTCTGTCTTCACTTAATTTTTATATCCGGATTTGGTATTTCCTTCAATTTTCCTAAAGCAACTTGTGCTGCTTTCTTACCTGATAATAACATTGATCCAAATGTAGGTCCCATTCTAGGCAATCCGTGTGTCTCTGTCGCTGACATTCCAGCAGCAATTAATCCAGGATAAACTTCGCCCGTATATTCAACTACCGCATCTTCTCCGTTTACCCACATTGGTTCCATTCCTTTCCACTTTACATATCCTCTATCCATTAGTCTTTTTACAGCTACTGAATCATGGCCAGATGCATCTATTACTATTTTTGATTCAAGAGCAACAGGGTCTACACATGTAATATTTCTTGGTAATGCAGAAACAGGCATCCAATTCACGACCACTCCACCCACTCTTTTATTTTTCAATACTAAATCATCAAATTTGGTAAGCTGTAAGAATCTAACTCCACAATCACATGCAGATGCAATTAGTTTTGAACATGCATGAGGTCCCCATGTAGCATACAATGAATCCGAAATTTTTCTGTAGGGAACTCCAAGTTCATCCCATATTTTATTTGCTGGATATCTTACAGTTACAGGATTCATCATATAGCCTCCTACCCAATATCCTCCACCGATATAGTTATTCTGCTCTATTATCAGGGTCAGAACCCCATTTTTGCATAATTCTCTTCCAGCCATTAATCCTGCTGGTCCAGCACCAATGATAATTACGTCACAATCGCTATATTCCATCAATGTTTCATTGAACATTTGTGCTATAGTTCTTGTTATTTCTTTTTCACTTACTTCGGTGAAAATTTTTTCCATGATTAAATTATCTCTCTATCTTGTATTAATATTATGTGAATTGGCAGTTTCTGATTTCATATATAAATTCAAATTTTAGTTAAGGGCTTATTGTGAATACTCTAAATGTCAGATCCCACTGCCAGACGCCTTTTATGGTATCTATTTGCAGGTTCAAAAGGTGGTGAAAATAGAATCAAGATCATAAACTTGCTGCAAGAAACTCCACTGAACATAAATCGCATGGCAGAAATTTTGAATCTTGACTATAAGGCTGTTCAGCATCACGTTGATGTGTTAGAAAAAAATAATCTGGTTTCAAGAATGGGTGAAAAGTATGGAATAATGTATTTTGTTTCAAATTATCTAGAATCTAATATGGATTCATTTAAAGAAATTGTAAACAAGATAAACAAGCAGAATTAAACGTCATTAATTCATTAACCAAATTCAGTAAAATAACATCCTCTTAATCCAAGATTGTTCTAGATAAGGGACCACTTCTAACTTTTTCTATTATGTTTTGAAGTAAATTAGTGAATTCTGATTCATGAGAATCAAGATATTCCTGACCTTTTTCCTTCAATCTAACATGATACAATCTCAAATCACGATGTTGATCAAAAAATTGCTCTATCATTGTATTACCATGTTTCAGTGGACTTGTTAATTGTTCAAATGAATCAATAGTCTGGGTTATGTTTCCATTTTTGACCGATTCAATTGATTTGTCTAATATTTCAAGAATATCCCTTATCTCCTGAATTGGTGCAGAATACTCCTTGGATTTAAGAAATCCGGATCTTTTCATTTCTCCTAGTTTGTCTGAAATGTCTTTTGAAAGTTCATAGTACTCTTCCTTACCAGTCAGTGATTTCTTTTCTTTTAATGTCACTAGTCCCTTCATACTTAACCTCATGAGTGCATCTTCAACATCCTGTTTATCCATTCCAGTTAACCAAACCATTTTACCTACGTAATCATATCCTTGTCGTAAGGATTCGAGTACGACCACTTCAATAATCCTCATAAAACCTTCTTCTGCGCGAGCATTTTCGAAATCTCGATCCCGCACAGCTTTTTTTGCATGAGAAATATCTATTTCAATCGCTCTTTTCAAAGCCTCCATCCCGTCATCTACCTTCTCATCTAATGTGAGATAACACGCATAGTTGTACCAAACCATCCCATCATTTGGATTTGCATCCAGAGCTTTCGCACTGCATTCTATAGCTTTGGCATAGTTATTCATTTTATAATATGCTAGTCCCTTTAAATTCCAAGCTTCATAATTATCGGGATCTACATTCAATGCCATATCATAGGAAGATATGGCGAATGAATAATCTCCCATATGGAAGTGGGCATAGCCTTTTTTAATCCAGGCTTCAACAAACTTTGGATCTATCCTAAGAGCTAATTCGAAACTACGTATGGCATCATTTAATTTATCGTTAGACATGTGATTCACACCTTTTTTATATAAATCCCGTACCTGAAAGTCACGATGGTCTACCGTGTTTTTAGTTTCTTCTGCATTGTTAGAAGAATTGTCATTCTTATCTTTAGCTCTGAAGAATCTACTCATCACTATTGGTTACTATTGTCAAAATAAATAGATTTGGACACTAAAGAATTTTTTTAACGTTTGTTGCAATTCAGTATCTATTGACTTTAATTCATGGTGGTACTGAAACAACTATGTCAATTAAAAATCAAGATAAATAATTTTTTCAGACAATTAGATTCAATTTAATAGGTCATTATCGAGCTGATCACAATGAATTTTGGCATTTAGAGATTGTGATAAATGCATACTTATATGATATCATAAGTTGTAACGTAAATTCAGTCGCAATAATGGTTTTTAACCAAAATTGTCATTGCAAAATAATTTTCCTAATTATATGTTTCAAAAGTTTCAGTTCTGTTGATTTTTTAGTGCGAAGATCAAAATAGTAAATCAAAAAATCGAGAAAATTATTGTTACCGCTTTGTGCAAATTAACCTCAATAATCATGAACAATTTAGCCATCAAATATTCAGAAATTCTAATGCGATATTATGTTATGTTCTTTGTTGTGGTAATCATTATGTTTATGTATTAATTCTATGGTAAGGTAACGAAACAATATAGACAAGTGAAATTTTTTGAATTAAAAATAATATGTATTACTGGATAGAAAGTGGATCAGAATCAAATACAAATACGTTATTAAATAAAATCTATATTTAATAAATAACGTCGGGACTGTATTAACGGATGGCAGTATCGTAATAATGCAATAAATACATGAATTGTCTAGGTGACCTATTTGATTTGATATTTTATAAAATTGACACCTCTGGTAAATCTGTTTTGCACGCTTGTGTAAGATTAAGGTATCATGCAATAACTGTATTATGATAATTGTATAAAACACAAATATTATAAATAATTAAATTAATAATAATTTTATATTACTCTCATTAGAATTTCATATTATATTGTTATATTATTTATACTTCTCTAAAATATTGGTGAATAATGTTTAGGAAGAACATCACTATCTTCATGTTAGTTGGAATTTTGACAACATTGACTGTAACGTCAGCTTACTTGATGAGCGCTTCTGCTTACAAACCTGATGATCCTGCTGCGAAATACCATTGCTTTGCAAGTGATGCCAATGGAAATTATAATTTAACAGCAGAAGGGGACTTGATCCCATGTGAGATTGATACAGGTGATAATGCGTGGATGCTTACAGCTTCAGCACTAGTACTTATAATGACGCCTGGAGGTTTGGCTATATTTTATGCCGGCCTGTCCAGACAAAAAAATGCGGTAAATACACTCCATATGGTCTTTATGACTACAGCCATAATTGCTGCACAATGGGCGCTATGGGGCTACAGCTTAGCATTTGGTCCAGACGCAGGCGGTTATGGGTTTATTGGAACACTAGACTGGGCTGGTTTAAATGGCGTTTTGCATGATGTTCCTTCAATTGCCTATGGGGGAATAACTGGAACTACTATTCCACACCAGACATATATGGTATTCCAGATGATGTTCGCCATTATTACTCCTGCCTTGATTGTAGCATCCGTTGCTGAGAGAATGAAATTTAGTGCCTTTATTATTTTCGTAGTACTGTGGGGTACCTTTGTTTATGACTTTGCTGCACACTGGACATGGTCAATTTCAGGACCGGACAACTATGGATTGAATCCAGGATATCCTGGTTTTGGATGGACCGGTGCTTTTGGATCACTTGACTTTGCTGGAGGAACCGTAATTCATATCACATCGGGATGGTCAGGACTAGTTATAGCGTTAATGTTGGGCAGGAGAATAGGATATGGTAAAGTCCCTATGGAACCGCACAATATTTCACTAGTTGTTTTGGGAGCTGCACTACTGTGGTTTGGATGGTTTGGATTCAATGCTGGCTCTGCTGCTGCAGCGGCTACAAATGCTACAAGCGCATTTGTTGCAACACAGGTAGCTACGGGTATGGCTGTAGTTACTTGGTCATTACTTTCTTGGGCACATACAGGAAGAGCATCAACCGTTGGAGCTGCCTCTGGTGCCGTAGCTGGACTTGTAGCTATTACTCCAGCATCAGGATTTGTTTCCCCAATGTCAGCACTTGTTATTGGAATAATTGCATCAGTGGCTTGTTATGCCGCAGTTATGTTCAAGAATAGTAGAAAATGGGATGACGCCTTGGATACATGGGGCGTTCATGGAATTGGAGGACTTGCAGGTGCATTAGCCACTGGATTATTTGCAGAAAAGAGGTTTACACCCTGGGGAGATGACGGACTCGTGTTTGGCAACCCGGCTCAACTACTAGAAAACGCTGTAGGCGCGTTTGCATCTCTTGCGTGGGCAGTGGGTATAACCGCACTACTCATAAAAATAATGGACAAAGTGTGGCCTGGAGGCATAAGAGTTACTCCAAAAGAAGAAGAAATAGGACTCGATTTGACCCAACATGGGGAAAGGGCTTACGTAAGCGAGTAAAAGAAGCCTAAATTTTTTATTTCCTTACTTTTTAATTTTTTATTGTTAAGTATCTGAACCATTAATTTCTCGTTTGTATGCTTATATATTTTCAAATATTAGGACTAATATGGTTGATAAATTTACAATCGTTAGATTAAATGCGGCAAATGAAAAATTTGAAATATTGGTGAAACCAGATCCTGCTCTAGAATATAAACTTGGCAAAAACACTGATATTTCTAATATTATGATATCAGACGAAATTTATTCCGATGCAAATAAGGGAACACGAGCCTCGACTGAGAAATTAATGAAGCAGTTTAAAACAACAGATCAATTAGAAATAGCAATACAGATTATGGCTAAGGGTGATCTAAACCTGAATACTGATCAACGTAGGAAGATGATTGAAGAAAAGAAAAAACAGATAGTTCAATATATCAATAAAAATTTTGTTGATCCTAAAACGCATATGCCACATCCCATCTCAAGAATTAATGCCGTCCTTGATGAAGCACGATTGGCAATTGATCCCTTTAAGCGGTTAGATGATCAGATTAAGAATATCATTGATCCGTTGAGAAAAATATTACCCCTAAAGTCAGAAATATTGGAGTTGAATGTGACCGTCCCTCCTCAATTTTCAGGACAATCATTTAGTGTATTCAAAAGCATTGGTGATATAAAATCAGAACAATGGCTTTCGGATGGATCATTACAGGTAGTTCTCAGTATCAATGCAGGAATGAAGAGTTCCTTCTTAGATCGAATTGGAACTGCAACTAAAGGTTCAGCTCAGGTCACGGAAAAATAAGATCTGTTCATACTGTTGGCCACACTTAAAATATAAGTCTGTTCTAACTTTCCCAAAAAGGGAGAATTATGAATAGAAAATTATTGAATTCTTATTTTGGAGGAACACTAAATGCAGGAAGTTAAAAGAAAATACGTTATTCCTGGTGATATTGTAGCTGAAGGTAATTTCAAACCTTTGGGTAATGTGTTTAGGAATGGAAATTCAATTGTAGCAACTCGAATTGGAATTACAGAATCAAATAAGGATGGTACCAAAGTAATTCCGTTATCAGGAATTTATTTTCCTCGAGTAAATGATATTGTAATAGGTAAAATACTAGACCATTCATCACTTTCCTGGTCTGTCGACATAAATTCATGTTTTTCTGCACATTTGCCAGCACAAGACATATTTGGAAGAGATTTTTCCCCGGCGCATGATGATATGGGACGTCAATTATCAAGCGGTGATGTTATTGCTGCTAGAATTGCAATATTTGATAGGACTAGGGATCCACTTCTTACAATTCAAGATAAGGACTTGGGAAAGATCCCGACAGGTGAATTATTAAAAATATCTCCGACTAGAGTTCCAAGACTTATAGGAAAAAGAGGGTCGATGATCCAAACTATTGAGCAGGCGAGTTCCACGAGGGTAACAATAGGTCAAAATGGACTAATAGTAGTATCAGGAAAAGACAAGGAAGGAATCAATCTTGCAATAAACGCAATTCATATAGTAGAAGTAGAAGCGCATACTTCAAACCTTACGCAAAGAATTAAACAACTCTTGAATGTACCAGAATCTGACATTGAAAATGATGATACTCAAAACAATCATGAGATGAATGAGACACCGATGAATGATGATAAAGTTATTTCGAACGATATTAGTAAAGAAAGAGGAATGATGAATTCAGATGGTACAAAATAGAAGCCTTATAGATGAAAGCGGAAAAAGAAGCGATGGAAGGATAATCGATGAATTAAGAGAGGTAAAGATTAATGTAGGAATAATAAGGAATGCAGATGGCTCTGCACTTATAGAATTCGGTAAAAATAAGATAATTGCGGCAGTGTATGGTCCACGGGAAGTTCATCCAAAACATATGGCACTATCCGATCGATGTGTTATAAGATGTAGATATCATATGTCTCCATTTTCAACCGATACTCGCAAAAGTCCTGCACCATCAAGAAGAGAGACGGAAATTTCAAAGGTTATTCGAGAGGCACTAGAACCTGCTGTAATGCTTGAGGATTACCCTAGAGCAGCGATCGATATCTTTATCGAAGTATTACAAGCAGATGGAGGTTCACGATGTGCAGGCATAACTGCTGCCTCAGTCGCACTTGCAGACGCAGGAATAAATATGCGTGATATGGTTTCAGCCTGTGCAGCAGGAAAGGTGGATGACAAAATAGTGATTGATATTAATGACACTGAAGATAAAGAAGGAGGAGCTGACATGCCAGTAGCATATATGCCAAATCTTAAGAAAATAACACTTCTTCAACTTGATGGAGAGTTGAATCCTACTGAATTCAATACGTGTTTAGAAGAAGCTATACGTGGTTGCTTAAAGGTCTATGAAATACAACGTTCCTCTCTAATAGAAAAATACTTTGGCAATGAAAAGGGATTGAAAGAATAATGAGTCTATCAAAGAAATCTACTGTAATTGTTGAAAATCTGCGTAAAAAACAGATGAGAGAATCAATTTCAGCTGGCAAAAGATTAGATGAAAGAAGTTTAGATGAAATAAGACCACTTGAAATTGAAATAGATGTCATAAAAAAGGCAAGCGGATCAGCTTGGGTCAAGTTGGGTAAGACGGAAGTTATTGCAGGAGTAAAAGTAGAAACTGGGGAGCCTTTTGAGGGCCTGGAAAATAGTGGAGCTATGATAATTACGGCCGAAGTACTACCAATCGCCTCTCCTCATATAGAACCAGGACCACCTGATGAAGAGACGATTGAACTTGCTAGGGTTGTTGATAGAGGTGTCAGAGAATCGGAAATGTTCGATTTAAGCAAATTAGTCTTGGTGCCCGGAAAAATTGTGTATACTATTTTTGTAGATTGTAGTATCATTAACGTAGATGGTAACCTTTTTGATGCAACATCATATGCAGTAGTATCGGCATTAGCTAGTTGTAAACTACCTGTTTTTGAAATTAAGGATGACAAAGTAGTAGAAACAGGAAAAACTCAAGAACCTCCAATAACTACAATCCCTGTCTCTATTACTACCGTAAAAATTGGCGATTATCTGCTTTTGGATCCAAATACTGAGGAAGAAGCATGTATGGATGCAAGACTGACAATTACCACAAATTCAAAGGGTTCAATTGTTGCAATGCAAAAGGGCTTGAAAGGGTATTTCACAGTTGATGAGGTGAAGGGTATTGCAGACAAAGCAAGAATTAAGGGCGAAGAAATTAGAGTGAAACTTGAGGGATTGATCAAACTTGGTAAGTAGAGGTAAACACAAAATAGCGCGCCTGAAGGGATTGGGGGTAAAATATGGAGCTACCCTTAGGAAGAGATACGGCACGATTTACAGGATTTTGAAAAAAAAGAGAAGATGTCCAAAATGCGGATCAATAAAATTTGATAGGAAAGCACTGGGAATTTGGTACTGTTCAAAATGCAACTATAAAGTAGCTGCTGGTACATATGATGTAAACTTTGAAAAAACAAAGAGTAAACATTAGTATTCAAATTCAAATTGCTATAGAAAACTTTTCATCAGAACTATCTTCGAAGATTGGAAAAACTATTACTAGTGCTCTAAATCCTGAAACTAGATTTATCACTTGTAATGAAAAAATAAAGATCTTTTCAAAAAATGGGGTCGTCTTTATTAATATTACCACACACGATCTACAATCAATGCGTGCTATTATTAACACATACCTTAGATTGCTGAGTTTATCGTATTTGTCTCTAAATTTATAAAACGCTATAGATTTATGATGGTAAAGTAAAGTAAATAGAGATGAGTGAACAAGAAATTCCACCCTGGTTAAGAGAACAACTTGCTAGGTTACAGCAGTTACAGCAGAATTTACAAGCAATTATGATGCAAAAGCAGCAACTTGAAGCAGAATCTGTGGAAATAGAAAAGGCTACGGAAGAACTAAAGAAATCAGAACAAGATGAAGTGGTGTACAAGAGCGTTGGACCTCTCTTGGTTAAAACTAAGAAGGATGATACACTTAAAGAGCTTGAGGAAAAGAAAGATCTCTCTAACACTCGGTTGATAGTTCTAGGTAAACAAGAGACAAGAGTAAAAGAAAATTTAAAGGAAGTTGAAAATAAGATAAACGAAATGATTCGCATGGGACAAGGACAAGCAGGTAATTTGGGCACCAAGTCAAACACTTGATGATTTTTATTTCATTCTGAAAAATTGTGTAACCAAACTTCACATTATAATTGATAAAATAAATAACACGATCACCACAAGGTATCTCCGATCATTAGTAACAGTACTGTTATGAAATAAATTCACATTTTTGGTAGAATAACATTTTACATTGTACCTGATCTAACAATCGCCTAAAAATAGTTTAATGCACTTCAATAAAAATTGGAATCATATACTTGGTTCAAATTTATTCTTGTTTTTTTGGTGGAATTGGGATTTCCCTCGCTGTTTTTCTCATTTCAATAAAGGTCTCCGTTTTTTGCACTCCTTCAATACGTCCGACTCTTTCTGATATTAACTGGTGCATTTCGTCCAATGAATGAGAATTCATTGTTACTAAAATATCAAATCTCCCAGTAACCTCAGAAACTTCCGTAACACCGGGAATCCTGAACAATTCACTTAAAACATTGTCTCTCAATTTTGAATCCATGTTTATGCCAGTTAGCGCCTTTACGTTAAACCCAAGGGCTTCATCATTCATCAATATTGTAAATTTTCTAATAATGCCTCTCTTTACTAATCTCTTAATTCTGCTATAAACTACCGATGCGTTGATATTAATTTTTCTTGAAAGTCTGGGAACGGAAATGGACGCATCATTTGAGAGTTCTTCCAAAATTTTAAGATCTAAATCGTCTATTTTATACATAGAAATCACTAATTATATCGTAAATTCTGGGGTTAATAAATGTATTAATTTCAATTTTATTTAAATTTTTTATCAATAATGCATGATCAAATAATTTTCTTTGATTTAAATAGCTCAGCTAACAAGATAGCACCTTTTGCAGAACCCATTTTTTCGTTATGGGTTAAGAGTACGTATTTTATGCCATTTTCAAATACAGTATCCTTTCGCAATCTTCCGACAACCGTTGTCATTCCATCGTTAATCTCTCTGTCAATTCTAGGCTGGGGCCTAGTAGGATCATCGTGAACAATGATATAATCTTCTGGTGCAGAAGGCAAGTTTTTTATTGAAACAGATTTGGAAAAATTAATCATTGATTCTTTTACCTGATCCGGTAAAGCAGTTTTCTTTAGTTGAGCAAAAATTGTTTCAGTATGTCCATCTATTACTGGAACCCTAGTACATGTACAACTTACCTTGATAGAAGCATTTATGATTGAATTGCCATCAAATTTTCCGAGTATCTTTTTTGTCTCAACCTGAACCTTTTCCTCTTCTTTTGGTATGTACGGAATCACATTATCCATGATATCTAATGCAATCACGCCAGGAGATCGGCCTGCGCCAGACAAAGCTTGCATTGAAGTCATGAATACACTCTCCAATCCCATTTCGTCCATTAACGGTTTAAGCGTTATGGCCATGCCTGTAGTAGTACAGTTAGGCAATGGCGCAATAAAGCCATTCCACTTCCTATTCTTTTTCTGTATATTCAACAATTCACAATGTTCGTCATTAATTCCCGGAATCAGTATGGGAACGTCGTCCTCGTATCTAAACGCTGCAGCCGTACTTATTACAGGTACTTCTAAGGCCATCTTTGGTTCAATTACTTTTGCATCTTCTGATTCAAGAGCAGTAAATATTAGATCAACCTTTTTTGGGTCTATTTCTTCAACTCTATTTAGAACCATATCCCTTACTTTTTCGGGAACATTTTCCTTATTGTGCCATTTGAGTAGTGAAGTATTTGGATCCCTGAGTGCATCTATGTATCTTTTTCCAGCGGATCTCTCCGATGATGCCATTTGAACTAGTTCAAACCAAGGGTGTTTATTGAGTGCAATAACAAATTCTTGTCCTACGGCGCCTGTGGCACCTATGACCGCAACTTTTAACATAATATGCGGTTATTCAAAACGCAACTAATATTCGTTTTCGGAAAAAACATAATATTATCCATTCATGTTATATAGCACCTCATATGGAATTTAAATGATTCAATATTCATGTTTTCATGGTGGGATTTATTCTGTAAATCCTAGCTCAGTAAGAGTTGATTTCAGTTCCAATATTAATCCATTAGGAATATCAAAGAAGGTTTTGAATGCCTTGAGAAAAAATTTACCGAAGCTTTCATCAATATATCCAGATAATGAACACACAATTCTTAAAAGAAAAATAATTGATTATTTGGGCGGTACCTTATCTCAAGACTCAGTTAATATAGGCAATGGCGCAACGGAATTAATTTATAACTTTGTAAGAACTTTTGTCCGGAACCAAGTATTAATACCATCCCCAACATTTTGTGAATATGAGTTAGCATCAAGAAAAATAGGTGCTAAAGTTAAGCATGCTCCACTTAGAAATTGGAAACTAGATGTTGATAAAATTTTGGAGAAATCGACAAATTCTGATGCTATTTTTTTATGCAATCCAAATAATCCAACCGGACTATTTTCATACCAATTGATAGAAAGACTAATAGAAAAAATAGATGGCTCCATAAAGATTTTCATAGATGAGAGTTTTATTGAATTCGTTGATGAGAATAAACATCCAAGAACTTTCATTGAAAAGATTAATGAATTTCAAAATATAGTAGTCTTACGTTCATTGACAAAATCATTTGGGCTTGCGGGATTAAGATTGGGATATTGTGTTTCCCATCAAAGTACAGCAAAGAAAATTTCGCAGAATAAAATAAGTTGGAATGTAAACGGACTAGCTCAAATGGCCGGTGTTATTGCGTTAGAAGATTTTTCTCACATAAGAAGGGCAAGAAAAATAATAAAATCTGAACGTGAGTTCATGTATACTAACATAAATAACAGAATGAACTCGTTCTCAGCAATTGAATCAGATGTAAATTATTATTTGATCCAACTGCATCATGGCAATTCGACGCAAGTTAGAGATTTACTGCTAGAAAAAAATGGTATCCTTGTTCGAGATTGTAGCGATTTCAAGGGTATGAAGGACAAGTACATTAGAGTTGCAGTCAGAACTCATAGTGAAAATTTGGATTTGCTTGATTCATTGGAGTCCATTGATAAATGAAAGCCAAACTGTTGATGATACAGGGGACTACATCAGGCGCTGGAAAAAGTACTATCGTAATAGCGCTCTGCAGAATATTCTCGGATATGGGATACAAAGTATGTCCGTTTAAGGCCCAAAACATGACTTCAAATTTTCATATTCTCAAAGAAAAAAAATCAGTAAAGGCGATGGCAAGAATACAAGCTGTTCAAGCCGTTGCAGCTCGAGTAGAACCTGACATTAGAATGAACCCGATACTTTTGAGACCTCTCGGGAATAATATAAGTGAAATTATTTTAGGAGGATTAAAAAATTTACATATGAGCGCAGAAGATTACTACAGTAGTTTCGTTCTCCAAAAAGGATTCCCCAAAGTTCTACAAGATTTAGAAAGTCTTAGGAAGGAAAATGATCTAATTGTAATAGAAGGTGCGGGGTCACCTGCAGAAATCAACTTATCAAACTATGATATTGCAAATATGATACTTGCAGAAAAAATTAATTCTCAAGTGTTATTGGTAGCAGATATTGAACGTGGAGGATGTTTTGCAGCTATATTTGGAACAATAAAATTATTGCCATCTCGACAAAGAAAGCTTGTAAAAGGTGTATTAATCAACAAGTTTCTTGGACAAAAGTCTATTCTAAATAAGGCAATAATATCAGTTGAAAAGATGACAAAGAAGAAAGTTTTGGGAGTAATTCCGAAAATAGAATTCAATATTCCAAATGAAGATTCATTGGATCAAAAAAGGTCAAAAATCTCATTTACTAAAGGCTACCTTGATGAACATATTAACTATGTTGCATCTACTTTTAAAAAGAACACTGATATGAAATATCTCTTAAATATTGTAAAATGAATCATGAACTCTGAACTTATTTTAATAACACTTATTGGTGGTATTGCACTATGTTTTTTGCTTGTCGATCCTCCAAATAGGTTTCATCCTGTTTCATGGTTTGGAAAACTTGTAAGCTACTTTATCCCAAAATTAAAGCACAGACTTAATCCTAAATACGAAAAACTAAACGGCATAATCTTTACCCTGAGTTTAGCAATCGGTATCTCTGTGGCCTCATATTACTTTTCAATTATACTCTACAAATCATATGGAATATTTGCGTTGTTGATATATTCGTTACTAGTACTAAAATTTACAATGGCTATTCTAACTTTAGAAAAACATGTGTGTGCTGTAATTTTTGCGTTAGAAGAGAAAAAATTGGCTAGTGCAAGAAAGAGCCTTTCATTTATTGTAGGAAGGAAGACCGATACTCTGGATAGAGAACATATTATATCTGCTACAATAGAATCGATAGGAGAGAGCATGGTGGATGGAATAGGATCCGTATTATTCTACTACTCACTATTCGGTCCTCCCGGAGCAATTGCTTATAGAATTATTAATACTCTTGATTCTATGATAGGTTATACTGATAAATATCATTATAATATAGGTTGGATGGCAGCAAAGCTTGATACTATTTTAAACTTTATTCCTGCACGATTGTGTGCGTTATTACTAGTTATTTCTTCAAAGATAACTGGGGCAGACTGGAAAAATTCTATATTGGTTATGCGCAAGGATCATAAAAATACACAGAGTCTTAATGGAGGATATCCGATGTCTGTATTGGCAGGGGCCCTGAGAGTAAGACTGGAAAAAGTTGGCCATTATAAATTGGGTATAAATATCGAACCTCTTTCTATTGAAAAATGTAAAAATGCATTAACCATGGTGAAAATAGCAGTTATATTGTTTTTTATTATCATATCATTACCATTGGTTTTGATATTATCATTACTAGGATGGTGGAACACTTTATATGTTTTTTAAGCCTTTTATCGGTATTCTATCTTTTTTGACAATTATTCCAATGCCAAAGGCATACAGCTTTAATCTAAATACCATAGCAAGGAACATGCATTTTTTTCCAGTTTGTGGCGGAATAATTGGGATAATTGTAGGATTTATAGCATTTTTCTCCTCTATGTTTCTGCCACCGTATATCACTAGTTTTATAGTATTGGTAACATTTGTTATCATTACCGGTGTTCATCACATTGATGCATTAGCCGATTTTGCTGATGGACTAATGGTAAAAGGGGATAGAGAATCTAAGCGAAAAGCAATGTCTGATCCAATAGTAGGATCCGCCGGGGCTACGGCGCTAATTATTAATTTTATAGGTCTATTTATTGCATTATTAAGTTTTGATTCCTCTCTTAAATTACTCTGCGCCATTATTGCCTCTGAGATAATAGCGAAATATGTTATGGTAATGCAAGCATCTGTGGGTGATTCTGCTTGGTCTGGTTTTAGCTCTGAATTCACTATTGAAATGAAAAAAAGAAACAAGATAACTATATCTACTATTTTCACAATCGTACTCGTACTCATTATAGAGGGTGTGCTGGGTTTACTATCTTTAGGGATTGTCATAATCATAGGTTTTATTATTTATATTATATCTTACAGAAATTTTGGAGGAGTGAGTGGTGATGTCTTCGGCGCTTCTAATGAAATTGCTCGTTTATCATCATTGCTAATATTATCTACATTGACAATCTGAAAATGACATCAGATATGTTATCTCTAATCATGTGTGGTGGCAAAGGTGAAAGGATAAAGGATTTCTGCTCAGAGAAAGCTATGCTAAGCTTCAACAATAAACCACTAATTGAGTACATCCTCAAATCTTTGGAAGGTTCTAAACAATTTGATAGGATTTATGCAGCAACAAGTTGCAATTGTAAACTGACTTTGGAGTTTTTAAAAAGCCATCCTTATTACTTTACAGGATTTCTTGACATTATAGAGACAAGCGGTATAAACTACTCAACTGATCTCATGATTGTTTTAGAAAGATTGAAACCTTATGTTGTTTTTGTAATGCCTTCAGATATGCCATTAATTACTCATGATTTGATTCAGAGAATAATTTCTAATTGGAAAGGAGACAAGCAGTGTATCTCCATAATAATGGATAGGGAATTTATAATAAAATTGGGACTAATCCCAACCTTATCAATAAAACAAGGAAACAAGGAGTATTTTCACTCCGGAATAACTATTTTTGATACTTCCAAAATACAAACAGGGCAAGTAATCAAAGAACATTACATAACACTGAATAACGAAAGACTTGCCTTCAACATAAATACAAAGAAAGATTTTTTCTTACTGAGATCAAAAACATTTAATCAAGAGTATTAATGATTTCTCCCAAGATCGTTGCTTTTCCACCAGTTTTTTTTGCCATAGGATTTCCACATGATTTGCAATTGATGTCACTTGTTGCGTGGGAAAAAATGACCTGTTTTTCCTGACAACTTGTGCATTGTACAGACAAAAAATTGCTTCTAGGTTTTGGAATTAATATATTTTCTTTTTTCATCGCACATCACAAATTAAGGTTGAATCTCCAGCTTACGCATTCGCATACCTTCTTTCATTGTTTTACGTTGACAATTTTTACAAGTATATCTTAATGTAATTTTCTTTGTAGTTTTGGCAGTTCTTTTAAGCTCTGGAAATTTTTGTCCACCATATCCTTTTTTGTCCTCTGCATGTCTTCTTGCTCCTAGTGCGGTTTTTCTATCTTTTCCTTTCTTGTATATGGCTACTGACTGAACTGTATGCTTCTTACACTTTGGGCAGAATTTCTTCAACTCTTTCTGCATTTTCATATTTTCAAATAGTCACTTGTGGGTAATTTAAGGGCAACGTAGAATGTGTTAACTAGATTTCCTTTCTGACAATAAAAATCAGCAACACATTTTTGCTCTAGTATTTAAGGCAATATCAATTGATAATTCTAGTTATTAGAGGAGAAAATCTAATATACTGATTACTTTATACCACATTTAATAATGTTCGAAAGCATAATTCAACAAATAGTACCGGCAACTATGGAGAGCTTCGGAGTATGGATACCACTGGCCTTTGGATTGGCTGTAGGTTTGGGATATGTAATAGCATCCGCCGTACGAAAAAGAAAGTAATATTTCGCCGACCTTTTTTCTTTTTATTATAAATTCTAAAAAACATATTTTTTTGTCATGATTAAAAAAGTACTTAATGGTTCAATGAAGGATAGGGAAATTAGAGTAAGTGCAGGACAGACTACAAGTTTTTTATGGGAAGGGGAAAATGTTTTTTCAACCCCTTCTATGATTTCTGAAATGGAGGAAACATGTAGATTGTTGTTGAAGGAGAAATTTTTGCTAGATGAAGGATGGGACTCGGTAGGAACCCTAGTTAATGTCAAGCACTTGAAAGCCACACCTGTTGGAGCAGAAGTTAAATTAACAGCTAAGGTGATCGATGTAAATGATCGAAAGGTAACTTTTGAAGTAGATGCAATGGATAAAATAGAAAAAATAGGAGAAGGGCTCCATGAAAGAACAATTATTAATGTTCCGGAATTTAGAGAAAGGTTTAACAGGAAAATAAAAAAATTGGAGGCTTTGTAAATCTAAACCAGTTAAATCAATGGAGATCAATTTGGTATAAATTCAAAATAAAATTTAGCAAAATTATTTAAGTTTGGAAAAAATGGACCAATGTTTAGTGAATAAAAGTTTATATGATATATTTCGAGTCTGTAGATTTGTATGGCTCAGCAGCCTTCTCCGAAAAGTGGAGGTAAGGTAACAAGACGTGATTTCATAAAACTTATGGCTGCTGCCGGTACGGTAATGACTTTTGCACCTTTTGTTGACTGGGGAAAATTTCTTCCTAATCCAACAGGACAATCAAGCGAAAAACAGAAGGTGGAACTTCCTGATGGTTCTCAAGCCAACGTCAATACTTTTGCGGTTAATCACGCAGAGGCAGTTATTTACCCTAAAAGTAATGATCCAGTATTAAATAAGGAAGCATTTCGTATATGGCAATTTATTAGATTGCCTGAGGAACTTGGTGGAAAGAAGAACGATGTATCTTCTTTCAGACTATACAGCATGGTCTGTCTGCATCTTTGGTGTCTCTGGAAATATTGGCCACAAGATGGAAGAAAAAGAGGTGAATGTCCATGCCATGGAAGTTTGTATGATCCTCTTACTGGTAAAGCATTTGCAGGTCCTGCTGCACTGCAGGCTCCTCCTTCGAACGTATTGCCTAGTTTAGATTTAGAGATAGCTACTGATGGTAACATATCGATTAAACCTCCGAATTGGAGTGTAAATGGGAATGGGATAGTGGGTTTTGGGCGTTTCCTTACATAGCGAAAATAGTCTGACTCGTTTTATCAGGTGGATTTACACCGGGGTAGAACGAACTATTTTTATGGGACTAAGATTTACCCTACCTAGCAGATTTGTAAGTCCACTTGGATTTCTAGGAATGCTTACTTTTGTAATTTTCATAATTTTAGGCATTACTGGAGCTTTACTTATGCTATTTTATGAGCCCATCTTGGATAGGGCATGGAATAGCGTTCAGACTATTAATGACGTTATTCCCTACGGATTTCATCTAAGAAATATCCATTATCATGGATCAAATGCAATGGTCATGGTAGCACTTCTTCATATGTATTATCAGTATTTCAGTGGGAGATACAAAATTAGAAATGAAATTCTTTGGGTTACTGGAATTATATTAGGAGTACTTACAATACTGGAGGCTTTTACGGGATATGATATAATTTTTAGTGAAAGAGCCGAACTAGCCATTTCTATTGCAGCTTCACTAACCAATTCAATCCCAATAATGGGACCAGATATGATGAAGGCTTTCTTCGGGTCGGGATTTCATGATTTTGTTTTGAGGTTTTACGCCTTTCATGTCTTCTTCCTGCCTATCGCAATGTTGGGTCTAATGGTTGTACACTTCCCAAGATTCTTGGTATTTGATGTTCCAATGGTAATGGCAATAACAGGGGCAATCATGCTAACAGGTGGTGTATTTCCTGTGGATATGGGATTGAAATTCGATCCTAATGTTCCGCCTGGTATTACCGTACCTGAATGGTACTTAACCGGGCTGTACGCGTTCCTTCGTAGTGCATACGATAAATTTACAACAGGAGTAGCTTGGCCTGGTTTGTTTATTTTTGTGTTACTTATAGTACCGTTTATCGATCGATACAAGAAATTTTCATGGAAAGATAGACCAATAATAACAGCAATAGGCATTACAAGTTTAGCTCAAATAATGGTAACAACTTACTGGGGTTTTTATATTGATCCAGATAGAACCAAATCATTACTAGAAAGACTTGTAATTGATCCTGTTTTCCTTTATCTAGTTATGATATTGTTGGTGCCATTGTCATTCGGTTTTACATACATGATGATCAAATTGGCCAAAAATGCAGAAGCAAATGCAAAGATTCAACCCAAAAAACAGGCAGGCAAAAGCTCAATAAACTTATCTGAAAAATGGATATATGCAATATTTATTGCTCTCCTAGCATTTCAAGTTTATCTCAATATTGCTGCATATTATGCAGTTCTGAGTGGAATGAAGAATTACTCCCTGTTTATTGTAGGTATTATGATGCTTGTCTTTGCTGGCATGTTTCATGTATTCAGACATGGAAAATCGATGCAAAAAGCTCCACCGCCAAAGCCAACTATTCCTCCAATGACCATGAAAGCAAAGACTCCACCATTAACAAAAACAGGAGGTCCCGCTGCTACTGACGTTACTGCTAGTACTAAAGCACTTGGCGATTCTACAGCAAAAGAAAAAACACTGGCTCCATCTACAAAGGGCAGCACATCTTCATCACAGTCTGTTCAATCTGTAAATAAGACAGAATCAACTGGCACATCTCATAACAAACAGCGGTTAATTTCGGATGAGAAAAAATAAGGTGCTTTCAAATTTATATTCTCCAAATTAAATTTGATATTGGCAAGTTGAATACAAAATGATGATATCATATTAGAACAATCAGACTACTCTTAATATTATATATAGTCGTCAATTTAATTAACCAGATAATAAATGAATAATAACGCTGCAGGAATCAGTATCATGACATTTATTATTACTGTGATTGCCAGTATGGCCTACTATCAATTTGTTTATACTCCAGAAGTAAATGCTAAACCACAATTACTAGAAGAAGTCTTGAATCCACCTGAATCAGTCAAAGTGTCTATTATAGAAGGTTCTGCTCTACAGTCACAACAGAGAAATTTTGAACCAAAGGAAATAAGGGGAACATTAGGTATAAGTAATAAGATTGTTTGGACTAACGTTGATACCACTGCCCATACTGTTACTACCGATACTCAATACAGCGATCAGATAAGTGGTCCTTTTAATTCAGTAGATAGTACGGGATTGATACTTCCACAAAAAACCTACGAATATACGTTTACTAAAGATGGAGAATACCCTTATCATTGTGAGCCTCATCCATGGATGACAGGGAAAGTAATCATTGTAAAGAGTTTCGCCTAACTTCTTATGACTGATTTGCTAGACTTTTACCTTTTTTCGTTCATGTCCCAATATAATTCACAATTTGATCTTTCTAAATGCTTAAAATGAGTAATGTGTATTGCATCATGGTACTATTTTAAGGAAAGCTACATCATCAGCAACTTCCTTATGTTCTTGAATTATTGAAACTCTAAACTTAACACTTGAAATTTCTTGCGGAACATGTTCGGTGATTACTGTAAATTCAATTTCGTTTCCATCTTTGATATCCTGTCTTAGTATAGGCATTCTTGCGTATGAATAAATAATTTTTTTGCCATTCAGTTTTGTAAAACTAAAAGTGTCACTGGTATTTTCTATCTGTGAATTTATTACAATGCTATCAAACCTGCCGGGATATTTGATTTTTATTACTCCATTCAGTTCTTCTTTTGGTTTGACTTGATTCTTGTCAAAATTTACGATTATATCATTTTCTCCCATTAATGTAGATTACATCCTGATCAATTTTAATTATCGTTAATTAAAAATCAATTCTATCGTGCTAAACTAAAATTAATCATCATCCCATTCTTTATTGAATGATCGTTGGAAAAACCTGACTTAAGTTCTATGACATACAATGTATCTACTTGGGGATTATATACAGAACAAGCTATGAACGGTTTACAAGGTTGCAAACTTTTTTCGATATGAGAAACACTGCCCTTGGAATCCAACCAAATTATGTCTATTGGAAAATTCATTTCATTCATCCAGAACCCTTGTTTTGATGGTTCATTAAATAAAAATAACATTCCTTCATTCTCATTCAATTTTTCCAAGCCTGAAAGGCCTTTGACCTTCTGTTCGTGAGTAGAAGCTATAGCTAATAAAACTTTAAACCCATTTATTGAAATAGCCGTTTTTTGATATTGTGGAAAGAAATCTGAATTATTCTCCGATGTGTTGTTATTGATTTGCAATTCAAATGCATTAGATCTGCATGACAATATAGAAAAAATTAGAACAGTAAAGACTACAAGTAGAATCCTATTATTGGTATCCAAATTAAAAACCAATGGACTACATCTGAATTTTAATTTTACTTATGTCGTAATAGTTATATGGTAAAACATGAATACTTGTCTTGATAATATAATTGTAGAATCTTTCAACGGATCTATTGTGTCCAAATGTAGAAGACGTGAGATAATAAATTCTAAATAATAGTATAATTACGTTTATTTACGAAAAGACATTTTCCATCTACATCAGGCCATAATTTACAGGGTGTATTTATTACAGGTACTGATACTGAAATTGGAAAAACTACAATAGCATCTGGTTTAGCTTGGTTACTTTATACAAATAAAATAAAAGTGGCTATTATGAAGCCGTTTGCGACTTCATCTAGAATATATTCAAAGAAGTACAAGTCTCATGACACTGCTACTCTTGCCAAGGCTGCAAATATTAGAGAACCTGATCAAATATTAAATCCTGTTTTTTTCCCACTACCTGCTTCACCTTTAATGGCAGCTGAATTTTTGCGTACAACTGTTGATCTAAATAAGGTAATTAAGAAATTTAATCTTCTTAAAAAAAAATATCAATTCACCATAGTCGAGGGCATTGGAGGTATTATGGTTCCCTTGACAACAAGGCATTCTGTATTAGACGTTATAAGAATGATGAATATCCCAATTATTATTGTGTCTAGCCCGAAGCTCGGTTCTATCAATCATACTATTTTGACTATAAATGCGTGTAGAGAAACTAAAATTCCAATAATCGGAGTAATTTTTAATCAGATGCCAAAGGATCCCAATATTGTCGAATCAATGACCCCAAATCATATTGAAAAATTAACTGGGATAAAAACAATAACAGTTATTCCATTTATGGATCAATGTAACTTTAGGAAAATTGGTTTATACCTTGGAAGAAATTCAATTATCGAAAATCTGATATCTAGATTAATTGACAAACAAAGCATCGGTCAATAAAGTCAAACTCTTATACTTGTAATAGCAGCCTTCCTTAGTCTATTCATTATTGCAAAGCCGGTTTTCTTATACTGAATTCCTTGCACTACTATGGTGTCAATATTATTATCGTCTGCTTCCCTAAGGTTTGCGAATAGATTTCTTGCAATCGTATCTAACGTTTTTCCCATATACTGAATCTTCACTGCATTTATTTTCAACGATTTGCTAGTGGTCATTATACAAACTTTCTTATTTTCTCTCTTTAGTCTTTGAGTCAATTCAATGATCTTGTTCTTTGCCCTGTCTGTGGGACCCTCTACGAGAATTACTTGGGCATTTGGTGAATAATGTCTGTATTTCATACCAGGTGATTTATTGATCTTATTTTTACTCAGATCCGAACCAAGAAGTGAATTATGAAAGTGAACTTTGCCTATTTCATCCTCAATTAATTCTTTTGAAATTCCACCAGGTCTCAATATCACGGGAGTGTGCTGTGTCATATCAATTACTGTAGATTCAATTCCAATTTCAGTACAGCCTCCATCCAAGATCAATTTTATTTTTCCATTAAGATCATCTTTCACATGTTTGGCGTTTGTAGGGCTTGGTCTTCCTGATATGTTTGCAGATGGTGCCGCAATAGGAAGGCCAGTCATCTTAATTAATGCCAAAACAACATTATTTCTTGGCATGCGAACCGCGATTGTATTTAAACCGCCGGTAGTGATGTGAGGCACAATCTCTGATTTCTTTAAAACAAGAGTTATTGGACCGGGCCAAAACTTGTTAATAATCCTCTTGGCGCTAGGAGGTATCTCTCTTACCAATCTCCTCAAGGTATTCATATCTGCTATATGGACGATTAATGGATTATCAGAAGGTCTGCCTTTAATTTTATATATTTTTGAGACCGATGACGGATCCAATGCGTTCGCTCCTAATCCATATACCGTTTCTGTTGGAAACGCAACAATTTCCCCACCGCAAATTAATTTTGATGCCTTTTCAATTATACCGTAATCCGGTCTCTTGGAATTTACCCTGATTATCTCAGTTTTGATGGCTTCCTTCATGAATGCAAGTGATGATAAATTATGGTTATTATTATATCGGTTAATTTAACCCAGACTAATAAGAAATTCTAAAACCAAAATGCAAGTGCAATAGGATAAAGATTCCTATATTCCATTTATCATATAAGATGGAACGATCGTTCCACTATGCAATTTCATGGTTCTCCTTAATTACCTAAACACCTTTCATAAGAACGAAATGAGCAAAACGATGTGCAAAAATGAAAATAATAGGGGAAAGATCCAGATCATGGCAGACATTGTGGACTTGTGTAAAGCAGGCATAAGGAAAACACACATCATGTACAAGGGAAATTTAAGTTATGAGCAGATTAATAGATACTTATACGAGCTTTTAGAAAAGGAGTTAATAATTCAAAATCTAGATGATGGTGTATTGACCTATCGAGCAACAGAAAAAGGCCGATCATTTCTACAATACTACAATTTGATGCTAAGTATTTTAGATGAAAATGTAATTAGTATGCAATCTCCAATTAGCAAATTGGCCTGAATCCCAAAGAATTACTTTTTATTTTACGCATTTATGGATTTTCAAATCCAGATTTTCTTTCACGTTCACGTCCATACGATCTAAACATAAGACCAGTTACTACTAGCAGGACAGTGAGACCAGAAGCTACAAGTGCTTGTTTTATAGGAGTACCCAATATGAGACTAATGAGGATTGGAATCAAAAAAGCAATGGCACCTATAGGAAGCCATTTCTTTAAAAAAGTGAATTTCAAGCTCAATCATTGTTATGCTGCTCTATTTATAATCTTTTTAAGACATTATTTATCTTGTTGATTTCCTTAGTTCATTTTGATTAGGAGAAATAACCAAGAATCAACAGTTATAGTCTTAATATCTTCAACCACATTTCACATTAGACGTAAAGGTACCTTTGTTTCCATTATCAGATACTAGTCTTACAGTTCCTGCTCCACAATGTCCAGAAAGGTCAATGTCAGAAGGAGTTTGATTATCACAAATATTATCAAAAGCTTCAAAGCCTTTCAAAACAAAACTACTTGATGACGTCTCTACTTTAGTAATGATGCCTCCAGCAGATCCTAATTCCTCATGATCAATATTCCATTCCGCAAACGATGTTCCTTTATCATAGGACACAAAAAAGTTTATTCTAACCTCCTCAACTAATTCACCGCCATCACAAGAAATAGCTCCTTTTCCTACACTCTTTAATTCGAATTCTTTCGCGAGTGTGATCTGATTGAAATAAATTGTATATATAACTAGACTAAAGGCGACTATAATGACAGCTATCTTTGTTCCATTTGACTTTTCCATTGAATTTAAAGATAGGAATATATCATTTAAGGGCTAGGTAAGAAATTTCTGAATCATATTAAGTCACATATTACTAATATTTGGTTACCATTTTTTTTCTTAAATTTCAATAGGGATATTTTTCAGAATTCTTTTTTTAGTTTTTAAATAAATTCAGTATAATGATTGAAGATACAGAGTCATTCTAATAATTTGGAAATTCATTTATTCCATTTTTTGTTGGACCTGTTTATGTTGGTTGGCATAGATAAGAGGTAAATCTATAATACATTGATAGTGGAATTTGTGTGATTATGTTTGCAACCCTTAAGGAAATAGGATTTTCTATGTATGCGAGCATTAATATTGAAAATTCTTACACTAAAGAACAAAATCTCAAATTTATTAACCAAGTGTTTATACAGCCCCCTAGAAACCATAAAATGGTTAACACTTTTATAAGAAAGAATAGTGTGATAAATTGTGATTAGGCAAAATGCATATTTTTTTGCAATGGTTTTGTCAATTATTTTGATTTTTTCATCTACAATTCTTCCTTTTTTGAATGTTCCTACATACGGTCAAGCTCCAGCAACTCACACTTCCACAGAGCAATACGATAAGATTAAGAATTGTACTACAGATCTGAGTAAGAAACCTACTTCAATAGAATATCTAACTTATTTCAATTGCGGTCATGTTTCAAAAGATGAAAGCGGAAGAACCGTACGACAATTCACACTTATTGTTCAGGAAAATCAAAAGATAGCCATTTCATACGAAGGACATACATTTGACGGATGGACATTTAATGGCACTATCCCCGGACCGACTATAAGAGTTACGGAAGGTGATCTAGTCCGCATTCGAGTTATTAATAGCAATGATAATTCCAATCCTCATTCACTTCATACTCATTCTGTCCATTATGCCAAAAATGATGGCGTTTCAATGGGTGGATACCCTGGAGGTGCCATTGCACCAGGTAGGAGTTTCACCTATGAATTTACTGCACAACCATATGGAGTATATCCCTATCACTGTCATGTAGATCCAATAGCAGATCATATCAATAGGGGACTATATGGCATGATGATTATAGATCCAAAAGAGCCTCGACCACAAATGACAGAGATGGCCATGCTCCTTAACGGCTATGATATGGATTTTGATCTAGAAGGGCCTACCACACTGCCTCCAGCTGCCCTATTTAAGACAGCTCAAGACGATACAGGCACCAATATGACTGAAGGCGCCGATAGTAACGAAACTGATACAGGCACCAATATGAGTGAGGGTACCGATAGTAACGAAACTAACACAGGCACCAATATGACCAATATGACCCATATTTCTCTTCCTTCAGCTGAGGAAGAAGATGCCAGTCAAGGAGATGCCACTGAAGAAGAGGCTGGTGAAGAAGAGAGAGATAATGAAATTTATACGGTTAATGGAAAGGCATTTGACTACATGATGAATCCAATAGTGTTACAAACAGGGGAGCCATATCGTATTTATGTTGTAAATATGCTGGAATTTGACTTGGTCAATTCATTCCATATCCATGGCGCCATGTATGATTACTATACTGCTGGTACAGATGAAACATCAGACTATAAAACAGATATAGTAACATTGTCACAGGGAGATAGAGGAATAATGGAATTTACATACGATTATCCTGGAACTTTCATGTTCCACGCACACCAGACAAGGTTTACAGATCTGGGCTGGATGGGACTTTTTGATGTAAGGGGAGATCCGGTTAATACACCACGAAATGATGCCACATAATAGAATGGAATAACATTTTGCCTACACAAGATTAATTCAAAAGAACAAGAAATCAATACTGATAATTTTCATAGGCAGAGTTGAGTCTTGACCTTGTTTGAATATACTGAACCAATGAAAGACTATTAAATATTTCATCATTGAAATTTATTCAACTACTATTCTTTAGTATGTTACTTTTCAACTATTATGAACCGCTGAACATCATGAGAATAAGGGAAACTCACGTCCCGGAATAGATATTCAAAAATTAGAATTTACAAGTCAAATTGATTTTAAAATTATTCTATTGTCCGATTCATTTTCTAAAATTAGAACGGATTCAAATTACTGAACAATGAATGTCATAGACTTTGAAGTTTCAATTCCTGCTTGCGAAGCACTTGCTAAAACTGAAAATGCTCCTGTTATGTCCTCATCGAGCTCAAAAGTAGGCGAGAGTTTTCCATCGTTGTCGGTATAGTCTTTTATAATATTCCCTGAAGGGTCTTTGATTGTTAGACGTAGAAACACGCGATCAAGAGTATTTCCTGTAGCTGGATCGGAGGCTGTTAATGTAACTGTTTGTTTCTCTCCAGCTGGAATTGGATTTTCTTCTACACTAACATCGAGCATTATTTTATCAGAATTTGATGTATTTGTTGTATCAATTGATGTTTCGGATTGTGGAGATGAATTTTGTAAATTTGAAGAAGCTGGAGAATTGTCATTTACAGTTGGTAACGGTAATTGTACATTACTTGATTGATTGGGAGATGTACTTCCTGTAACATTAATGCTATACCATTTAGTAACAGTTGGCCCAGTAGGCGGAACTAAGCAAGTAATTTTTGACGTCAAATCATTGAGTCCTGTCTGAATAAGATGATATTTTGAAGTATATGTGAAACTCCAAGATGAAAAATCAGCCGAACCATTTGAGCCCATAGGCGTAGCAAGTTGATACGGCTTTAAATTATTCCAATCTACATAAACCTGACATTGTGACGTTGAATTATCAGAAGAAGCTCCAGATATGGTAAGTTCACCAACAGGAACCTGTTGATTGCTAAGGGGAGATTCTATTTTTATCGAAATTGCATAGATATTAATAGATTCAATACCAAAAAACATCATTACTGCTAGAATGATTCCAGATAAGCCAAAAAAAAGCATTCTTTCAAATTTCATATTCATTGTAATCTATAGTATTTCCCCATATTTTTGTTTTTTACATATTTTTTATATAGTTTAAACTGCTATCGTTTGCGTCTTATGAGGTAATTATCAAATCTATTTTAGGGAAATGGTATGCTTGGTAACTCAAATGGGATCTTATCCCTTGTAGGCTTTGATTTTTCAGGACAATCGGATTTACAATCATTATCATCATTTGAATTCACATCATTTGAATCCACATCATTTGAATCCACATCATTTGAATGAATGTCCTCTCTAGAAGAGAAATTAAGTATATTTTTGTCGTTATCGGCGCCTCTTATCTTAAACGGATCTGAATTCTCTATTTGAGATTTCAGTTCAGTCATAATTGCCTTATTGGTAGTTTGATTGTTAATTAAACTAGCAATTGGATAAAAACGTTCAATTTGCTTACTATTGATGTCATTCTTTTCAATGATTAAGCTTCCATATGTAGGGCCATGCATATTAGTCACTAATCCTAATATACTACTTATTGCAATAAGGGCAATAATTCTATCTACCATGGCCTAGCCGTAATGCAATTTAGCTGAAGGCAAGTATATTTAGATTAGGTAACGAACTGCTGTATGATAATCAAGGTAAAATTAATAGTACTTAAATTAAGGTATAATTTTAGTACGAAGATTACTATAACCAAATATACTTATTATTCGCCCGAAATAAATGTAATTTCAAAGTAGATTTAATTGCATGTCTCATTGTTTTCTTTGCCTCATATCTCATTTGCAATGTATCGTCTCACGATTTCCACATAATTTATCTTTATCAATATCTCGTTGCTTCATCATCTCGACTCATAATTTTTAGGTAAATACATTTCAAGTATTTCATTCTTCCATATATCCAGACAAGATCATAATTTATGATTTCAAACTAGTCTGGACTATTAATTGAGATCATGCTTAATTAGTTGTTTTGGGAGTAACGTAAAAATTATTAAAATACATCTCAGAAATCTGTTGCATTTCGTGTAGATCTAGATATTTCCCATCTGATATGCGAGAAAATTTATCAATTTCTTCCAAACTTATCATTGTAGGTAAAACGACTGAAACTTGCTCATGAGATAGAATAAATTTAATCGCAAGTTCAGTAATATTCCATCCCTTTTTATCAGATATTGTTCTCATATTTTCAACCTTTTTCAGGGCCTCAGATATCCATTCTTTTTTTCTCACACTCCTGTGATCATTCTTGCTAAATATGGTGTTTTCATTAACTTTACCCGTTAACACTCCTGATGCGTCAGGCACTCTTGCCATTATGCCAACATTTTTTTCCTTACCGGCTTTTAGTAATGCATTACCGGGATCTTGTTCTAAAATATTATAAACTGTTTGCAGACAAGTAATATTATGGTCTCTGATTGCATATAGACCTTCCTCCTTCCATCCGATGGCTGGGCCTAATGCAACACCATGACTTCTAATCTTTCCCTTGGTAACAAGCGTATCTAATTCTTTAAATAATTCCTTATTTGTGATTACTTCCATTTTTGGATTGTGAAGGCTATATACATCAATGTAGTCTGTCTGAAGTCTTTCCAAACTTTTATCTAATGCATAATGCAAAAACTCAATATTCTGTTTCTGAGGTAACTCATTGTGTCCTATTTGTTCAGCATTGTACATATCATATCCCCATTTTGTTGAATAAATTATTTCATTTCTTATACCTTTAAATGCCATTCCTATTAGTTTTTCACTTTTGCCTTTCCCGTAGATATCTCCTGTATCATAAAAATTAATACCCACATCATAGGCTCTTTTTAACATTCTAATCGCTTCTTCGTCATCTATTTTCTTACCCCACCAATCCAGACCAATGGTCCATGCTCCAAACCCAATTTCACTTACCTTAATATCGCTTTTCCCTAATCGTCTATACCTCAATTCCAAATCTCCATAAAATTATCATATACTTTTCGAAAATCATCTTCTTTAATCACCGGTTCACATTCATTCAATAATTCGTAAATGTTACTATACGAAGTCCTATACTTTTCGGCCAAATCAATATCAATCCATGATTTACATCCGGCCCATTGTGGATTAACACTTATTGAGATAGGTTTCGGCAGCTTGTATACCCTAAGAAAAAGGGCATTCATTGGCTTCTTTGGATTATACTCCATTCTCAAGTTAACGTATCGCTCATTCCATATATGATACTTTTCTAATTTTGATAATATCGTTTCATCCCTGAATTCATGTATTGTCTCAATTTTCGCTAGAATTTTAAGCGTATTTAATTTGTCCTGGGCAATATTCGAACCATTTCCTTTTACAAGTGATTCAAAATTTTCTAAATAATTTGATTGTAAATTTTCTTTTGATTGATGCTCAAATGTAGGATACAGCAGGAAAATTTTTTGACTAATTTCAAAGCCCTTCTTATATTCTAAGATGCCACCCTTCCGTAGCAATATAGATTGTTTTCCCTCTTCTAAAGCTCTACAAACAATGGCCCATTCTTTCAATGCTAACATACCTATCCTAAACTCTTAATTATATCAAGGATTTTTTTATGAACACAAACTATCATAGGAGTATCTCTAACAACATATCTGTTCACCTGCGTTTCACGTAGTTTCATGATCAAGTCTTGAAAATCCATTAAATTATCTGTTTCAAAAGCTAACATAAAATCTTGGTCACCCATTCCAAATGAATATGAAGTATTCAATCTTATCTGCGGATATTTTTTACCAACATTAATGTGTTCTTTCATCATTTCACTTCTTTTTTCAAATGGAAGAAGATACCATTCTCTTGACTTGATAAATGGATAAACAATGTTGTATTTCAAAGGCTCATCGTCTTCCATGAAACTTGGAGATATTTTATTCGAATAAATTGATGGACGTGACGCCGATAAGTAAACTTCGGACGAATCGATGTATTTTCCAAGTACAGTAGTGTAAACCTTTGAAGCCAGTACTTGGATTTTTTCGATCGAATCAGAAATACTCCATAACATAAAGTCAGACTCTGTTCTAATACCGATAGTGGAATAAGTCCTGACCTTCATTTTTGTATTAGCTATATCTATTAATGATGAAAACTCCTTAGCGGCTTCATCCTTTCCTAAATCATTCAGCCATCTCCATTTCGGATCTACTTTATAGAAGCAAAAGTTGAGAAATATCGTAGGTGAATTGATATCATCTTTTTTATCGTTATTCTCTTTCTGACTAATTTTTGATTTATCAAAAGGCATGTTAATACAGAAATATTCTGAATATTTAAATTAAATTTAGAAGCTCTATGTGGCTCCAAACTTTTAGAGGACCTTACGCTAGAATGAATACCTACGAAAATATGGCAAACTACTCTTGTTAAAAAATATTAATAGAAAATGTTAACGATTTATTTGGTTGATGTCCTTTACCATTCCTTCAATATATTTTCTATAATTCTTGTCCACTTCTTGAGCGGCAATCAATATTTTACTTTTAATTTCTGAAGACTCTAAAAACATTCTCGTATCCTTTGGAATACAATGGCCTCCAATTCCATCTCTAGGTTCCAGAATGTTTACATTCCATTTGGTATTTACGGCATCTCTTAATTCCCCAAACGAAATTCGATTTGCTTTACAGAACATATAAAGATCTTCTGCGAAGGCAATCTGCAAATATCTGTCTGCATTTTCAATAATTTTACTCAATTCTGCAAGTTCCACGGTCGAAACAGAATACATAGGAATTCCAAGACTCCTGTATGATTTATTACCATTATAATATTCTAAATCTTCCTTTTCAGCTCCCTGTTCAACTCCATCATAAAATCTAATCCCTGTTCTAAGACAACAGTCGCAAACACCACCTATAACCCGTAGTTGATTGACACCATGAACATCTTCTTCAAGAGCATACCACCTATGTGGAGCATGAACAACATGAAATCGATGTTCGAGAATTTCAAACATTTTTCTGGTAGTTCCTCTTGGTACAGTACTTTCAATAGAGACGAGTTTCCCATTTCGAGCCTCTTTAGATATCTTTCTAATAATTGCCATCAGTCCCTCAACTTGTGGAGAGAAAATATCATCTTCTCTATGTGTCGATATGCATATCATGAAAACATCAACATCTCTGAAATTGTCTAGTTTCTTTATACCATGTTCCTTCTCAGCATTATTCATGACAAGCTGATTGTTGTCATAACCATAAACATCAAATCCTTTTTCTTTGACATATTTTGCAACTGGCAAACCCAATTGACCCAAGCCTACAACTAAAATTTTTTCGAACGAGATTTCGTCTTTGATGTGATTAATCATATTTTCAGCCTCCAAATAATTTTCAAACAAATGCTATTGTATTAATATTTATCTATTATCATCAGACATAACATATTGCTTACAGCATATGTATATTTCAAAATGGTATAAATATTCAGGAGAAGAAATTACCATATATTTTAACAATCGAGATGTATTACGATATAAATGAATCAATTTATAAAGAAATACACTAATTTTGCACATATTTTTCTATCATGTTGTATTTTTTAATTTCAAAAATAATGAACAATTTATTAGTAATATTAATGAAATATTCTTATGGCAAAAACATTGTCAAGTCAAACCCTAAAAAAAAATCATATTGGACCCTCTTTCAAATTAATGGGAACAGACAGTAAATCTTATTCCCTTGAGGATTTTAAAAGCAGATCCCTGCTGATAGTTTTTATTTGCAATCACTGTCCTTACGTTAAGGCTCGTATAGCTGATTTAGTATCTCTTCAAAGCAAGTTTTTAGACTCAGAATTACAAATAATTGGGATAAATAGTAATGATCCATCTTATCAAGATGAAGGTTTTGAGAACATGGTCAAGTTTTCCAAGGAAAATAATTTGAATTTTCCATATCTTATCGATGACGCACAACAAACTGCTAAATCATATGGTGCTGTCTGTACCCCAGACCCGTTCTTATTTGATCAAAACAGAAGGCTCATGTTTCATGGAAAAATAAATGATGCAATGGAACCAGAGATGACCCCGCAGGTTCATGTAATGGAAAATAACATAAGAAAAATATTGAACGGAGAAATAATAGAAAAAGATTTTGATCCTTCAATAGGTTGTTCAATTAAGTGGAAATAATAGATTCTTAACCATATCGGTAAATTATTCCTTTTTCACCTTTTGGATGTTTCCATTTAGTGCCAATAGAACAAGATCCACATTCCACGCAACCTTCATGTTGTAGTATGACATCTTTTCCTTCATAGCTATAGCAATTTGTGGGACATAGTAGAAGTAGTTTTTTCATAAATTCACTTCCTTTATCCTTAACAGTGATGTGTGGTTCGCTATCATCATTGTATTGCAATTTTGCAATTCTTTCTGATAATGTGGGAATTACCGGCACGTATGAAGAAGTAACAATATTTCCTAGTCTGTTTGCCAATAAGATTGGTATTCGAACATACGTCTTTTCTGATTCAACAATTGGTAAAATTTTATCATATCCCAAAATATTTGCCAATCCAACTGCGATTCCTCTGAATCTTGTATTTTTCATAAGACGAAGTCCAATAGCAAATCGAGGATCAATAGAATCCATAGAAATGTTTCTTACTACATTAAGGAACACAGTCAAATAATCTTTATCAATTTTTATCATATCCCTAGTATATGGACTTTCATTAACCAGGGATTCATAGTAACTTCCCATGTAACCTGAATCAAAATTGTTATTCTCCAAAGATCGCGAAATTGCAATAGATGCTCTTACTGCATCATCAATACCAACGTTGAGTCCTTCTATTTTTGGACCTATAAATATCCCACGACCAGCAGCATCTCCAATGAATAATATGTTTCTATAATGGGGTTTTCTCATTAGACATCTTTTACCATCAGGAATTAGTTTCGCACTATATTCAAGTTCTACATAATTATTAACAAATTGTACTCCATATTTTTCAATCAAGTCTTGTTTAATACTATCAATCTTAGATCTAATTGCTTCAATATTTGTGAACTTTCCAGAGTCTACTAATTCTACATTATTTTTGGAGAAATATTTGTATCTTAATTCATTATATGTTTTTATTAGTTTACTAACGCTTAGCTGGACTTTGAGTTGATCTTCTTTTGAGAGATCAGTATTCTCATTTCTTAACGGTACCTCATCTTTAATATATTCGCTAATTAGAGGATTTTTGATCAATTCATTTATGAGCTCTGATGGTGTTACAGGATTTGAGAGAAGCGAATCATAGTGGTAGACCGCTCCCAGTGATAATGTTTCGCGATTTGTATAAAGAAATCCCCCACCAATGTGATTCAATGTAATATCACCAGCAAAAAGATGTGCCGATCCTTCTGAAGAATTTAGATGAAATCTTTCTTCAATAATATTTTCAGGTAATTTTATAATTACTTTAATACCAAAGTAAACGTCTTCTGGTTTGAATTTTTGTCTAGCTGCTGTTATATCGGCTACTTCTGAATTTACTCCATCAGCTGCAATTATTGACTTTACCTGGAATTCCTCTAGTTCATTTGTCGTGACAATCGTCTCATCTTCTATCCATTGTATATCAGAGACGTGCACTCCTGTTATGATTCCTCCACCATGTTTGTCCGCAGATTCAGAAGCTCGTTGTGCAAGCCAAGGGTTTAATCTATTTAAAAGAACAGAATATCCAAAATTTGTCTTGTACTCGTGAAGTGCAGTGAGATCCAGTGTAAAAATTTTATTCTTAGAAGTAGCATGCAGAAAATATTTTTTTATCAATCTCTCTATCGGTGCACTTGAAGCAAAATCTGAGCCAAAAACATCTTCAACATTATAAATCCTTCTATGAGGATCTTGTTTAGAATATAGAATACCACCCGATACATTCTTTGTGCCTATCTGATTACCTGCTTCAATTAATATCGCACTTTTATTAAGATCAGATAATTTTTTTAATGCTGATAATCCGGCTGACCCACCGCCAATTATCGCCACATCAAATTGTTCCAATCTTAGTTACTCCTTACAGAAATAGCCGATATTTGCTTTTTTATTTGCTCAATAAGTATCGGAACAACTTCCTCCATTCTTCCTTTTATAAAAATATCTGATTCGTCTATTATGGGAGAATTCTCATCTGTATTTATGGAAATTACCATTTCAGAATCTTTCATTCCTGCAACGTGTTGTACAGCTCCACTTAATCCTACTGCAACGTAAAGCGTAGGTGTAACCTTGCTACCACTTGTGCCGATCACCCTGTCTGCAATCATATATTTTGAATCCAGATTTTGACTTACTTGATATAGTTTTTTCGATAACGGCAGGGTTATGCCTATTTCTGCACCAAGTAGTTCAGCAAATTCTTCAATTAGCTTGATATTTTGTTCTGGATTATCTTTTATTCCACGTCCAAAGCTTACTACTATTTTGCAAGTCTCGTAATCAATTGTTCTTTTAATCACTTTTCTATTCAATATCTTAATTTTTAAATCTTGGTATATATTAGGGGAATACTCTACAATTGTTCCTTTCCTTAAATTATCTTTTTCTATCGGCCTAAATGCTCCTGGTATTATACTACATCCCTGTGGATGATATTCCCTCAAAATTTCCGGATTTTTGTTATCAAGGCAGAGTATTGTAGTCCATAAAAAACCAGAAAAATCAGGACGATACATTTCTAGTATTTTTTCGTATCTTATAGACTGACCCTTTGTTTTATGCTCATGTCTGATATCGAGATCGCTTATTACTAGCTTATTAATATCAGAAGCCAAACCTGAATCCAATTCTGCCAGTACTGTAGAAGATAGATGTCTTCCAATATTGTCTGCTGCAAAAAACATGTATCTTGGTTTTACAAATGTGTTTTCGTATTCAGGTGATATTATTTTCATAATTTTTGCATCTTTTGCAATCTGAACAATTACTTTAGTATCGATATCATTTCTAGGATATTTTAACTCCTCATGATCAGCATAAATTACTGAATCTGCTCCATATGTTACTAAATCCTCACACAAGTTTCTAACATTGTTACCGAGTACCACTGCTACTACCCTTTCTGTTGAATTGTATTTGCGATTGAATTCATCCATCAATCTTCTTGCTTCGCCTAACATTTCCAAACTTACAGGTATTACTTGTCCTTCGAAGTGCTCAATTATTACATAAATATGTCTATATTTTTCAATTTTGTTGTTTGATTTACTTTCCTGACTTGTTGATTTTGGCATTCTTCATTTACCTCTAACAATTTGAATTATTTTTGCTATTAGCGGCGATAGATTATTTGGATTAGATGGATTTATGACCTCAGTTTTACGGTTAGTCTTTGCTCTGGGAATTTTTTCTACTCTATATACTATAGTTGGGGAGCCCGGGAGTCCTACGCATTTTGGGTCTAGGTCTAGTTTTTTACTGTCGAATACTCTCAAAAATTGTCTATATTCCTCTGAACGTTTTCTCCCTTCTTTTCTAAACTTATTTGCTGCTAATCTTTGTGAAACAGTATTGATAATTGGCCTATAAGAAGGATCGATAGTTATAAAGACTGGTAGTGGAGATTCTATTTCTTCAATTATTGTATCCATTCCTTGAAGAGAAATCAATCTTTTGGCAATTATCACATTTCTGTCTAAATCAATATCAAAACCTGTGACATTTCCAAGAAAAGTATATCCCAACTTCCATGCAGTTTGTGGGCCTGTCTGCCCTGTTTCTCCATCAGATGCTCGATGTCCAGAAAAGACAATATCAATTTTATGATCTCCAAACATTTTTCCTATTCCATTCTTGAGTACTTCTGCAGTCGCAAGAGTGTCCGCCCCTGCAAACAGTCTATCGCTGTATAAATTCAATTCTTCAGCATCAGTCAACACTTGGGCTTGCTTGAGTGCCGACTCTGCAATGGGCGGGCCCATCGTACCAATAGAAATACGTGCGCCGTATTTTACCTTGCAGTAAAATGCAGCATTGCATGCAATTGCACTGTGAGGACCCAGAATATTTTTTGTCTCTGCTCTATTTAGTGTTCCATCAGAATTGTAACTGACATTACCTTCTGAAAAATCTGGTTCTAGTTTTATAATAACACCAACATTTAACAAATCTTGCTTCTTTATAGATTATCTTAATATAATTCTTGATTTTACAGTATTTCTTATCATATTTGATACTGTTTTATAATCGATTCATTTTGGCTAATATGATATCAGGCGTTACTCAAAGATGAATACTATGTAGTATGGTTTTTTCAGTATATGATCTTAACTACAATACCTTTAATTATCATTATCATCTTTAATATGTGAAAATATGGTAGATCTAATTTATGGGCGCGGTGTAACTGATCTAATACGTGAATTTCCATCTTATTTAACATTTTTTCGTAACATTATTGATATTAAATTATTTCATAAGAAAAGAGCGTTGTATGGTTCTGCTGACATAATCAATGTATGCAATCTCCATTGTACTCATTGTTATTGGTGGCTGAATCGAGAAGATGAAAACAATGAGCTAAGTGCAGAAGATTGGAGGTCAATAATAAGAACTACCTTTAAGAAACAACGACTTTTGGGTGTTACATTGGTGGGTGGAGAGCCAACCATGCGACCTGAAGTAATTGACGTTTTCTGTCAAGAAATGCCCGGCAGGGTTTGTGTAGTAACAAATGGAACTTTTCCTCTTAAAAGGTTTGAAAATCTATATTTTTACTGGGTATCCCTGGATGGAACCGAAAAGGTACACGATAGCATCAGAGGTCAAGGTTCATATGATAAGACACGTAATACCATTCTTGAATATATATCTGGCCCACCAAGAAAAGGCAAGCCGGCTAGGAAAGATATTTGGATAACAATGACTATCAATTCATTGAATTACCATACAGTCAACAATCTCGTTGAAGAATGGAAGGACAAAATCAATAAGATTGGCTTTCAGTTTCATACTCCATTTGTAAAGAATGATCCATTATGGCTACCATTTGGAGAAACAAGAAGTGAAGTAGTAGATCGTATAATCTCTCTCAAGAAAAAATATCCTAATTATATAGTAAATACTGAGAAACAAATATCTTTAATGAAAGGAAATTGGGGAGGCAATGGAACCATCCCAATCCAATGTCCTTCATGGGCAATACTTTCATTGGATCATAAAGGTAGAATCAAACAACCCTGTTGTATTGGAAGTTCTGATACAAAAGGACTAAAGCCAATATGTGAACAATGTGGACTTGGATGCTATTCTGTACTTGTTGCACAAGGCATTAAGGGATTCTGATTAATTTAGTGTCACTAATCTACCATATGAAACTGTATTGACATTCAATAATAGTTAGATTGAAATTTTTAGATAGGACCTCCATGTCTGTAAATCAGACATTAGCTGTATCACTAAAAAACAAAAAAATAATTTAATTGATTCGTAATTAACTTGAGACCGCAATTCTTTCCATCTGCATATGAGTTTCTAACAGACATCCATAATAACTAGATTTCAATTTTTATGAAAAACTATTCTTGATAAACTTGATTCACGTATTTTTCAGGAATGAAACTGATCTCAGCTAAGTTGGTCATACCAATGTGAAGTCTTTGATAAAGTAATTTGATGTGATGTATCTTGTGTTATTAGTTTAAATTAGTTTGCTTTTATGAAGAATTAACGGTTGCCATTGGTTAGAGTATCCAGAAGAATTCTGCGTTTTAACTTGTCACATAATTATAAGAATGATCATGAATCAATTGACATAAACAAGTTTGTGTATGGTAGAAAAATTAAATATAGTTGCGAAAAATGCAACACTTCATTTACGACTTGGAAAGCCTTGCATGAACATAAAGTCGAAAATCATTCTTACTAATGCAACTAAATTAACTATTTCTAGTTAGAATCTTCGTTGCAGGAGTATTCACAATTGACGATTCGATCTCCTTTAATCTATCCAGGAATCCCTCGATACTCCGAATTTCTTCATATGAACTGTCTGAACGAAGTTTCTCTAAAATTGCAATAACATCCTCCTTCGTTACTCCATGTTTTTTATCGTATTCAATATATCGTAATATCTTTACTATTCCGCCGTATTTATAATGCATCTTTTTTTGATATCTGGTGGCGTCAGGAGATAGCCCCTTAACATGCTTAATAACTGTGTTTTCCATATGTTTAATATGCCAATCTTTCATGGGAAAATTATTTCGGGTCAAAAGAATCAATTTATATTTGTATTAGGGGATATATAATATATTATTATTTTCTCTGTATTATGCTGAATAAATCTATCGATAACATTATTATTATTCATGATTGTGTGAGTAAATTGCGAAATGAATTGAACTGATGGCTAAGTCTACATCTGCTAAAAATGGCAGCAGCGTGTTATTACCAACAGGGATAACATTAGACATCTAGAATATTTAATGAATGGTCAATGGCGTCACAGTGCAAGATGTAACGATCTTACAAACAAGGATTGTACTCTGATAAATTCGTGATAAATTAGTAATTAAAAACTGAAATAGAAATTCCTAGTCAGAAATTGGAGAAGATTACATGATGCTATGAATCGGGAAATACATAGTTTGACTCCAAGCAAATGGGAAAAATGTCTTTTTGGCAGAAAATAATAAATTGTCATTTTTCAGGGAAGAAACTATTCTGTATTGGTTTTTGATAAAAGCTTCAAGAACCTTAATTCGTATTACAAAAATAGAATCCAAACTGAATAATTATTCATTTTTTTAGATTTTTGAGAATACGTACATTTAATATTCAAGGATTTACAAATAATGATGAAATATTGAGTTCAAATGGGCACTTGATTGCCAGAAAATTTTTTTCATCCAAGAATGCATCAAGCTACGACAAGATTGTAAGATTTGCAACATTTTATAAAGATTCATCATGGAAGAAGGAAATGGTGGGATTTCTGGACGGAAAAAATAAGTTAATTCTTGATTTAGCATGTGGGACTGGGATCCTTTCTTCATTCATTTGCCATGAATCGGCCCAGTCTAGCATTATTGGAACTGATCTGACATTCGAATATCTCAAACTGGCAAAGAATAGGCAAAAATATTTGCTTTTGACAAATTCCTTGGCAGAATTTCTACCATATAAAAACGATAGTTTTGACGTTATAATATCCTCCTATCTGGCTAAGTATACTGAGATATCTGCCATGGTAAAGGAACATTGGCGTGTTTTAAGAAAAGGGGGAATCGTAATAATCCATGACTTTACATATCCTCAGAATAAAATAATGAAAATATTATGGCATACCTACTTTCAAATCTTGAACCAATTGGGAAAAATAATCACCTCGTGGAGAGATGTTTTTTCCAATTTAGACAAACTAATCCAACGAAATCCATGGGTAAACAATCTTGTTAGAGAACTTGATGTGGTTGGCTTTAGATCAATATCTAAGAAGTACTACACTTGTGGTACCGCTGCTATAGTGTGGGCAATTAAGTAATGAAAGAACAAGTAACCCGCATCAACGAGTGGTTTGTTCCACAGTTTGGTCCCATAAAATTTAGAATTTTTGTCGGAATGATGTTTCTTCCATATACGGGAATGTGTATTTCATTTTCAATAATAGGATCATTGCTCTCCCCCACAACAATAGCGTGGGATAGAATGGTTGCAATTATCATAATTTACTTTACTGCACTAGGTATTTCTGCACATGCTGCAGATAGTATGGGCTCAAAAAATAGGCCATGGGGAAATTATTTTTCGAATCTAGAATTACTAATAATGCTTATTTGTGGATTAACTATAGCCTATGCAATTGGTGCATATTACATAATCTTTTTTGTTCCATTATTACTGCCAATAGCAATTTTGGAAGGTTTTTTCTTATTTGCATATAACTATGAATTTTGTAATGGATTTTTTCATAATAATGTCTGGTTTGCAATATCATGGGGCAGCATACCACTATTGGCAGGGTATGTGATGCAAACAAATTCTCTGTCACATGTTCCATTGTTGGTGTCTCTGGTAGCTTTTGTAATCTCATATTTTGAGATAAACTTTTCAAGAAAATATAAAGAGTTCAAACGGGCCCAAGACTTGGTTAGGTCTAAAAACCTGGAATTCAGATTAAAGATTATTAGCTTGACAACCATATTATTTTCAGTTACATTCTTAATTTTCCGGCTCTTCCAGATCACTTTTTAATTTTCTATTTCGCTATCAATTACGATGCATCAAATGTATAATATCAAAAATCATTATCATGTAACAATTAATGATATTTCCAAGCTTGAAGTAATATCAAATAAGAAATTTGATCTCGCTCAGAGGATACTCTTGATTGATTTAGGAAATACGCAACAACTTTTAGAAGTAATAAATAATACAGAAACGCGAATAAAAGTCATAGCCCAGGTTGAAGAAAAAAACATAATAAGACGCAAGTCATGTATAATTTCTTCAAGAAATAATATTTTGGCTTTTGCAAATTCCAAAATCTATTGTAAAAAAATACCTGTTGAAGTATTAGAAGAAATACGAGGATGTAAAAAAGGTATAGGTAAAATAATACTTTACCATCGACTGGAGACATTTAAAAAAATCACAGAAATTGGGTATGTTTCGGAAGAATATATTTTTAAAAATTACTCACTATATTATAAGGAACATCGAATTTGTAGGATAAATGAAATCTTCCCTATCCAGCTAAAGAAATCAAAATCTATTTAGTCAAATCCCGTTAAAGTATGACATAACAATTATATTTTTTTAATTTAAAACCCTTACTTCTGAATATCTCTTCACAAAAACTGGAAGAGCAAATAAGTAATAAAAATAAAATTCAAATGATATATACAAACCTGTCGTAGTAAGATTCAGTTGAAATCTGATTCATTAGAATCAAAAAATATAGAAAAATATGATCTTATAGTTATCGGGAGTGGTGCTGGTCTAGAAGTTGCCAATGCAGCGGCACAAAGTGGCTTGAAAGTTGCAATAGTTGAAAAGAGCAGAATGGGAGGCACATGTCTAAACAGGGGTTGTATTCCTTCCAAACTTCTAATTCACAGTGCAGATGTTGCTGAGATAATAAAGATGGGTGATCTATTCGGCATACGAGTGGAGAAGTTTTCTATTGATTTTCAAAAAATAGTGGATAGGGTAAATGGAATAATCGATTCAGATTCAAATGATATCAATAATGCCTTTAAGAATTTAGCTAATCCGAAATTGTTTCCGTTAGAGTGCAAGTTTGTTGCAGAAAAAACCCTCTTGGTAGGAAGGGAGAAAATAACCGCCAACATGATCCTAATTGCTGCTGG
>Ga0184623_10000005_pt1 | contig 87348 bp, 86 predicted proteins | sample PLM1_100_b1_FD_133138 | JGI IMG/M metagenome (GOLD analysis project Ga0184623, IMG submission 133138) | Groundwater sediment microbial communities from an aquifer in East River, Colorado, USA - PLM1_100_b1 | ecosystem: Environmental > Terrestrial > Soil > Riparian zone | place: USA: East River... | reverse complement strand
TGAAGATCGTCGTGCCGGACCTCGGGGTCGAGGAGCTGTACCGGCCCGTGCCGCCGGACCAGACGACCCTGGAGGACTTCGAGTACCCCGTCCCGCGGATCCGGGACCTCCAGGCGGAGGTGGAGCCGAAGGAAGTGAAGGCGTCCGGCTACCTCCGGTTCGCGTGGTGAGCGAGGGACACGCCGCTGCAGCGGCTAGGGCCTCCAGTCCCTCTGTTGACTCCGCGCGCGTCCTCCGAGCTTGGAGCGATTCGCAATACTGAAAACCCGACCTCGGCTCCGCGTCGCGCAGAGAATTGGTGTACTGACGCATTGGTTCGGCGCTTTCATAGGCACCAATGCCTCGCTGTAGCAAGATACCCGTCAGGCGTCCGAGGTCCACTTCCCCCAAGGCGATTCCAAAGCCGAGCGCCTCCCGACAGAACCTCAGGAGTTCTTGATAGGAACGAAACGGGATCTTGAGCGGAACGGTTTCCTCTGTGAGGGTCGACACAAATTGTCCCGGGGGGGTATCTCCCGTCTCGTCATCTTCGAGTTTGGCGATACGTGTACCGTTCATGTAGGTCGTCCAATATTCCGACCGTTAGGCGAAGCGAACCGGCGCCGGCATGCCTAAGAACCCATCGTGCAATTCCGCGAATTGGCCCAAAGCTATGGCCGTTCAACTCTGCCTCAAGGACAGTTGTAGGAAACTCTCAGGTCACAAAGGGAGCCACGACCGTTTCCCATCGACCCCCCTCGCGAACCTTCCGGTTGAGATTGTCAAGAAAATTGACAAGACCGCAATGACCCGTGGAGCTCAACCCTATGGCCGAGTTCCGTATCAGAATCGAGTGCGCCGCTGGAATCGTGCGGTTGTTCCTCTCCGGTTCAGGGGAGCCAGGCCGCAAGACGGATACGAAAATGGTTTCGTCATTATGGTCCGGCCAGAGGAGTACTTCGACCCAACGACGAAGGCAAAGCAGCGTGATTTCCCTATAACGGTAGTAATCGGACAGAATGCATTTGTCTACTACGACAACCGCAAGACCTGGAGGGACTATCCACCCCAGAATCAGGGGTGGAAGCCCTGTCGCGTTTCCGTCGACGGTCTAGCGGCGAGAAGGAGGGATCCCGCCGGCAAGGACGAAGGGCACTATCTCGCGCGGGTGCCGGCGACAACCGCACATGGAGATGAAGGAAAGGAGGTCATCCAGGGAATGCCGCAGGGAATTCGGTTCTTTGAGTTCGCTTCCCAAGAGACCACTTGGCAGATCATGATGCAATTGGCCTTCCTCGCTTGGCAGACGGAGGGGTTAAGAGACTTCGCCGCGGGTCCGATGCCCCCCGCGTTGCAAGTGATTCTTGAGAGCCTAGGACTTGCAGACATTCCCCGCCTTGAGGCTCTCAGGGTTATCCGCGCGGGTATCACCTGCTGCCCGCTATGTCTTGAGTCTATCCAAGCCACGGACCTCATGGAGAAAGTGGAGCAAGCAGAGGGGCGGGAGGTTGTCGACCTAACGATAACAGAGGCGAACCTCTTCCACCTTCAACCTCTCCTACCGGGAGTGTTTAACCACATTACGTACGGACTCGGTTGGGGCCACCACCATTGCAACGCTGCCGCGCGAGACATGGGAATCACAGAAACCTTGGATTGGATGGAAAGGATACTGCGGAATTCCGGAAGGGCTCTCAAGTAGGGCACTTTCGCCGATCTCCCGGAACAGTTAATTAAGACGCGCTGGTTCTGCCATTTCGTGGATTAATGACCCGCAAGTCAGAGAACAGCGGAAGGACGTCGTCCCCTGGAGTAGCCAGAGGCGGTGCTGAGCTCAGGGGTGCGCCAGGACCCGTTCGAGCTGCCGTTCACGAGCTAATCGATGTCTGCGGGTACAGTAGATCCCAGATTCGAATCAATACGAGGCATGGCAAACCAGGTACGCCGCTTCTCATTCGGCCGGAGGCCGATGTCGCGGTTTTCCAGGATTCACTCCATCATGAACGAAATGTCCTGATTCTCCTGGATTGTTCCTCGCGCGATCGCGAGAAAGCACGAGCTATTCTTGAGGGATGGCTCGGCGCGGTCCCCTCGCTGCAGCTCGCGGGGTGGCGAACTGAGGAGGACAGCCTCTACTTTAGGCGGCAGGATGAAGAAGTGCGGGAGGTTTCCTGGCGCGAGATTCCGCGGCCGCCAACTGCCGTTGAAAGATCAGGACCTACACCGATCCGAAGATCTGACCTTGTCCCGCCGAAAACTCTGATTCGGGACTTTGCAAAAATACGGGATTTTCTTGCGGCTAACGCAACAGGGATTACCAGAGACGCGGCGATCGCGGAGCAGATGGCGCTCGTCATCCTGTGCAAGGTTTTCGATGAAATAAACTCCAGACCAACTGACCCAATCCGGTTCTGGACCGACCCAAATCATCCCCCTGAGGCGACGAGTCGTCGCGTGAAGCAGCTGCTCGAGGAGGTGAAATCCGCCTTTCCGGCAACCCTCCTCGCTGAAGATGAGATTCGTCTCGACGACAGCTCCTTGTGCCACATTGTCGCGATTCTCCAGAAGTACGAACTTACGGGCGCGCAGAGGGACATCCTTGGGGAAGCATTTGAGGCTTTCATCGGCCCCACACTCAGGGGCGAGGAGGGCCAGTTTTTCACTCCCAGGAATGTCGCGCGGTTGGCTATAGCCATGCTAAGTCCAAAACCAGGTGAGGAACTTATCGATCCGGCTTGCGGTTCGGGAGGCTTTCTTTCGGTTATGCTAGAACGCCTCGCAACTGCTTCGGGACCTCCTGCAGTAGGTCGCGGGGTGCTACGTACGCACGACGAGGGAAAGAGCATGGTGGGGATCGACAAAGACAGGTTCCTCGCGAAAATTGCCAGGCTACATCTGGCTATCTTGGGCGCAAATGAATTGCAAGTTCTCTGTGAGAATAGTCTGGGCCCTCCAGAAACGTGGTCTTCGGCGGCACAGAGGCGGGTCCGCTTGGGGACATTTGACGCCGTCGCAACGAATCCGCCATTCGGAGCCAAAATTCCAGTCAGAGGAGAGCGCCTGCTTGCTCAATACGACTTGGGCTTCGAATGGGTCACAAGGCGTGAGGAGGACAGCGTTGACTACACAAGAACCGATGTGCTGAAAGAGGACGAGGCTCCCCAAATCCTGTTTGTTGAGAGATGCCTACACCTGCTCAAGGAAGGCGGCAGAATGGCGATTGTGGTTCCGGATGGAATTCTCGGCAACGCAAGCCTTGGGTACATGCGCAAGCTGATACGCCTCAAAGCTGAGGTTGTTGCGGTAGTCGATTGCCCTCTTGAAACTTTCATGCCCCATACCTCGACGAAAGCAAGCGTCCTTGTGCTCCGTAAGTGTAAGAATCCGCAACAGGGGCCTGTATTTATGGCGATTGCTACTAAGTGCGGTCATGATCGGCGGGGAAATCCACTCGTACGAAAGGATGGAACCCCTGACGACGATTTTCCACGAATTGTCCAGGCTTTCGAGAAGTTCAGGCGGAAACATGGGTTGTCATTTTGAGGTCCCGGCTAGTGACCTAAGAGACAGTCTCGTCGTTCCAGTCTACAGAGCGCGCGGTGTCCTTAAATCTCTTCGAGAGACGTGCGAGACCCGGCGACTGGGAGAAATCGCTGAGCTGTCCAGTGGCACATATGTCAAGAGATACTCTGGCACGCACCAAGGGTTGCCATACTTGAGGGTTGACAATGTCCGAGAACTAGCCTGCAACCTTACGACACAAGACCTGAAATATGTCTCTCGCAGGGACCCGTCTATTAATCGTCGCGTGTCGGTCGTGGCTGGCGACGTCCTCTTGTCAAGGACGGGCACGATTGGTAAGGTAGCCCTCGCGTGTGGGCCCATTTTGGGCTCCATTCTGAGTCAGCATGTAACACGCGTTTCGAGTCTGGATTCAGACTTTGATGCGGCATATCTCGCTACTTTCCTCTGTTCGTCTCTGGGCAAGTCCCAGCTGCTTGCTGGTGCATATGGATCAACTAGACCAGAGCTGACACATCAATCGCTCTCAAGAATCGAAATACCATTGCTGGATTCGGGGGTTCAGAAGACGATTCGCGGGCTTCTCGTCGCCCCCTTGGAAGAGTACTACGAGGCGGCCTCCAGAATCCAGGAGGCGATTTGTGCGTACGAAGCCTTGTTCAGGAAACATCCCATAGCAAACGAGAGAGCTGCCTTTGAAACTGAGGGGATTGAGGATCTATGGACGCCGAGAGCGAATCGCCCCGAGTTCCTTTCCGAGATCAGACGCCTCAAGGATAGTTTCAGCTGCGGCAAACTCGGGACTCTCGCATCAGTCGAGCGTGGCCGGGGAACAAGGGTCTCTGAGTACGCCTCTGAGGGGGTTCCCTTTGTTCGTACGACCGATATCATCAACTTTGGGATCGATCCTTTCCCAGATCACTACGCTAACGAGTCGATCTACGGTGAGCTTTCGCAACACGTACAACAACGGGACATCCTATGCTCGATAGAAGGTAAGATCGGATGCGTGGCTCTCCTCTCCAACGAAGACGATTGCGTGTTCAAGAATCACATCGAACGCATACGGTCCTTCGGCGACGTTCCCTCCGAACAGATCTTCCTCCACCTGGCCTCGGTCTCCGGTCAAACGCAGATCGAGGCGCTAACCGTCGTTCAGTCAACCTTGCCGGGCCTTGCGAACCGCATGCGGCAAATTCTGATTCCCATGAGGCCGATCGGTCGCGACGGCCATTTTGAAGAGACGATTGAGAATGCGATAGGCCTAATTAGTGGGGCACTTCCTCTCAGGGATCGGGCCATAAGAAAGCTCAGAGAAGCCAGACGAACCCTTAGTCACGCACTTGCAGAGCTTGCGGCCTAGGCACCTGGCATGGGGGGTTTTCAGGGCACCCTTGCGGGGTGACCTGGTTTCACAATTCCCTTGGTTCCCCTGGACTCTGGCACGAAGCCGAGGGTCTGTTCAGTCTATTCGTAGAATGGGACCGAGAGGTTAAGTTGTTCGCGTGTCTTCGGACTCGCGTGCGGTACTTTATAACGGGCGCGACGGGCTTCATCGGCGGGCATCTCGCCCGCCAGCTCCGCGAGGCCGGCCACGAGGTCGACGCGATCGCGCGGGACCCCGGGAAGGCGGGGGACCTCGCGAGAATCGGCGTCCGGGTCCACAAGGGGGACATCACGGACAAGGAGTCGATGCGGGGGCCGATGACGGGCGCCGACGGTGTATTCCACCTCGCGGCATGGTACAAGATCGGGGAGAAGGACAAGTCCCCCGGGGTGCGGAGCAACATCGAGGGCACCCGCAACGTCCTCGGGCTCATGGAGGAGCTCGGGGTCTCGAAGGGCGTGTACACGAGCACCCTCGCGGTCTTCGGGGACACGAAGGGGAAGGTCGTCGACGAGTCGTACCGCCACGACGGCCCGTGGCTGAGCGAGTACGACCGCACGAAGTGGGTCGCGCACTACGAGGTCGCGGAGCCGATGATGAAGCGAGGGCTCCCGCTCGTGATCGTGCAGCCCGGGGTCACGTACGGGCCCGGGGACCCGAGCGCGATGGGGACCACCCTGCGGGAGTACCTCGAGCGGAAGCTGCGCGGGGTCCCGAAGGTCTCCGCGTACTGCTGGGGCCACGTCGAGGACACCGCCGCCGGCCACCTCCTCGCGATGGAGCGCGGAAGGCCTGGGGAGAGCTACATCATCGCGGGGGAACCGAAGACCCTGATCGACGCAATCGAGATGGCGGCGCGAATCACGGGGATCCCCGCACCGAAGATGCGGCCGTCCCCCGGGTTCCTCCGGTTCCTCGCCGCCCTCACCCGCTCCGAGATGCTCCGCGTGGGCGCGGGGGCGACGTACCTCGGGAGCAACGCGAAGGCGAAGCGGGAGCTCGGGCTGCACCACCGTCCCCTCGAGGAGGGCCTCCGGGAGACGCTCCTCGCGGAGATGCGGACCCTCGGAATCCCCGCACCGGGGTAGGGCCGTGGACCGAATCGACGTGACTATCCAGGACATCGAGGCCGCGGTGCCCGTCGTGCGGGAGGTCGCCCGCCGAACTCCAACGATTTCTCTGGAGGGGCCGGACGGGGAGGTGTGGCTGAAGCTCGAGAACCTGCAGCGCCTCGGCGTGTTCAAGATCCGCGGGGCGTGGAACCGAATCTCCCGCCTGACCCCCGAGGAGCGGCTCCGAGGGGTCACGACGCTGAGCTCGGGGAACCATGGCCGCGCGGTCGCGTGGTCCGCCCGACGTCTCGGTCTGCGGTGCGTCATCCGCGTCCCGGAGGGGGCGGCCCCGCAGAAGGTCTCCGCGATCCGGGCGGAGGGCGCGGAGGTCGTCCCCGTTCCCCGCGCGGAGGTGATCCGTGTCCACGAGGAGGAGACGTGGCGGTCATGGCCCGAGACGTACCTCCCGCCGTTCGCGCACCCCGCGATGATCGCAGGGAACGGGACGGCGGGGCTGGAGATGGCAGAGGACCTCCCGACGGCCAGGACGGTCCTCGTGCCCGTCGGCGGCGGGGGCCTCGTAGCAGGGATCGCGATCGCGGGGAAGGCCCGCCTCCCCAAGGTGAAGGTGTTCGGCGTCCAGGCGGAGGGGGCCGCGAGCCTGCCCGCCGCCCTGAAGACGGGGCGGGGATTCCACCTCGAGCGACCGGAGACGATTGCGGACGGCATCGGGGTCGGGCTCATGCTGCAGACGATGGTCGATCTCCTCCGAGACCACATCGACGGGTGCCTCCTGGTCTCGGACGCCGAGATCCGCGCCGCGATGCGGCGTCTCGCCCTCGACGCGAAGGTGACCGCGGAGCCGGCGGGCGCGGCGTCGTTCGCCGCATGGTCCCGCCACCGCGGGTCCCTGGAACCCCCGGTCGTCGCCGTGGTCTCCGGGGGCAATGTGGACCCCGCCCTCCTGGCGGAGACCGTCGGTCAGGGGACCGTCACGGCCGCACGTCGAACGCGAGGGGGAACGTGATCCGCTTGTTGAACGCCTCCAGGCTCTCCTGCCGATCGACGTCGTAGCCGTCCTCGATGAGCGGGCCCAGCTTCCGCACGAACTCCCCGACGCGGGGGTCCCGCTTCGCAATCTCCTCGAAGGGCACGGGCCTCGCCCCCTCCGGGAACTCGAGGACGCGGATCATCCGCCCTCCCTTCAGGAACAGGGTGTTCCGCGTCGCGCCCATCGCCTTCGCGACCGCCCGCGCGGACTCCGGGTTGTTCAGCAACGACTCGAGCTCGGACTCCTTGCCACGCTTCGCCTGGAACGAGAACGCAACGAGCATCCAATCGACCTCCTAGGGCGACGGGGGCCGCGGCCCACGACATGACGCCACCCGACCGGGAAACCGGGGCCCGCCTCTTAACGATGCCCTATTGTCCCTTCGCAAAGGCCTATGCGTAGCGAGGCCGTGCGGCCCTCCGTGATCCGGATCGGCGGGTCCACGTACAGCAAGCGGCCCTTCCCTCTCCAGGTCGCGGAGCTGAAGGAGGCGGGCTTCGACTACTGCGAGATCGACCTCGCGTGGATCGAGCCGACGCCGCAGCTGGAGCGGGAGGCGATCGCCCTCTCGGAGATCCTGCCGATCGAGACAGCACATCTCCCGCCATCGCGGTTCACGAGGGAGGACCAGACGCGGTTCCAGAGGTTCCTCGACTGCGCCGCGCCCGCGGGCCCGAGGATCTTCAACGTCCACCTGTTGCCCGCGAAGGCCGCGGCGGGGGTGGCCCTCGACGCCCGCACAAGCTGGCTTGCGGAGTTCGTGGACGCTGCACACTCCCGCGGGCTCACCGTGACCCTCGAGAACGTCGAGGAGCCGCTGTCGATCCTCGCGGAGGTCTTCACGCGAATCCCGAGGATGCAGGCGTGCCTCGACATCGGCCACGCCTCCCTCGACGGGGACAACGAGCGGCCGTTCCAGCTCCTGTCCCTGATCCGGGACCGGCTCGCCCTCGTCCATGCGCACGACAACCGCCAGGGCCGCGGGGAGGCGGGGGACCTCCACCTGCCGTTCGGACGGGGGACAATCCGGCTGGAAGGGGTCCTCAACGCGGTGAAGGAAAGCGGATTCGACGGCCATGCGACCCTCGAGCTGTTCTCAGGCACAAAGGAGGAGAGAACGGACAGCCTGCGCAAGGTCCGTGCGTGGTTCGCGCGATGATTTGCACAAGCCCAATCGATGTCGATGGGCTTAATTCCCCACGGACCGATGAAACGCCGTGGGCTCGCAGGATCCTTCCCTCCGGGCGCAACGAATTGCGGGCACTGGCCTGGTAGTGTGCGCGGTCGCAGCGACACTCTCGATGCCAGCTGCTTTCCTCTTTCCCTCCGGCGTGGGGGTCTTCCTCTTCCCCATGTTGGCGGCCCTTGCATTCGTGTTCGCCCTGTCGGGCGTCCTTCTCCTGAGGGACCTGCGTCTCCAGGTGAATCCGCTTCTAGGCCTCGTCCTCCTCCTTGGACTCAACGCACTTGCGAGTCTGGTTTTCCTGTCACCCGAGTTGCTCAGCGCGGGGTGCGAGGGAGTCTACCCTCCCCGCCCGTGCGGATTCGGAATTGTCGCGTGCCAGAGCTGGATTGTCTCGGCCCCCGTGGCGGGCATCCTCTTGTGGATCGGCCTGCGGCGTCTCCGCCTTCCGGCTCCGCCGCCATCTCCGCGCCCCGGGCCGTGATACCGCTTGAACAGTACTTTCGGCCACCCCTCCCCGGCACCGCTTCATGGGCCTCGACCCCCTCGGTTCCCCGGGGAGTGCTATGGGCCGCACCGTGCCGACGTACCGCCTCCATACGGAGTCGATCATCAACGAGTGGATGGACTACCGCCGCGCCCTCCGGGAGAAGGACCGCGAGGTGTTCGACGAGCTGATGTACAAGGCCCGCCTCCATTCGAGCGCGGGGAGCTACACGGCCCACCTCGACCCCGTCGCGACGATGTTCCTGTCGATCCTCCTCGAACTCCAGAAGGAAATCCGAGGCGCAAAGGATATACGTATGCATATGCATACGCAGGATGATGGCGAGAAACATCGCGGTGGCGCAGGACGTCTACGAGATGCTCTCCAGGGAGAAGAAGGAAGGGGAGAGCTTTAGCGAGGTCATCCGGAGAATCGTAGGCAAGAGAAAGAGCGTCCTCGAGTTCGCGGGAGCGTGGAAGGACATTCCCGATGAGGAGTACCGGAAGATGGAGGCCGCGTGGCGGTGGGCGAATCAGCCCCTCGAGGAAGCGCTAGGTCGCCGGAGGAGACGGATTGCGAACCCTTGACTCCTCAATCCTAATCGACTTTCTCCGCGACCTTCCCGCCGCCAAGCGGAAACTTGCCGAACTCGAACAGGAGCATCGCCTCGTGACCACGGAGGTGGGCGCCTTCGAGTTGTACCTCGGAGTCGAGCATTTGGGCGCAAGGCGGAGGGAAAGGGAACGGGGCCGGGTCAAGAGCCTACTGGAGCCGATGGACGTCCTGCCGCTAGAGCGTCGGGGTGCGATCCGGGCCGCTGAGATTGCCGGCGAGGTTCGGCGCCGCGGACGGAGCGTTGGCCTGGCAGATCTCCTCACCGCCGCAATCGCCCTCGGTCATGGTGGCGATACGATTGTGACACGCGACGTCGAGGACTTTCGACGCGTCCCCGGAATCCGGGTCGAGACGTACTGAGCACTTTCACCCACCTCCCCCGCCCCCGGTCTTAACCGCCCGCCATAGAATCCCAATGCAAGGGGGAGTCGTCCCACGCAGGGCTGGCTCATCGACGCGTATCCGGACTACGAGAAGGACACGATCGTCCTCTGGCTCTGGAACAAGGACGGGGCCCACCGCATCGAGGACAAGACATTCGAGGCATCCTTCTTCATCCGTCCCCCGCCCTCCGAGATCCCCGACGTCCGCAAGCGGCTGGAGATCCTCGACCAGGTGAAGGAGGTCCGCGAGGTCGAGCGGCGGGTGGACATCGGGCGGGAGGAGACGGCCCCCGTCCTCGAGGTCGTCCCCCGCCATTACCGGGAGCTCCAGGACATCGCGAAGATCGTGGACTCGAATGGCGGGTACCACGACTACGCGCTGTACAACGTGGACCTGCGGTTCGGCCAGCGGTACTGCCTGAAGCACGCGATCTTCCCGTTCGGCCTCCTGTGGTACAGCAACGGCCGATGGCGGGCGGAGGAGGAGCAGTTCGCCCTCGACTACCCAATCCCGCCGCTGCGGCCCGCCCTCCTCGACCTCCGCGTGGACGCGCCCCTCGGGATTCCGCGGTTCCAGGACAAGCTCCTCAGCGCCCGCGTCGGGGACATCGAAGTGGGCGGGAGCGAGTCCGAGATCCTCGAAAAGCTGGGCGCGGCGGTGAAGAAGCTCGACCCGGACGTCATCCTCACGGACAACGGGGACGCGTTCCTGATGTCGTACCTCGCGAGGAAGGCCGCGGAGCACACGGTACCGCTCCAGCTCGGGAGGGACCCGGACCGGTTCGTCGAGAGGCGCGGCAAGTCGTACTTCACGTACGGGAAGATCGTGTACAAGCCCGGGCAGTACCTCCTGAAGGGGCGGCTCCACCTGGACCGCGGGCACTTCGCGTACCGGGAGGCCGCGATGGCGGGGCTCGCGGAACTTTCGAGGATGTCCCTCCTGATGCCGCAGGAGCAGGCCCGCCTCACGCCGGGGACCGCGATCAGCGCGATGCAGGTGAACCTCGCGTCCCGGGACGGGTGCCTCGTGATCTGGAAGAAGAACCGCCCGGAGGACTTCAAGACCGCGGAGGACCTCGTCCTCGGGGACCGCGGCGGGTTCATCTTCGAACCCGAGGTCGGGCTCCACGAGGGGCTGTACGAGCTCGACTTCTCCTCCCTGTACCCGAGCATCATGGTGAAGTTCAACATCTCACCGGAGTGCCTCAACTGCGATTGTTGTGACCGCAATGGAATTCCCGTGCCCGGGCTGAGTTATCACATGTGCACGAGTAGGATTGGGCTGATTCCAAGGGTCCTGAAGCCCGTCCTTGAACGCCGGCGGTACTACAAGAAAATGAAGAAAGAACCGGGACCCTTGGAGGAGGTGTATCGTGATCGGGATGCCATCTTGAAGTGGCTCCTGGTCACAACATTTCGGATATACCGGGTACAAGAATGCTCGGTTTGGGCGCATCGAATGCCACGAGGCGATCAACGCGCTCGCACGGGACCTGCTCGTCCGCACGATGGAGATCTCGGAGTCCCATGGCTACGACGTCGTCCACGGCATCGTGGACTCCATGTGGCTTCGGGCCCGCGATGGCGCAGATGCCATCCGTCCGGTGATCGACCACATCGCGGGCTCCACGGGCCTCACGATCGAACTCGAGGGCCGCTACAAGTGGATCGCGTTCCTCCCGTGCAAGACGACGGGCGTCGGCGCGCTGAACCGGTACTACGGCCTCCTGGAGAACGGGGAGTTCAAGCTCCGAGGGATCGAGCTCCGGAGGCACGACACGCCGGGCTTCATCAACGCCGCGCAGGAGGCGATGCTCGGCGTCCTCAGCGAGGCAAGCACCGCCGCGGAGTTCCACGATCGGATCCCGAAGGCGGTGGACGTCCTCCGGGTCGTCGCGAAGCGGATCCTCGACAACGCGATCCCGCTGCGGGAGTTCGTCCTCACGAAGAGCGTCACGAAGACCCTCGACGAGTACGTCGTCCTCACCGCCACGGTCGCCGCCCTGCGGCAGCTGAAGGACCGCGGGTTCACGACGGAACCCGGGGAGAGCGTGCGATACGTCGTGACGGACATGAAGAGCCGGGACTACGCGGCGAAGGTGAAGGTCGCGGAGTTCCTGGAGGGGAGCGAGCGGGTGGACAAGTGGGAGTACATCCGCCTCCTGTGCCGCTCCGGACAGACGCTCCTCGCGCCCTTCGGGTACACGGAGGAGCGGCTCGTGGGCCTCTGCAGGGACCTCAGCGACCTCTCCATCGATCACGTGCCGGAGGCCGCGATCGCGGTCGCGGAGGACTACATCTCCCACGGGAAGAGCAAGGCCCGCGGCGGGGTCGGGTACCGGAAGGCGTGGCGGGTGGAGAACCTGCCGGAGGGCGGGCCCGCGGAGACGTGAGGTTTTCAAGCGGCCCGCGTTCCCGAGGTGGTGTACGCGATCGGGATCGACCTGGCATGGTCCCCGCGGAACGGCACGGGCCTCGCGGTCGCGGAAAGGAAGGGGAGCCGCTGGGTCGTGCGGAAGGCAGTCTCGGCCCTCGGGACGAACCGCGAGATCCTCGACGTGCTCCTATGGTACGCGAGTGACAAGCCCGCCATCATTGCGATCGACGCACCCCTCGTTGTCCCCTACCGGACACGCGGTCGCGAGGGGGACCGCCTCGTCACGAAACTGTTCGGGCGGTACGACGCGGGCGTGTATCCCGCCACGCAGTTCTACCTCGGCCGCTATGGAGGGAAACGCATCTGGGACCTCGTCGGGGACCTGGAGAAGGCGGGGTTTCGCCACGACTGCTTCGTGGAGCCTGGGAAACCGACGAGGCTCTTCTTCGAAACGTATCCGCACGCCGCGACGGTCGCGCTGTTCGGCCTCCGGAAGACGCTGAAGTACAAGACCCGCCAGGGCCGGACGTACGCGACCCGAAGGCGGGCGTTCCGCGAGCTCGAGTCCCGCCTGAAGTCCCTGTCGCGGTTCCGGCCCGCCATGGCGGGAATCGAGGAGTTCTTCGCGCCCGACCTCAAGACACTCCGAGGCGGGAAGCTGAAGGAGTACGAGGACCGCCTCGACGCGATCCTGTGCGCGTATATCGCGGCGTACTACTGGACCTGGGGGACCCGCCGGAACGCGGTCGTCGGGACCCTCGAGGGCGGGTACATCGTGACCCCGATGACGCCAGCGATCGCGAAGCGGGCCCCGCCCGGGACCCGGATCTTCACGTACGACGGGTTCGAAGCGGGCCGCCCCTGAGCCGGGGGGCGAAGTCTAATCATTGACAAGCGAATGAGACCCGAGACATGGAACCGATCATCGCGGGTCGGGACCTCCGGAAATCCTGGGGTTCTACGCTCGTCCTGGAGCACGCGGAGTTCCTGATCCACGCTGGGGAGAAGGTCGCCCTCGTCGGCCCCAACGGCTCCGGGAAGAGCACCCTCTTCCGTCTCCTCGCGGGGGAGACGAAGCTGGACCTCGGGGACCTCGTGATCAAGGAGGGACTCCGATACGGCTACCTCCCGCAGGTCCCGAACGTCCCGCCGGAGACCGTGGTCCGGGACGTGCTGTCCGCCCAGAGCCCGGAGGCCCAGCGGATCGCTGCGGAGCTCGCAGAGGTCGAGGCGTGGATGGCGCGCCCGGACGCGTGGGAGGAGCCGGACGCGACCGCGCGGATGGCGCAGTACGAGTCCCTCCATGCCGCCCTCGGCACCGCCCAGAGCCGGAGCGACATCGTGAACGACCCGATCCTGAACGACCTCGGCGTGAGCGAGGAGCTGCTCGACCAGCGGTTCGGATCCCTCTCCGGCGGCGAGAAGTCGAAGATCCTCACCGCGCGCGCGCTCGCGAACGCGAAGGAGAAGGACGTCCTCCTCCTCGACGAACCCACGAACCACATGGACGTAGACACGATCGAGACGATCGAGGAGTTCCTCCTGGAGATCGACGCGGCCCTCCTCCTCGCGAGCCACGACAAGTTCCTCCTGGACGCGGTCGCGCACAAGGTCCTCGAGGTCGACCATTTCCGGATCCTGGAGTACGACGGGAACTACACGGACTACCGCGTGCAGCGGGACGCCCTCCAGCGGGCGCGGGAGGCGCAGCGGGCCCGCCACCTGAAGGAGATGAAGCGCCAGCTCGCGATCATCGAGGAGTTCAAGGCCCGGAAGGTGTACGAGCAGGTGCTCTCCCGGAAGCTCCGCGTCGAACGGATGCGGCGGGAGACGCCGGAGCCGCCGCCGAGCGCGGGCCGCGCGTTCCGCCTCGCGTTCAAGACGGGCGGGTCCCGGCACGGGATCGTGCGGGTCGAGGGGGTCGCGAAGTCCCACGGCGGCCGCCTGCTGTTCTCGGAGGCCAACCTCGACCTCGGGAAGGGGGACAAGGTCGGGCTCGTCGGACCGAACGGCGCGGGAAAGACGACGTTGCTCGAGGTCCTCATCGGCCGCCAGGAGCCGGACGCGGGGTCCGTGTACCGGAGCCGGAGCCTGAACGTCGGGTACTTCGCCCAGGAGGCGGAGGAGCTGGACTTCTCCCGCACCCTCCTCGAGGAGATCCGGAGCATCCGGCACCCCCCGCCCTCCGAGGAGTGGGGCCGGGGGTTCCTCGGCCGCTTCTGGTTCAAGGGCGACGCCGTGTACGGGCGCGTCGGGAACCTGAGCGGCGGGGAGCGCGCCCGCCTCGCCCTCGCGAAGTTCATCGCGCAGGAGTACGACCTCCTCGTCCTCGACGAGCCGACGAACCACCTCGACATCGAGAGCCAGGAGATCGTGGGGGCGGCCCTCCGGGAGTACCCGGGAATCGTCCTCGTCGTGAGCCACAACCGCAGTTTCCTGAACGAGGTGTGCAACAAGATCGCGGTGATCGCCCACCAGCGGCTCGCGGTGTTCCAGGGGACATTCCGGGACTCGTGGGCCGCGGCGAAGATGGCGGAGTTCATGGCGGTGAAGGAGAAGCCGCGCTATCGTGTGCTCCGGGTCGTGAGGGACTGGGAGACCGGGAACGCGTACCGCGGCGGGGACGTGATCACGCTCACGGGGGCGGAGACCCAAGCGTTCCTTCGACTCCTCCGGTGGGCGGAGGCCGCGGGGCGGGTGGAGCGCCTCGAGGCGTGATGGTTGCCGTGCAGACACCGGGCCCGGGGCGGGGGACCTGCGCTCCACCGAACGAGGAGGGGAGCCGGGGCCGAAGTCCGAAATGGATACTGACCATCCGCGTTCCCGAATCTCCATATACCGATGGACCGTTGGAGAGGCCGGAGGGGGGTACGCCGATCCGTCCGTTGACCTTCGCGGTCTTCTTCCTACTCGCGGTGCCGGCCCTCGCGCCGTACCTCGGGGCGCCCGCTCCGATGGACGGAGCGTCCGTGGACGCGAGGGGACCCGAGGGGGCCGCGGACCCGCCGGCCGGACCCATGGTCGGGACGCAGAAAGCCGCGGCCCTCGACGCCTTCCGCTCCCTCGATGGCTATTTCATCGGGAACGAGGGCCAGGTCGAGGACCACGTGCGATACTACGCGATGGGGAATCCCGCCGTCGCCTTCCGAGACGACGGAATCCTGTTCGTCCTTGGGGCGGAGAACCGCGGTCAGCCCGAAGCCCGTGGCTCCGGAGTAGCTCCTCCGGTGTTGGTCTCCTCCGCCGCTGGCTTACGGGTCGAGAGGATATCGTACGCCTACTTGATCCGTTTCGAGGGCGGACGCGGACAGGCACCCGTGGGCCGGGAAGAGCTCCCATTCGAAAGTAACTTTCTCCTCGGCAACGATCCCTCCCGTTGGCGTGTGGGGGTGCAGAACTTTCGGCAGGTCGTGTACCCCGATCTGTATGCGGGGATCGACCTCGCTTTCCACATGTCCCGGGACGGCCTGAAGTACGAGTTCCACGTCCGTCCGTTTGCCGATCTGCGGGCTATCCGCATGACCGTCGTGGGTGCGGGATCGCTGGAGGTCGACCCGTTGGGCCTTACAATCTCGACGCCGTTCGGCACCGTGCGCGACTCTGCGCCGTTCTCGTACCAGGAAGGGGGGACGCCGGTCGACTGCCGGTTCGCGCTCCGTACCGCCCGCTCGTATGGATTCGACTGTTCGGGGAGGGACCCCGCCCAGCCCCTCACGATTGATCCCCTCGTCTACTCGACGTTCCTCGGGGGGAGCGATGACGCATTCTTCGGATACCAACGTAATCCCTACTCCGGGGAGTGGGAACCGGTCACCTGCGGCCAGAGTGACCGCGGCGTGTCGATTGGCGTCGACGGCGCGGGTAACGCCTACGTACTAGGCTCGACATGCTCGATGAACTTTCCTGTCACCCCCGGCGCGTTCAACACGACGTACTGGAAATATTGGGATCCAACGTGGCAACAGTACTTTACCGGGGACCCGCAGCAGCTGTTCATCGCAAAGCTGAACCCGAGCGGGAGTGCGCTCGTGTACGCGACGTATCTCGGCGGATACCGCGCCCCCAGCGCCCCCTCTGGCGGCCATGACCAGCCGGCATCGATCGCAATCGACTCGGCGGGGAACGCATACGTGGCGGGCACGACCCTCTCGTACGACTACCCGACGACGGCCGGCGCCTTCCAGCGGAGCTTCACGTGCTGGAGTTTCACGAGCGGGTTCTGCTTCTGGAACGCGTTCGTGACGAAGCTCAACGCGGCCGGGAACGGGCTCGTATACTCCACGTTCCTCGCAGGGCGGGGGTACCAATTCGCGTGGTCCCTCGCGGTCGACACGGCGGGCAATGCGTACGTCGCCGGAGAGACAAACTCGACGGACTTCCCGACGACGCCGGGAGCCTTCGACCGGGAGTACAACACATACGACGAACGGGAACTGGACCTTCCAGATGTCTTCGTTGCCAAGTTGAACCCTTCGGGGAGCGGACTCGTCTACTCCACGTACGTCGGCGGCGTCGGCTGGGACTGGCCGTTTGCACTTACGATCGACCCGGCGGGGAGCGCGTACGTCACGGGTGACACGAACTCGGAGGACTTCCCTACGACGCCCGGGGCGTACGACAGGGGCCCCCTCTCTCCCATGGATACGTTCGTCCTGAAGCTGAACGCGACGGGGAGCACGTTGGCGTACTCCACGTTCCTCGGCGGGGACCGCTGGGAGAATGCCTTCGGGATCGCGGTGGACGGCGCGGGCTATGCGTACGTCACGGGACAGACGAACTCGACGGACTTCCCGACGACGCCCGGGGCCCTCCGACGGGTCCTGATGGGCGGCGCGGACGCGTTCGTCACCAAGCTCGACCCGTCGGGCGCGGCCCTCGCGTACTCCACGTTCCTCGGCGGATCGACGTTCAACGATTGTGGGACGTCGGTCGCCGTCGATTCCCTCGGCCACGCGTATGTCACGGGCTTCACGTACTCGGTGGACTTCCCGCTCACGCCGGACGCCTTCGACACCCACCTGGATAGCCGGGAAGGCTTCATCACGGAACTGAACCCCTCGGGGACCGGGCTCGTGTACTCCACGTACATCGGCGGATCCGGTGCGGACGATCAGGGGAGCTCGATCAAGGTGGACGCGCTCGGCATCGCATACGTCACGGGGTGGACGAATTCGTCGAACTTCCCGACAACCCCGGACGCGTTCGATCGGACGCTGGATGGGAAGGGGGACGCCTTCGTCGTCAAGCTCGTCCCCGTGACCGCCCGCGACCCGCCGGACCTCGGGCTCACTCCCGCCGACATCGCGTTCAATCCCCCTGCGCCGGCGAGGCTCGGAACCTCCGTCGCAATCGCGGCGACCGTGCACAACGTCGGCGGCACGAACGCCTCGAATGTCCTCGTCCGATTCCACGACGGCCCGCCATCCGGCTCGAACCAGATTGGCGCGGACCAGGTGCTTCCTTTCGTGGAACGGTTCGACGGCACCGCCACCGCATCCGTGCCGTGGACCGCGGGGCCGCTCGGCACGCACGACATCTGGGTCGTCGTGGACCCGCTGAACGCGATCCCCGAGGGGCGGGAAGATAACAACCAGGCGGATACGCCGATCGACGTGCGTCCGCTCGAGCCCGACCTCGCCGTCTCCGCCTCCGACCTCTCCCTCTCACCCGCCCCGCCGTACCCGCGGGGAACCTCGGTCCAGATCACGGCCACGATCCACAACATCGGCGCGGCGTCGTCGGGCGCAACGACCGCGCGGTTCACGGATGGAGGCCCCCCGCTGAAACAGATCGGCACGGACCAGTCCCTGCCGGCCCTGTCCGCGGGCGGGACTGCCTCGGTCTCGGTGATCTGGAACGCGCCTTCCGTAGGCACCCACACGCTCTGCGCCGCCGCGGACCCGGAGAACCTCGTCTCGGAGATGGACGAGGGGAACAACGAAGGGTGCACCTCGGCCAAGGTCCTCATGCCGCCGGACCTGGAGCCCGTCCGCGTCTTGATCGCGCCTCCCTCGCCGCTGCCCTTCGGCTCGCCCGCCTGGGTAAACGTGACCGTCGTGAACTGGGGCGAGGAGGCGACGGGCGCCTTCGACGTCCTCCTGTTCGACGACGCGAACGGGAATCGCGTCCCGGACACCGGGGAGAGCCGCACCCTCGCGCCCGTCGCCGGCGTCGGGGGGTGGGATGGGACGCTCGTGCCGCTGACGTGGACCGCCTCCTCTGCCGGGGTCCGGAGCCTCTGCGTCTACGTCGACCCTCCGCCCGGCGCCGTCGCGGAATACAACGAGGTGAACAACCTGGCGTGCGCGTCCGTCACGGTCCTCGCGCCGCCGCCCACGCTGCCGGACTACGTTCCCCTCCTGCCGCAGCCGTCCGGGCCGATCCGAATCGGCCTCCGAACCCCAATCATGCTCTCCGTGCAAGTCCGCAACGAAGGCAACGGGACCGCCGACCGGAACGCGACGATCGGGTTCCGCAACGGGACAGCATCGCCGTTCGCGTCATTCGTCGTGCCCCCGCTCGCACCGGGCCGCGATTCCTCCCGCTTCTCGGTCTCGTGGACATCCCCCGGAATCCCCGGCGTCTATCACGTCGTTGCGGACGTGGATGACGGGGACGTCGTCCCTGAGTGGAACGAAACGAACAACGTCTACACATGGACGATCACTGTCCTCGGCGGGCCGCTGACGTCCCTCGTCCTCGGGAGCCCGAACGTCACCGCGGCGGTGACGTACGTCACGTCCTCCACGCCGCTGTCCCTCTCCGTCGTCGACCAGAGCGGGGCGGGGATCCGGCGGACGGCGTACCGCGTCGACAACGGGACGTGGACGGACTATGCGATCACCGGCCCCCTCACATTGGCGGGGGACGGCGAGCACTTCGTTGAGTGGTACTCCGAGGACAACGCGAACAACACGGAGGTCGTTGCCTCGCGCCTCCTGCGGCTCGATGACACGCCGCCGACGACGACCGCCTCCTTCGGCGAGCCGACGTACACGGCGGGAAGCCTGTACGTGACGTCTGCGGCGCCGATGACGCTCACGGCCGTGGACGGTGGGGTGGCGCCCGTGGGGCTCGCGGTCGTGGCGTACCGGATCGACGGCGGGACTTGGCGCACCTACACGGCGCCGTTCACCGTGGATGGTTCGGACGGCCTACACACGATCGCGTACCGGGCCTCCGACTTGTTGGGCAACGCCGCCAACCGCACGATCTCTGTGATTCTCGACGACACACCGCCAACGACGACCCTCGCCCCCGCCGCCGGGCCGAACACGACCGCCACGATGTTCACGTTATCCGTGATGGACGAAGGCAGCGGCGTGAACGGCACGGAATATCGCATGAACGGGGGCCCGTGGACGACGTACGCGGGCGCCTTCACATTGGCGGCGGGGGACCACGTCATCTCCTATCGCTCCGTGGACCGGCTCGGCAACCGAGAACCGGAGCGCACGAAGGCGATTCATGTTGAGGGCCCGCCATCCCCGTCTGCGGCGAACCTCAAGCCGTTCATTGCGGCGGTCTTCGCGATTGTCCTCGCGCTTGTTGGCGCGTGGTCGGCGCGGCGCGCCCCGTGGCCCGCGGGCTCCCGCCGCCGCCTGCGCGCGTTCGTCCTCCTCGTCCTGCCCTTCGTCGTCGCAGAGGGTGCGACGGGCGCCGTGTCCCTCTTCACGGGACTCCTCGCGGTCCCGCCGCTCTTGGGCGCGGGGACGGCGATGGACCTCGCGATCCTCGTCGCGGGAGTTGTCGTTTCCCTGTTCAGAATCCGGACGCGGACGTCGGGGAGCTGACCGGAGCATCCCAACGCGCGTGGACGCTTGGTGAACCGTCAGTCCCCGGAGAGCCGGCTCACCCGCAGATCCGCTCCCTCGAGCCGCTCCGTGCATAGCCGGACGAGCGCCACCCCCTCCTCGTACGTACGCAGCGCGTCCGCGAGCGGCAGGTGCCCCGCGCTGAGGGCGTCCACCTTCGCCTGCAGCTCCGCCAGGGCCTCCTCGAACGTCCTCTCCGTCATCGTGCGTTCCTCCTTCGCTCTTCGACGACCGCCGCGAGCGCGCCGTCCGACACGTGGACCGTGATCTCGTCCCCCGGGGACACGGCGGCGATGGAGCCGACGAGGGCCCCGTCCTCCCCCGTGACGATCGCGAACCCGCGGGCGATCGTCGCCATCGGGCTCACCGCCTCCAGGCGCGCGGCCGCGCTCCGTACGCCGTCCCGGAGGGTCACGAGGACCCGCCGCACCTCCCGCCCCAGCGACCCCGCGGCGGCGTCGAGCCGGTGGCGGGCGTCCTGAATCCGGGTCCTCATCCCCGCGGGCTGGAGGCGCGCCGCAATCGATGCAATCCGGTCCCGCCCCGTGGCGAGGCGTTCCCTGATCCGCCCGTCGAGAGCCGCCCGCATCGAAGCGAGCCGGGCCCGGATCTCCCCTGCATCGGGGGTCGCGAGGACCGCCGCGGCGCTCGGGGTCGGCGCCCGCACGTCCGCGACGAAGTCCGCGATCGTGACGTCGACCTCGTGGCCGACCGCGGACACGATCGGGACGGGGGAGCGGGCGATCGCGCGGGCGACCCTCTCGTCGTTGAACGCCCAGAGGTCCTCCACGCTGCCCCCACCCCGCGCGAGGATCGCGACGTCGACCCGGCCCGCGAGCCGGTCCAGGGCCGCGACGATCGATGCGGGCGCGGCGTCCCCCTGGACGAGGCACGGGCTCACGAGGACCTCCACGAGCGGGTACCGCTTCCCCAGGACCGCGAGGACGTCGTGCATCGCGGCCCCCGCCTCCGACGTGACGAGGCCGATCCTCCGCGGGAACCTCGGGAGGGCCCGCTTCCGCTCCGGGGCGAAGAGCCCCTCCGCCTCGAGGCGGTCCCGCACCTGCTCGAACGCGAGCCAGAACGCACCGCGGCCGATCGGGCGCACGTCCCGCGCGACGAGCTGGGTCTGGCCCTTCGCGGGGAACACGTCGACGTCCCCGGAGACGAGGACCTCGATCCCCTCCCGGAGCTCGAACCGCAGGGCCGCGGCGGCGGTCCGGAACATCACGCACGGGACCTGCGCGGCCCCGTCCTTCAGGGTGAAGTACGCGAGGCCGGAGGGCGGGCGGGACACGTTCCCGACCTCGCCCCGGACGAGGACGTCCGTGAGGGCGGGGTGCCCGCCGACGACGGACCGGAGGGCCCGCACGAGCTCCGTCACGGACAGCGCGTCGCGGACCCCGGGGCTCGACAGCAGGCTCTGCACGGGTTCCCCCATGGGGGCGAGGCCCGGCCTCCGTATATCAAGGGGGGACGGGGGGATGGGCGAAAGTGCTCACGGGAGCCGGCGGCGGAGCGCGCGGATCTGCTCCCGCTGCCACACCGCGATCGCCCCGAGGAGGATCGCGAGGACGAGGCTGCCCGCGGCGAGGGCGAGGAGCCCGGGATTCAGGGCGTCCGCGGGCGGGGCCCCGAGGACGAGGTTCGCGGTCTGGGAGGTGCCTCGGGCGTTCGCGACGAACGTCACGGACGCCTGCGCCCCGCCGGAGGAGGCCGCGAGGGCGAGGGTGTCCCCGTCCTCGAAGAAGTCCGGCACGACCGCGTCCAGCGCGTACGCGCCGGAGGCGTCCGTGGTCCCGACGAGGATCGCGGAGGTCTGCAGGTTCTGGAGGGTGACCGCCGCCCCCGCGACGGGCGATCCGCGGGCGTCCGTGACCGTCCCCAGGAACCGGTACGGGGCTTGGATCGCGAGGCCGGGGACCGTGACGAGGTCAGACAGCTTCCCGCCGACGTAGTACAGGACCGTGACGTTGAAGCGGCCCGCGTGCGGGGCGGTGAGGTTCAGGGTCTCCGTCTGGTTCCCGAGGGCGAGGACCTGCGGGGCCGCGACGATCGCCCCACCCTCGGTGAGGACGACGACGAGGGTCCCGTTATATGGAGGGGTCGCGTCGACCCGGATCGCGTCCGCGAGGCCGTCCGGAGGGACGGAGGTGTCCACGCCCCGGGCCGTCGCGCCCGTGGGGATCGGCGTCGGGGTGCCCGCGCGGTACGATGCGAGGAAGCCGTCCCAACCCGTCGCGCGGCTCATCGAGAGGTCCGTGTACGCGGGGTCCGTCGGGATGTCCGGGAACCAGATCGAGAGTCCATGGGCGTACCGCGCGTGGACGCCGTTCGCTGGGCTCGGGTTGTCCCACACCGCGTTCGCGAGGACCGCGGAGCCGATCGCGGCCTGGAGGGCCCGCGCGAGGGCCGCGAGCCGTGGGTTCCCCGAGGCCGCCGCGACGTTCTCCGAGAAGTGGAAGAGGTCGAACTCGTCCCCGCCCGAGAGGCCGTTCCGCTCGTACCGCTCGGTGACCCCTCGTGCCTGGATCACCTCGGACCGCAGGAGAGGGACGGAGGCGTTCAGCTCCGCGACGAAGTCCGCGAACGTGGAGGCGAGGGACGGGAGGGCCGCGCTGGACACGAGGGAGAGGGTCACGGAGTACGGGCTCGTCCCGAGGTAGCTCGCGACGTACGCGGTCGTGAGCCACGAGCCGACCTGCACGGGGGTCATCAGCGGGGCCGCGGCGACCACGGTGAGGAACGTGTCGTACGGCCAGCCCGCGAGGGGCTCGTCCTTCTCGGAACCCACGAAGTAGTCCACGTACGGCTGGAGCTCGTACATGATCTCGAGGGTCATCCGGCACGCGTCGTTCCCCACCATGTCGATGTTCCGGCCCAGCACGGTCCGGATCTGGGAGAGAGCGGAGCCGAGCTGCGCGGTCGTCATGTACGAGGTGCCGTCGAGGATCACGCCCTGCCACCCGAAGCCGTGGTCCCACAGGTCCAGGAAGTAGTGCCGGGCCGGGTACGCCAAGATGCCCCACGTGACGAACGCGACGAGGCTCGTGGGGTCCGCCATGTCCACCTCGCCGATGTCGCTCAGCGCGCTCGCGGAGGTCGGGGTCATCCCCTGCGTGACGAGGAACCGCTTCGCGGTCGTCCAGTCCCCGTACTGGGAATCGAACCCGGCCGCGCGGTCGAACTGCACGACGAGGTTCACGAGGGACGTGGAGCCGACGCTCGCCATCTCGAGGAAGTCCGCGATCCCGACGTCCTCGAGGTTGTTGTCCGCGTCCAGGTACACAAGGAACGTCCACTCCGCGGGCGCGGCCCGCGCGGGGGGCGCGGCGAGAAGGGGGAGGAGCCCGCCGAGGAGAAGGAAGAGGGCGAGGATCGACGCGGCGGACCGCATGGACCGTGACGATGAGGCGGGGTTTATTTCAAGGTAGCGTCCCGGATAGCGTTCCCGATTTCGCGACCTGCATCAGCTCCGCCGAGGTGACGAGGGCGCGCAGGGTCACGCCAATCGACGCGAGGGCCTCCTTCCCGCCCTCCTCCCGGTCGACGACCGCGACGACCTCGGAGACGTCCGCGCCCGCCGCGCGCATCCGCTCGACCGCCTTCACCAGGGTCCCGCCCGTCGTGACGACGTCCTCGACGAACAGGAGGCGGTCCCCGGCGACCAGGTCGCCCTCGAAGCCCTTCGAGGTGCCGTGCTCCTTCCTCTCCTTGCGGACCATCACGTAGGGCTTGCCCGTCTCCAGGGCCACGGCGGCGGCGATCGGGACCGCGCCGAGCTCGACGCCCGCGATCCGGTCCGCGCGGTGCGCGTACTTCGCGATGCCGCGGGCGATCGCCCGCAGGATCTCGGGCCGCGTGATCGCCCGCTTGATGTCGACGTAGTACGGCGACGTCTTCCCGGAGGCGAGGGTGAACTCGCCGAACCGGAGGGCGCCGCTCGTCTTCAGGAGCTCGAGGAGGTCACCACGGCTCACGCTTGTGCCCCCGACGGTATCCGATCACGTTCACGACCCGATGTAGGACCGGCGTAATCAAGATGATGAACCCGAGGCCCCAGATCCCGTCCCCCGTCCAGAAGCGGGGAAGCCACCAAGACGGCGCGACGAGGAGCAGGACGAGGAACGTTCCGATCAGGAAGTCGTACTGGTCGAGCCCCGGGGCCTTCGCGCCCCGCTCGAGCCCGAGGCGGCGCTTCAGGAACGCGCCGAGGACGTCCCCCAGGAGGGCGCCGAACGGGAGGAGGACAAGGATCCCGAGGACGCCCGGCCAGTCCCCGAAGGAGAGTCGCGGGCTCACGAGGGTCGCGATGCCCTGGAAGATGAGGCCGAGGACGAACCCGGACGCGATCCCGCCCGCGAAGCCCCGCCACGTCTTCCCGTCCCCGAGGAGCCGGTGACCGTCCCGGAGGGTGCGTCCGAAATCCACCGGTGTCCCGCCGCCGAACACGACCGCCATCGGGTTCGCGACGTACGCGGGGAGGAGGGACCAGAACGCGAGGGCCGCCGCGAGGGCCACGTCCTCGAGGGCCATGGTAGGGCCCGGATGGCGGGGGCTCGATAAAGGTTCGCCACGGGCATTTCCCCACCGTCCTCGGACAGGTGTCGCCGGAGGGTGGGCCCTCGGGGCCTCGTACTCTCCGTTACCATCCCTGATAATCTCCACGTTAGGCACAAATACGGTGGGGGGACGTGGGAAGAGACGCGTAGTGAAGGGAACCCCTTCCATGGACCGCGTGAAGACATACATCCAGGGCTTCGACGAGGCGATCGGGGGCGGGGTGCCGAAGGGGCACGTCGTCCTCGTCAGCGGGAGCCCCGGGACGATGAAGACGTCCGTCACGTTCTCGATCCTGTACAACAACGTGAAGGCGGGCTCGAAGGGCCTGTACATCTCCCTCGAGGAGAACCACGACGACCTGAAGGGGGCGATGGAGGACCTCGGGATGACCGGGATCGAGGGGATGGAGCTGTACATCCTCGACGTCTCGAAGATCCGCCTCGAGCACAAGGACGAGGAGCTGAACAAGAACTGGCTCGACATCCTGATCAAGTACATCGAGCAGCGGGTGAAGGTGAACCACTTCGACCTCGTGGCGATCGACAGCCTCGCGGCCCTGTACTCCCTGAACAAGATGGAGAACGCGCGGCGGGAGCTGTTCCACTTCTTCGGCTTCCTGAAGTCCCTGGACGCGACGACGTTCCTGATCTCGGAGGTCCCGAGCGGGGACAACGGCGGGCGGATGTCGCGGTACGACGAGGACTTCCTCTCGGACGGCGTGCTGTACCTCCGGCTGTTCGACAAGGGGGAGACGGACGTCCAGCTCCGGCTCCGGTGCGTGAAGATGCGGAGGACCCGCCACGAGCAGGGGTATTACGCCCTGATCCGGAACAACGGGCAGTTCCAGATCACGAGGGCGATCTCGGAGTGAGAGATCCGGGGGAGACACGAGTTTCGGTACCACGTGATACCGAGGACGGCGCACGGCACCGAGGCGGGCGAACGTTTTCGGTATCAAGTGCGTCCGAAAGAGCGCGAGATCCGGGAGGGGGGCGGGCTCACCCGGAGATTCGCTGCAAAAGCTTCAGGAGCGCGTCCGCGTACCGGGCCGCCAGAGCCGGGTTGCCGAACGTCCGGTCCGCGGCCTTCATGTTCTCCTCGATCGCGGTGACCGTCTTCTCGAGGACGCTGACGACCTCCTTCCCGGGCGCGTGGCGGAACAGGGTCGCGAGGGCGACCGTCTTCCCGCGCGCGATCACGAGGCGGCCCACGGGGAGGTGCATCACGTACACGCCGGTCCCGCGGCGCTCGATCTCCCCCTTCATCGCGCGGGCGACCTTCTCCTCCAGGAGGGCCTCCGCAGCGCCTCCTTGGGCGACGACGGACCCGTCCGCGCGGAGGAGCACGACCCCGAGGGCGTTCGCGGTCTTCCCGGGCCCCGCCAGGTCCCGCCAGAACGCGGCCTGGAGGGCGAGGGTCCGGAGGCGCCGCCGCAGGGCCGCGATCCCGTCGAGGCTCGGGTGCGCCGCGAGCTCCTTGAACGCGGCCTCGAGCTCCTTCGCCTCCCCGGGCTTGAGAAGGTGGCGGAACGTCGCGAACTCCTGCTGGAGGGCTGTGAGCTCGGGACCCGCGCGGCCCCGGCGGGCGGAGGGCTCCGGCGGCTCGGGGCCCTCGTCGGGCTCCCGCTTCTTGTCGCCGGCCCCGTCCGACCATGCGGGGTTGTCCTTCTCGATCATGTCCACGGCCTCCGAGAGCTTCATGTCCGGGTGCGCGAGCATCGCGGAGAGGACGTCGCTCCCGTGCCCCCCGAGCTCCCACCGCAGGACCCGCAGCGCGGCGTCCTTCTTCTCCGACACGCAGTCCCTCAGACCGCCATTCGCGGACGCGATACAAATATTGTACTACGCCCGGTATCAAACGCGATAACTGTGCGGTTGGGCATTTATATCCCGAGTCCCGTCGCAACGGACGGAATGGAAGGCGACCTCCCCCTGATCCCCACCCACGTCGCGGGGCTCGACGCGGCCCTCGGCGGGGGGATCCCGCAGGGCTCGATCGTCCTCGTCGCGGGCACCCCGGGGACGATGAAGAGCTCCCTGATCTACAACATCATGTACCACAATGCGAAGGCGGGCCGCCGCGGTCTGTACATCACCCTCGAGCAGACGACGGAGTCCCTGAAGACCGCGATGGAGCGGATGGGGTACGACCCCATGGATGAGGGGAAGCTGTACGTCCTCGACCTCGGGGTCCTCCGGACCTCCCTGAAGAAGGCGGAGGCGACGAAGGACTGGGTCGGGATCATCGTGGACATCGTCCGGGAGGCGGTCTCCGCGAACGGGTACCAGATCCTCGCCCTGGACTCCATGGAGGCCCTGTACGCGCTCGCGAACTTCGAGGTCCCGCGGCGGGAGCTGTTCCAGCTGTACGCGGCGCTGCGGGAGCTCGGCCTCACGACGTTCCTCGTCGCGGAGACCCCGATCGGCTCCTCGAAGCTCACCCAGTACGGGGAAGACTTCCTCGCGGACGGGATCGTCCACCTCCGGCACGTGGAGGTCGGGGAGACGGACGTCCAGCTCCGGCTCCGGTGCGTGAAGATGCGGATGATGAACCACGTCCACAACTCCCTCGCCCTGACGCACGGGGACGACGGGTTCGCGGTCACCCACATCCTCGCGCGGAAGAAGTAGCGGTTTTTCCCGGCACGATTCCCCAGCTCGAGCGGGAGCCCTCCTCACGGCGGAAAGGGGCCCGGGGGCGGACCCGCCGGCGGGCTCGGAGGCGGCGCGGCGGGCGGGGCGTACGGACTTGGCGATGGCGGGGCGGGCCCTCCCGGAGCGGCCGCGGGGATCTCCCGGCGGTTGATCCGCTGCCACGCGAGGAAGTACGCGACGCCGAAGAGCACGGACGGGATGACGCTCAGAAGGGCCAGGGTGCTCCCGATCGTCTGGAGGACCTCGAGCCGCGGGTCGCCCGGGTTCCCGATCGTGCCGTTCGCGATCCCGTCGAGGACCGCGGTGAACGCGGGCAGGAGGATGAGGACGGTCGCGAGCGGGACCGCGATCGAGGCGACGAACGCCGCATACAGCAAGTACCGCCCGATCGGCTTCTCGAGCTCGTGGACGAACAGGACCTCGGCGACGGCCCCGAGCGCTGACGCGGCGATCACGCCGCCGAGGAAGGGCCAGAACGCGGAGAGGAAGGGGCGCGGGCTCCCCTGGGAGAACGCCTGGAACGTGACGACGAAGAACCAGGCGACGAACACCCCGGTGAGGACGAGGGCCGCGATGTACAGGATCACGGAGACGAGGACGAAGTTCGAATGGCGGTCCCCGAAGGCCTTCCGCCCGAGGATCACGAGGATCGCCCCGATCAGGGAGAGGAGCGCGCCGACCGCCCCGATCACGGGGACCCAGCCGATCAGGAACCCGACCGCGAGGAGCAGGAGCCCCGTCTTCGTCCGGTCCACCTGCTTGACCCGTTCCATCTCCGCGTAGTTCGGATAGCCGATGTACGGCCCCGCATACGGGTACGCGGGTCCGTAGACGGGGGGATACGTGTACGGGGAGTACACGGGCGGGACCGCGGTGCCGGGAGGGGCCACGGGCGGCGGGTACGGCGCGTACGGGGCCGGCGCGGGGGGCGACGCGGGCGGCACCCCCGCGCGGAGCTCCGAGCCGCACTTCGCGCAGTACCGCGCGATCGCCTCGTTCGCCGCACCGCACTCCTGGCAGAACCGGCCCGCCATCGGACCTCGACCCCCCGGCGCCAATCCCCGCGGGCGGCTTAACCGTTTCCCGCGAAAGGCTGATGTGGCGGGGGGGGGATTCGAACCCGCGGTGTGGGGCGATTCCGGGTCCATCGACCGTTGGGTGGAGCGGGAGTCCCGGAACCTGAACGCGGGGCTCGTCACCGCGAAGAAGAGCCTCGCGGCCCTCCTCCGGGAGGAGCGGCCGTCGTGCCGGACGCGGGAGGGGGACGAGTGGCCGTTCGACCGGGCGGTCCTCGAGCGGCTGTCCGCCGCGGCGGGGGCGGGGGAGGCGGACGCGCTCCGACTTCCGGTCGCGCTCCGCTTCACGTCCGACCTCGCGAACGAATGCTACGTCACGGACGAGGTCGCCGCGGCGGTCCTCCGGAAGGCGGAGGGGTTCGGGCCCGCGTTCCCCTTCCGGGACGGCCGGATGTACCTCCCCGCGAGCCTGGGGGTGGACCTCGTCTCGAGGTACAAAGGCGCGATCCAGCCGGTGTTCCTGTAGGCCGAGCCCCCGGCTCCGGACCGTGCGCTGGATTCAGGGGTCCGGGAAGCGCTACTGGGGCGGCTCCGGCTTCTTCTCCCGGGACGACGCGACCCAGGTGTCCTCGGGGACGTCGTCGTACACGGTGCCGACCCGCGCGAGCTCCTCCTTCGCCTTCTGGGCCTCGGAGAGCTCCGCGATCCGCTCCTTCCGGAACATCCAGTAGTGGATTCGCCACTCCCGCCCGTCGTACAGGGTCGTCTCCTCCCGCTCCGTCGTGAGGATCCCGGAGTCCTCGAGCATATAGAACGCGTCCCGGTCCTCCGGCTCCAGGACGTTGTCGATGATCCGCTCGGAGTACCCGAAGAAGTTCAGGACGTGCTGGGCCATCGCCCGCGCCTCCTCCTCCTTCATCCCCGTGCGGTCGATCGAGTTCTTGATCGCCCGCGTCAGGTCCTCGACGGTCAGGGCGGAGGCGGGTCCCTTCTCGGTCTTCATCTGGATTGCCATGGGACTTCCCACCGGGGTGGAGCACTATTGCAGGCGGGCTCTATTTATAGGTTCCGTGCGAGGGCGCGGCACGTGATTCTCATTCCCCGCACCGGGAGTGACGATACGAAAGGCTAAGGCGCGGTCGTTGCAATATCTTCCGGTCCCGGGGAGCGACGAGGAGGGCCAGAGGGGGTTGGAGCCGACAAGCGAGCGGCGGATGACGAAACGCGAGGAGCGCCTCCTCGAGGAGATCGAGTCCCTGAAGGGCCGCCTCCGGGAGGTCGAGGGCCGCATCGACGCGATGTCCGGCGGGCGGAAGGCGGAGGAGGGGCGGATCAAGACGTTCGTCTCCGGGTTCGACGAGGCCCTGGAGGGCGGGATCCCGAAGGGGCACGTCGTCGTCCTCGGGGGACCGAGCGGGACGATGAAGACGTCCCTCGGGCTGAACCTCGTCCACCGGAACCGGGTCGACGGCGTGAAGGGGGTGTACGTCTCCCTCGAGGAGGGCCGCGCCTCCCTCCTGCGGACGATGTCCCGCCTCGGGATGGAGTCGAAGGACGACTTCATCGTGGACATCGCGCGCCTCCGCACGGAGCACGAGGCCGCGGACGAGACCCGCGGGTGGCTGAAGATCCTCGAGGAGTACCTGCAGCGGAAGCGGGAGAAGGAGCCGTTCGGGCTCGTCGTGATTGACCCGCTGAACTCCCTGTACGCGCTCGCGAAAATGGCGGACCCGAGGACGGACCTGTTCCACTTCTTCACGTTCCTCCACGGGCTCGGGGTCACGGCGATCCTGATCGCGGAGACCTCCGAAGGGTCCTCGCCGTTCCCGAACCACGAGGACTTCCTCGCGGACGGCGCGATCCAGCTCCGGTACGCGAGCGACGCGGACGGGTCCGTGTCCGTGGAGATTCGCTGCCTGAAGATGCGGCACGCGAACCACCGGCGGGACTGGTTCCGCCTCGAGCACGCGGACGGCGGGTTCGTCGCCCGCGCCCCGGGCCCTAGTACGCGCCCTTGATCTTGTTCCGGTCGATCTTGATCCCGGACGGCGTCGCCATCAGGAGGTTCTTCGCGACGACCGCGACGTCCCCGCCGCAGTCCCTCGCGCAGTTCTTCATCTCCGCGGTCACCCGCTTCACCGCGAGCTCGTCGTTCCCGATCGCGGAGAAGTCCACGAGGAGGATGCTCCCGTTGTACACGTGGGTCGTGAGGTCGCCGATGTCCTCGTACCGGTAGATCTCCGCGACCCTCACGAGGTGCTCCACGGGCTCTCCGAGGGCGATTCCCTCCTCCTCGAGCGCGAGCTCCGCGAGGTCGATGTACGAACTGGCCTCCGCGGCGAGGGCGCCATCGCCGGTCTTCCGAAACGGTTTCTTGATGAAGGTCATCCCAATCCCTTCTGGGCTCGCATCCGGCTTCAGGAATTTAAAGGTATCGAGCGACCGGGATGGACAACCGCGATTCATAAATTGTATATTATAATAATGAATATATTATTATCGTGCGAAATTCAGCCACGGCCGAAACGGGCCCTCCCGGCGAACGTTTAAAAGGAGTCGTCCTTTGTCTCGGCGCCGATGGTCCACGACCTCATCGTCATCGGAGGCGGGCCCGCAGGACTCACCGCGGGGGTGTACGCACGGACCCGCAATCTCTCCACCCTGATCTTGGAGGCGGAGCAGGCGGGGGGCCAGCTCGCCTGGCTGTACCCGACGAAGTCCGTGTACGACTACCCGAGCTACATCGCGGTGGAGGGGCTCGACCTCGGCCAGCTCTTCGTCGAGCACGCGCGGGTGAGCGGCGTCGAGATCCGGGAGGGGGAGACGGTCGAGGAGGTGAAGCGGGGGCCGAATGCGTTCCAGGTGCGGACGAACAGGCGCGTCCACGAGGGGCGGGCCGTGATCGTCGCGATCGGGAACGGACCGTTCAACCCGAGGCTCCTCGCGATCCCCGGGGAGGCGGAGCACGAGGGGCGCGGCGTCCACTACCGGGTGCGGGACCGCCGCGCGTTCAAGGGCCACGCCGTCCTCGTCGTCGGGGGCGGGGACAGCGCACTCGAGATCGCGCTCGAGGTCGTCGCGACCGCGAAGGAGGTCACCCTCGTCCACCGCCGCGCGGAGTTCCGCGCGATGGAGAAGAACGTGGAGGCGGTCCTGAAGTCCCCCGTGAAGGTCCTGTTCAACTCCGAGCTCGTCAGCATCGAGGACGCGGAGGGCGGCCTCGACGCGGTCGTGTACGACAACGTGACCCTGGACAAGGTCGTGAAGCGGGTGGACTCGATCATCATCAACGTCGGGTTCGAGCCCCTCGCGACGAAGGTGGAGCGGTGGGGCCTGGAGCTCGAGGGCGCGCGGAACATCAAGGTGAAGCCGGACATGAGCACGTCCGTCCCCGGGGTGTTCGCGTGCGGGGACGCGGTGTGGTACCCGAACAAGGAGAAGCGGATCGTCACGGGGTGCGGGGAGGCCGTCACCGCGGTGATCTCCGCGTACAAGTACCTGAAGGCGCCGTACTGGGCGTGACGGCTCAGCGCCCCGACGGGGCTGCCTCGAGGGCGGCGAGGACCGCAGGGAGGTCCGCGAACCGCGCGATCTCCGCGTCCGGGTTCGCCGCACGCAGCGCCCTCACCTCTCCATACCCGTACGTCGCCGCGATCGTCCGGGTGCCCGCGCCACGGCCCGCCTCGATGTCCACGGGGCTGTCCCCGACGACCGCGGCCCTGGAGGGCGGGACCCGCAGCGCCCTCGCCGCGTGGAGCGGGAGGTCCGGGTTCGGCTTCGGGCGGGCGACCTCGTCCCCGCCTACGATCGCCCGGAAGTACCGGTCGATCCCCGCCACCTCCAGCATGTGCCTCGCCTCCTCCCGCCGGCGCGTGGACATCGTGGCGATTGGACGGTCCCTCAGGCGTTCGAGCGTCTCCGCGACCCCGGGGTAGAGCCGGAGGCCGCGGTCCACGAGGCGGTGGAACTCCTCGTAGTACCGGTCCGCGATCGCGCGGACCGCGGGCCCCTCCATGCCCCGGAGGATCTTCATCTGGACCTCTACGGGCATCCCGATCAGAGGGCGGAGCTCCTCCGCGCGGAGGGGCTCGACGCGGGGCTCCGAGATCGCGAGGTTCATCGCCTCGAGGATGAGGTCGAACGTGTCCATCAGGGTCCCGTCGATGTCGAGGAGGAGGGCGAGCATCCCGGGCTCACTCCTTCGGCTCCTCGTCGAGCTTCCAGAGGGCGTCCCCGACGTGGTGGATCGACCGCACCGCCTTCCCCTTCTCGGACGCGACCATCTCGGGGCCCGAGATCAGGGCCTCCCCGATCGCGAGGGGGCGGAGGTTCTTCTCGTCCCGGACCCAGACGAGGTCCCCGGGATGGATCTGCGGGTCCGCGTCCACGATTCCAGGGGCCATCACGTCCGCCCCGTTGTATACGAACCTTACCGCGCCCATGTCTACGGTGACCCACCGTTTCTTCGCGGGGTACGCGAGGAGGCCGCGGACCGTGAGAAAGGGGCGGTCCCCGACGATGATCCCGCGGACCTCGTTGTCCGCGATCAGGAGCCTCCACTCCTCCGCCTCCGCGAGGTCGATGTCGTCGCGGTCGCGGAAGGGGTCGACGCCGAGGGCGTCGAGTATACCTTGAGAATACGCGTTGATTTCCTTGCGGCGGAGCCTCTGTCGCCTACGAATCCGCATTCCGGCGGCGGCGACGCGCGACGAAGTAGATAACCCCGACGACCGTGACGGGGACGAGGATGTCGTGGAACTCCGGCGCGACGATATGCCCCCAGGTATTCGGCTTCAAGTCATCGGGCGGGCTGTTGCTCCCCCAAGTGTATGTGTTCGATCCAGTGGTGTCGAACCCAATGACCGCAAATCCGGCGGTTTGACCCGGATTGGGAGAGCTGGTCCCCCACACGTCGGTGAATGCAATCCTGAACTCGTAGACCTCGTGGCCGCCAGTGAATTTGCCTTCGGCCGCGTTACTAGCGCAGTCCGTTCCGCATGCAACCCACCCGGCCCCGTCCCCCTTGTTGGAGATGAGAACGGTGCTCCCTGAGAAGACATAGAACCGCCGGTCGCCCGTCTGAGGCGCCGTCCCGCCGTCGTGATTCCTGTCGAAGTAGATGTATCCTACGTCGGTCCCGCTGCTCGTCGTGTCAATCGTCGCGTCGATGCAGATGTAGACGTCGGAACCGCTCGTCCCTGCTTTTCCGGAGAGGTTCCCGTTGGAGAAGACACCGGCACCGGCGTATACGCCGTCGGAGCAGTCGCCATCCACGAGCGGTGCTCCGCTGAGGGGGAACGCGGTAACGGAAGCGGCACCTGAACCATCCAGCGGGTCCATCCCGGGAGCTCCACGGGTCCCGCCGTCCGGACGGTCAAGGAAATTGTACACGCCCGAGACATCCGAGAGGAGCCGCCAGTCCGTCGCCTCGATCGCCATCGCCATCGTGCCCGTCGCGACGCCCGTGAGGTCGAGGCTCGCCTCCATGCGGGTGAGGTCGTTCGCGGCGTTCACGGTCCGGGAGGAGACGCCCCAGGCGGTCCCAGACCACTGGTACGCGGTCTTCGAGGCGATCCGCCCGTAGATCCCCGTGATGTCGATCCGGTAGTCCGCCCGCACCCCGAGGGCCATCGTGCCGTCCGAGGGCCGCGCGGTGTCCACGTCGATGAACACGCGGAAGATGTCCTCGCCGACGCGGGTCACCGCGGGCCCGGGGCTCCCCTGCCCGCCCCCGCCACCGCCCGTGGCCTTCTCGATCCGCTCCACGACGCCGGAGCCGCCGAAGATCCGCCCCGAGACGTCCGCGTACGCGAATGCGGTGGAGGTCGAGGGACTGACGGTGACCGTGTGGTTCGCGGCGTACCGCGAGATGTCGACGTTCGCGTCCCGTGCCACGTCCGCGTCCGGCGCGAGAGCAGACGGGGTCCAATCCCCGAAGAAGCCCTCCGCCCGGTGGTCCGTGGGCGGAGTCCCTCCGAACCGAAGGAGGTACGCGACGAGGTCGGGGCCGTCGACGGTGACGGGGACGTTGCCAATGGTCTCGACGCGGGTCGGGTCCACGTGCGCGGCGACGTAGTCGTTCACCTCCGCGGGTGTGTACACGACCGTCAAGGACCGCGTGACCGGGGTCGCCGGGGTGACGGTGAACGCGGGGACGTCCGGGAGGGTCGCGCTGCTGTGGGTCGTCGTGACCCGGACCCGCGTGACGTCCACGGGGGCCCCGAAGGCGGTGAACGTGAGGTCCCCGATCGGCTGGTTCGACGTCGTTACGGAGTCCGCGGTGGGGACCTGCTGGACCTGGAGGGCCCTGCGGGACAGGTCGAAGTGGACGCTCCCCATCGTCTCGTTCCCCTCGTAGTCGCTCGCGGCGACGAGGAATGAGTACCGGGTGCTGAAGTCGACCTCGCCGGGCTGGAGCTGCGCCTCCAGGGCCGTCGCGGACACCGCCGCCCGCACGGAGTCGAGGGACTCCCAGCCCGCCCAGTCCGTCGTCTGCGCGGTCGTCCGGAACCCGTACAGGGCGGAGGAGGAGACCGCGTTGTTCCCGCCGCGGATCCCGATCATGTAGTCCGCGCCGATCTCGCGGGCGCGGTACCCCGTCGCACCGTTGTCGTCCTTGTCGATGAAAATGTAGAACCCGTCGACCCCCGTCGGGTCCCCGAGGGGGATACCCGCGACACGGATCGCGAAGGAGTAGTACTGGTTCTCCAGGAACGCGGAGTACGACCGCAGCTCCACGTCCGCGTTCGGGGAGCTCACGGTGTCGTTCAGGAACGCGATCCCGCTCCAGTCCCCGAGGGCCCCGTCCACGGCGATCTGCGTCGGGGACGCGGGGGGCGGGGAGCTCATCAGGAGGTAGAAGGGTCCGAGGAGCAGGAGGAAGAGGACGACGATGCTGATCCCGAGGCGGAGGTCCTTCTGCGTGATCACGCCGTATCGGTTGTGCCGGAGGCCGCGGCGGATCGACCCGTTGATCAGGCCGTTGATCACGCCCGTCCCGTTCGTGCGGCCCGTGCCGTTCGTGAGCCCGTTCGTGCGGCCCCGCACGCCGTTCGTCATCCCGTTCGTGTGCCCCGTCCCGTTCACGAGGCCGTTCGTCAGGCCGCTCGCGCGGGAGGCAAGGCCGTTCGTCAGGCCGTTCGTCCGGCCCCGGACCCCGTTCGTGAGACCGTTCGTCAACCCGTTCGTGCGGCCCGTGCCGGTCGTGCGGCCGAGGCCGTTCGTCAGGCCCGCGGGGCGCGGGATGCCGTTCCCGTTCGTGAGGCCGCGGCGGTCCTCCGCGGGGCCCTTCTTCGGACCCTTCTCGCGGGTCACGTGCGGGACCTCCCCGCCTTCAGGTCCGCGAGCTCGGACGCGGAGAGGATGCCCCCGCGCAGGCCGAGGATCAGGAACACGATCCCGATGAACAGGACGACGACGCCGACCCCGAGGAAGCTCTGGTTCACCCAGCCGAATGCGTCGTACGCGGTCCCGCCGACGGGAACGCGGAGGGAATCGTGGGCGAACGTGCCCACGGCGAGCCCGGGGCCTCCGAGGAGGACGAGGACGAGGCCGAAGTAGAACAGGAACCGATCACGCTTGAGATTCACACTGCGGGCCAACAGGCACCCCTCGGACGATGGCTTCCCAAGGTTTCGGGAGAAGCGGTTTAGGAACAGACCCTATTTAAGCGCTTGCCCATCATTTTCAATGTCCGACAAAACACGGGAGGCGGGGCCTCGGGCGCGCTCCCGGCACCGCGCGGCCTCCTCCGTCCGGCCGAGGGCCTCGAGGGACCGCGCGCGGAGCTCCCACGCCGCGGCGTCCCGGGGATCGAGGTCCGTTGCCCGCTCCAGGGACCGCAGGGCCGTCTTCGGCCGGCCCGCCTTCAGCGCGACGGCGCCGTGCTCCCGCCACACCTCCGCCTCCCCGGGATCGAGGCCGAGGGCCGCGTCGAGGCTCGCGAGGGACTCCGGGAGCCGGCCCGCGTCCGCGAGGGCGCGCGCCCGCTCCAGGTACGCGACGTCGAGGTGCGTGCCCGTCCCGATCGCGGCGTCGTACGCGGCGACGGACTCCGGGAACCGCCCCGCACCCCGGAGGATCTCCCCGCGGAGGAGATGGTCCTCCGCGTCCGTCGGTTCCGGCCCGAGGACAGCGAGCGCGTCGTCCGCGCGACCCGCCCGCGCGAGGGCCCGCGCGAGGTCCCGCCGGACCCGGGGGCGGGCGTCGAGCTCGAGGGACCGTTGCAGGGCGACGATCGCCTCCCCAGGATCCCCCGCCCGTAGGAGCGCGGTCCCCAAGAGGCCGTGCGCCTCGGCGTCCTTCGGGGACCGGGCCGCGAGGTCCCTCGCGACGGTGAGCGCCTCCGCGGATCGGCCGTCCCGCATCAAGAGGCGGGCGAGGGCCGCCATCGCGGGCGCGTCCCCCGCCTTCGCCGCGAGCGCGTACGCGGGGAGGGCCTCGTCGTCCCTCGCGAGCTCCTCGAGGAGCTTCGCCCGGAGCCGCAGGACCTCGGCGTTCCCGGGCTCGAGCTCGAGGGCGACGTCGTACGAGCGGAGGGCCTCCTCGAAGCACCGCCGCGCCTCCTCCGGGTCCCCGAGGTCCAGGCTCACGTTCCCGCGGAACACCCACGCCTCGTCGTACGTGGGGTTCAGGACGAGCGCGTTCGTGAGGGCCTCCCGCGCCTCCTCGAGGCGCCCGAGGTTGTTGAGGACCTCCGCCTTCGCCATCCACGCGTGGTCGTAGTTCGGGTTCAGCTCGAGGGCCTGGGAAATCAGCTCGAGCCCCTCCTCGGAGCGGCCGAGCTTCCCGAGGGCGTGGCCCTTCGCGTACAGGGCGTAGTCGAAGTCCGGCTTCAGCTCGAGGGAGCGGTCGTGGTTCTTCAGGGACTCCGAGTGGCGACCCATCTTGTCGAGCGCGTTCCCGATGTTGTTCCACGCGATCTCGTACTTCGGGTTCACCTCGATCGCCCGCTCGAAGTACGGGATCGACTCCTGGTACCGCCCGAGGTTGTACAGGGCGTTCCCGATGTTGTTCCAGAGGACCTCGTCCCTCTGGTCGATCTCGAGGGCCTTCCGGTAGCAGACGACGGCGTCCTCGAGGCGGTCGATCCCATGGAACGTGTACCCCTTGTTGTACCACGCGTGCTTGTACGAGGGGTCGATCGTGAGGGCCCGGTCGTAGCACCGGAGGGCCTCGTCGTGGATCCCGAGCATGAAGAACGTGAACCCCTTGTTGTTCCAGGCCTCCGCGTTCTTCGGGTTCAGGGCGAGGACCTTGTCGTAGCATTCGATCGCCTCCTCGTACCGCTCGAGGGAGTACAGCGCGTTCCCCAGCGCGTTCCACGCGTCCTGGTACTCCGCGCGGAGGGCGACCGCGCGGCGGTACGCAGCGACGGCGTCCTCGTACTTCCCGAGCTGCTCGTGGAGGAGGCCCTTCCGGAACCACGCGACCTCGTTCTTCCCGTCGAGGTCCGCGAGCCGCTCGTAGCACTCGAGGGCCTTCCGGGTCTTCCCGAGCTGGGCGAGGGCGAGCCCCTTGTCGTACAGGGCGACGTGGTAGTCCGGCTTCAGGAGGAGGGCGCGGTCGTAGCACCCCACGGCCCGGTCATACTGGCCGAGGTACGAGTACGCGTTCCCGCGGTTGTACCAGGCGATCTCGTACGCGGGGTTCGCGGCGAGGGACTTGTCGTAGCACGAGAGGGCGTCCTCATGGCGGCCGACGGAGTCCAGGGCGACCCCCTTGTTGTTCCAGACGACGTGGTCCATGAGGCCGAGCTCGATCGCGCGGTCGTAGTGGCCGAGGGCCTCGTCGAACCGCTTCACGTCGCACAGCTCGTTCCCCTTCAGGAACTCCTCCTCCGCGCGGGCGAGGGTGACGGACCGCTCCTCCGACACCGCGACGTCGAGGATCGCGAACAGCGGGAGTCGGGACACGGCGCGTTCCCATCGGGAGTGCGCGATATAAAAGTTGTTCAATGAGTTCGCGCACGCGATCGGCCGGGGACGTGGAGGGACGTATCCTTGCGGGGATGCCGTCGAGCCCTTTGCGGGGGGGTGCCGTGGTTTGCCTCACCTAAGGCCAACTCGGGCCCGGACCCGGCGGCCCCGGGAGGCGTCCCCCCTCCGAATCTCCCGGGTCGTAGCGGGGGAAGCATGTTTAAGTAGCGAGAGCAAGTTTGGTCCGACTCCGAGGGGATGGACTGAGCGCCTCCGACCTCAACGGGTTCTCGAAATCGAAGTCGATGGAGCTCCCGCGCTCGATCGTGATCGGCCACGACGCGATCCACCAGGTCGGCGAGGTGTGCGCGAACCTGAAGATCGGCCGGCACGCCCTCGTCGTCGCGGACGCCACGACGATGAAGATCGCGGGGGAGATCGCCCTCCAGACCCTCCACGACCACAAGATCAGGACGGAGGAGTACCTGATCCAGGGCGCGGACTGGGACGCCGTGATGGCGGCGAAGGACATCCTCACGTCGAAGGACGTGGACTACGCCCTCGGCGTCGGCGGCGGGCGGTCGATCGACGTCGCGAAGCTCTCCGCGTTCCAGGCGGGCGTGCCGTTCGTGAGCGTCCCGACGGCGGCGAGCCACGACGGCGTCGTGTCGAGCTATGCCTCGATCGAGAAGGACGGGCAGAAGCAGAGCTTCCAGGCGCACACGCCGATCGCCGTGATCATGGACACGGGGATCATCGCCGAGAGCCCGTTCCGGCTCCTCGCGGCGGGGTGCGGGGACATCATCTCGAACCTCACCGCGGTGAAGGACTGGGCCCTCGGGCGGAACCTGCGGAACGAGTACTACTCGAGCTACGCGGCCGCGCTGAGCGAGCTCGCGGCCCGCCTCCTGATCGAGAACGCGCACACGATCAAGCCCCGGCTCGAGGAGAGTGCGTGGTTCGTCGCGAAGGCGCTCGTGTCGAGCGGGGTCGCGATGTCGATCGCGGGCTCGTCCCGGCCCGCGTCCGGGAGCGAGCACAAGTTCTCCCACGCCCTCGACAAGCTCGCGAAGAAGCCCGCCCTCCACGGGGAGCAGTGCGGCGTGGGCACGATCATGATGATGTACCTCCACGGAGGGAACTGGGAGGAGGTGCGGAACGCGCTCCTCGCGATCGGGGCCCCGACGACCGCGCGGGCCCTCGGCCTCACGGACGAGGAGGTCCTCGACGCCCTGATCCACGCGCACGAGATCCACCCGGAGCGGTACACGATCCTCGGGGACGCGGGCCTGACGCACGAGGCCGCGGAGCGGCTCGCGCACATCACGAAGGTCGTCTGAGCCTGAGGAGCGATGGTCTCGGAAGCGAATGACGGGGGTGACGGATGGCGAAGTTCGACCCGATGGAACCATTTGCGAATGAAGAGATGCTGAACGAGGTCCTCGACGAATTGAAGACCTTCGAGTACAAGCTCTATGGCCAGATCCCCTTCAAGCTCCACCGCGGCGACCCCACGAAATACGAATTCGACGTCAACCTCGGAATCGTCCACTTCACCGAGGAGGACTTTCAGAGGCTCAGCCAGTCGTTCGCGAAGTGGAACGAGAAGTGGAGAGCGCAGATGACGTTCTGCATCTATCCCTCGAAAGCGGGGGGTCGAGAGATGATCCTCAACGTGCGAGGGTCGCCCAAGGCGCCGTCCGAGATCGACTAGCGGTCCGACTTCGACCCGACCGCCGCCCCTTTCGGTTGGCGAAATCTTATAGGTGCTTCCGAAGTGCCGTGTTCATGCGCGTCGATGCGGGTCCAGAGAGCGACCTCCCAGAGGGGGAGGCGAAGTGTGCCACGCTCGCACAACGGCCGGTCGCGCTGTTCACGGTCGGAGGCAAGGTCTACTGCCTGGACAACCGGTGCACCCATGCCGGAGGCCCGCTGTGCGAAGGCGTCCTCGACGAGTTCGTCGTGGAATGCCCCTGGCATGGCTCCCGGTTTGACGTGACAACGGGACGGGTCGTCGGCCCTCCCGCGAGGACGCCGGTGCGATCGTATCCCGTCGCGGTCGAAGGCGGCAAGATCTGGGTCGACCTCCCCTAGACTCGATCTCCCCTCGGAAGTTCCGAACGGAGGACGCGGAACCGGTCCAAGGAGCCGATGATGCGATCGACGAGCGGGGCCGCGTCGATCGTCAATCCGTACTTGCGGAAGTATTTCCCGAGCGCGCCGAACCCATGCTGCAGCATCGCGGTCGCCTCCGTGAGACGGATCCACGGCGCGGTCCCCGTGCGATCCACCCGCAGGGCTTCGGAGAAATCGATAAACCATGCGTGGCCGTCGTGGAACAGGATGTTGAAGGCGCTGAGGTCCGTGTGGACGACGCCCGCGCGCGCCATCGCCTCGATCCCGCCAAGGATCTCCTGAAGGACGGGCTCCGGATCCTCGAGCCGCACGTCGACGAGCCGCGGGGCGGGTCCATCGTCGTCCCCGAGGTACCGCATCGAGAACATCGCCTCCACCCGCCGCGCCGGCGTGGGCACCCGCACCCCGCCCTTCCACGCGCGGTGGGTCGCCTCGAACTCGTCCGCGGCGCGCCAGCCCATCGCGTCCGCCTTCACGGGCCCGTCCCCCTTGTGGGACGTGCGGTAGAGGCGGTACATCTTCACCGCGATCGGCGCGCCGTTGTACCCGCAGAGGAGGACCTCCGCTTCCTTGCCCGCGCTGATCGGGCGCACGACCTCCGTCGCGAGCCCCGCGGAGAGGATCGCCGCGACCCGGTCCTCGTACCCGGGTTCCTCGAGCTCGAGCCACCCCGTTCGAATGCGCCAGCGGACGCTGGCGTCGAGGTACGGTGTGTTCGGCATCGCCGTGTTCTTGGAATCTCCATGGAGCGTTCGCACCCTCGGGCACACGCTGCCGGGAGAAGAACCGACGATCGGCTCACGGGGCTCCCGGCACGGATCGGAAAATCAGCGTGGTGTTCATCGCCGGGAACCTCCTGGTATACGACCGTCAAAGTCCATGGAGGCAGGGGTAGATGAAGGTGCCGCCACCCACGTTCGTGCCATCGTAGGACTTTCCGATACGAAGAGCTTTTGACGACGCACGTTCCTGAGGGAGTGGTCGATTGTTCGAGTTCCACGGCTGGGTGGTAATCCGGAGCGGTTTTGATCTCGACGACCCGCGCTACGAAGAGGACTGGATCCGGATGTGGCCTCAACTCGAGGAGGAACTCCGGTTGTTTGGTCGCCCGGACCACTTCTTTATCCACAAAAGAGTCAACGAACTCGTCTCCGTAACGTGCTCCGGGTTGAGGAATCACCACCAGGAATGGGTCATGGACTTCTTCCGATGGGTCGCGAGTCGAGCACCGGGCTCGTATGGTCTCCTGTACATTTTCGATAATGAGGATCCCCAGTACGAGAACGCATTTCGTGTGCATCATCTAGCGAAGGGCGAGCTGAAAGAGCTTGATGATCCATTTCTTTCACCGTACATTCCCACGTTAGAGGACCCCGACGGTGCTCCGTCCTCCATTCAAGACAAGGCGGAACGGGCGTTCCGAGTGTGCGGCGAGTGCGTCGGATCGGGAGAATGCATCGCGTGCCGGGGCGAGGGCAAGGCCGCGAATGGTCTTTGCCCGATGTGCTTAGGCACGGGCGCCTGCAAGAACTGTGAAGGGAGCGGTCTGGTGGACCCGGCCGAGTAGCATGGTTCCGGTCCGGCCAACGTATTTACGACGGCCCACCGTATCGCGGCCCGGGCGCGGGCGACCCAGGGGCCGGTGGGATGAAGGGGGCCGTACCGAGGCGACTGAACATGACGACCGCCGAGGCCGTGCTCCTCTCCATGGGCTACAAGGTGTTCCGGGAGACGTTCGACCTCGTCGCCGTCCGGCGCCTCGAGAACGGGAAGCGGTTCCACACGCGAATCGAGGCCCACGGCGCGGCCGCGATCCCGCGGGGCGCGGAGGTCGACGTCCACATCGACTACCTCGCGGAGCGGAGCCCCAGCCACGGGTCCCTCGCGGAGTCGGAGTCGATCCGGATCGAGATGGAGTCCCTCCTGGACTTCCTGACCGCCGCGAAGCCCTCCCGCGGGAAGCCGGGGTTCCTCGCGTGCCCGATGTGCGGGAAGGAGATGGCCGCGGCCCTCTTCGAGACGCACCGGAAGATCTCCCACCGCTAGGCGGGCCACAGCGTTTTCACAATCTGGTCACGGGCCTGCGGGTCCTCTGTGATCGAGAGGCGGTCCGTCGCCCGCACGACGATCGCGCCCCATGGGCGGTCCTCGATCCTCGCGCCGGGCATGGATCGCAGCTTCCGTTCTCCGATGGACGCGACCATCGCGGGTCCGTACAAGTTCAGCGCGAACACGTCGCGGGTGAGGTCCGTCCCCTTCCGGTCCATGAACGCGTCGTACAGGTCCACCGCCATGAACTCCGGCCTCAGGATGTCCCCGAGTTCCAAGAGGAAGCGGGTCCACGCCTCCCGCACCGGCGCGTCGCCGGCGGGCGTGTCGTCGATTCCGACGTGGAGCCCGAGGACGAGGACGTCGTCCCGCCACCGGAAGTCGTGCTGGTCCCGGCGGTCGTAGCGCCACACCGCGACGCTCGCGAACGCCTTCGGGCCCCCCGCGGGAAGGCGGTGCCACAGGGTGATGTCCCAGCCCTCCGCGAGGGTCTTCGCGTTGTGGTTCCGCTTGTCGCTCGGCACGGCGCCCTTGTCGACGAGGGCGAGGGCCTTCTCGAACGTGAGCGCGGCGGGCGGCAGGCACGCGAGGGCCGTGAGGCCGTACCGCCACTTGTTCCTCGGAGGGGGGGTGGCCATGGAGGCCCCAGCCACCGCGCTGCGGATTGAATACGTTTCGGGCCGTGGACGGGGACGCTACGCGATGTCCTTGCTGTAGATCGTGCGCCCCGCGGTCGTGAAGCCGACCGCCTTCCAGAACGCCGCGGCCTCCGGGTTCCTCGGGAGGACCTCGAGGTCAATCCGGTCCACGTGCATCGCCTTCGCCTCCTGGAGGAGGCGGGTCGTGAGGGCCCTGCCCACGCCCTTGCGTCGCCACGCGGGGTCCACGAAGAAGTCATTCACGACGAGGACCCGCCCGAGCTCCGCGGACGGCGTGTACACCGCGAGGGCGACCCCGACGACCGCACTCTTTTCCCGGGCGACGAGGAGGGCGCCGGGGAACCGGTTCTTGAGGACCTGCTCGACGGCCCACCAGATCCGCTCCGCCTTCGGCCGGCCGCCCTCCGCGGTGATGTACGCCGCGATGAGGCGCTCGATCGCCTCCCGGTCCGCTAGGGTCGCGCGCTCGACGAGGGGCATCCGGACGTGTGCAGACGGATTCCTCGTATGAGGTTTGCGACGCGATTGTCGATCGGGAATCTCCGGCTGCGGGAGCCACTACTTCGAGGGCCACAGCTCATCCTTGTGGTTGTGGGCGTTCCCCACTCACGGCTTGAAGTATCGGCCTCCGGTCAGGGCCGCCGGGTTCGGGATCTTCGAACTCGCAACAAGCTTCCCCGACTCCGCCCCCATTTTCTGATCAGCTCGCGTGGCCACCCGAGCTGCCGGGCGATTCCTCCCATTCCGGAGTCTTCTTTCACGAAGCCCAACGGATCGTCCCAACGCTTTTCGACGAATTCGAAGGGGATGTGGAAGGGACGCCGCACGCACACCCATGTGCCTTTTGTGCAGCTGGATGTTTCCGCCGCCTTCGAGCGCACCCCTTACTTGCCGTTGCCGCCCTTGCGGCCCGGGTCCCCGGGCGTCCCGCCGACCCGGTCATTCGACCGGCTCGGATCGGATCGCCCAGGTTTGAGTTGCCCGGATCGCAATTCTCGGGTCCGTTGCCTACGCCCTGGTTGAAGTGCTTCCCGCCCTTGCCGTTGCCCTTGCCACCCTAGCAGCCGACGAGGTTGGTGCCCGTCATCGTCACTGCGGCTTTCGCGAGGGCATCACCGGTAAAGGTTCCACGGGTGATGGTGATGGCCGCACCCGCGAGAATCGTTCCCACGAAGGTCGAATCCGTCAGTGTCGCGGCCTGGGCGACCCACCAATACACGTTGGATGGCTGCCCGCCGCCGGCCATGACCACCGAGAAACCGGTGCCCGTGAGGGCGCCGGTCCCGCTGGTCCCGATTTTGAAAGTCCAGATCCCGTTCGCGGGCCCGTCGAGCGTCAACACGCCCGTCAACGTTGCCGCCGCATCGAAGCAGTAGACACCCGGCGCAAGCGTCACGCCATCGAGGGTACCTGTCAATACCGTGTCGCACACCACGAGCGCGAGCGCATCATACGCGCTGAGGAAGTCATTGACAGCCGCTGCGGCCGCCGGATCGCCCGCGTGAATCGTCCCCACAATTGCGCAGTTGGTCTGCGTGACCGCGGTGCCGGGGTAGACGCCCACGTCTCCGGTGACAGTGGAATCGGTGCAGGTCACCGCGGTCCCGGCCAGAACCGCGAAGCGGGGTGGGGTGGTGTCTGAGATTTGACCCGTTGTAAAGTTCCATACGAAGTCACTCTGCAGCGCGTTGCCTGCGAGGTCCTTGGCCCTGGTGGTGATCGTGGCCGTGTACGTGGTGTTGGAGGCGAGATCGGTTGCTGGATCGAAGGTCGCGGTCAGGCCAGCGTAGCTCACGAGGCCGGACACAGGTGTCGTCCCTTGCTTCAGGAGGAAGGTTGACACGGTGATCGTTGAGGGATCCATCGCCTCGCTGAACGTTGCCGAGATGTTACTGCTGACCGCCACAGCGACAACAGGGCTTGTCGAAGTCACTAGGGGTGGGGTGGTGTCTGGGATTTGACCCGTCGCAAAGCTAACGGTATTCGTGTCCATTGTGACCGCGCCAATGCGTGCCAACGCCCTGCCGTTCAGCGTCGCGCCGGTAGCCAGCGTGATGGACTGATCCGCCATGACCGTTCCCATGAACGAAGAGGTCGTTCCGAATGTCGCCGAACTGCCGACCTGCCAGAAGATGTTGGACGCCTGAGCGCCCCCGGTCAGGATGACCTGGCGACCGGATGTCGTGACGAGGGTGGACGCCATCTGGAAGATGAAGACCGCACTCGCGTTGCCTTGGGCGTCCAGGGTGAGATCGCCGGAGGATATCTCAAGACTGGACGTGGACTTGTAGAGGCCAGGGGCGAGGGTTAGTCCTCCAAGGTTTCCGGCCACGGTGACGGGACATAGGGTTCGTCCAGCGGCGTCGTTGTACGCGATGGTCAAGTTGGCGATTGCCCCGGCTGCAGTAGGATCGCCCGCGTGGATCGTCCCGACTACCGTTCCGGGCGGGAATCCCGTCACCGCGGTGCCTGGACTCACGCCGAGATCGCCAGTCACGGTAGTCAGACCGGTGTTGGTGACCGTCGAGCCGGCGAGGACGGCGAAACTGGCGGCCGATGCGAGGGATACGGGCGCCTGACCACAGGCAGGAGATGTGAACGTCACCGTGGGCGCAGCTCCCGATGGGGGTGCAGGCGGAGTCTGTGTCAGCAAGACGTACCCTGTCCCAAGCGCTACAACCATAAGGCTAGCCGCGACAAACGCAACAAGCAGTTTCTTTCGATCCATTTCATTACCTTCTACGGTAACCAGAAACGCCCATCCACGGTTGGTATCCCCCCTTAGGTCCACGGGGCCATCAGACAAAAAACATTAAATATGTGTCCGATCCCCCTATCGGCTCTGGCTATGTGGACACCAGACGACCTAGACATTCACATCATCAGGGCGCTGGCTTCCCCCACCTCATTCCAGTGGGACGTCCGGATTTCCTTTGCCACCGTGGCCAAGGGGCTCGCCATCGACGAAGAGACGGTCAGAAACCGGCTGAGGCACATGAACGAGGTGGGGTTCCTGCAGGGATGGCAGCTCATTCTCAATCCGAGTCTGCTTGGCCGGGAGGCTGCCATCGTCGAGCTGCGTGTCGGTGCCTCGGAATCCAAGCCCGAGGTGATTTCACGACTCAGACTCCTGGAGGGCGTGACGCTCATCGATAATTTCTACGGCAGCAAGCTCGCCGTCCAAACGTTGTACGAGAACGCGGCGACGCTGGCGAGACAGGTTCGGCTGATCGCCTCGCTTTGCGGTTGGCCAAGACCGGTCTCGTGGAAGCTCGGCTTCCCTCCTTGCGAGCTGACCCCCACAACGACGGACTGGCGGATCATCCAGGCGCTGCGACAGAATGCGAGAGGGAGGCTGTCGGACGTCTCCCGCAGCCTGCGAATCTCGACCCGGACGGTCAAGAGGCATCTGAAACACCTGGTCGAGGGGAATGCGTTCTACCTCGATCCCGTCCTGGACTTGGGGAAGGTCGGCGGCGTGAGATGCCGACTCTGGGTCGTCTGCGAAGCGGGCAAGAAGGAAACCGTCGACCAGATGATTCTGTCCGGACTCCAGAGGATCATCTCGACCCACACCGCATCGCAGGAGTGCTCCCTGTTCGTCGTCCACTGCGCCAATGCGTCGGAAGTGCAGGAAATCAAGCAATGGGTGGGGAAGCTGGAAGGTGTCAAGGAAGTCCGATCGAACATCAGCGTGGAACACATCCACGTTCAGGAATGGCTTGATAGGGAGATCGAGAGACGGTTATCCATGCCAGTCTCCCAGCCTGAACAGCCCTCCAGCCGTGAGAAGAGTGGACCGACTTTGAAAGTGAGTCTCGGGAAACCCGCTGACCCCGCCCGGACTGCCTGCTGAAGCGGACCGGGTCCTGTCGAAGGGTCTGGAGTGCGTTGGATCGAGAGAGGCGGCGTGCCGCCGATAGTCTCCCGCCGAGAGTAGCCCTTCGAGCAGGGCCGGCGCGCGTCCATCTTGATTCAGAAGAGTATGACGCGGACCCGCTCGCCCTTCTCCACCAGATCGACGTTCGCGGGGATCTCGATGTACCCGTCCGCGTGCGCCATCGAGGTGATCGCCCCGCTCTCCTTGTACGCGGGCACCGCCATCCCGTCCTCCACCCGCACGGTGTGGAACTCGACCCGCCCCATCGAGGAGACGATCCGCTTCGACAGCGGGAGCTCGACGACCTTCTCCGGAGCCGGGGGCAGCCGGGCGATCGTCCGGAGCATCGGCGCGAGCATCATGTAGCAGTTCGAGAGGCACGATGTCGGATAGCCGGGCATCCCGAGGACCGCCTTCCCGCCGACGACCCCGAGGACCGTCGGCTTCCCGGGCTTCACCGCGACCCCGTGGAACCGCACCTCCCCCATCGCCTGCAGGACGTCGAGAATCATGTCCTTCTCCCCGACGCTCGACCCGCCGCTGAACACGACGAGGTCGAGGCGGGTTGCCCGACGGATCGCGGCCTTCAAGGCCTCGAGCTTGTCCGGCACCCGGCCAAGGAGGACGGGCTCGCCCCCCGCCTCCCGCACGACGGAGGCCATCGTGTGCGCGTTGATGTCGTACACCTGGCCCGGGCGGATCGTCCCGCCGGGAGGGATTACCTCGTCGCCTGTCGTGAGGATCGCGACCCTCGGTTTCGCAAAGACCTCGACGTCCTTCGCCCCGACCGCCGCGATTGCGCCGACCTTCGCGGGGGTGAGGAACTCCCCCGCCCGCACGACGGCCTCGCCCTTGCGGATGTCCTCCCCTCTCCGGGAGACGTTCTCGCCGGGATGCACGGGGGAGTACACCCGCACCGCGTTCCCCTCCCGCTCCGTGTCCTCCACCATCACGACCGCGTCCGCGCCCTTCGGGAGCGTCGACCCCGTCGCGACCTCCGTGGCGGTCCCCTTCGCGACCGTCTTCTTCGGGACGGAGTCCGCGTACAGGGTCTCGATCTGCCGCACCTCCGCCGGCTTGAACTTCCCCGCCCGGTACGTGTCCGAGGCGCGCACCGCGTACCCGTCCATCGCCGCGCGGTCCGCGAGGGGGACGTCGATCGCCGAGACGACGTCCCGCGCCGCGACCCGGTGGAGGGACTCGAGGAGGGGGACCCGCTCCGTCCGCTCGATCGGCACCGCGAGCGCGTCCAGCATCCGGAGGGCGTCGTCCAGGGAGACGAGGGCCCTCAGCGGGCGCATCCCCCGGCCGTGATGCTCCCGATCATCGTGGTCGTGCCCGCGGGCCCGGTGGCGGGCCTCGCTCACCGGTTCATCACCCCGATCGCGTGCCCGAGCTCCGGGAGGATCAGGGACTTCATCGCGAGGATGCACGCGGCGGGGGAGCCGGGGAGGCAGAACAGGAGGCGGGTCTTGTACACGCCCGCGATCGCGCGGCTCAGCATCGCGGAGGACCCGATGTCCCGGTAGCTGAGGACGCGGAACAGCTCCCCGAACCCCGGGAGGACCTTGTCGAGCTCGGGCTGCAGGGTCTCGATCGTCACGTCCCGCTTCGACAGGCCCGTGCCGCCGTTCGTCACGATCGCGTCGCACGTCCACGACGCCTGCTCCACCGCCTCCGCGATCGCCTTCGCCTCGTCCTTGACGACCGCGGTGAAGAGGATCTTGTGGCCCGCGTCCAGGAGGAGCTGCTTCAGGATCTTCCCGCTCTCGTCCGTCGCCTCCGTGCGGGAGTCGCTGATCGTGATCACGCCGACCTTCACGCTCTTCGGGGCGTGGGCCCTGTGCTCCTCGACGGCGCCCATGGCGGGCACGGATACGCGGGCGAGGTTCAAGAACCGTTCGCACGCGGGCGGTCCCTACGCGGTCCGCGGCGCCCGGCGGCGCTCGAACCCGACGCCCGCGAAGTACAGCAGGACGCCGCCCCAGAGGAGGCCCTCCCAGAACACGTACGTCCAGAACAGCTCGACGGGGCCCGAGAGCCACGCGAGGGCGTCGAGGGGGATCGCGAGGAGGGTGAGGACCGCGGGGATCCAGAGGACCCGCAACGGGCCCTCGGGGCGGGCCACGGGGAACGCGGGCCTCCACGTCGAGGGGGTGCCGGGCTCCATCGGAGGCGGGAGGGCCCGCGGGCGGGATAAGGACTTCGACGGCGGGGACTACCGCCGGCCGGCCCCCGGGCCCTTCTCCTTCGCCACGACGCGGACGTTCGAGATCCGCGCCGTCGGGTACTGCCCCTTGGCGTCCTTCTCCAAGGACTTCACCATGTCCCAGATCGTGAGGAGGGCGACCGCGGCCCCGTAGAGGGCCTCCATCTCCACCCCGGTCTTGTACGTCGCGGAGGCCTCGCACCTCACAACGACGCGGTCCCGCTTCACGATGAAATCCGCGGACGCGCCCGTGATCGGGATTGGATGTGTATGGGGAAGCGCTTCCCACACCCGCTTCACGGCCTGGAGGGCGGCGACCTCCGCGGTGCGGATCGGGTCCCCCTTCTCGACCCGCCCCGCGCGGATCGCGCGAATCGTCCCGGGCCGGAGGAGGATTTCGCCGGTCGCGACCGCGCGACGCGGGACGTCCGGCTTACGGGAGATGTCCACCATCCTCGCCATGGCACGGGGGCCACCGGGGACGCCGGTCATAAACGTTGGCGGGGCGCGGGGGCGGGGAAACAGTTAACATGTTAACTGGGGCAGCCGCGGAGCTCGGTCAGTTGGCCTTACTCAAGGGTAACTCCGCGGGAACCTTGATGGCCCGCCATGGGCTCCCACCCTCCTGGTCGACCGATGAAGTTCACGTACACGGGCATCGAGGTGCGGGACATGGACCGCGCGATCAAGTTCTACACGGAGGGCCTCGGGATGAAGCTGGAGGGGCGGGGGAAGGTCCCCGAGACGAAGGGGGAGGCCGCGGGCCTGCGGTCCCCAGGTTCGAAGCAGATCCTCGAGCTGAACTGGTACCCCCGGCGCCGGTACCGCGCGGGGAGCGAGCTCGACCACCTCGGGTTCGACGTCGGAGCCGGGAACGTGGAGGAGGAGATCGAGCGGCTCCTCACCCTGGGGGCGACGCGGGCCCTGCCCACGGAGGTCCGGCGGAAGTACATCGTCGGGTTCGTGAAGGACCCGGACGGCGTATGGATCGAACTGTACAAGGCGCGGAAATGAAGCGCGGCCGGAAGAAGGCGGTCCGGATCGTCCGCCGACATCCCGCACGGATTCCCGTGGACGCGGAGATCGAGGTCCGGGTCCTGACAGGGGCCCACGCGCCCGCCCTGTTCTCCCTGACGGACCGCAACCGCGAGCACCTCAGGCGGTGGCTCCCGTGGGTCGACGGGACGCGTTCCGCGAAGGACACGGCGAAGTTCATCCGCGCCGGGCGGGAGCAACTCCGCCGGAACGACGGCTTCCAGGCGGGGATCTGGTACCGCGGGGAGCTCGTTGGCGCCCTGGGCTTTCACTACTGTAACTGGGCGGGCCGGAAGACGGAGATCGGGTACTGGCTCGCGGAAAACGTTCCAGGGCCACGGAATCATGACGCGGGCGTGTCGAGCGTTGGTTGCGTACGCGTTCACGAACCTCGGTCTGGACCGCGTGGAAATCCGCACGGCCGCGGGCAACGCGCGGAGCCGTGGGATTGCGGAGCGCATCGGGTTCGTCCAGGAGGGTGTCCTGCGGGAGGCCGAGTACTCGGCGGATGGGCCCCAGGACCAGATCGTGTACGGGCTCCTGCGCAAGGAGTGGGAATCCCGCCGATCGTAGGCCGGGACCCCGCCTACTTCTCCGTCTTCCAGATCGGGACGACCTTCTTCATCTCGTCCATCGCCCACGAGGCCGCGTCGAACGCCTCCCGCCGGTGCGCCGAGGAGCACGCGATCGCGACGGAGGGCCGGCCCACGGGGACCCGCCCGAGCCGGTGGACGATCGTCATCTCGAGAACCCCGAAGTCCTTTTTCGCGCGGGCGACGACCTCCGCCATCGTCCGGAGGGCCATCGGACGGTACACCTCGTAGTCCAGGGCCTTCACGCCGGGGTCCGACCGCACGGTCCCGAGGAACAGGACGACGGCCCCCGCGTCGGTGCGCTGGACGGAGGCCACGACGACCTCGACGTCGATCGCCTTCCTCTGGATCTCGACGAACCCGCCCGCGCCGCCGCTCATGGGGGGCATCAGGGCGACCTCGTCCCCCTCCCGCAGCTTCGCGGAGGGCTCCGCGAACTCGTGGTTCACGGCGAGGAGCATCGTGTCCTCGAACCCCTTCAAGCGGGGATGCTTCGCGTAGATCGAATCGAGGAGCGTCCGAAGAGAGGCACCCTCGGAGAGCCGGACCTGCACCTCCTTCGAGCCCGTAATCTCGCGGTACGTCGCGAAGAACTTCACGGTGACCTGCATCGCCGCCCCCGATGTGGGACCAACGGAGGCGGTCGCGCGACCATAAGAGTTTCGCACCCCGGGTTGGCCTCACTCAAGGGTAGCTCCTCAGCGGCCCGCGGACCCCACGCGGGACCGCCCCGCCTCAATCCGATGGCGGGCCTCCTCGAGCGCGCGGCGAGCGTGGGCCTCCAGGGAGTCGATCGCCCGTCGGCGGGCCTCGGAGTCCGAGGCCGGCCCGATGTAGTCGTACATCTGGCGCCGCCGCGCCCCGTCCCGCTCGTAGTGCCAGACGTACAGGTAGTCGTGGCCCTTGATCGCCTTCACGCGGACGCCGCAGCCGAGCTCCATGCGGAGGGGATGGAGTTGGCCTTACTTAAGGGTAACTCCGGGGTGGCCGAACCGGGCGCCGGCGGGCATCCCGACCTCCCGCCACCCCTCCGCTTCCCATGGAGACGGGAGGACCCCCACCCCCCGACTTCCTCTGGAAACCATTATGGCGGTCCCCCTCCGTCCGTCGACCCGTTGAAGCTCCTCCTCGTCAGCCTGACCCGGGACGTCTCCGAGATCACGGCCCTCGTCCACAGTGCGGGCCACGAGCTCGCGGACACCGTCGTCCAGGTCCGGGACGCGGCGGACCGCCGGTTCTTCGTCGGGAAGGGGAAACTCGAGGAGATCGCGGACTCCCTCGAGGGCCGCGACGACGTCGACGTCGTCCTGTTCAACGGGGAGCTCCACCCGTCCCAGCACCACGCCCTCGAGAAGCGGCTGAAACGGGAGTGCTACGACCGGCTCCGCCTGATCCTGGAGATCTTCGCGGAGCGGGCCCACGGGCGGGAGGCGAAGCTCCAGGTCGAACTCGCGCTCCTCCACTACGAGGTCCCGATCCTCCGGGAGTGGATCCACAGCGCGGCGGTCGGCGAGCGTCCCGGCTTCATGGCGGGGGGCGAGTACCGCGTCGACGTGTACCTGGAGACCGTGAAGCGGCGGCAGCGGCGGATCGAGGAGGACCTCGCCCTCGTCCGCGCGGAGCGGGGCCGACGCCGGGCCTCCCGCAAGGACCGCGGGTTCCACCTCGTCTCCCTCGCGGGGTACGCGAACGCGGGGAAGAGCTCGATGCTGAACGCCCTGACGGGGGAGCGGGTCCTCGTCGAGGAGCGGATGTTCTCCACTCTCTCCACGACGACCCGCGCCCTCCCGGGGCCGCGGCGGCGGGTCCTCCTCACGGACACCGTCGGCTTCGTGGACCAGGTCCCGTTCTGGATCGTGGAGGCGTTCAACTCCACGTTCGAGGAGATTTACGAGAGCGACCTCGTCCTCCTCCTCGTCGACGCGTCGGACCCGAAGGCGGAGATCCTCCGGAAGGTCCGGCTCGCGGCCCGCACCCTCCTCCCGCGGGTCCCCGCGGACCGGATCCTCCCCGTCCTGACGAAGGCGGACCTCGTGTCCCCGGACCACCTCGAGGAGATCGCGCGGCTCCTGGAGGGGTCCGAGTTCCACGCGCGGCCCGTCCCGACGTCCACGGAGTCCCGCGCGGGGATCCCGGAGCTCGTGGACGCGATCGCGGCGCGGTTCGCGTTCCCGCTCGAGGTCGTCGTCCGGCTCCCCGTGACCCCGGAGGGCGCGGCGGCCCTGAGCCGGCTGTACGGGAGCGGGGAGGTCCTCCAAGTGGACTACGGACCCCGGTACACGGAGGTCCGCGCCCGCTGCCGGCACGAGGACGCGGAGCGGCTCGAGGGGATCGGGCGGGTCGTGTCCAGGACGACGATCGGCGCCGCGTGACGGCCGCCGGCGGGAGCGCCCCCGTGGACGCGGGTTACCCTTGCCCAAAGCCAACCAGGGGGGGCGGGCCCCGCGCCCCCGCGACGGCGTCGCTAGGCCGACCGACCTCAGGAAACCACATCCAGGCCGCCGGTCACACCCGCGCCGCATTTCGGCCGAGATGCTGAAATTCCGCGACGACAGAGTGAGCCGTTCGACCGATAATCATCGCGTATGTCTCTTCCCGGCCATCTCGATACACGATCCTTGCCCACTCGTCGTCTTTCCATGAAGCCGGCATTACGGTGACTTGGCGCACATCGTTCCAAGAGATGAAGCGCTCGCGTCCTCGGGAGAACCCCCGCCAAAGCCCCTCGGCTGCAATCCCGACCTCCCTCGGCCACGTTCGACGCAAGTAGACACACGAACCCGCAAAAATGGGTACGATGATGGCCGGAGGGAGGAACGCTGCGTACCTCTCGCTCAAGACAAAGAAGAACCCACCGATGGTAGCGCGAGGACAATCCCTACTCCATAGGACAAGCCCCAGATACGAAAAAACCGCCGGGGGAAATTGTTTGCAACCCAGTGAGTACCGTTTCCAGCTAGCAAAAGAGCCCGCTCTCCAGCGAAATGATCCCCCTCAGTGGACCTTGAGCTCCGCCATCTTCCGCTCGACCCGGCGGTAGTACCGCTCCGGCAGCGCGTCCGTGGCGAGGCTCTTGATCCGCTTCAGGTTCTTCAGGAAGTTCTCCTTCGACGTCGTGTTGATCAGCCGCTCGAACTCCCGCGCCTTCTTCACGGTGTCCGCGAAGTCGAGCCCGCCGATCAGCATCACGACCGCGGCGATGATCGTCTCCCAGAAGATCCACGGCCCGAGGGCCTGGAGGAAGTAGTCCAGGACCGCGACCCCCCGCGCCCACTCCCGGGCCTGCGGCACGTACCCGAGAATCGCGAGGAACACGAGGAAAAGCCCGACGACGAACAGGGCGCCGGAGATCTCGAACCGGAAGTCCTGGTGGATGTCCACGAGGAGCCCGCCGAACCCCGTCCGGTACCGCTTCACGACGCGCGCGAAGAACCGGCGGTTAAAAAGCTTTATTGGGGTGGGCTCGTGCGTGACTGACGCGAGGGAGGGAGCACGTCCAGACTCGCCGCCTACATGGCATTCGCCTTCGCCGCCGTTGCCGGCTTCGTGGGCGAGACGTTGAGATCATACTACGTACGATCGCTCCTCCTTTTGGCCCTATGAGGACCTGGGGACGTACATCGTCGCCCTCGGTGGGGTCCTGTTCCTCGTCGGAATCGCGCTCTTCTTCATCTCCGGGGAAGGCGGCTTCGGCGCGGCCGTCCCGCATCGGTGGGAAAGGGCGCACATCCTACGCATTTCGATTCTCCTCGTCGTCCTCCTCTTCACCGCACTCGCAATCGGGACCGTCCCGCGTCCGTTGCCGAAGCACAGTCCCCTCCCGACGCCCGCCGACACTCTCGTGTACGGGTTCGACCTCCTGTTCCCGTATGCGTACTACTTCGTCCGCTACGGGTCACCCCAGAGCATGGGGTCGCCTGGCATAGTGGGCCCTTGGTTGGTCCCGGGGATTGGGTCACGTTCCTCGGTTCCCTCTTCGCGATCGTCCTAGCGGCCGTCCCTTTCCTGCAGCCGTCGGTAATCGGTGCGAGCGCGCTTGTCATCAGCTCCCTTCTTCTGGAACGGTACGAGTTCAGCATCCTTGGCACGGGGTCGGTGGCGGTCGACTAGCCCTCGGCAGGCGGTCTCTCGGTCGACGCCCTGTTGAAGCTTTATCCGACACTCGCGTACCGCGCCCCCATGGCGACCGTCCGCGACTTCCGCGGCCTGTACGAGTACGACTGGCGGGTACTCTGGGACTTCTGCGACGCCCTCGGCAGCCTCCCCGGGGATGCCGCGGTGACGGATCGCGGCGCGACGTACGGGTCGATGAAGAACGTGTTCTTCCACATCCTCACCGTCCACGACGGGTGGCTGAACGTCACGGCCCAGGGCGCGTCCGCGGACCCCGCGGTGTACGGCCTCGGGGACTACGACGCGGTCCGCACGATCGGGGAGCTCCGCGGGTACATGGAGAAGGTGATCGCGAAGGAGCGGGCGTTCCTCGCGGCCCTCCGTGAGGAGGACCTCCAGCGCCCCGTCCGGCCCGCGTGGAAGAAACGGCCCCACCCCCTCCACGACGCCCTGATCCAGGTGACCCTCGAGCAGGCCCACCACATCGGGGAGCTCATCGCGATGTTCTGGCAGCAGGACGTCGAGCCGCCGGAGATGACGTGGATCGACGTCCGCCTCGCGATGCAGGGGGATCCCGGGCCCTCGTAGGGTCCGCGGCGGGTCCAAGGAGCTTTATCCGCCCCCGGGGTACCGCGGGCCGCCCATGGGGAACCTCCGGACCCCGCTGTACGACTGGCACGCCTCCCACGGCGCGAGGATCGTGGAGTTCGCGGGGTGGGACATGCCCCTCCTGTACACGGGGATCGTGGCGGAGCACCTCGCGGTCCGCCGGGCCGCCGGGCTCTTCGACGTGAGCCACATGGGGAAGCTCCTCCTCGAGGGCCCCGGGACCTCCGCCGTGGTGAACCACATCTCCACGAACGACATCGTCGCGACCCCGGGGCGGGCCCGGTACACGCACCTCCTCGACGAGCAGGGCCGGATCCTCGACGACGTGATCTTCACGTGCCTCGGCCCGGACCGGTACCTCTGCGTCTGCAACGCGGGCCCTCGGCCCCGGATCGTCGCGTGGATCCAGCGGCACCTCCGCGGGCAGACGATGCGGGACCTCACCCCGGAGTACCTGTGCCTCGCGTTCCAGGGCCCCCGCGCCGCGGAGGCTCTCGCCCGCCTGACCCCGTACGACCTGGGGTCGATCAAGCCGTTCCGGGCCGCCGCGATCCCCCTCCCCGGCCGGGCTCCACCGGAAGCGGAGGGGCGGGGGTCCCCCGATCCGTTCGCGCCCCCGGGGGCCGTCCTCGTCACCCGCACGGGGTACACGGGCGAGGACGGCTTCGAGCTGTTCCCGCGGAGCCCCCTCGCGGTCCCCGTGTGGGAGGCCCTCCTCGAGGCGGGCCGGGACCTCGGCGCCGTCCCCGTCGGCCTCGGCGCGCGGGACACTCTGCGGCTCGAGAAGGGGTACCTCCTCAGCGGCCAGGACTTCACGGGGAAGGAGACGAGCCTGGAGACGAACTCGGAGTGGCTCGTGAAGTGGGACCACGACTTCATCGGATGCGAGGCGTTGCGGGCGCAGAAGGCGCGGGACGCGTACCGGGTCCTGATGGGCCTCCGCCTCCTGGAGAAAGGCGTGCCCCGCCACGGGTGCCGGGTCCTCTCCGGGGCGCGGGAGGTCGGGCTCGTGACGAGCGGGACCCTGTCCCCGTCCCTGCGGGTCGGGATCGCCCTCGCGTACCTCGATCCCGGGTTCACGGCCCCCGGGACCCGGGTCGCCGTCGACGTCCGTGGGGAGGGGAAGGCCGCGGAGGTCGTGAAGCCTCCATTTTTATAGCATGAGGATGGATTTTAATCGCCCGCCGGGTCCGTTTCGCGGGCCCCATGGCAACGTGGATAAGGCGGGGCCGGCATCCACGACTGGTAGCATACGTGGTAACAATCCCACGCCCTATTGGTAACATACGTGCTGCAAAAAGGCCTTTAACCACCCCCGGGGTTGCGCCCGCTCACCCCCCCGCGCGGCCCTGTAGCACCGTGCTACGCGAGCCCCGCGTCGCCCTGAGAGGAGATTCCCATGCTGAGACTGGAGCCGACCATCGACCTGATCGCCGGTGAGCCCGAGCCGCAGCTCTCCGAGAACGCCCTGCGCGTGCTGGAGAAGCGGTACCTGAAGAAGGACGAGACCGGGAAGGTGACCGAGACCCCGCGGGAGCTGTTCTGGCGGGTCTCCTGGAACCTCGCCCAGGCGGACCGGCTCTACGGCAGCACGGAGGAGCAGGTGATCGACCGGGCGAGGACGTTCTACCGGATGCTCGCGGCCCTCGAGTTCCTGCCGAATTCCCCGACGCTCATGAATGCGGGGTTGGAATTGCAGCAGCTCAGTGCGTGCTTCGCAGCGGGGACCCCGATCAGCACGAAGGACGGGCCGAAGCCGATCGAGGAGGTTCGGGCTGGGGACCTCGTCTTGACGCACGCAGGGCGCTATCGTCGCGTCGTCGCTACGATGCGGCGCGAGGCCCCTGTACTTCGAATCCAGGTTCACCACTTGCCAGCGATGCTCGCGACGGAGGACCACCCGTTCCTCACCCCGGAAGGCTGGGTGCGCGCCGGCGACCTCGCGGGCAAACATGTCCGCGTCGAGGGCACCGCCGAGCCGGTCACGCGGACGGAGATCGAATTCGAGGAGGAGGTCAACGGGCAGCTCTTCGAGCTAGCTGTCGGGCTGGGCCACACGCTGGCGATGATGGCGGAATACATGCCCGCGAACGCGAGTGCGCGGCCGTGGCCCGTCACGCTGGGTGGGACGCCCATGTACGTCCGTGACGGCGCCCACCTCGTGGAATCCGTGGAACCCGTCGCGGGTGTCACCACCGTGTATAACCTGGAGGTCGAGGAGGACAACACGTACGTCGCGAACGGCGTCGTCGTGCACAACTGTTTCGTCCTGCCCGTCGAGGACAGCCTCTCCGGCATTTTCCAGACCCTGAAGGAATCGGCACTAATCCATCAATGCCTCGCCGGAGACTCCCTGATCATGACCGACCGAGGGCTCGTCCCGATTCGTGACGCAGTGGATGCGTTTCGCGTTGACACCGAGGCCGGCGCGCTGCCTATGACCCATCATTGGGTCAATGGTCGGCAGGCCGTCCACGAGATTCGGACCTCTCATGGCCACACGATTCGAGCGACAGCGGAGCACCGTTTCCTGGCTGTCGCCGGGGATGGCGAATTCGAATGGAGACGGGTGCAGGAGCTGCATCCCGGCGATTGGTTGGTCCTGTCAGCGGGATCATGGCTTGGAACGGAGACCGTGCTTAGACCCTTCAGCCCTGCTCTTCACGCGGTAATCCCAGGGGGATTTCAGCGGAAGCCGATCAACCTGCCCGACGCGCTGACCGACGAGCTCGCCGAACTGATCGGTCTGTACATGGGCGACGGGTCCAACTCTCGATGGGGCATCCGGTTCACGGGGAACCGAGAGGAGGTCGACCGCATCGCTGCCCTCGCGAGGCGGGCGTTCGGCGTCGATCCGACGATTCGCAAGCACAAGAACATCTGGGAGGCGTCGATTCTGCGACTGGACCTCAGGGAGTGGTGGAGGGTCCAGGGATTCACGAAGACCTCGAGCCTCGATGCGTTTGTCCCCGAGGCCATCCTGCGAGGTCCGGAATCCTGTGCGGTGGCGTTCCTTCGTGGACTCTTCGGTGCGGATGGATGCGTCCGTGTGTCGGGCCACATCACGCTCTCCACCTCGTCGAGGACTTTGGCTCGGCAAATTCCTGTTGTCATGTTTCATCTCGGCGTACCCACTCGTGTCAGCGCCCTCTCGCGCCCGGAGGGAGGATACCAAATCTCCGTCTGCTCGAAGCAGGGTTTCGAGGTATTCCAGGAGCGGATTGGATTCGGCTTGTCGTCCAAGGACCGACGGCTCGCCGCCGTCCCATCGCACGAGATTTTTGTCCGCGGAGAAAGGGTTCCGAATCAGGAGGAGCCCCTCAAGGGCTGGTACCGCGCTCTCGATGAGGACGGAAGACGCCTTGCGATCATGACTCTGCGGGGCCCAATGTGGGCCAAGCGAGGCGGACTGAGTCGCCATCACGTTGGCGTGCTGTATCCCCAGGGATTCCGCCTCCCCGCCGCAGTCGAGGAGCGCAGCCAAGAGAACTACCTGTATTCCCGCATCAGCGAAATCGTGCCGGGGGGAGAGGCGGACGTCTATGACCTCACCGTGGAATCCAAGCACTCGTATTTGGCGAACGGTTTCGTCTCACATAACAGCGGCGGAGGAACGGGTTTCTCCTTCTCCCGGCTGCGTCCGAAGAACGACTTCGTGCGATCCACGATGGGCGTCGCGAGCGGCCCTGTGTCCTTCATGAAGGTGTTTGATGCCGCGACACAACAGGTCAAACAGGGATCTCGGAGAAGGGGTGCAAACATGGGAATTCTCCGAGTGGACCACCCCGACATCCTCGAGTTCATCACGTGCAAGGACGACATCCGCGAGATCACGAACTTCAACATCTCCGTGGCGGTGACGGACCGCTTTATGGAGGCCGTCGCGAAGGGCGAGAGGTACGACCTCGTGAGCCCCCGCACGGGGAAAGTCGCGAAGCAGCTCGACGCCCGCGAGGTGTTCGAGAAAATCGCCCACCAGGCGTGGAAGAACGGCGAGCCCGGGATGTTCTTCATCGACGAGACAAATCGGAGACAATCGTGCAATCATATCGGAGCGATGGAAGCGACAAATCCCTGCGGGGAACAGCCACTTTTGCCGTATGAGTCCTGCAACTTGGGCTCCGTGAACCTGGAGAAGCACATGGTCCGCGGCAAGGGCGGGACGTGGGACGTGGACTGGAAGAAGCTCGAGCGGACCATCCGCACCGCGGCCCGGATGCTCGACAACGTCGTGGACATGAACCACTACCCCGTGAAGCAGATCGAGGAGATGACGAAGGCCACGCGGAAGATCGGCCTCGGGGTCATGGGCTTCGCGCGGATGCTGTTCATGCTCGAGGTCCCGTACGACAGCCCGGAGGGCGTCGCGTGGGGGAAGCGGGTGATGAAGTTCGTCGAGGAGATCGGGTACGACGAGAGCCGGAAGCTCGCGGAGGAGCGCGGCCCGTACCCCGCGTGGGAGGGCTCCCAGCACTGGAAGGCGGGGCAGAAGGTCCGGAACTCGTACGTCACGACGGTCGCCCCGACGGGCACCCTGTCGATGATCGCGGACACGTCCGGCGGGTGCGAGCCCGAGTTCTCGCTCTTGTGGTTCAAGCGCGTGATGGAGGGCACGGAGCTCCCGTACTCCCTGGAGTACTTCGAGGAGGTCGCGAAGCGGGAGGGGTTCTGGACCCCGGACCTCGCGAAGCGGGTGCTCGAGAACCAGGGGCGGGCCCGCGGGCTGAGGGGCGTGCCGGAGAAGTGGCAGAAGGTCTTCGCGGTCTCCTTCGACGTCTCCCCGGAGGCCCACGTCCGGATGCAGGCCGCGTTCCAGGACCATTGCGACGCCGCGGTTAGCAAGTGTATCACGGGTGACTCTTGGATATTCACGGATCGCGGAATGATCCGGATCGGGTCCCTGTATCGTGGGGAAGCGCCCGACACGTTCTCCAACCGAGACTTGCGGGTCGCGAGCAATCCGAGCGTCGCCGACGCGAGGGAGTACTACTACGGGGGAGTCCAGCCCGTAATTCGAGTCTCGACAGACCTCGGGCTCGAACTTGGAGGCACTCCAGTGCATCGCGTGAAGGCCGTCGATGGGGGCAGGATCGTCTGGAAGAGTATGGCTTCCCTCCGGCCCGGGGACCGGCTGCTCGTCGAATACGGATACGGACTCTTCGGGAACGAACACGAGTTCGCGAAGGTGTACGGCCGGCCGTTCGGATACACCCGCAGGACGAATTCGAAGGACGTACGAATTCCGTACAAGATCACGAAGGACCTGGCGCGACTCCTCGGCTACCTGGTCGCGGACGGGGGATGGAACGTCAACTCGATGTACTTGACGAACGAGGACGACGCGATCCTGGAGGACTTCCGGGCGACTGTCGCTCGCCGCTTCGGGGCCCGCACCGGGACGGTCGCGGACCGCCGGACGCGGGCGACCCGCACCGTGCATGCGGATTCGCGGGAGATCGTGTCCTTCCTTCGCGACTATCTCCGGGTGTCCAACCGCGCCGAGACGAAGACCGTCCCGGAGATCGTCCTGCGCAGCGGTCGCGAGATCCAGAAGGAGTTCCTCCGTGGACTGACGCTCGATGGCTACGTCCGCGCCGACGGGCGACTCGTCCCGCTGACGACGACGTCGCGGGAGCTCGCGGTGCAGACCCAGATGATGCTGCTGAACCTGGGCATCCCCTCCATTCGGAGCGAGAAGAAGATTCAGTACGACTACAAGGACGAGGCGAACCGGAAGCGGTCGAGCTATGAGGTCGCGGTCGTGCCCGATTGGAGGAAGGCCTTCGTAGAGACCGTCGGGTTCGCCGAGGAGAGGAAGCAGCGTGCGGCCCGCGGTCGCCTCCGCGTCCCCGGGGACACGTATCACGGGGTGCCCGCGGCGACATCCGACTTGGAGCTCCTCGCGTCGGAGAAGGCCCGCATCGTCCGGTCGCAGAGGTTGAGGGAACAGCTGCGAGGCATCTCGCAGCGTGCCCGGGCAGGCTGGGAGCTGTCGAGGGACAGCCTTCTATGGTTCCTCGACGTCACGTCCGACCTCGCGGACCGCCCCGCGTGGAACAGGCTCAGCGAGCTTGTCCACCAGCCGTTCGTGTACGCGCGGGTCGAGGGGACGTCGTACGGGCACGAAGAGGTGCACGACTTCCATGTCCCATCGAACAACACGTTCGTGGCGAACGGCTTCGTGAGCCACAACACGATCAACCTCCCGCGGGAGGCGACCGTGGAGGACGTGACGAAGGCGTACCACCTCGCGTTCGAGCTGAAGTGCAAGGGGATCACCGTGTACCGGGACGGCTCCCGGAACGACCAGGTCCTGAACGTCGGGGTCGCGGAGGAGAAGGGGAAGGCCGCCGCGAAGGCGGAGGCCCCCGCCGCGCCCGTCGTCACGCGGCCCCGCCCGAGGCCGGACACGATCAAGGGCCAGACCCAGAAGATCCTCACGGGGTACGGGCCCCTGTACGTGACGATCAACGAGGACGACAAGGGCCTCTTCGAGCTGTTCGCGGCGATCGGCCGGGGCGGGGGGTACACCGCGAGCTTCTCGGAGGGCATCGGCCGGCTCGTCTCCCTGTGCCTGCGGTCCGGCGTCCCCGTGGACGAGATCATCGACCAGCTCGAGGGGATCCGGAGCCCGCGGCTCGCCCTGGACCACGGGGAGCGGGTCTACTCGATCCCCGACGCGATCGCGAAGGCGATCAAGCGGCACATCGGAATGCAGAAGACCGGGGTGATGGCGCCGATCGACTCGTACGACGCGGAGACCGGCGGGGTCCACGTGGACGACGAGCTCGAGAAGGAGGCCCAGACGGAGGACCTCGTGCGGCGCGGGATGAACCCGGAGTGCCCGGAGTGCGGGCGGACCCTCGTCCTCGAGGAGGGGTGCGCGAAGTGCCGGCACTGCGGGTACTCGGAGTGCTGAGGGGCCACGGAACCCTTTAGCCCCGGCGGGGGATAGGGCGGGCGATGGACCCGCGCCGCGCCCTCGCCGTCGCATTCGCCGCGGCCCTCGTCGCCGGGGCCCTCCTCGGGACGCCGTGGCCCGCCGCGCGGGGGCAGGCGGTCCGGGAGACTGTCGCGACGGGCCTCGCGTTCCCCGTGAGCTTCGCGTTCCCGGCGGCCGGGCCGTTCCCCGCGGGGTCGATCCTGTACACGGAGCGGCTCACCGGAGACCTCCGGGTCCTCACGCCGGGGGGCCCTCCCCCGGGCGCGCGGGGCGCGAACGTGAGCGTCCTCACGGACGGGGAGCAGGGGCTCCTCGGGATCGCGACCGCCCTGGACTTCGCGAGCCGGCCGTACGTGTACGCGTACCACACGTACCTGAACGGGACGACGGGGGGCGCAGTGAACCGGATCATCCGGTGGTGGCTCGGGCCCACGGTCCCGCCCGGGCCCCCGCCCGTGGAGGTCGTCCTCGACGGGATCCCTGCGGGAACGAACCACAACGGCGGGATCCTCGGGTTCGCCCCGGACGGCACGCTCTTCGCCACGACGGGGGACGCCGGGGTCCCCGGGAACGCGCAGGACAACGGCACCCTCGCCGGGAAGGTCCTGCGGATGAACCCGGACGGGTCGATCCCCGCCGGCAATCCGATCCCCGGGTCCCCCGTGTACACCCTCGGCCACCGGAACGTGTTCGGTCTCGCGTTCCACCCGGTCACCGGGACGCCGTACGTGAGCGAGAACGGGCCGGACCGGAACGACGAGGTGAACGTCCTCGACCCGGGGAGGAACTACGGATGGCCGATCGGCACGGGCCCCCTCGGGGACCCTGGGTATGTGGACCCGATCCTCACGTTCCCCGGGGTGATCGCGCCGACGGGGCTCGCGTTCTACACGGGGACCGCGGTCTTGGCGTGGCAGGGTTCCCTGTTCCTGGGGGACTGGAACCGCGGCGTCCTGCAGCGGATCGCCCTAGGCGGGCCGACGTACCGCGTCGTGACGGGGACGGAGGTCGTGGACTCCCTCGGCGGGAGCGGGGTCCTCGACGTGGAGGACGGTCCCGACGGATTCGTGTACTTCTCGACGCAGGACGCGATCTACCAGGTGCGGGAGGGGGGCGGGCCGCCCGGGGCGGGGCCAACGGGGTTCGGCGAGATCCTCGTGCTGATCGCGGTCGCCGTCCTCGTCGTCGGGTTCGTGATCGCCCTGTGGCGGGAGAGGAGGCGCCGGGGTCCGCCGGCGTCCCCGCCACCGACGTGAGGTGCCCGCCATGGAACGCCCCGTCGTCCTCCTCGCGGTCTCGATGCCCGAGGAACGCCGTGGCATCGCCCGGCGGGCGATTGCGTCCCTCGCGGAGGTCCTCGTCCGGTCGGACCTGAGCGACGAGGAGCTCGCGCGGCGGGCGCCGGAGGTCGATGTCCTCGTCACGGGCGGGGTCCCGAGGGACATCCCCGCGGACGTGTGGCCGAGGATGACCCGGCTGCGGCTCCTCCAGACGGTGGCGGCGGGCGTGGACCACCTCCCGTACGACCGGATCCCCGCCCACGTCTCGATCTGCAGCAACGCGGGCGCCCACCGGGTCTCGATCGGGGAGCACTCGATGGCCCTCCTCCTTGCGGCCGCGAAGAACATCGTGCGGCACACGGAGGCAATCCGCGGGGGGAGGTTCCTCCAGGACCGGATGGGGAGGTCTGTCCGCGGGAAGACCCTCGGGGTCGTGGGCCTCGGCGGGATCGGCGGGGAGGCCGCCCGCCTCGCCGTGGGCCTCGGGATGCGAGCGATCGGGATCAACCGCCACGGCGGGAGCGACGCCCCCGTCGCGTGGTGCGGGACGATCGCGGACCTCGACCGCTTGCTGCGGGAGAGCGACTTCGTCCTCCTCTCGATCCCCCTCACCCGCGCCACCCTCGGCCTGATCGGTGCCCGCGAGCTCGGGCTGATGAAGCGGGACGCCGTCCTGATCAACATCGCCCGCGGGAAGCTGATCCGGGAGCGGGACCTGTACGAGCACCTCAAGGCGAACCCCGGATTCGTCGCGGCCCTCGACGTCTGGTGGCGGTACCCGAGGGGCGGCGGGGTCCCGTTCACGGAGCCGTTCCACGAACTGCCGAACGTCGTGATGACCCCGCACGTCGCGTGGGCGGTCCCCGAGCAGTCCGCCCGGTCCCTCGAGGCGGCCCTGGAGAACGTCGCCCGGTTCCTTCGGAACGAGCCGCCGCGGAACGTCGTGGACCGCGAGGAGTACGCTTTCGACGCAGAACCTGTGAAGTGATCGTGTGGCCCGCAGGACTTATCAACGGGGCATGTAATCCAGACGATGATGGGGGATGTTCATGCCCACCTGGGGGCCTATGAGGGGATGCGAAAGCTCGGGTTCGACGCCCGGAGACGCGAGCGGGAGCGCGTCACCGGCCTCCATCTGGCCGCGGTAGCCCTAATCGACGCGTGCGCTGCGCAGGCGGGCGTTCACATCGGGATGTGGAAGAAAACGTCCCGGAAGCTGAAGTGGAACAAACGGATTCTCGGACCCGCCACATCAGGTGTGTTGCAGGCCTACGAGGCCCTTTCCGATCTCAGCGGCGACCCGGCGCCCGACGTCGCTCGAACCCTCTCGTTGTTCGAGCAGATCGAGAGCGAATGCCAGAAGATGCTCGCACGTGCGAGGAAGGAGGGAACCCTCGACATTCCGAAGGGACTCGTCTCGGCGGAATGGCTCCAAGGTTTTGCGCGGTTCTACCGCGAACTTGGATTTTTCGCTCGCGAACCCTCCGACGAACGAGTCGCGGAGGCCCTGCGCGAACGCGCAGACGCCCTCTATGAGGAACGTCAAAGTCTCCGTCTGCCGCAGTGGTATCCTGAGGTCGGCCTTCTATCGAAGGACGAAGACCGCGTGTGGTGGGGGCACTTGGAGGCAGATGTCGGGGCTGGGAGCCGATCGTACGCCGAGGCCTTGGAGACCTGGGGACGGATCTCACGCGGCAAGTTCCGGCCGCGCGAGATCACCGAGACCTGGGAAGGAGAACAAGGACCCGTCCATCTCCGGTTCCTCCTAGATGGAAGGGCGGAAGAGCTGACGCCGAGGTTCCTGGACGACTACCTCGATACCGGGATCCTTGTCGACATCAACCGGATAATTGGGGACCCGGCGCTGAAGTTCTGGATGTTTGACGACGGGGGTTTCTTCGTGGAGGACGTCGTGGTCGCGGTCCTGACAGAGGCCGAAAGGGAACGAATCGAACGGGAGCGCGGGCTGAGATTCCTCCCCCCCTCGCCGTGATTCAGCGTTTTCCGTCTGGGGGTCGGTTCTAAACCTTTAAATGCCCTTCCCTCCTACGCGCGGGTTACCCTCCATATGGGGATGCCGAACCAGGAGTTGTCCGCGATGGCCGACAAACCGAAAGAGACCCTCAACCCGTTTGAGGTGGCCCAGCGACAGATCGACCGGGTCGGCAAGCGCCTGAAGCTCGACCCCGGGTTGCTCGAGATCCTGAAGCATCCGAAGCGGGAACTCACGGTGAACTTCCCGGTGCGGATGGACGACGACTCGATCCGCGTGTACACGGGGTACCGCGTCCAGTACAACGACGCCCTCGGCCCGTTCAAGGGCGGGATCCGGTACCACTGGAACGTGTCGATCGACGAGGTCCGCGCCCTCGCGGCGTGGATGACGTGGAAGTGCTCCGTGATGGGAATCCCGTACGGAGGCGCAAAGGGCGGCGTGATCTGCAACCCGAAGAAAATGTCCCGCGGCGAGAACGAGCGGATGACCCGCCGGTACGCGAGCGCGATCTCGATCATCATCGGGCCGGAGAAGGACATCCCCGCCCCGGACGTGTACACGGACAGCCAGACGATGGCGTGGATCATGGACACGATCTCGATGCACGCGGGGTATGCCGTCCCGGGCGTCGTCACGGGGAAGCCGATCGTGATCGGCGGGTCCCTGGGTCGGGACGAGGCGACGTCCCGCGGGCTCATGTACGCGACCCGGGAGGCGGGGAAGCGGCTCGGCGTGAAGCTGAAGGGCGCGACGGTCGCCGTGCAGGGCTTCGGGAACGTCGGATATCACTACGCCCGCCTGATGCACGAGGAGCAAGGCTCGAAGATCGTCGCGGTGTCCGACTCCACGGGCGGCATCTACAGCCCGGCCGGGTTCGACCCCGTGAAGGTCCTCGCGTTCAAGGAGAAGACCGGGAGCGTCCAGGGCTTCGCCGGGACGAAGAAGATCTCGAACGAGGACCTCCTGGAGCTCGACGTCGTCATCCTCGCGCCGTGCGCCCTCGAGAACCAGATCACGTCCGCGAATGCGGGCCGGATCAAGGCGAAGATCGTCGCGGAGGGCGCGAACGGCCCCACGACGCCGGAGGCGGACGACATCCTGTTCAAGCGGGGGATCACCGTGCTCCCGGACATCCTTGCGAACGGCGGCGGCGTGACCGTGTCGTACTTCGAGTGGGTCCAGAACCTGCAGGAGTTCTTCTGGACGAAGGCGGAGGTGGACTCGAAGCTCGAGTTCCACATGGTGAAGGCGTTCGTCTCCGTGTGGGAGACCCACATGAAGGAGAAGATCGACATGCGCCAGGCCGCGTACATGGTCGCGATCGCCCGCGTCGTCGAGGCGTACAAGGTCCGCGGGATCTACCCGTAGGCGGACGCGGAAGACCGGCCCGGTGCGCACGCCATCGCGGGCGTCGAGCGCGGCGGGCCGGTTACCCTTACATAAGGCCAACTCCCTGAGCCGACGGGCCGCCCGCCATGGCCCGGGGTCACACCTCCCCCGCGGAGAAGCCCGCGACGGTAGCGTGCATCGGGACTCCCTCCGCGGGTTCGGGGGAGGAGTCTCCGCGGACCCCCGCATCGATCACGGGGCGCCGGAACAGGATCTTCGGTGGGTCCTCGCGGACCAGCTCCGCCGCGACGACGCCGATCGCCATCAGCACCGCGGCCACCACCGCGAACGCCGCGATCGTCCTCATCGGGGGCGAAACGCGGGGCGGGCGGATGCGTCTTCCGGAATCGTTTGGCCTCTCCCTACGGACGGGGAGGAACGTTGAAATATCGTCCGCCTCTCCCGCCCCCGCCGTGGCCCTGAACCTCGTCGTGTGCCTGAAGCAGGTCCCGAACCCGGACCTCCAGTTCCAGATCAACTCGGAGGGCACGGACATCAAGCGGGACGCCCTGAACTACCGCACGAACGGTGCGGACGAGTACGCCCTCGAGGAGGCCGTGCGACTGAAGGAGAAGCACGGCGGGCGGGTCGTCGCCCTCACCGTGGGCCCGAAGCGGACGGAGCAGATGCTGCGGGAGGCCCTCGCGAAGGGCGCGGACGAGGCCGTGCGGGTCGCGTTCGACGACCCCGCTGCGTTCGATGCGATGAAGGTCGCGCGGGCCCTCGCGGCCGCGGTGAAGGGGATCCCCCACGACCTCGTGCTCACGGGGGTGCAGAGCGACGACTACAGCAACTCCCTCACGGGCGGCCTGATCGCGGGGGTCCTCGGCCACCCCCACGCGAGCGTCGTCACGAAGGTCGAGGTCTCCGGCGCATCCCTCACGGCCTCCCGGGAGCTCGAGGGCGGGGACATCCAAGTCGTCGCGCTCGACCTCCCCGCCGTCCTCACGGTCCAGTTCGGGATCAACACGCCGCGGTACGCGCCCCTTCCCGCGATCATGAAGGCCGCGCGGGTGCCGATCAAGGAGATCCAACCCGCCGCGCTCGGGATCGCGGGCTGGGACGACCTCGCCTCCGGGTACTCGTTCCGCGTCCACCGCCTCTCCGTCCCCGAGGCGAAGGGACACGCCCAGATGTTCACGGGCCCGATCCCGGAGCAGGCGAAGGCCCTCGCCCGCCTCCTCCGGGAGAAGGGCTTCTACCGGGGGTGAGTCGACGGAGCACGTCCTCGTCGTCGCGGAGCACCGGGAGGGGCGCCTGAACCCTGCCACGCTCGAGCTCGTCGCCCTCGGGCGGGCCCTCGCGGAGCAGGCGGGCGGGACCGTGAAGGCCGCCCTCCTCGGGAACGGGGTGGGCGCGGTCGCGAGCCAGCTCGCCGCCCACGCGGAGGTCCTCGTCGCGGAGCACCCTCTCCTCCAAGCGTACACCCCGGGCGGATACCTCCAGGCCCTCGGGACCGTGCGGGAGGCGGTGGACCCGCGGGTCGTCCTCCTCCCGCATTCCGCGCAGGGGTTCGACCTCGCCCCCGTCCTTGCGGCGAAGTGGGAGGCCCCAATTGTCACGAACGCCCTCGGGCTCTCCTTGGAGGGGGACGCCCTCCTCGCGACCCGGAAGATCCTGAACGACAAGCTCGTCCAGGAGGTCGAGCTCTCCAGCGACCGCCCGTTCGTCGCGACGGTGCGGCCCGCCGCGGTGAAGGCGTCCGTGCCGCTGCCGTCTCCCGCGCCCGTGTCGAAGATGGACGTCGCGATCGACGGCTCCAGGCTCGGTGCGAAGTTCGTCCGGTACGAGAAGCCGCAGGTCGCGGACATCGACATCGCCTCCGCGGACATCGTCGTGAGCGCGGGCCGCGGGATCAAGGAGAAGAAGAACCTCGCCCTCGTCGAGGAGTTCGCGAAGGTCCTCGGCGGCGTCGTCGGAGCGTCCCGCCCCCTCACGGACATGGAGTGGCTCCCGAAGACCCGCCAGGTCGGCCAGAGCGGGAAGACCGTCCGGCCGAAGCTGTACATCGCGTGCGGGATCAGCGGGGCGATGCAGCACGTCTCCGGGATGAAGGACGCGGGGACGATCATCGCGATCAACACGGACCCGACCGCGCCGATCTTCGAGGTCGCCCACTACGGTTTCACCGCGAACGTCCTCGAGCTCCTGCCCGCGGTCGTCAAGGAGCTGAAGGGCAGGTAGCCCTGCGAATCACCCGCGCGAACGGTTCCGCAGCCTTCATCTATCCCGCGGGCGCCTCGTTCCGCCGTGGCCCAGGCGTTCCCGCCGTCGCCCCAGGTGCCGTACGTGCGACCCCTGGGGCGGAGGCACAACCCCGCGAATGTCGCGGGGATGGCCCTGATCTTCACGGGGTTCTTCGTGTTCATGTTCGGGACCCTCGCGGCCGCGGTGACGGAGATCGTCCACCCGGTCCTGATGGCGATCCTCGGGTTCGGCCTGATGTTCGGCGGCGGGATCGTGTTCGCGATGGCGGACTCCGGGGAGAAGTCCAGCGTCCCGCCCCCACCCGCGATCCAGCCCCCGGCGGGGTCGACCCCGTCGCCCCGGGGAGCGATCGAGATCCCGTGCCCGAACTGCGGCGCGCCCCCGCAAGGCATCGACCGGTTCGGCGTCGCGACGTGCCCGTACTGCGCGACGCGATACCTCGTTCGCTGAGCCTTCCCTAGGGACCCCGCAGTAGCCTTCATCTAGGCGCGCGTTCGTTCCCGCGACGGTGCAGCCCCCCGCGGCGCCACCCGCCGCCCCGCCATACGGTCCCCCGCCGTACTGGGCCCCACCCCGGCGCACCCCCGGGAATCCGCTCGTGCTCGTGGTCGTCGCGGTCGTCGTGGGGGTGTTCGTCCTCCTCGCCGTCCTTATGTTCGGCCTCCTCGGTTTCGGGGGAGGCTCGTTCATCACGGTGTTCGCGCCGTTCTGCTTCGTCTTCCTCGTCCTCATCGTCGTCGCCGTTCTCCTGGCGACGGGCGCGCTCCGGCGGACCTCCCTACCGCCCCCGCCTCCGATCCAGCAACCGATGGTCCCCGCGGGGACGCAGGGGCCGATCGCGCTGAGCTGCCCGAACTGCGGGGCGCCGCCCGTGAACGTCGACCGCTTCGGGGTCGCGATGTGCACGTACTGCGGCACCCGGTTCATCGTGCGGTGAGGCGGAGGCCGCGGATGGCGAACCGGATCCGGGTCGAGCTCCCGCAGCCGTCGTACTTCACGGGGGACATCGTCTCCGGGACCGTCGCCCTCGAGACGGACCGGGAGGTCGACGCCCGGGGGCTCTCCCTGGACATCCTCGGGCGGGAGTCCACCCAGATCACCCGCCAACGGGGGAAGCAGAGCGTCACGTACCGCTCCCACGCGGACCTGATCGCGTGGCGGATGCCCCTCCACGGCCCGGGGGTCGTCCCCGCGGGGGCCCAGCGGTTCCCGTTCCAGTTCCAGATCCCCGTGTACGGCCTGCCGTCCTACACGGGCGCGCACGCGACCGTCGCGTATGGCGTCACCGCGCGCCTCGACGTGCCGTGGTGGCCGGACGCCGTGCACTCCCTGCCGATTTCCGTGTTCTTCGCCCGCCAGAGCGTGCGGACGTTCTCCGACCCCGTGCGGTTCCGCTCCGGGGGCGGCGGCCCCGAGATCTACGTCGAACTCGACGGGAGCCGGCACTTCGCCCGCGAGCTCATCGGGTGTCGGATCACGATCCTCCGTCTCGGGGAGCAGCGGGTGCGGCGGGTGTACGTCCGGTTGATCGGCGGGGAGTGGGCCCGCGCGCAGAACGCGCAGGAGACGACGACGTCGACGATCACGGAGCTCGACATCCCGATGGGCACGATCCGGGTCGGGGAGCCCTTCGCCTTCGAGGTCCCGATCCCCTCGGACGTGCAGTCGAGCTACCGCGGGACGTATTCGTACTACAGCTACGTCCTCCAAATCGGGCTCGACATCGCGTGGGCGACGGACCTCGTCGCGGAGACCCCGCTCGTGATCGTCCGGTGAGCGGCGCCCGCGAAAGCTTTAGCCCGGGGCCGCGTTCCACGGCGGGAGGTCGATGGCCCGCCGGAAGCTCCTCACGGAAGCGGAGATCGCCGCCCGCCTCGCGGAGGTCCCGGGGTGGACCCGCATCGGGAACGCGATCGCCCGCTCCTGGGAGTTCGAGGACTTCGCGGAGGCCCTCGCGTTCATCAACAAGGTCGGGGCCCTCGCGGAGGGGATGAACCACCACCCGGACCTCGTGAACTCGTGGAACAAGGTCACCCTCACCCTGACGACCCACGACCGCGGCGGGCTCACGGAACTCGACTTCGAGCTCGCGAACAAAATCGACGCGCTCTAGCCGAGTCCGAGGAGTCGGTCGACGGACCAGAGGCCCGCGCCCAGGAGCGCGACGACGAGGCCGAGCACGAGGTACGAGACATCGAGCTCGTATCCCCCAACGAACTTCTTGCCGAGCTTCGTCTTCGCGAAGATCGACGTCGCGACCATCTCAAGCGCAATCAACGCCCCGACGAACTGGGTCAGGAACCCGAGGAGGAGGGCGACCCCACCGAAGAACTCTAGCAGGGTGAACAGGACGGCGAACACCGCCCCGCCCGGGAAGCCAGTGCCCTTCACGAACGCGATCGTCTGCTTCGGGTTCCGAATCTTCGGGATGCCGTGGACGAGGAGCAGGGCGCCGAGGGCGATTCGCGCCAAGGCGGCCGCGACGTCCGGCATCACGGGAATCAGTAGAATCGGTTCGGTCATGGTGGAAAGCACTGCGCAATTCGTAGTATTAAAGCTTTGCAAATGGTAGGTTTCAGAGGTCGGCCCTTAATGGTCTTCCGAAATGCTAGAGGGCCCTCTCGACGAGCTCCGCGATGTCGTATCGCCGGATCGCTTCCTTGTCCATCGTCTTCGCCGCGTCGTCGAACATAATCAGGCAGTACGGGCACGCGGTCGCGACGACCTGCGCCCCCGTCTCCTCAACGTGGCTCAGGCGGCGGTGGTTCACCTTCTCCCCGATCGTCTCCTCCATCCACATCCGCGCGCCTCCGGCCCCGCAGCAGAACCCCTTGTCCCGGCACCGGGACATCTCCACCATCTTCACGCCGGGGAGGACCTTCAGGACGTCCCTCGGCTCGTCGAAGATGCCATTGTACCGCCCGAGGTAGCAGGAGTCGTGGTGCGTGATCAGCTCCGCGATCTCCTTCGTCGGCGTGATCTTCCCGTTCTCAAGGAGCTCCTTCAGGAGCTGCGTGTGGTGGATCACCTCGTACCTCCCGCCGAACTGCGGGTACTCGTTCTTCAGGGTGTTGAAGCAGTGCGGGCACGCCGTGACGATCTTCTTCACCTCGTACTTGTTCAGCGTCTCCACGTTCGCGGTCGCCATCGCCTGGAATAGGTACTCGTTCCCGATCCGCCGCGCGGGGTCCCCCGTGCACTTCTCCTCGGGCCCGAGGATCGCGAACGGGACGTGGGCCCGCTGGAGGATCCTGGCGAACGCGAGGGTGACCTTCCGGTTCCGGTCGTCGAACGAGCCCGCGCACCCGACCCAGAACAGGTACAGGTACCGCCCGCCGTCGGAGAGCTTCGGGATCCACATCCCCTCCGCCCAGTCCCCGCGGCGGTCCCACCCGATCCCCCACGGGTTGTAGTTCTGCTCGATCTTCCGCATCGTCTCCGCGGCCTCGGGGGGCATCTTCCCCTGGGTGAGGACCATGTGCCGCCGCATCTCGATGATCTTCGGCACGTGCTCGTTCATCACGGGGCACTCGTACACGCACGCGTAGCACGTCGTGCACGCCCAGATCCCGTCCTCGGAGTGGACGGTCGCGAACATGTCCGGGAGGCCCTCCGTCTTCCCGCTCACGATTGCGCGGCCCTGCTCGTCCAACGTGTCCCGCATGTTCGTGATGATCCGCATCGGGTCAAGCGGCTTCCCCGTCGCATTGGCCGGGCACGCGTCCGTGCACCGCCCGCACTCCGTGCACGCGTACCCGTCGAGGAGCTGCCGCCAGGAGAGCTGCTCGACCCGGTTCACGCCGAACGTCTTCGTGCTCTCGAGGTCGACCTTCTTCAGCGCGCCCCTCGGGGTGAGGTCCATGAAGAACGTGTTCACGATCGCGAAGATGATGTGCATGTGCTTCGAGTGCGGGACGTACGCGAGGAACGTGAACAGGAGGACGACGTGGGTCCACCAGAACGCGTGCCACCAGAACGCGGGGTCGATGTGGACGATGGAGACGCCGACGAGGGCCGCGGAGATTGGCTTCCACTCCGGGAGGACGGCGGTCCCGGATGCGATGTCCGCTGCGTTGAACAGGAGGAGCGAGGTCACGATTCCTAGGATGAAGGAGAGGACGATTGTCGCGTCGAGCATCCCCTCGTGCATGAGCTTCTTCGGCCGGATTACGTACCGGCGGTAGAGGGCCATTCCGACGCCGACCGCCCCGAGGACCGCGATCACGTCCTGGGCGAGGTACAGCGGCCCGTTCAGCGGGACCCCCGCGATCATCGGGAGCGGGGTCTGCCATCCCGGCGCGAACGCCTGCGCGGTGGTCTCCACGACGCTCGCCCCGAGGATCACGAAGGCCCAGAAGATGAAGGAGTGGAGGACGCCCGCGTACCATTCCCGGGCGACCTTCCTCTGGAAGATCCCGTACACGACGAAGTTCTTCAGGCGCGTGGGCAGGTGGTCCCACCGCCGTTCCTTCGCCTGCCCGGAGAAGAGGTAGCGGAGGCGGAGGTACATCTTCCGGCCGAAGATCGAAAGGACCACCGCGAGGAACGCCGTCGCGGCGTACGTGTCGAGCGGACTCAGCCCCATCTGGCGTCCACAAGGCGGGCCGCCTTTTCAAGCCAGCGTCCTCGGAGGGACGCCGTGGCGGGAAGGACGCGCTCCGCGCGAGTTGGCCTTACCTAAGGCCACCCCGGAGGCACGGGAGGACCTGCTCGACGGCCTCACAGGTTCTTGATCACCGCATCCGCGAACGCGGAGCACTTCACTTCCTTCGCGCCCTCCATCTGGCGGGCGAGGTCGTATGTGACGATCTTCTGGGCGATCGTCCTCTTCACCGCCTCCCGCAGCGCCTCCCCGGCGTCCCGCCATCCGAGGTACTCGAGCATCATCACGCCCGCCAGGATCTCCGCGGTCGGGTTCACCTTGTCCATCCCCGCGTACTTCGGCGCGGTCCCGTGGATCGGCTCGAACACCGCGTGGGCGTCCCCGATGTTCGCTCCCGGAGCCACGCCGAGCCCGCCGATCTGCGCCGCGGCGGAGTCGCTAAGGTAATCCCCGTTCAGGTTCGGGGTCGCGAGGACGTCGTAGTCCTCCGTGCGGGTGAGGAGCTGCTGGAACATGTTGTCCGCGATGACGTCTTTCATCACGACCTTCCCCTTCGGCGGCGTCCCCCCGTAGCTCTGGTTCACCTCGTCCAGCGTCACCGTCTCCTTCGGGAACTCCTGGCGGGCGACCTCGTACCCCCATTCGCGGAACGCGCCCTCCGTGTACTTCATGATGTTCCCCTTGTGGACGAGGGCGACGCTGCGCCGATGGTTCTCGATCGCGTACCGGATCGCCTTCCGCACGAGTCGCTTCGTCTTCCGCTCCGAGATCGGCTTCAGCCCGATCCCCGCGTCCTCCGGGATCTTCACGCGGAACTCGCTCTCGAGGAACTTCCGCAGCTTCCCCGCCTCCTCGGAGCCCCTCTCCCATTCGATCCCCGCGTACACGTCCTCCGTCGCCTCCCGGAAGATCACGATGTCCATCCGCTCCGGGTGCTTCACCGGGCTCGGGACCCCCGGGATCCAGTACACGGGCCGCACGTTCGCGTACAGGTCGAGGCCCTGGCGGAGGACGACGTTCAGGGAGCGGAACCCCCCGCCGATTGGGGTCGTGAGCGGGCCCTTCAGGGCGACGACGTACTCCCGGATCGCGTCGAACGTCGCCTGCGGCAGAAGCTCCCCGTACTTGAAGAGGGCCATCTCCCCGGCGGGGACGTCGTACCACACGATCCGGCGGCGGCCGCCGGAGGCCCGCTCGACCGCGGCGGAGATCGCCCGCCGCGCGGCCTTCGTGACGTCGGGCCCGATGCCGTCCCCCCCGATGATCGGGAGGATCGGGTCGTCGGGGACCTTCAGGCGTCCCTCGGCAATCACGATCTTGTGCCCCTCGGTGGGCGGCTTCAGTTTCGGGCGTTCGGCGGGCATCGGTGACCCCGGCGCGGCAAATGGGACCCCCCGCTTAAGAATGGCGGGTGGACTCACGGCCTCTGGTCGATCGGCACGTACACGCCCTCCTTCGGGCCCACGTACCAGTCGAGGGGCCGCATGATCCGGTTGTCCCCCCAGTACTCGAGGACGTGCGCGACCCAGCCAGAGATCCGGGCGACCGCGAATGTCGCGGGGAACAGGTCCGGGGACAGGCCGAGCATGTAGTACACGATCCCCGCCCAGTAGTCCACGTTCGGGTAGATCCCCTTCGGACCGACCTCGCGGACCATCGCCTCCTCGACCGCCTTCGCGACCGCGAACAGCGTCTCGTTCCCCGTCCTCCCGCTGAGCTTCTTCGCGATGTCCTGGAGGATCAGGGCCCGCGGGTCCCACGTCTTGTACACCCGGTGGCCGAAGCCGAACACCTTCTTGCCGGCGGCGAGGGTCTTCAGGACGTATTCCTCCGCCTTGTCCGGCGACTCGATCGCGAGGAGGGCGCGGATCGCCGTTTCGTTCGCCCCGCCGTGGAGGGGCCCCTTCAGGGTCGCGATCGCGGCGACGATGCACGAGTACAGGTCCGGGAGGGTGGACGCCGCGACCGTCGAGGCGAACGTGCCCGCGTTCATCGAGTGGTCCGCATGGAGGATCAGGGCGACGTCCATGATCCGGGACGTCTTCTTGTCCGGCTTCTTCCCCGTGAGCATCCGGAGGTAGTCGGTCGCGGTGCCGTACTTCGGGTTCGGTTTCACGACCCGCAATCCGCTCCGAATCCGGTGGAACGCGCCGACGATCGTGGGGACCTTCGCGGCGATCCGCATCCCCTTGCGGAGGTTCGCCTCCCGGGACGGGTCATTGAGCTCCGGGTCGTACCCCGCGAGGGCGGACACCGCGGTCCGCAGGGCGTCGATCGGCGCCGTCTCCTTCGGGAGTTGCTTGAGCAGGGACACAATCCCCTTCGGGATCGGGCGGTTCGCGGCGAGTTCTTCCGTGAAGGCCGCGAGCTGCTCTCGATTCGGGAGCTTCCCGTGCCGGAGGAGGTACGCGGTTTCCTCGAACGTGGAGTGGTCCGCGAGGTCCCGGATGTCGTACCCGTAGTACAGGAGCCGGCCCTTCACGCCGTCGACGAAGCAGATCCGGCTCTCCATCACGTAGATGTCGTCGAGTCCCTTGTCGATCCTCGGGGACCCGGTCCCGCCGCCAATGGAGCCCACGCGCGTCCTTCTCCCTGCCCGGGCACCCCGGAGTCCCCGAAGCGGTGAACCGAGGGCGGACGGCCCTCTTTACGTTTTCGTCACGACCCTACGCCGGCCGCCCTCACCCGGGGGTCCGGAGGAGGGCGTCCACGATGACGCCGACGAGCAGGAGCGCGAGGTACATGCTGGAGTACTTGTACCCCGCCCACGCGGTGTCGGGGCCCGGCGCCGAGGAGAACCGCCAGGTCACGTAGACGAGGCCGACCGCGGTGGCGACGGCGACGACGAGGTACGCGATCCCGAAGGCGGGCGTGAGAGCGAACCCCACCGCGACCGCCGCGACGAGGAGGGACGAGAACGTGATCGCCCGCACGGCGGTCTTCTCGCCCCGCGTCGCGGACAGCATCGGGAGCCCCGCGCGGCGGTAGTCCTCCCGCTGCCGGTACGCGAGGGCCCAGAAGTGGCCCGGGGTCCAGAGGAACACGAGGAGCGCGATCAGGAGGGCGGGCAGGGAGACGACCCCCGCCACGGCCGCAGAGCCCGCGAGGGCGGGGCACGATCCCGCGAATCCCCCGATCACGATGTTGCTCTCGTTCCTCCGCTTCAGCCCGATCGTGTACACGCCGAGGTACGTCGCGACCCCGAGGGCGATGAACCCCGCGGTGAGCGGGTTGTCCAGGAGCCACGCGACGGCGAGGCCCGCCGCGATCAGGAAGGCCCCGAAGCCGAGGACCTTCTGGGGCGGGTCGATCCGCCCCATCGGGAGGGCCCGGTGGCGGGTCCGTTCCATCAGCGGGTCGATGTCCCGGTCCAAATACGAGTTCACGACGCTCGAGCCGGTGGACGCGAGGAAGCCCGCCACGACGAGCCAGCCGAGGCGGCCTGCATCGATCGCGGTTCCGCTCGTCGCGACGTACCCCGCGAGGGCGACGAGCAGGAGGAGCCCCGCGATCCGGACCTTCATCAGCTGGAAGTAATCCCGCCAGGACGCCATCGCACCGCGGAGGCAAGTGTCTAGGAGGCGGTATTAATCTTTGGACCCTGGCCCCGGGGACGCTTCTCCTCCGCGTCGCAGTCGTCGTACACGGGGCACGCCTCGCACTGCGGGCGGCGGGCCTGGCAGATCTCCCGCCCGAACATGATCAGGGCGAGGTGGCCCGCCTGGCGGTCCTTCTCCGGGATGTACCGCCGGAGGTCCTCGTTGATCCCGTCGTAGTCCGTCGCGGTGGACAGGTGCCACCGCCGCACGAGACGGGCGATGTGCGTGTCCATCGGTATCGTGTCCCGCCCCGCGACGAGGTTCAGCCAGACGTCCGCGGTCTTCGGGCCCACTCCCGGGAGCTCGAGGAGCATCTCCCGCGTGACGGGGGCGGGCGCCGCGATGAACCCGTCCATCTTCCCGCTGTGCTTCTCCAAGAGGACGCGGGCGATCTTCCTGATCTTCGGCACTTTCTGGCGGGCGAGTCCTGCGGGCCGGAGGATTTTGATCAGCTGTCCCTCGGGCATCTTCGCGATCGTCTCCGGCCGGACCTTCACGCGGGCCGCGAGATCCTTCATCACCCGCTCCGTCACGAGGTCCGTGGAGTTCTGGGAGACGATGATCGCGACGAGGGCCTCGAACGGGTCCATGTCCGCGGCCCAGTTCTTCGGCTTGTACCGCTCGATCAGGGTCCGCAGGACCCGGCGGAACGTCGGGACGTCCATGGACGGTGGCGGTAGGGAGGGAGCCCGCCATAACCATGACGGCCCTGCTATCGCCGCTATCCGCTCACGAAGGACCGGACCATCGTGAGGACGTTCCTCGGCCGCTCCCGCAATCGGCGGGTGAAGTACGGGAGCCAGTTCGGCCCGTACGGGATGAACTCGACGACGCGGTACCCCTGCCGCACGAGGTCCGCCTTCAGCGGGTCCCGGACCCCGAGGAGCATCTGGAACTCGAAGCGGCGGCGGTGGGTCCGGTTCTTCTCGATCGCGTAGTCGATCATCGCGGAGTCGTGGCTCCCGACCGCGAACCGATCCCAGCGTTCGAACAGGAGGTCCAGGAGCCTCCGGTAGTTCGCGTCCGTCTCCCGGCGGTTCGCGGTCCCCGCGGGCGGCGGCTCGCGATACGCGCCCTTCACGAGGCGCACGATCCCGCCGACATCCAGGAGGGCGTTCACATCCCTCTCCGTGCGACGGAGGTTCGTCTGCACCGCGACCCCCACATTCGGGTACTCCGCAAGGGCCCTCCGATACACGGCGAGGGTCGCGTCCGTGAACCGCGACCCCTCCATATCCATCCAGAGGAACCCGTCCATCGACCGCACCCGCTCGAGGATCCTCTCCACGCTCCGCCAGAACGCCGCCTCGCCCAGCATCAGCCCGCATTGCGTGGGCTTGATCGACAGGCACGCGTCCAACTTCCGTGCCCGGATCGCGTCGAGGAGCTCGATGTACTCCCGAACCGCGGCGTCGATCGACGCCGGCTCCGTGTGATGCTCCCCGAGTAGGTTCAGGATCGCCCCGAGCCCCCGACGGTTCGCCTCCTCAGCGCGCGCGAGCCCGTCCGCCATCGTCTCCCCCGCCACCCATTGGGACGCGAAGCGGATCAGGACCCCCATCGGGCGCGGAACCCCGCGGGTCGCTCAAAAACATTCCGAGGCCCTGCGGACGCCCTGCCCCCTCGAAACGTTCTTGTCCCGCGTCGCCGTGGAGCCCGCCGTCCCTCATGGATATCCTGTTTTTCCTGGGCCTCGCCCTGATCCTCGGGTTCAAGCACAGCTACGACGCGGACCACCTCGTCGCGGTCTCGAACCTCCTCGTCCGGAGCAAGGGCCTCCGCCGCACCGCGCTGATGAGCATGAGCTGGGCCGCGGGGCACATGCTCACGGCCTCCGGGATCACCGTGATCCTGTTCGTGTTCCGCGAGGCCCTCCTCTCCACCTTCCTCGCCGCCTTCGAGATCATCGTCGGGGTCATGCTCGTCGTGATCGGCCTCGTCGGGATCCTGTGGGAGTTCCGGGTCCTCCAGAGGATCGGCCTCCTCCACGAGCATCCCCACGAGCACCCCGCCGGGGAGCACGCCCACCCGCACTTCCACCTCAGCAGCCTCGGGGACCACGGGACGATGTTCGGCATCGGCGTCGTCCACGGCCTCGCGAGCAACGACGAACTCCTGATCCTCCTCGTCGCGTCGTTCGCGATCGCGACGATCGAGGGCCTCCTCGCGGGCGTCGCCGTGTTCAGCCTCGGAGTGATCTTCGGGATGATCCTGTTCGGGCTCGGGCTGAACTACCCGATGCTGAAGTGGGGGGACTCGAGGGTGCGGCGGGTCGTCAGCGTCGTCGCCGCGGTCCTGAGCATCGCGTACGGGGTGCTCCTCCTGCTCGGCTTCGAGGGGATCAACCTCCTGCCCTTCGGCGGCTGATTCCGCAGGCCGAGGGTTTAAGCCGCCGCGGGGACTGCGTGCCCCGTGGACTTCCGGGACCTGATCGACCGGGCGCACTCCCTGCCCGACGTGTTCGAGGTCGTGAAGCTCGCCGCGTCCCAGCACCTCGGCCGCACCCGCGGCGGGCTGATGCTCGCCCTCGCGGACCTCGGGAACTACCCGAACGGCTGGTTCGGCGCGTTCTACGTCGTCGCCTCGAACGTGATCGTGATGAACAAAGTCCCGCTGATGCGGATCAAGGACACGCAGCCCCACCTGTACAAGCACTACGCGTTCCACGTCCTCCTCCACGAGTACCTCCACGCTTTGGGGTTCGTGGACGAGATGCGGTGCCGCACCCTCGCCCTCGAGATCAGCCGGTCCCTCTTCGGCGAGGACCACGTCGTCACGAAGATCGCGGAGGACGTGAGCCGCTTCTTCCCCCACATCGTGTACCCGGACGCGGTGTGGCAGCCCGAGGAGCTGAAGTTCGAGATCGTCCCGGACTTCGACCGCGGGAACACCGGGTACATCGCGTGACGAGCCGAGGCCGATTTATAATTCGTACCCGTGAATAAAAAGCCATAAATAGCCGCCCTCCATCGCCGGGCCGGGTTGGTCCGATGGAAGACGGCTGGTGGAGGAAGGGGATTGGCGAGCTGATCGGGGCGTTCACCCTCGTCGTCGGGGGCGCGGGCTCCGTCCTCGCCTCGAACGGGAACCAGTTCTATGCGGCGTTCGGCCACGCGTTCTCGATCGCGGTGATGGGCACCGCCCTCGGCCCCCTCTCCGGCGGCCAGATCAGCCCCGCCGTCACGCTGGGCCTGATCGTCACCCGCCACCAGCGGGCGGATACGGGCGCCGTGATCATCGCGTTCCAGCTCATCGGGAGCCTCCTCGGCGGGTTCCTCCTCCGGTGGATGTATCCTGCGCAGATTACCGAGGGCCTCCGTCTCGCGACCCCCGCCGTGAACGGGATCACCCCCGAGGGCGGGATGCTCCTCGAGCTCGTGATGACGTTCCTCGTCGTGTTCGTCGTGTTCGCGACCGCGATCGACTCCCGCGGCGCCGCGAAGACGCTGGGGGCGATCCCGATCGGGCTCACCGTCGGCATCGACTGGCTCTTCGGTGGCGGATTCACGGGGGCCGCGATGAGCCCAGGCCGGTGGCTCGGGCCCGCGGTCGCCTCCGGGTTCTTCGACAACTGGTGGGTGTACTGGGCGGGCCCGCTCCTCGGCGGGATCCTCGGCGCGGTCGTGTACGAATACGTGTTCCGTCCGGGAACCGCCATCCGCTCCGCGTGAATTGTCAACACGCGGCGCGGCCGCAACGGGATTGCGGACATTCCGTTCCAGCACCCCCACAGGCAAATATTTAAATCGAACTCGACTCTCGCCAGACTTTGCATGATGCAACGGGAGCCCGTGGCGAAGCAAGCGACCGCGCAGCGCCCCCCCCCGTTTAAGGCCCCGCCGATCCGGTTCCGCGGCTCCCGCCACACCGCGGTCGTCAAGGAAGTCTTCGACATCGCGACGCCGTACCCGGAGACGTACCTGATCCGGTTCACGGTCGAGGGGGAGCCGAGGGTGTTCGACTTCCAGACGGGCCAGTTCATCTCGATCTTCGCGGAGAAGGACGGGAAGTCGATTTCCCGGCCGTACTCGATCGCGTCCCCGCCGGAGCAGAAGGACTACCTCGAGCTGTGCATCAAGGTCGTCGAGGGCGGGTTCATGTCGAACTACCTCCACAAGGTCTCCCCGGGCACGAAGCTCCGGTCGATCGCCCCCCTCGGGACGTTCGTCCTCCTGGAGCCGCCGGCCTACCCGATCCGGAACACCGTCTTCATCGCGACGGGCACCGGCGTCGCCCCGTTCATCTCGATGATCGGCCACATCTTCACGATGGGGTACGACATCGACGTCCACCTCGTCTTCGGGTGCCGATACATCCATGACCTGATCTACATGGACCTGCTCCGGAAGTGGGAGAAGGCGCACCCGAACTTCCACCTGTACGTGACCCTGTCCCGCCCGCCGGAGACCGGCTGGAACGGACGCACCGGCTACGTCCAGAAGGTCATCGAGAACGAGATCACGGACCGGGAGAACAAGGACGTGTACATATGCGGGCTCCACAACATGGTGGAGGACGTGAAGAACCTCTGCGAGTCCCTGAACTTCCATTGGGTCCGCTTCGAGAAGTGGGACTAGACCCCTAGATCAGCAGGCGGGCCGTCATCGCGCGGATCCCGACCATCTCGTCCATGCTCCCGCTCCAGCTGTCGAGGAGCACGCCGAACTTGCGCTCCGCCCTGGAAATGAACGCCCGCATCTCGTCCCCGATCGAGACGGGGTCCCGCCCGAGGAACACGACGGCGAGGATGATCCGGCTCCCGCGCTCAATCACGACCTTCTTCTGTCCCAGATCAAAGCCCTTCAGTTCGTGGGAGGCCTCCGCGAAGGAGACCCGGGCGAAGTTCATGATCGCGGTGAGCATCCCCGCCATCACGTCCTGGTCGGGAGCGCCGGGCCGCGGCGTCTCCGTCCGGCCCACGTGGGAGACGAGGAGGCCCGAGGAGTGGATCACGAACACCTCCTGTACGGCGAACCCTTCCGTGGACGCGACGGGCAAGGGCTCGTACTCCCGGTCGAGGACCGCCTGGTCCCGCTCCTCGAGCGCGGCGGGGTCCGCGCTGACGATGAACACCCCGCCGGCCAGGGTCACGAGGTCCCGGAGCCGGTTCAGGGTCTGGAGCACGCGGGGGAACCCCACGTACGTCGCGAGGTACTCGACCCCCTCGAGGGCGACGACGGACCGGGTCTGTCCCGCGACGAAGTTCGCCACGAGCCGCTCGAGCACCTCCGGGTGCGTCGGCGGGACCGTGTTCTTTCCGATCACGGAACTCAGGGAGAGGATCGCCGTGGTCTCGAGGTCAAAGCCTTCCCGCACCGCGGCGGGCGGGAGGCGGGTGATCACGAGCCCGACGTCCCCCTGCCGGACCGCCTCCGCAAGGGCCCGGAACCCGAGGTCCGGACGCCGCTCCTTCGCGACGTACGCCCGGCCTGGACGGAGGGGGAACTTGCGCGGATACGCGACGGGCTCCTCCGGCCGCGGGGTCACGTCGAACATGTTGAACCGGAGGATCGCGAGGGCGAACGTCGCCGCCCTGAACAACGCGCTCACGGTGAGGAACGGCGGCGGGAACTGGTTCTGGAAGCGGAGGTACGCGTACGTCTCCGCAGTCGCCCCGTGCACGAGGATCCCGGCGAGCATCACGACTGCCTGGCGGCGGACGACGGGGTCCCGGTTCCGATAGAGGGTGCGCCCGATCGTGCCGAGCATCATGAGTCCGTACCCGGTCGATATCACCGCGAGCGCGGTCCGGGCGTTCGTCGTGTTCGGGAGGCCCGGCGTCCTCGACGACTCCGTTACGAGGGAGGCGACGAGGACCGCGGCGGCGCCGAGGGTGAACGTGAGCAGGGTCCCTGCGGACCTGCGGCGGAAGACGTGGAACCCGTAGAAGTACATCCCCACGAACGCGGCCGTGTATCCGACGGCGAGCATGTGGACGAAGTAGAACAGGCGCGTCGACCACATCACGAGGTCCGAGCCTTCCCGCTCCGCGAACCCGTACTTGATTTCATATCCGAAGAGGGCCGCGAGGAGGAAGCACGCCATCGCGATGACAAAGGGGGTCGCGGCTCGGCGCCCCGGGTATCGTCGGAACACGAGGAGGGCGAGGGCGAGCGCGATCGACGACGTGACGATCGAGAGGAGGGCGTACAGCTCGTACTGCTCGACCATCGATGGGCCCCGCCAGCGGGGCCGGCCCGCCTAAATCTTTTCCCTACAGGAATCAGGGGGGAGATTCAGCCTGCCCGCCGCTCGCGCCCAGCGCGTGCGGACCACCAGACCTTGCCCACAATCCGGTCGCGGGGCACCGGGCCGAACGTCCGGCTGTCCCGGCTGACGGACTCGTTGCGTCCGCGCACGGAGTAGAATCCGGGTTCCGGCACCGCCTCGATCCGCTTGCAGAGGTACCGGCCCGCCCGCTGGGTGTCCCGGAAGACGACGAGCTCCCCGATGGCGGGGTCCCGCCTCCGGTACGCCCAGCGGTTCACGATCACGTAGTCCCCGGGTTCGAGGTCGGGGCTCATGCTCCGCTCTTCGACGCGGAACCTCGCGAGAGGGAACATCGGGCGTCGACGCTCACGCGATGTTCGGGTAGACGGTCTCGCGCCCCGTCGGGTACGGGGCCTTCGCGGCGTGCGTCGGGACGCCCTTCGTCTTCCAGAAGATCATCGCAATCTCGTTCGCGTGCTTCAGCATGTCCTCCGCAGTCGGGAGGTTGATCTCCTGGCGGCCCTTCGACCCCGCCTTCAGGGCCTTCCACACGAGGTCGTGGAGTTGGGGGAACTGCTGGACGTGCTCCGGCTTGAAGTAGTCCGCCCACAGGATTCGGACCTCGCTCTTGTATATTTCCGCGTGCTGCTCCTTCGTCGCGACGTACCGCGCGAGCTTGTTCACGAACTCCTGCCGCTGTTCCCCGGTCGCGTTCGGCCCGGGCTTCTCGAGCTGCCCGATGAGGTCGACCATCCGGATCACCGTGTGGGCCGCGAGCTGCGCGTGGTGGGGGTCGTAGATCCCGCACGGGATGTCGCAGTGCGCGTACGCGGTCTTCGCGGGGGACACCCGATCGAGCATCTTCAGGAGAGAGTGTAGCAGTGCCATGGTCGCGGCGAAGCCCGCGCGATACTTAAACGTGTTTCGGGCCTCGCGTGCGGTTGTCTTATGCCCCGCGCCCTCCTCCGAGGTGCGGATGTCCTCGGAATCCCGTCCTCGGCGTCGGCCTGCGTACCGCGGAGTCGACGAGCTCCGGAGGGAATACGCGGAGAAGCGGGACGCGATCCGCGCGCGTCTCGCGGAGTTCAAGGAAAAGTGGCGGGAGCCCGACGAGCGCCTGTTCGAGGAGGTCGCGTACTGCATCCTCGCGATCCAGACGAAGGCGAGGGCGTCCGATGCGGCGGTACGGGGCCTGAAGGACCGAGGCCTCCTCCTGGACGGGGACGCACTCGCGATCGCGGAGTTCCTCCGTCCCCGGATCCGGTTCCACAACCACAAGGCCGCGTACCTCGTCGCCGCGCGAGGGCGGTTCCGTCCCCAGGGCCGGTGGGCGCTGAAGGAGACGCTCTCCTCCTTCGGGTCCGCAGAGGCCGCGCGGGAGTGGCTCGTGCGGGAGGTCGACGGCTTCTCGATGAAGGAGGCCTCCCATCTCCTCCGGAACCTCGGGTTCTCGGACCGTCTCGCGATCCTCGACCGTCACGTCCTCCGGAACCTCGTCCGCCATGGCGTCATCCGGGCGGTGCCGAAGTCCCTGACGCCCCGCCGGTACCGCGAGATCGAGGACCGGTGGCGGGCGTTCGCGGACGCCGTGGGGATCGCCCTTGCGGAGCTCGACCTCCTGTTCTTCAGCCGGGGCGCCGGAGCCATCTTGAAGTAGCCCGCCGTTCCGGGCCCGATGGAAGGCGCCCTCGCGGACCGCCTCCTCCCGTGGTACCGGGAGCACATGCGGGACCTCTCCTTCCGCCGGACGAGGGACCCGTACGCGATCCTCGTCGCGGAGGTCCTCCTCCAGAGGACGCGGGTCGTCTCCGGCCTCCCGTACTTCGAGCGGTTCATGGCCCTCTTTCCGACCGTATCGGATCTCGCGGGGGCCTCCGAGGAAGAGGTGCTGAAGGCGTGGGAGGGTCTCGGGTTCTACGGGCGGGCCCGCAACCTGCATCGCGCGGCGAAGACCGTCGTTGCGGTGCACGGCGCCCGGATCCCCGAGGCGTTCTCGGAACTCCGGGAGCTCCCAGGAATCGGGGACTACACGGCGGGAGCCGTCGCGAGCATCGCGTTCGGAGAGCGGGTGCCCGCGGTCGACGGGAACGCGATTCGCGTGCTCGCACGCGTCTTTCGACTCGGCGGCAATCTCACCCGCGGAGAACCGCGGCGACGCCTGCATGCCATCGCCGCGAGCCTCGTGCCCTCCGGGGAACCCGGGGCGTACAACCAGGCCCTGATGGAGCTCGGCGCGACGGTGTGCCGGCCGAAGGCCCCGCGGTGTCCCGAGTGCCCGCTCCGCGATCTCTGCGGCGCGTACCGGGACGGGGAGCCGGAGCGGTATCCGCAGGTCCGGGCCCGTCCCCCCACCCCGGTGGTCCGCGTGGCGTTCGCCCTCGCGGAGCGGGGCGGGAAGGTCCTCCTCGTCCGCCGGCCCCCCGGCGGGCTGCTCACCGGACTGTGGGCCCTTCCCGGAGGGGAGCTCGACGCAAGGCGCACTGCGGGCGTCGCCCTTCGCCTGGCCCTTTCGGAGATCGGTGCGGAGGCCCGGATCGGCGGCGTCGCGGGCCGCGTGGAGCACACGTTCAGCCACCGGCGGTGGGCGGGCGAAGTGTACCGCGTGCAGATCTCCAGCCCCCTCCGCTCCCGGGAGGACGCGACATGGGCGGGTCCTGAGGATCTCGAACGTCTGCCCCTCGTCCCCTTCCACCGGCGGTTCCTGGAGCGACTCGACCGGCCCGAGGGCCTCTAGGACGATTCCCGACCGGCGAGGGGCGATGTACGGAGCGAACCTTTTTGACCCCCCGACGCTCCTATACGGAGTTCAGGGGAGTATCGTCCTGGCGACGGGAACCGTGATGGAACGGGCGAGTCCGGCGAGTCCGTCGACCCCGAAGCGCGCGCGGAAGATCGAGGTCACGGAGGAGAACATCCAGCGGCTGTTCGGCATGAACATGCACGACCTGTTCAAGAAGCTCGCGGAGAAGTTCGGGTACACGATCGAGGACTGAGCGCCGGCGAAAGGCTTTCTATCCGTGGCGCGTCGCGCGGTCCCCCATGCGGCGGTTCATCGTGATCGGGCACAGGGCCTCCACGTCCCCGGACTTCCCGCTCGACGACCTCGCGGGCGGTGCGGGCCGCATGGACCTCCTCCTCACCGCGGCGAACGCGGCCCTCCTCGTCTCCCACGACCTGCGGCGGGACTCCGAGGCGACCCTCGTCCTTCTGGGCCCGCCGGACCCTCCCCGCGCGGTCCGTCTCGAGGGCGCCCGCCTGCAATCCCTGAGCCCCGACCTCCGCACGAACGCGGGCCTCGTCCGGAAGGCCCTCGCGCATGGGGCTCGCGTGGAGCGGGAGACGTCCCCCGGCGTGTTCGCCGCCCGGCGCGGGCTCGCGGACGTGCTCGACGGGATCCATGAGCCCCTGGTCCACCTCCGCGAGGACGGGAAAGACATAAGGGGGGTCGAGATTCCCCGGGACGTCGCGTTCGTCCTTTCGGACGCGATCGATCTGACGGGGGAGGAGGAGGCGGTGGTCGGCACGAGGCGCACGGCGGTCTGCTCCGTGGGCCCGGTCTCCGTACATACGGGCGACGCCATCGCGATCGTGCACAACGAGATGGACCGGAGGTACCCCGCCTGATCGAAAAGGACTACGCGGAGGCGGCCCTCCTCAAGCTCGTCTCGACGTGGAGCGGGCCGGGCGCGGACATGCGGGCCGTCCTCGACCTCGCGACCGCGGAGCTGTCCGAGATCGGCCTCAAGCCCGCGGTGAACTCGGAGCTCCTCGCGACGTACGCGCACCACGGCCATGGCGGGGTCCTGTTCAACGGCCACCTCGACACGGTCCCCGTCG
>Ga0184623_10000004_pt1 | contig 89479 bp, 78 predicted proteins | sample PLM1_100_b1_FD_133138 | JGI IMG/M metagenome (GOLD analysis project Ga0184623, IMG submission 133138) | Groundwater sediment microbial communities from an aquifer in East River, Colorado, USA - PLM1_100_b1 | ecosystem: Environmental > Terrestrial > Soil > Riparian zone | place: USA: East River... | reverse complement strand
TGTAGAGATACAACACGAAGTCGCCGCCGGGGTACGGGTACGGGGTCACCGTCAGGCCGGGCCAAGACTGGCTGACCACCTCCGTGACCGCGGCCCCGAGGCCGTTGTACAGCGGGACGTTTGCCCACACGACGAGCGGGACGCTCCCCGTGAGTCGGTTCGTCGCGGTCGCGACCTCGGTCGCACTCAAGGGGTTGCCGGGTCCGCTCATCGTCGCCTGCATGATCCCGATGTTCGCGACCAGGGGTTCCACCCCGTTCGTGCCGCGGGCGCCGTACGCCTTCAGCTGGAAGGCGATTAGCCCGCTCACGACGTCCGAGTGCATGAACTCCTTGTTCGGGAACAGGGTGTCCGTCGCGCCGACGTTCTCCTTCGTCCCGGCGAGCTGGGTCATCTGGCAGGGTCCGTACGTCGCGTCCGCGGTGAACCCGTCGGGGTCCGGGATGCAGCTGAACACGAGCATGTCCGGGTCCGAGAGCCTACCTTGGAGGATCGCGTTGTAGATCATCCGGCGGCCCGGAGCGGACGCCACGCTGAGGTCCGCCCAGACGTACCGGCTGTCCCCGATCTGGCGCCAGCCGCTGCGGGCGCCCTGGATCACGCCGTTGTTGTCATACAGGGACGTCGTCGGCACGTTCCCGCCCAGGCTCACGGGGAATCCCGTGACGGGCACGTTGATCACGACGGGGATCGTGGTCGTCGTCCCGGCGTCCGTCAGGTAGACCGCGCCCTCGTACAGGCCCGGCTGCGTCCCTGCGGGGACGCTCGCCGTCACCGTCACGGGGGCGGTCCCGCCCGCCGCGGCGATGTTCAACGAACCCGCGGATTCCGTGAGCCACGTCCAGTCCGTCTTCTGGTAGAACTCGACGATCAGCGTCGCGGGGATTGCCGCGGCAGCGCCGGAGCGGATGTTCAGGACGAGGCCGTCGTGCATCTTCGTCGGGAGCAGCCCGAAGGATTCGTGGACGCTGTTCGCGTTCCCGCCGAAGACCGCGACGGTCGCCCGGTTCCGCTCGCTGAATCCGTCGTAGACTCCAGGGTGGTCCCACAGGTAGTCGATCTCCACGGTGTCGCCCGGCGCGAGCGCCGTGTTGAAGGTGAACTCGCCCGTGGCGTAGTTGATCAGGTAGTTCGCCGGTGCCCAGATGGCGCTGTTCAGGAAGGCGACCTCGCTGCCCGCCACGACACCCGTGTTCGACAGGAAGACGCTGTCCCCGACCTGAACGAGGTCATAGATCTCGTAGTTGCCGGTGACCCGCTCCCCGTCCAGCAACGGGGCGCATAGCACGATCTTGCCCGCCGCGGTGTCGATCCAGTACACCGTGTCGTCGAAGGTGCCGGCGCAGGGATCCGGGGGCGGACCCAGGTCCGTCATGAGCCCGGTGGAGTCCCTGGAGAAGTCGTACGCGGCCCCCGTGAGGTCCTGCGTCGCCGGGTTGTACAGGGTGCCCTTCGATTCCCCGTTCACTCCCGTGGCGACGACCCGGCCGGTGTAGGTCGTGACCGTCGCCTCCGCGACGAAGTCGAACGCGGGGTGCTGGTAGTCGTACCAGTCGAAGATGTCGAGCCGGAGGGATGTCGCCGCCGTGAACGCTGTCGAGTCGTACGTCCACGTGACTTTCGTGAAGTCTGCGGTGTTCCACTGCGCGGTCCACGGCTCCGCCATCAGGAGCGTGGATCCATCGCTCGCGTAGATCCCGTCCGACTTCAGGATGTAGTTCCGGTTCGTCCCGGTGCCGACGCTGACGGCCCAGCTGAACGCGCCGTTCGCCATCCGCTGCATCACGGCGTCCGTGACTTGGACGTTCTTCGCTATGGTCGGGTGGTGGTTCGTCACCGTGATCGTCGCGGCGTCGGTCGCCCCGGCGGCGAGGAGGTTCACGAACGCGGGGCGCTTGATTCCCTGGTAGTTGCCCGGGATCCAGAAGTTCGAACTCGGGGTGATCCCGTCCATCTCCGCCATGATCCTCGTCGTGCGGAGCGCGTTCGTCCATCCCGCGCCCTGCTGTAGGACGTCGCGGTGCATGTCGTCCGCGCCCGCCTTCAGGGCCGTCCTCACCTGGTCGTTCGTCGGGCGCGCGCCGCCGTGGGTCGCGCGGTACGCCTCGATGCCGAGTGCGGCGATGCCCGAGGTCACCGGAGTGGCCTGGGAGGTCCCGCTGAAGATGTCGAAGGCGAAGTTGCCGTCGCACCACGCGGGGTCGTCCAACCCCGTGGCGGGGTTGAAGCAGTACAGATTCAGGGGCGCCGCCTCGACCGCGAAGGAGCCGATGCTCACGATGTCCGGCTTCGGCTGCCCGAGCAGGGTCGGTCCGCGGCTCGAGAAGTACGCGTGGTCGCCGTACGGCCCGGGTCCGTCGCCAGAGCCCGCTCCGATTCCTACGCAGGTGCTCGGGTCGATCGGGGGCGGTCCCGGACAGAGTGGGAACTCGTAGTTCCCCTCGCCGCCGTCGAAGCCGTACAGGACCCGGTAGTCCCCGGATGTCCCGGCTCCGACCGTCACGACTCCAGGCGATGTCCCGCCCGGCGCGCCCGTCGCGTACCCGGCGCCGTTGTTGCCGAACGCAATCAGCGTCGTCACGGTCGGCCGCCGCAGCGCGAAGTCGTACAGCCAGCGGTCCTCGAAGCTGAATCCCGTGTTCACGGTCTGGGTACTCCCGAAGGAGTTGCTGATGATCTGGGCATCGTCCAATGTGTTCGGAATGCCGTCGTACCCGACCGCGGCAAAGTCCCGCTGGTCCTCGATCGAGCCGAACAGGCCGATCGGGCCCGCGACGTTGCAGCACGCCGCGATCCCCATGATCTTCGCGCCCGGGGCGGTCCCGAACACCTCGAAGAACGGACTCGCGAGGTTCCCGAACGGCCGCGCGACGATCGTCGACGAGACGAACGACCCGTGGCTCTGGCCGTAGTCGAAGTCGCCGTGGAACGCCACGAGGTCGCCGTTCGCGGGGATGAACGTGTCGTAGCCGTGCATGGGTCCGTAGATGTCGCTGTACGGGATTGGCACGCCCATGTCGTAGTCCGCGAGGAGTCTCCACCCGGCAGGAAGTGCGCCGGTGAACGTCAGGGTCCCGGAGACGGGCTCGAGGGTGTACGTGTTCAGCTGGTACATGATGTCCACGAAGTCCCCGGCGGGGATGTCCCGCAGGAACGTGATGACTCCCGTCGCCATGTTCAGGGCGTAGTCCGTTCCCGCGACGAGGGCTCCGCTGCTGTCGGAGATGTCATACACGAGGCCGATCGAGAAGTCCGTGTTCGGTCCCCGCAGGAGCCGGGCGGTGTCCACCGCGTGGCCGTCGAAGGTCCCGTAGATGAGGTCGCCGGTGTCGAAAGTCTCCGGGCCGAACGCCGTCAGCGGCCCGCCGAGGTCCCACGTCGTGCCCGTGTCGTTCGCCGCGGTCCCGGTGAACTCCTCGATGATGTCCTCCGTCGATCCGGGGAGGTAGAGGGTCGTGGCCCCGCTCTGGAGCCAGAGTCGCGTGGCGGGTTCGAACATGAAGCGTCCCGTGATGTCCGTCGCGATGTGGTTGTTCGCGAGGGTCGCCGTCGTCTGCCCCGCGATGCTCGCGATGACCGTCTCACCGGTGACCGTCGTCGAGCTCGCGATGAAGTACAGGAGCCCGCCGGACACATCGTCGACGCCGTCCCCGTTCAGGTCCGCGACCGAGAGCGGGGAGGACCGGGTCACGGGCTTGTCGTCCGTGAAGTCGAAGTTGAAGTTGAGGTCCACGTAGACCGTGTCGTACATGCCAGGGGTCACGGAGTCCACCACGAGGATCCCGACCTTCTCGCCGTACAGGCCCGTGAGGCTGTCATCCCGCGAGTTTCCGATGCGGTACAACCCCGAGGCGCTGATGATGTGGGGCGGGGACGGGTCCGTGGGGAGCCCCACGAAGTAGTTCCGGTTCATCCGCAGGTTCCAGTTCGACGCCTTCCAGTTCCCGTACTGTTGCGGGTTCGTCTGGGGGACGTTCTGAGGCAGGCCCGTCACCGGGTCCGGGGTCCCCTGCCGATAGAGGAGGAACCCGTCCAGGTTCGAGTCGTTCGCCCGGTACTCCGTGTTCGAGTACCAGGAGTCCCCGTCGTTCACGCCGAGCCAGTACGGGATCGGCAGCCGGTCGAGGTCGCTCCCCGCGGTCCAAAAGCCGTTCCCGAACAGGCCTTCCATGGAAGCCGGGTGGAACATGATCGGCCACCCGAAGTAATCGGACGCGGGGTTCATGTCGATCGCCCACTGTCCCTGGAGGCTCGGGTGCGCGAAGTCCTCGCCCGTGTCGATGACGGCGACGTTCACGCCGCCCCCGTCGTAGCCGAGGTCCCGCCAGACGTCCAGCGCCTTGTGCTCGCGGGCGATCGCCCAGCTCGTCGGAGAGACGGAGCCCTGGCCCTTGCCGCTCGTGATCCCGGGCGGGAGCTGGAACGTGCCGGACCGGATCTGGGACCGGACGGACTCGAATTGCGCGTGCTCCTCCGAGGTGACCTCGTCCCGGATGATCGCCGGGGCGTACTGGTCCCGTTGCTGGATGTACGTGACGCCGTCCAGTCCCGCGATGTCCAGGAGGGCCGGGTTCGGCACCTGGAGGTAGATGCTCACCATCTGGCCGTTCGCGCCCCACGAGCGGGCGACGAACCGCTGCACGCGGGTCTGGTCGTCCACCATGTATGCAATCCGGGCGCCCGCCTTCTGGAGAGCCTGAGCGAGCTGGGGCATGTTCGTCGTGTAGATCAGCACGTCGGAGTAGCCCTTCTGTCGGCTTTGTGCAACTGGCTGGAGGGACGGGTCCATTTTGTTGAGCGCGAGCTGGATGTTTGAGTCTCCGGCTGCGGTCGTCGGTGTGAGAGAGTCCCTCGAATGAGTCACTGAGGTGCTGCTGACTGGGGCGTCCACGGCCGGCAGGGCCGGGGTGTCTGCGCGGGCTGCGCTCGTAGCGACGAGGAAGCCCGAGAAGACGAGCGCCGACAGGACCAGCAGACTTACGAGTCTGCGATTTAGTGCGTTCGACATCCTGTTCTCCTCCCTTTTCGCGACAATCTGGGAAAAGCGCGTGGCAATGTTTCGCACTCTATTTATAGGTTGCCCAGAGGAAGGAATCCCTCAGCGGACTTCGAATTTTTCAAAGATTTTCTGGAGGATTTTCACATCCCGCTCCCGCTCCTCCAGGAGGCGGCGGACTCGGTCCCAGGTCGTGGGGTCCCGGACCTGCGGGATCGTGAACCCGTAGACGACGTCCATCAGGATGAGAGGCTCTGGAGGCGCAAGCCCGAGATCGACGGCTTGGGGGCCCTCGAGGGCGGCCTCGATGTCCGCGAGGGACGCCTTCCCCGCCTCCACGCGGAGGGCGGCGGAGACGAGCCGACGGACGAGGTTCCACCGGAAACTGGGGGCCTTGAAGTCGAGCGTCGTCGCGTCCTTCTCCGCGGTCGCCCTCGCGAGGTCGATGCGCGCGACCGTGCGCGCGCGGTCCCGCGTGAAGTTCCGGAAATCGTGCTCTCCCTCGAACCGCCGAAGGGCGTCGTTGATGCGGGCCGCGTCGTGGGTCGCGGGGAGCACGTAGCGGTACCACCGCTCCCGTGCCTTCCTCGCGCTGAAATCGTCCGGGACGGAGGTGGCCGCCCAGGCCCACACGCCGCGGGCCTTCCCGTTGAACCCCCGCGCCGCGGCCTCCGGTGCGAGATCGGTGTCGAACGCGACGACATTCCCGAGGGCGCTCACCCCACGGTCCGTGCGACTCGCGCTCTGGAACCGGTTCGTCCGGGCGTCCCGGATCGCCCGGGTGCGCAAGAGCGCGTGGAGGACCTCGCCCTCCACGGTCCGGAGTCCGGGCTGGCGGGCCTGCCCGTGGAAGTCGGATCCCCGGTATGCGATCTTCATCGCGATGCGGGGCACGCGCGTGTATTCTACGTATTATATAGAAGCCCCGCGCTGGGCCGCGGTCGCATGCCGGAGGTCGCCGTCGTCCTCGTGGGTCCGAAGAACGAGGGGAACGTCGGCGCCGTCGCCCGTGCGATGAAGAACTTCGGGGCCCGGCGGCTCGTCCTCGTGGACCCGTGCCCGATCGGGGACGAGGCGCGGAAGCGGGCGATGCACGGCGCGGACATCCTCGACGGGGCCGTGGTCGCAGGTTCCCTGGACGAGGCCTTGGAAGGGATGGACCTCGTCGCCGGGACCACGGGGATCGCGACCCGCAGCGAGAAGAAGTTCCTGCGAATCGCCCTCCCGCCGCGGGAGTTTGCGGAGAAGGTCGCCGCGATGGACGGCACGCTTGCGGTGGTGTTCGGTCGGGAGGACTTCGGCATGCTCGACGAGGAGCTCGCGCGGTGCGACCTCCTCGTGTCGATCCCCGCGAGTCCGCAGTACTCGATCCTGAACCTGTCCCACGCGGCGGTCGTCGTCCTGTACGAGCTGTTCGCGGCGCGTCGCCCGAGGGGACGCCTGCGGAGGGCCTCACGGGCGGAGAAGGAGGTCCTCCACCGGGCGTTTTCGGAGCTCATGGAGGCGACGGACTACCCCCCGCACAAGCGCACCCGCACGAAGGTGATGTTCCGGCGCCTCGTCGGGCGCGCGGTCCCGTCGAAGTGGGAGTTCCACGTCCTCATGGGCGTGGTCCAGCGAGCCGCGAAGCGGATCCGGAGGCTCGAGCGGGACCATGGGCGGTAGGTCACCGCGTGAAGACATCCAGATAGAGCTTCTTCCCCAGGACGTACCCGCCAACGATCGCGAGCAGGGTCAGGGCGATCGGGATCGTCACGAGCAGCTCTCCCCCGGCGGGAAAGATCCCGAATCCCTGGGAGAGGATCCGCGCGCCCCAGTGGTACGGCGAGAGGACGCTCACCGTCTGTGCGAACGTCAGCGCGGCCCGGAAGTCCTCCGGCGTCGGGAACTGGTCCCGTGAGCGGGAGAGGAGCAGGATGACCTGGGACGCGATCCCGTTCGCGGCGGTCTCCGTGAGGAGCGCGGATCCGACGAGGAACAGGCTCCCGAGGCTCACGGGCGAGATCGCCATCCGCTTCGTGTAGTGCGCGAGCACGTGCGCGAGGAAGACGCCCGTGGCGAGGGAAACGAATCCGACCCCGAGGGCCATCAGGTGGATCGCAAGGAAGTCGGGGAACGGCCAGACGCCGAAGGCGAAGAACGGAGCCGTCGCTCCGAAGAACAGGATCGTCGTGAGGACCAACGAGATCAGGAAGGTCGAGCCCAGCTTCGCGATCGCGATGTCGTTCGCATCCACCGGGTAGAGGATGATCGACCGGATCGTCCCCTTGTGGATCTCCCCGCCGTGGACGGTGTTGAACGCGATGGCGAGAGCGAATCCCGTGAGGGCCGCGGAGACCGCGTAGAACGGCCGCAGGGTGGAGTCGAACCACCGGAACGTCGTGGGGAACTGAGCGCTGGAGAGGGCGAGGGGGGCGACGAGGAACGCGAAGACCCCCCCGATCACGATGCACACGAAGACCGCATTGCGCGCGCGTCCGATGTCCTTCCGGACGATCGCCCAGATCAGGGGAAGGCGGTCCCTCCACTCCATCAGGGCGTCCCCCCGGGGGGCGCGAGGAACCCGTACCCGGCCCGCGTGAGCCTCGCGTACACATCCTCCATCGTCCCGACGCTCTTCATCTCCAGGAGGTCCACGCCCGCCTCGACGAGCACCTTCGCGATCTTCGCGGCGTCCGGCCGCGCCAGAAGCCCGATGTGGATCAGCCCGGGTCCGCCCCGCGAGAGGGTCTGGTGCGGCACCTTCTCGAGGGCGGCCATCGCCTTCTCGACGTCCGTCACCTCGAGCTGGTACGCGGGGGCGAGGAGGGTCTCCTTCAGCTCCCGCGCGGTGCCCACGGCCACGATCCGGCCGAGGTGGATGAACGCGTATCGATCGACGATCGCCTCGCTCTCGATCAGGTTGTGGCTCGTGAACAGGATCGAGCCTCCCCGGGAGACCCAGTCCCGCAGGATCCCGCGGAGGGCGATCCGCATGTCGACGTCCACGTTCGAGAACGGTTCGTCGAGAAGGAGAAGTTGGGCGGGGGAGAGGAGGACGCGTGCGAGCTCCGCCCGCTGCCGCTCGCCCATCGAGAGCCGGCCGATGCGGTTCTCATACAGGTGGCGGATGACGAGGAGGTCCATCGCCCACGACACCCGGTCCCGGATCGAGGCGGAGGGGTGCCCCGCCATGCGGGCGAAGAATGCGAGGTACTCGCTCAGCGTCATCCCCTCGTACGGGGTCGGGAGGTCGAAGAGGATCCCGAGGTGCCGGCGGACGTCGTTCGGGGCCTCGCGGACCGGCACCCCGCACACGATCGCATCCCCCGCATCCGGCTCCGTGATCCCGGAGAGGACCCGGAGGCACGTCGTCTTGCCCGCGCCGTTCGGTCCGAAGAGTCCGAACACCTCGCCCTCCCGGATCTCGAGGGAGACCTGGTCGAGCGCGCGGGCCTTCGGGTACGTCTTTGTGAGGCCGGAGGCCTGGACAAGCATCCCGCTCGCGGAACGTGGGCCGGCGAGATAAGGGTTCCCGGAACGTTAGGCCCCGATGCCCAGAGTACGGTCCGTCTTCTCGATGCTCTTCCGTCCGTCCTTCTCGAACTCGAGCATCGCGCGGATCGCGTCCACGTTCTCCGGTACGACGTCGCTCTCCTGGTGGACCGCCTGGAAGTAGTACAGCTGCGTGCCGTCCACGACGTGGACCCCGTCCTCCCACACGGCGATCTCGTACAGGTCCGAGCGGGGCCTCCCGAGGTCCCGCGCGATCTCCATGATCTGCGCGGTGGACTTCACGCCCTCCGCGCCCTTCACGAACTTGATGCGGGGGGCCCGGCGCCACGCGTCGAGGACCTGCTGCCCCGTCGACTTCCGCTTCAGGTGGACGCTCACCGCGTGGAGGTGCATGATCGTCGTGGGGACCTTCACCGCGATCGTGTGGATCGCGAGCTTCGGGAGGACGCTCTGCACGTCGGGGCCGTGGTGGCTCGGCATCTCGAGCTCCGGCTCGATCGCATTGATCGGCCCCTTCTTCGAGTCCCCGGGGTCCGTCGCCCGCCGCACCAGCACCGCGAGGACGCGGTCGATCCCGAGGTGGGCGTCGAGGGGGTACAGGGTCCGGATCAGGGCCGTCGTGTTGCACGAGGGCACCCGCACGAAGTCCGCCCCGAGGCACTCCGCGTAGTTCGCGGCCGCGTTGAAGGAGAGGTTCGTGAGGGAGTGCTCCTCCCCGCCCTGCCAGATCGCCTTCACCCCCGCCTTCTCGTACACGGGCTTGAAGCCGCTCTCCTCCGGGGTCGCGTCCACGACGAGGTCCGCCTCCTTCAGCAGGTCCTCGAGGACGCCGTGGACCTTGATCCCCGCCTTCTCGAACTTCGGGAGGACGTCCTTCGTCGTCGCGTAGAGCGGGTACCCCTTGTCGATCGCGAGGCGGGCCTCGAAGTTCGGGCTCATCTTGGAGACGCCGACGACCGTCATGTCATCCTGCAGGTTGACGGCGTCCGCGACGCGTTTGCCAATCGTACCGTATCCGTTGATCGCGACCTTGGCGGGCACCGGAGGCCTCCGAGATTGAACCGGAGGAGGGCCATAAAGCCTTTCGTAACACAGGTGGCGGGAGCCGTCTCCGCGCGGGACGGTTCGAGTTACCCTTGAGTAAGGCCAACTCTCGATTGGCCCGGTCCGACCCGCCATGGGCCTACGGATTCAGGCGGCCCTCGTGGACCGCGATGAGGTCCGAGTACACCGCGTACGCGGTCTGCCGCGCCCCCGGATTCCGTTCGAGGATCAGGAGGTCCTTGAGCATGTCCGTGCGGACACGGAGCGCGCTCGAGGTCCCGTCGACGGAGGAGAGCGGGTGGTCCGGCAGGAGCTCCTCGACGGACACGGAGGCCTCGACCCTCCATCCGCTTCGCGCGCCCCGCGCGACCTGCTTCACGCGGCCGCCGGACGCCCGGACCCGACGCACGCGGTCCGCGTCGAGCCCGTGTTCGCGGCGGAGTTCGGATCGGCGCTCGAGCAGGAGGCGGACGAACTCCCGCCCGACGTTGCCGAACCCGAGGAGGACGATCCGGTGCGGCACCGGGATCACTTCGTGGCGGGCCGCACCCCGCCGCGGTACAGGTCCTTCCGGATCCGCGGGACCATCGACATCAGGACCGCGCCCTCCGTCAGCCGCGTGCGGTCCATCCGCCCCTCCGTGAGGAACCCGATCGCGCCCGTCGTCTGCCCGATCCCCTTCTTCCCCGTGAGCTCCTCCATCGCGTCCCCGACCGCCTTCCCCGCCTTCACCCGCTCCACGACGAACGGCGGGTACTCGAAGCCGGGGCCGTGGCCAAGGCTCACGCGACCCCGCTTGTCGACGACCGCGCACCACTGCACGTCGAGGAAGTCTCGGACTTGCTCGTTCCAGAACAGCCCCGCCTCGATCCCCACGCCGTAGTCCGCCTCCTTCAGCGCCTCCCTCGCGCGGTTGATCGCCCCCTCGATCGCCTCGACCTCGAACGGCTGCTCGGAGACCTTCGACACGACGTCGACGCCCTTCACGCGCGGCCTCTCGAAGATCGTCCCGAGGACCTTGGCGACCGCGCGGACCTTCACGGGGTTCGTCGAGCCCACGTTCACGCGGAGGGGCCGCAGGAGCCTCCCGCGACGGTCGATCTCCTTCGCGCGGATCCGGCGGGATGCGATCGGGGCGTCGTCCTCCGCGAGGACCATCGGAACGACGTGGATCGCGAGGGGCGGGAGCCCGCGGCGGGCCCGCTCCTCGTTCAGGGCCTTCGCGACCCCCTCCCGATCCTCGCTCACGACGATCGCGTCGAACGGCTCGGAGACCGCGGGGCCGTACGGGTCCTCCAGGGGGCCGATCGTCGCGCCCGCGTACCCGCGCTTCCTCAGCCACGCCTCGAGGCGCCGCTTGCGGAGCCGGTACGGAGTCACCTTCTCCCGGTTCTGGAGGGCCATCGCGTCCGTCGTGAGGCCGATGAACACCTCCCCGCCGAGCCCGAACGCGGCGTCGAGGAGGGCTTCGTGGCCCGCGTGGAGGATGTCGAACGTCCCGCCCATCGCGACCCGCATGGCGGGCCGGCAACGATGGCGGGGACGTAAGGCCTTTTTGGCACCAAGGGGGCGCCCGCTCACTCGGGGGGTGGGAAGTGCTCGGGCCGTGCGAGGAGGGCGATCTTGTACGGGTACAGCTCCGCCCGCATGATGCCCCCGCGGACCGTCGGGTCGTCGTCCACGATCCGACGCGCCTCCACCTCGGACGCCGCGAGGAGGATGTGGATCCCGAACGCGGTGGGGTCCGGGTGCTGGGTCCTCCCCACGAGGAGGACGGTCCCCTGCTCCGTGAGAGCCTTCAGATACGCGAAGTGCCTCGCGACGACGCGGTCCTCCTCGGGCGTCGCGCGGTTGACCATCTCGGGCCGCGTCGCGATGAGCCGGCACAGGAATTGCTTCTTGGGTTCCACGGGACCGCCCTCCGAGGGGTCGGGCCGGAACCAAGAGGCGGCCCTCCCAATTGAAGCCCGAGAGGGCGGAACGGGGCCGGCGTCGCGAAACCTTCAAGCCAATTTCGCTCGGAATCTATTGAGGGTTACGGAACCAACATATATAGGGTGTGACATCCGCCTCCGTAGCCTCGAGAGGGGGCATGCGAAGCCTGGGCCACGTCGAGAACATCGCTTATGACGGGTCCGTCCTCGTCCGTGCGGCGTTCGCGCCGCCGCGGTGGGCGGTCGTCCTGGACCGGCGGAAGCGCCCCGTCGGGCGGGTCGTGAAGGTGTTCGGCCCCGTGAAGGAGCCGTTCGCCACGCTCCGGCCGGACGGGAAGCCCGCCATGGCCCTGATCGGGGCCGAGGTATTCATCGAAGAGGGAGGATCGAATGCCCGGAAAGAAGATCGAAGAGGCGGAAGAGGTCACCCGGTGTCCCGAGTGCAATAGCGGCCATCTGTCGTTCGACTACGAGCGGGGCGAGCTGCTCTGCGAGGAGTGCGGACTCGTCCTGAGCGATCAGATGATCGACCAGGGGCCGGAGTGGCGGGCGTTCGACGTCGAGCAGGGCGAGAAGCGGGCCCGCACGGGGGCTCCGATGACGTACACGATCCACGACAAGGGACTCTCCACGACGATCGGGTGGAAGAACAAGGACTCGTACGGGAAGTCGATCCCGACCCGGAACCGCGCGCAGCTGTACCGCCTGCGGAAGTGGCAGCGGCGGATCCGCGTGAGCAATGCGACGGAGCGGAACCTCGCGTTCGCGCTCAGCGAGCTGGACCGGATGGCCTCGGGCATGGGGCTCCCGCGGAACGTGCGGGAGACCGCCGCGATGATCTACCGGAAGGCGGTGAACAAGAACCTGATCCGCGGGCGCTCCATCGAGGGCGTCGTGGCGGGTAGCCTCTACGCGGCGTGCCGCCAGTGCAACGTCCCCCGCACGCTCGACGAGATCGCGAACTCGAGCCGCGTCGGCCGCAAGGAGATCGGCCGGACGTACCGCTTCATGACCCGGGAGCTCAAGCTGAAGCTGATGCCGACCCACCCGCAGGACTACGTCCAGCGGTTCTGCTCCGAACTGAAGCTCAGCGGCGAGGCGCAGTCGAAGGCGATCGAGGTGCTGAAGGAGGCCGCGGACCGCGAGCTCACGTCGGGCCGCGGGCCCACGGGCGTCGCGGCGGCCTCGATCTACATCGCCTCGATCCTGTGCAACGAGCGCCGCACGCAGCGGGAGGTCGCCGAGGTCGCGGGCGTGACGGAGGTCACGATCCGGAACCGGTACAAGGAGCTCACCGAGAAGCTCGGGATTAAGGTCGAGCTCTGAGTGGGCTGGCTATGTCGCCGCGGAGGCGGGGCAGGGAGATTCGTGCCAGTAGGCGTCGTCCGGACCCGCGGCGCGATCCCAAAGCCGCCAGGGTGCGGGCCGAATTCGGCGACCTTTACGACCGGACGATGGTAGTTCTGAACGAGCGCGATCCGCTCGGTCTGATTCGGCTTGGCGCACCGCTCAATGAATACTCCCCAGAGGTGCGGACGATTCTCCCAAGGCTCGCGACTGCTGCATCGCTCGTTGAAGTACGCCAAGTTGTCTACGAGGAATTCGTTCGGTGGTTTGGCGCCGAAGTTGCGGGGAAGGAGACTCGCTACGATGGCGTTGCGAGGGACCTCTGGTCTATCCTGCACCCGACAGCCGCGTAGACGGACCACTGCGCCGACGGGCCGGTTGCCCGGGGATCTGCCGTCTCAGGAAGGCCCAGGACCGCGAGTTGGCATTGCGATAGCTTCATGTAGTGTGTTCTATATGCGCTCCATAGCCGACCATGGCGACCACGATCCAGCTGAGTGAGGAGACCCGCGAGAGGCTGGCCCGCTTGAAGTCCAGCCCGCGGGAAACGTACGATGAGCTGCTGGGGAAGCTGCTCGCCCTAATTCCCGAGGGAGACGAGGAGGGCCGGTACACGGAGGCCTTCCGCGTCGGGCTTCTGGAGGCGCGCTTGGATATTAAAGAGGGCCGGCTGACCCCGCTTCGTGAGGCCAAGAAGCGGTTGGGGCTGTGACTGTCCGGTCCGTCGAGTTGACGGACCGCGCCCTACGAGATTTCGCAAGGCTCGACCGCTCGGTGGCCAAGAGGATCGCCGAGAAGCTGGAACGCGCCGTACGGAACCCGGAACGCTTCCTCTCGCGAATCGTCGGGTCGGATGAATGCAAGTTGCGCGTGGGGGACTACCGCCTCCTCGCGGTTCTCTCCTACGAGACGAAGACGATCATCGTCGGGCGCGTCGACCACCGATCGCGGATCTATGATCGCCGCTGACGCGACGTTGGCGGCGGTACATCGCCTCCATCCTCGCGAACGAGCGGCGCACGCAACCGGAAGTCGCCGAGGTCGCCGGCGTGACGGAGGTCACGATCCGGAACCGCTATGAGGAGCTCACGGAGAAGCTCGGGATCAAGGTCGAGCTGCAGAGTAGGAAGACGTATTTCGCGAGGCCCTCAGGGAACTGGGGTGGGTACAGGGCATTCCTGAGCGCTGATCGCCCTGGTCCCTCATCGCGATAAGCTTATGCGTCCCACCACCGCTTCAATCGGCGTGAAGTACAAGGTGGTCTTGGAGCATGATCCGGACTCCCGCCACTATTCTGCTACCGTCCCCGGCCTTCCCGGGTTGTTCGTGGATGCGAAGAGCGAGAGAGAGGCGCTGAAGCTTGTCACGGAGGGCATCGCATTCTATCTCGAGGAACTCGCTGCGAGACCTTCGGCATCCGATCCCCCTACGGGACTGTGAGGGTCCCCCGCATCACGGGGACCACCTTCCCCGCCACGCGCACCGACACGGGCCGACCCGCCTTCGTCTCCACCGACACCTCGATGCGGGAGGGATGGTGGACCTCGATCCCCTGCTCGATCACGAACCACTCCTTCGCGGGCAGCCGCCGGTTGGACGCGAGGTACGCCCCGCACGCACCCGCCGCGCTCCCCGTGGCGGGGTCCTCCGGTATCCCGGCCTGCGGGAAGAAGCCCCGCGCGTGGAGGTGCGCGTCCCCCTCCGCCTCGAATGCGAACACGTACGCGCCCGCGTCGGGGTCCACCCGCCGAAGGACCTTCGCGAGGGCGGGCATGTCGGGGTCCATCTCCCGCACGATCTTCATGGAGCGGATGGGGACCTGGAGGGGACTGCACGCCGGTCGAGGCGACCTGCGGCACGAGCTTCGTGGCGGTGATGTCCGTGGCCCGGATCCCGAGGGCCTTCGCGAGGCCGGCTGTGGCGGTGATCCGCCTCCCGACGCTCGGCTTTCCCTGCGTCATCACGATGCGGTCCACGACGCCGCCGCGGGAGTGGAGCTCGAGGGGGAGGACCCCGATCTTCACCTCCTGGTGCACGGTGACCGTGCCCTCGCCGAGCGGGACGAGCCCCTCCATCGCGGCGACGTATGCCGTCCCCAGAGAGGGATGCCCCGCGAACGGGAGCTCCCCGCCCGGCGTCCAGATCCGGTTCCGGTAGTTCGCATGCGCCTTCGACGGCGGGAGGACGAACGTCGTCTCCGAGATGTTCATCTCCCGCGCGATCGCGAGCATCTCCGCGTCGCGGAGCCCCAGGGCCCTCGGGAAGACCGCGAGGGGGTTCCCCTCGAGCGGGCGCTCCGCGAACACGTCCACCCGCCAGAAGTCGTACGACCGCATGCGCCCGCGATGCGCGGCCCTGATATTTCATCTGTTGCGGCTCAGCGGTCCCGCCACAGGACGATCGCCCCGAGGACCCAGCCCGCGAAGCCCGAGGCCCCGTACACGATCGCGAACCCCGGGAACGCGTACGGCGCGACGACGAGGAACGCGATCGCGAAGAGGAGGCCCGCGAGCCACACGGGCCACAGGTGGCCCCGCTCCTGGGGGCGGGCGCGGAGGGCGAACCGCGCGAACAGCGCGGAGGCCCCGAGCGCCATGATGAGCTGCTCGCTGAGGACGAGGGCCCCGATCGACGTGCCCGCGGAGGCCCCCAGGATGAGATGGACGAGGAGGAACCCGGCGAGGCCGAGGAACCCGACGAGGAGGATCCACCGGAGGACGCCCCAAGCCCGCACCGCCTCGAAGCGGTCCTTGATCTTCCGGTAGAGCAGGGGCGGGGAACCGATTCGGAGGGCCGCCGTGACCGCCGCGATCGGGGCGAAGTACGCGGGGTTCGAGACGGCGAGGACGACGAGGGCGATCGCGCCGATCGCGAGGAGGAGCATCCCGAGTACGATGGTCGCGGAAAGGACCCGGTTCACCGCGAAGAGGGTGATGTGCCGGAGGACGGGGAGGAAGGCGAGGAGGACGGCGCTCACCGCGAGGAGGCCCGCGAACAGGTACGACATGTCCGTCTCTTGGACCATCGGACCGCCGAGGCGCGTGGGCTCGAAAGACTTTCCGCCTCCCGGCGGCCCGCGACACGTTTTTCCATCGGCCCCCCATGGACCCGCCGCCGCGGAGGGCCCATGGCGAAGAAGGCACGGGGGACGCCATCGTTCGGATTCCGGATCGAGGACCGCCGGGTCGCGGAGCGGGTCCAGCACTTCCCGGAGAGCGTGATCCGGGAGATGACCCGCGTCGCCGCGAAGCACGGCGCGGTGAACCTCGCGCAGGGCTTCCCGGACTTCGACCCGCCAAAGGAGATCGTGGAGGCGGCGCGGTCCGCGCTCCAAGGCCCGCACCACCAGTACGCGATCACGTGGGGCGCGAAGCCCCTCCGGGACGCGATCGCCGCGAAGGCGAAGCGGTTCAACGGCATCGACGCGGACCCGGAGGCGAACGTCGTCGTCACGTGCGGCGCTACGGAGGCGATGATGGCCGCGATGCTCAGCGTCGTGGACCCCGGGGACGAGGTCGTGATCCCCGAACCGTTTTATGAGAACTATGGCCCGGACGCGATCGTGAGCGGGGCGAAGGCGAGGTTCGTGCGGATGGCGTGGCCCTCGTGGGCGATCGACGAGGAGGCGCTGAAGGCCGCGTTCACATCGAAGACAAAGGCAATCGTCCTGAACACGCCGAACAATCCGACGGGGAAGGTCTTCTCCCGCGAGGAGCTGAAGCTGATCGCGGACCTCGTCACGGACCGGGACGCGCTCGCGATCACGGACGAGATCTACGAGCACATCCTCTACGGAGGGAAGTCCCATGTCTCGATCGCGACGATCGGCTCGATGGCGGACCGGACCGTCACGATCAACGGGCTGTCGAAGACGTACAGCGTCACGGGATGGCGGGTGGGCTGGGCGATCGCGCCGAAGACGATCGCGGACGCGATGAAGCGGGTCCACGACTTCCTCACCGTGGGCGCGCCCCACCCCCTACAGATCGCGGGCGCCGCCGCCCTCGGGTTCCCGGACTCGTACTACCGCGAGCTCGCCGCGATGTACGAGCGGAAGCGGGACCTCCTGTGGCGGGCGCTGACGGAGGTCGGCTTCGAGGCCGTGCGGCCGGACGGCGCGTACTACATCATCGCGGACCACACGCCCTTCGGCTTCAAGAACGACTGGGCGTTCACCCGCCATCTCGTCGAGGAGATCGGGGTCGCCGTCGTCCCCGGCAGCTCGTTCTTCTCGGACCCCGAGGACGGGAAGCGGTACGTCCGGTTCATGTTCTCGAAGCGGGACGAGACCCTCCAGGAGGCCGCGACACGCCTTCGAAAACTCGCGCCCGCCAAGTAGCGGGGGCGGACCTCGTCCTCGTGGACGGGGCGGTCCACACGATGGACCCCGCGAAGCCCCTCGCGAAGGGGATCGCGTTCGGGGGCGGGCGGATCCTCGCCGTCGGGACGAACGCCCAGGCGGAGACCTGGGCGGGGAAGAAGACGGCACTCATCGAGCTCAGGGGGAAGGTCGTCGTCCCGGGGTTCATCGACGCCCACGCGCATCTGATGGAGAGCGCGGCCCGCGGGTCGAACCTCGGCCTCGGCGGGTGCACGTCCCTGGGCGCCGCCCTCGACGTCCTGAAGGCGGGCGTCGGCGGGGCGCTGCCGGACGAGTGGGTGCTCGCGGACGACTGGGACGAGTCCCGGTGGCCGGAGGCCCGGTACCTCACCCGCAACGACCTCGACACCGTCTCGACCGCGGTCCCGATCGCGGCGGTCCGCGTGGACCGCCACATGGCCGCCGTGAACTCCCTCGCCCTCGGTATCCTCAAGATCCCTCCGGGGACGCGGGGCTTCGAAACGACCTCCGCGGGCCAGCCCACGGGCGTCCTGAAGGAGGAGGCCCTCGAGGCGGTGTGGGACGCCGTGTGGCCGACCCCGGAACGTCTCGCCGCAAACTTCCGGGATGTCGCGACGCGGGCCGTCCGCCTGGGGATCACGGGTATCCATGATGTCGTCGGGGAGACCGAGATTCGTGCGTACCAGATCGCGAGGGCCGCTTCGCCGCTCCCGATCCGGGCCCACCTGATGGCCCGGGACGGCCTCCTCCCGCATCTCGCCGCGACGGGCCTCTCGCGGGGGTTCGGGGACGAGTGGCTCCGACTCGGGGCGATCAAGGTCTTCGGGGACGGTTCCCTCGGGGCCCGCACCGCCGCGCTCTTCGAGCCGTACCGGGACGACCCCACGGAGGGCGGGATGCTGATCCACCCGCCGAGGGAGCTCCGGGACCTCCTCGCGGGGATTCATGGCGCCGGGTTCCCGGCCGCCGTCCATGCGATCGGAGACCGCGCGATCGAGCTCGTGATCGAGACGATCGAGGCGGTCGCACCGGACCCCGGACGCCGCCACCGGATCGAGCATGCCGAGCTCCTCCACCCGGAGCACATCGACAGGATGGCCCGCCACGGGATCGTCGCGTCGTGCCAGCCGAACTTCGTCGGTCAATGGTCCCTCCCGGGCGGCCTGTACGAGACGCGGCTCGGGTTCGAGCGGAACGCCCGCAACAACCCGTACCGGGAGATCCTCGAGAAGGGCGTGACCCTCGCGTTCGGCTCGGACGGGATGCCGTACGGCCCGCTCGAGGGGATTCACTGGGCGGTGAACGCCCCCTTCGGGATCCAGCGGCTCACGGTGGACCAGGCGGTTCGCGCGTACACGCTCGGCGGGGCGACCGCGGGGTTCCAGGAGGGGGACGCAGGGACCCTCGCCCCCGGGAGGCTGGGGGACGCGGTCGTCCTCGAGGGGGACCCGTGGCGGGAGCCGGAGCGGATCCGCGACCGCGGGGTCTCGATGACGATCGTCGCGGGTCGCGTCGCGTGGCGTCCGCCGTAGTGGACCCCGTGGCGTTATCGGGCGCCCGCCTTCTCCATGACGTACCGCCAAACGGAGGCCCAGAGTTTCCCGTCCGTCCGGACCTTGTTCTCCAGGTTCTCGACGCCCATCCATCCCGCGAATGCGGCCTGGGTCCTCGCGTCCCAGCGGCCGTGCACGGCTCCCGTGTATTGGTCCGAGCCCTTGAGGAACCGCTGCACGAACCGTGCGATCTCCGGAGTGATCGAGACGACGCTCTTGGGGTCCTCCCGGGTGAGCATCGTCAGGTCGTAGAGATTGAAGATCCGGACGAGCTCGTCGAGCGGCCTCGGGTGGTCGTCCACCCGGAGGTCGATCCAGCGGTCGTTGAACCCGCCGTACCCTCCCTTCGCCCGCACGACGAGGAGGGCCGCGGACTGCTGCCCGCGCCGGTCCCCGCCCGCGTCCTGCCCCGCGACGAGGGCGGCGAGGAGCTTCACGGGGAGGTCCCCCTTCGTGGACTCGAACGCGCGGGCCATCCCCGCCACGACCTGCTCCCCCGCGAGGATGTTCCCCTGGCAAGCGTAGCCGCGGCCCACGATGTGGCCCGCCCACGCGTGGCACTCCTTCCCGGTGTACGAGGCCGCCCGCCCGCGAGCGTCCACGATTCCGACCTGGCGCCGTGCTCGCTCCTTGTCTCGGGACGTGAGCGCGACGATCGCCTCCTTCGGACGCATCCCGCGCTTCAGGAGCGCGAGGCCCCGGGGGCCGTACGTCGTGTTCGCATAGCTCTGCGTCGCGACCGCGCCGACGCCCGCCTCCGCGAAGGGCACCGCGCTCCCCACGGCGGGGAACTTCGATTCCACCGCGACCCCGAGGTCCTTCGTCTCCGGGTCGAACGCGACGATGCTGAACGTCATGGCGGCCTCCCTCAGTGGATGCGACGCGGGAACCGCCTCGCGGCTCTTGAGGATTCCCGCCAAAGCTCTATACTCGCACCCCTCATCCGGCGGCTCGAGAGAGCGATGGCCCTCCCGTCCGTCCCGAAGTACCCGGCCCCGCTCGGCCTCCCCCAGGGGAGCGTGCGGGCGATCCTCGCCCTCGTCCTGTGCGGCTCCCTGTGGTACCAGGTGGTGAAGGACCTCGCCGTCACCCCGATCCTCCTGGAGTCCTCCCTCCTCGTCGTCGCGTTCTACTTCGGCGTGCGGTCCACGGCCCCGGCGAGCGCGCCCGTGATCCCGACCGCGGTCCCCGTGAAGCACCCCCTCCGCCTCCCGAGGGGGAGCGTGCGGGGGATCCTCCTGTTCGGGTTCTTCGCGGTGATCGCGTTTCTGTGGCTGAAGGGCCGCCCCCTCGAGCAGGAGTTCGTCCTGATCCTCCAGGTCCTCGCGAGCTACCTGATCGGGTTCGCGATCGCCTCCGTGATCGAGCGGCGGCAGCGGCTCGGGAAGAGGCCGAGCACCGTCGTCGCCGTGTTCCGGAACCTGAACGCGGTCTGGGCGATTGGGCTCACGGTGTACATGTGCGGGGTCCTCCTGCTCGGGTGGCGGGACTTCTACCCCCAACTCACGGGGAACGCCCTCGCCTGGATTGTCGCGTACTACTTCGGCTCCCGCGTGAGTCCGTAGGGGGTGGGGCGATGGTGGACCGACCGTGGACCGTCGTCGCCGCAGCGGCGGACGAGCGGGCGTACCTCGCGTTGATCTCGTACCTCCCCCTGAAGCGGTTCCGGACGGTCCCGAGGTTCCTCCGGTACTCCGGCGCGATCGCGGAACAGCTCGAGAGGACCCGGGGGCTCGTCGGCTTCGCGTTCCGCGCGAAGATCCTCGCCCGGGAGTTCTACACCCTCTCCGTGTGGGACGACGAACGGGCCGTGATGGACTTCGTGCGGGCGGAGCCCCACCTCGGGACGATGGGGGCGCTGCGGCCCCACTTGGCGGAGACGAAGTTCGTGCGGTGGACGGTGAAGGGCCCTCGGGTCCCGCCCTCCTGGGAGGACGCCCTCCGGGCCCTCCGATCCGGGTAGCGGGACACGATCGGCCCCGCCCGCCGACATCCTTAATTCCGAGGAGGCCCTCGGCGGGGCCTCCCATGGCGGATGTGTTCCTGGACCTCTGGGGCGTCCTCACGGACTCCCGGAAGATGACCGCCGCGTACCGGCAGCGGGCGGCGGAGCTTCTCTGGTCCCGCCACGGCGGGTCGATCGAGGGCTGGCTCCGGGCCCACGACGTCGCGCTCGCATGGTACGAGGGCCACATGGCGAACCCGAAGGCGTGGGAGCGGGGCTCTTGGATCGAGGTCGTGTCCCGGGCGGACGCCGAGAACATCGAGAGGATGTTCCGGGAGGCGGGGGTCTCCCCGCCCCCGGACCCGCACCGGCTCTCCGTGAGCCTCGACCTCGATGTGATGTCCGCGGTCGACGCGGCGTTCCCGGACGCGCACTCCGCGATCTCCCGGCTGCGGAAGGGACGGAACCGCGTCTTCGTCTCCACGAACGCGACGGAGTCGAACGCCCGGGGCGCCCTCCGGGGTGCAAGGCTCCTCGACGAGCTCGACGGGCTGTTCACGGGGGAGGCGCTGAACGCGGGGAAGACGGACGCCGCGTACTGGCGGGGGATCGTCGACCGGCTCCACGTGGACCCGAAGCGCTCCTTCGTCGTGGACGACCGGCCGGAGTACCTCAAAGCCGCTGCCCTCGTCGGGTTCCGGTGCCTCCTAGTGGACCGGGAGGGCCGCCACCCGCCCGCCGCGATGCCGCCGTACGTGCAGGCGACCCTGCGGAACCTCGTGGGGCTCCCGCAGTACGTCGCGGACGCGGTCAGGGCCGCACGCGTTCGAGCCTGATGTACCGCACCGGGTCCCCCGCCGCGGCGAACAGGAGGGACTTCTTCACGCCGTGCGCGAGCCGCACCGCGCGGCTCACCTCCGGCCACATCCCCCGGTACCGCTCCGGGAGCGCGTGGACGAGGTACTTCGCGTGGGTCCGGTCCGGGTCCCCCTCGTACGCGCGGAAGTGGGAGCCGTACTTGAACCCCGTCTTCGCGATGATCCCGCGGGCCTTCAGGTCCTCGTACACCGTCAGCCGGAGGTCGAAGTCGGGCTGGATCCGCCGGGCCTCCGCGAGGAGCCGCGGCAGGGCGATCCGCCGGTCCGTGTCCGCGTTCCGGAGCTCGATCGTCCCTCGCTTCAGGAGGTGGGCGGTCTCGATCAGGGAGAGCTGGAGCCGACGGCCCACGATCTTCCCGTAGAACCCGCTCCCGTGGAGGGCCTGCGCCTGGGCCTCGTCGACGACCATCGCGCGGTCCTCGAGGAGGTGGGCCGTCGCGATCGGCCCGCCGCGGAGCGGCTCCGGGGGCCGCCCGGCCGGCTCCGCCTCCCGCACCGCGTAGTACGTGAGGTCGGACTCCTCGTCCACGACCGCGAGGAGGAGGTTCTTCCGGAGGCCCGCGACCTTTCGAAGGAGCACCGTGAGCGCGTCCGCGTCGAACACGGCCCGCTCCGAGATCGCCGCGACCCAGAACTTCGCGGGGGTCTTCTTCGGGGTCCCGCCCCGGGGGTACACGAGGAAATCCGGCGGCCCCTCGCCCTCGACGACGACGTAGCCCCGCTGCCGCAGGTCCCCGTACACGACGTACTTGATCTCGAACTGGTCGTACTCCGCGGCCGCGGTCCGGAATAGGGTGCGCATCGGGAGGTCCGCCCCGTCCCGGTGGATTGCGAGGCGTCCCGTCTCCACGAGGTACACGGCCTCTAATGGGGTCAGGGAGAGCCCGCCCCCGCCGAGCGGCTCCCCGTACGAGCCGCGGTTGTGGAGCGCGGAGGCCTCCGCGGGGTCCTCCACGATTACCTTCTCGCCCCGGAGTTCGCCCGCCATCGCGCGGCGCGATGCGGGGGGCCGGGATAAAGGATTGGTGGGGGCCGCGAGCCCGCGGCGGGCCCCTCCATTGGGATGGGCGACCGCGCACATCTTATATACGTCGAGGCGGGTCGTTCTCCCGTGAACCGCGACCGCCTGCTGGAGGACGTGCGGCAGATCCTCGCGAAGACCGGGTTCTTCCTGAACGAGAAGACGAACACCCGCGGGCTCGCGTTCGACATCGTCGCCCGGCGGGACGAGATCCTCCTCATGGTGAAGGTCCTCCTGAACGTGGACGCGTTCTCGAAGCAGGGCGCGGAGGAGCTCCGGATGATCGCGACGACCCTGAAGGGGGCGCCCCTCCTGATCGGGGCGCGGTCCGGGGCGGGCCCGCTGGAGGACGGCGTGATCTACTCCCGCTCCGGGGTACCGATCCTCTCCCGCCAGACTTTCATCGACTTCTTCGAGGAGGGCGTCCCGCCGTTCATCTTCTCCGCGCCCGGCGGCCTGTACGTGAAGCTCGACGGGGAGGCCCTCCGCCGCGCGCGGGAGGCGAAGCAGATGTCCCTCGGGGCGCTCGCGGAGGTCGCGGGGGTCTCGAGGCGGGCGATCCAGATGTACCTCGACGGGATGTCCGCGACGATCGACATCGCGCTCCGGCTCGAGGAGTTCCTCGGGGAACCCCTCGTCGTGCCGATGGACCCCTTCCAGTACTCCTCCCGCGTGTCGGAGCTCCTGCGGGACTTCGAGGAGTTCGAGCGGTTCGAGCGGGACGTGTTCCAGCGGCTCTCCCGCCTGGGGTACGACGTCCTTCCCACAGTGAAGTGCCCGTTCGAGGCGTTCACGAAGGACCGGGAGATCGTCCTCCTCACGGGCATGGCGGGGGGCCGCGAGCGGGCGGACGACAAGGCGAGCATCGTCGCGAACGTCGCGCGGGTCGTGGAGAGGGACAGCGTCCTCTTCGTCGAGCGGCGGGTCTCGAAGATGTCCCTCGGGGGGACCGCCGTGATCGGGAGGGACGAGCTGAAGAAGATCCGGGACCGCGCGAAGATCCTCGAGCTGATCGAGGAGCGGAAGTCGTGAGATGGACGTCGTCGCCCTCGGCGGATGCCGCGTCCACGTGATGTCCGTCATCCGGGGACTTGTCTCTGAGTCGGAGCGGGTAATCGCCGCGTTCGAGGAGGTTCGGCCAGAGGCTGCCGCCCTCAGCATCGGTCGCGAAGAGCTGGAGGGGTTGAAGGCGCACACGGGGGAGAACGTCCCTCCGGACAACGTCGAGGAGGAAGTGTACGTGCGCGGGCTCTCCCGCTTCGGGGAGGTGCGGAAGCCCCCGCCCTGCTTCGTCGCGGCGCTTGCCGCGTCCACGGAGCGGGGGATCCCCATCCAACCCTTGGACATGGACGACGAGCAGTACTCCAGTACGTACGTCGCATCCGTGTCCACGGTGGACATCCTCCTCGCGAACGTCCGCGCGGGGAGGCTGCGGCGGTGGGAGTCAAGGGCCGCGACCCCGGGGGACTTCGTGCGGGAGTGGGACGCGGTCGTGAACCAGTCCGCGGGCTACCGGAAGCTCGTCGCGGAGCGGGAGGCCTTCCTCGCGCGCCGGATCCGGCAGGTGGCCTCCCGGTACGGGGTCCTGCTCGCGCTCGTCGACGTGGAGCGGGCGAGGGGAGTCCTGCGCCGCCTCGTCTAGCGTCCGAGGTAGAGGGACTTGTTCCCGTCGCCGAGGTCGATGTCGAGGATCGCGATCGTCGTCCCGGGCGGCAGCGGCTCGATGTTGTAGCTCTGCCAGCTCGTGCCCCCACCGCCGAGGTTCCGGTAGTACACGAGGGCGCGATCCGCGTTCGCGGTCGCGACGACGATATCGTCGTCCCCGTCCCCGTCCACATCCCCCGCCGCGAGTGCGTTGATGGTCGCGCTCGCCGCGGGCACGAGGACGAAGATCGAGCTCCCCGTGTTCCCGTTCCCGGAGATCACCCGGACGTTCGTGCCGTAGGAGACCACGACCTCGAGTCCGGTTCCGGACGTCGTGATGTTCGCGAGCTTGATGCCGGAGATGGCGGGGTTCCCCACGACCGTGTAGAAGATCCCGCCCGGCGTCTGGAGACCGCCGGCGAAGCCGATCAGCTTGTACACCTTCCCGTTCGAGGTGCCTACGACGATGTCAACATACCCATCGCTGTCCTGGTCGTCGGCGTCGATCGCCCTCGCGTCCCCAGGGGTCGAGGGGAGGGTGATCACGGACCCCGGCTGAATCGGGGATGTCGTGACTTCGATGTACATCTGGTCCACGAACAGGGTGTCGAGGGTCGTATTCCCGACGTTGTGGTCGATGTCGATGACCCGGAGCCACACGACCCGGTTCTGCAGGGTCGTGGGGAAGTTGTAGTTCTGCGCAACATCGCTCGTGGTGTTCATCCAGAGGATCGTCGTGTACGTGCCCGTCGTCGGGTCCACGCCCGAGACGTCCGTCGAGTACGCGATCGCGAAGAAGTCCCCGTCCGTGGTCGCGGAGAGGTGGGCCTCGAACCGGAGCGCGTACGTTGACAGGGGCCGGTTCGGGATCTGCTGGATCCGCCAGTAGTGCTCCATCTCGCTCGCCTGGCCACCCGTGCTCGACCAGTTCAGGTAGATGTTGTCGAACTGGACCGTCGTCGTGCTCCCGGAACCGCCGTTCGTCGCACGCGCCGCGATCTTCAGATAGTACGTGCCCGGGGTGGGCAGGCGGCTCGCGGGGACGCTGATCGTTCCGCTCTCGATCCATGCGGTCGTCGAGGTGTGCGTGAACGATGCGACCGCGGTCGGCACCGAGGGGTTCCCGGACGCGGGGTCCACGAACGCATAGATCGTCACGGAGGACGCGCCGTACTGCGCTACCTTCCGGTCGAACTCGATTGTCGCCGTGTACGGTGTGGAGCCGCTCACGGTGAAGGGTTGGCGCCACAGCCCGCTGACGGTCTGGCTCGCCAGGAAGTTGTCCTGCACGTACACGAGGCCGGCCGGGTTCCCGCCGGTGTTCTGCCAGCTCCCGCTCGCCTGGCCGCCGTTCTCCCAGTCCGCGTACGTCCACGAGGACGAGGAGGTGTTGAAGCCGGGGTTCAGCGTGCTGCCGTTCTGTGCGGGCTCCGTCTTCAGGCCTTCCTGGACATGTTCCCATGCGTCGTCGCTGGCAATCGTCCGGAGGAAGTCCGGCTGGATGACGGTCCCGGTCACGGTGACCTCGGCCTCCGCGTACCAGCGGTCCGTGATCCCGCCCGTCCCGAAGGACCCCTGGCCGTTCAGGTTCAGGTAGTACGTCACGGTCCCGCCCACGCGGGCGACCGCGATGTCCCGGTCCCCGTCCCGGTCGAAGTCCCCGATCGTGACCCCCCAGATCTGTTGGGGCCTGGTGGAGTCGATCACGATGAACGCGGAGGGGCTGCCCGTGGTCCACGTCCCGTCGTTCTTGAAGTAGATGATGCGGCCGTCCGTCATCCCGCAGACGATCTCCGGGAGGAAGTTCCCGTCCAGGTCCCCGATCGCGATGTCGTTGCAGTAGATGCTCGCGCCGCTCAGGCCCGCCAGGGTGAACTTCGTGAACAGCACGTTGCCGTCGAAGTCGACCTGCCGGCGGTAGTAGTTGATCTCCGCGTTGTTGGCGTCGAGCTTGATCGAATCTGCGATGTCGAGGTCGCCGTCGTTCTCGCCGTCCAGGAACGAGACCGCATGGGTCTCGGCGTTCTTGCACTGGCCGGCTCCGGGGAGCCCGCAGTACTCGAAGCGGGTCTTCCGCCACTTGTCGACCCCGTTGAGGTTCTCATAGTAATACCCGTAGTCGTGGGTCCCCCACGCCGGCCCGGTCGTGTCGAGGTTCCCGCCCGCGACGTCGAGCCGGAACAGTGGAGCGAGGATGAGGAGCTGGGCGGAGAGCCCGGCGTACGTCTCGTCCGCGTCGTCGACGTACGAGATTGACATAGCATAGTTCTGGGAGCCCTCGACCCACGGATCCCCATCCGTGAGGCTCAAGTTCACCATGAACCGGTACGTGATCGTCGCGCCGTTGACGCTGAGGGCGCGGCCTGTGCATGCCCCTGTCGTGGGGCACAGCGGGGGGATCGCGTCCCGGCCGTTGACGAACGACTTGAGGACCTGCACCCCTCCGAGGAAGTCCCGGACCTGGACGTTCCCGAAAGTGACCTGGTCCGTCGTTGGGTCGACGCTGAACATCTGGACCGCGACGTACACTCGGTCCGTGGAGCGGAACGTGTTCGTCTTCTGGCTGTACGCTGCGTCCTTGTACGTCTCGATCGAGGGGAACTGCCGCATGAACCCGTCCGTGTCCGTGATGTTGATCGCGTCCGTCGTGTTGAACCGCGTCCCCTGGGAGTCGACCATGTCGATGTTCAGGGAGTACCGCGCGAACCAGTAGTAGGGCGGGTGGACCGGGTTCCGGTAGTAGTTGATCCCCGTGCTCGAGGCGTTGTTCAAATCGAACCGGTAGATGAACACGTTGTACCCGTTCACTTGGCTGTAGAACCGGAACGCCTGGAGGTTCGAGGGCTTCGTCGCCGGGTTCGGGATCTTGTTCGTCCCGTACACGACGGGGGTCGGCGTGGACCCGCCGCCGAACGGGTCCGTCATGATGTACGTGTCCCGGCTGACCGCGTCCTTGAGCAGGTACGAGCCGACGACGACCACGACCCGCTCGTTCGCCTTGAACGTCCGGGTCTCTTTCGCCGCGAACCGTGCGCTGTCCCACTGGGACGCGTTGAAGAGGTTGTACCCCTGGAGTCCGTTGTACCGCAGGTTCGGGGGCCGGCCCGAGGTGTTCCCGCCCCCTCCGTCGCCGCCCTCCGCGGACCCGAACACGACCTGAAGCGTCATCCGGGACGTCGTGAGGAACGTCCCGTCCGTCGCGCTGAACAGGACGATCGTGCCGTCCCAGGACAGGTTCGTCGGGACCATGCACTCCCGCTTCAGGGTCCAGATCCCGTCGCCGCTTACGGGGTCGCCGTTCGTCCCGGAATCGGACATCGCTTGGCTGAGCGCGCACGGGTCCGGGGTCCCGTAGAAGATCGTGAGGGTCGCGTTCACGCTCTGCAGGTTCCCGTCCTCGTCCGTGACCTTCGCGTAGATCGTGAACGGCGATCCCGTCCTCGGGATCTCGAGCGTTGTCGTGTCCGGGTTCCCGTCCGCCCACTTCTCCAGGAACAGGGGCGGGTGGCTGCCGACGGGCCCGAGGATGTCCTCGGACCAGAGGATCACGCTCCGGGAGACGTCGATCACGGCCGCGCGGATTTTGTCCGAGGGGAGCACGGTCTTGTTCGCGATCGACCAGCGCTCGTTGATGTTCCACGTGCTGTCCTTCCCGTCGATGAGGCCGTACGGAGACCCGCTGTTCGGGCCCCAATTGATCGTCCCCTTCGTCCGGAGGATCTCCGTCTGGGATGCACCACTCGTCTTCGTGATCGTGAGGTAGACCCGGGTGTCGAGGAAGCTCAGGCTTTCGCCGCCCCGGTGCGTGATCGTGACGTTCACGCCCGCCCAGTTGCCGCTCGCGTCCTTCAGCGGGATCAGCTGCCCGTCGAGCTCGAGGTGGGTCGTCGCCGGGGGCGTCGGGATCGAGGTGACCCAGACGATGATGGCGGCAAACAGGGAGACCGTCATCCCGAGGATCAGGATCGTTCCAATGACCTCGGACACGCCGCGGTCGTCCTCGCGCAGGGAGCGTCGGGGGGGCTTCATGGGGGCAGCACTCCATTCCTTGGAGGAAACGTCCAGCCTACGCGGCAGGTTGCTATATAACGGTATCGTGGTGATAACCAATGCGTCCGCACGGGCGCGGACTTTCGCGAGTGAGAATCAGAAGCCCGCGGTGCGGACCGAATTCTTGATAAGAAATCGGAGGGTTCGCACGAACATGCTCCTGACCGCCGCGGAGCGGGTCCTCCTCCACCTTCTTCCCCTGTGGAACGCGAAGGACGCGGTGCGGGAGGCGACGCAGGAGGGGATCTCCGAAGGCACAGGATTGCGCCGGAGCCACGTGCCCCGCGCGGTGAAGCGGCTCGTCGCGGACGGCTCTGCGGAGGTGCGGGAAGGACGGCTTCGGGGCCGCGGTCGCAAGGTCCGCGTGTACGCGCTCACGGAGGCGGGGATCCGCCGCGCGCGGGAGCTCCTCGCGGGACTCGAGTCGGAGGAGGTGCAGTTCGGGGACCGCCGGGTCGTGATCGGCGTTCTCGCCGGGGAACTTCGCGTGGGCCCCGGAGAGATCGTGGCGGGTCTCGACGATGCGGGCGTCTACCGCCCCCGCCAGGTCGCGTTGACGATTCCGGAGTCGGACCTGATTGAGCGCGAGTCCGAGTTCGAGGCGCTCGCGGAGTGGCTCAAGGGTCCGGTCCCCGCGTTCGTCGTGTACGGATCGCGGGGCATGGGCAAGACGGCCCTCGCCCACGCGTTCTGTGCGGGGGTCCGGCGACCCCCGGCGTGGATCGATGTCGTCGCCGACGGACTGGAAGCATTGCGCCGCGATCTCTCGTCGTCCCTCCGGATCCTCGGCGGGTCCGGCACCCCGGAAACGATCGAGCGGGACGTCGCCGCCCTCAAGCCCCTCGTCGTCCTCGACGGGTACGGGGAGGTCTCGGAGGGCGTCGTCGACGCGGTCTCCGCGCTCCTCGCGACCGTCGCGGCGAGCCCGGGGACGAAGCTCCTCGTCCTCGCGCAGGAGACGACCCCCTCGTACTGCCGGTTCTACGGAGCCGCGGAGATCCGGAAGGGTGCGGTGCGGGAGATCCGGCTGAAGGGATTGAGCCCGGAGGGGACGCAGCGGCTCCTGGGGAACCCCGGGATCGGCGCGGAGGCCCTCCGGCAGGTGTACCTCCTGACGAAGGGATGCCCGCTGTACCTGACCCTGATCCGGGACGGGGACGCCGCGAGGCTCCGGGAGGTCTCCCGGTTCACCCCCGCGGAAATCCGGCTCCTTCTGTTCTCCCGGACCGCCACGCGGTAGCTCACGGGGTCGCGTTCAGGACCCGCCGGGGCACCGCGTTCCCGAGGAGCCCTTCTGCGTCGCCCTCTCCGTTCGCGCGACGGAGCGCGCACACGATCTCGAGGACCTCCCCGAGGTCGTCCCGGACGGGCGCGGTGCGGACCTCGCATAGCACGCGGCTTCCGTCCTTCCTCCGGAAATACAGAACCGGGGGCTCCCGCCGGGCGCCGGACCTGAGAACGAGGTCTGCGGCCTGGGGAACGTCGGGCAATCGCACCCCCTCGCGATCCGTGACCGCGAACGCCTGCGAGAAGCCCTTCCCGGCGACCTCCGGCGTGCTCCACTGAAGGAGCGCCTCCGCCATCGGGTCGAGGGAGAGGATCCGGTACCCCCCAGTGAGGATGATGAGTCCGTCCGCGAGGATCTCGCTGGCGACCCGCAGGGTCTCGCGGGCCTTGGCGGCTTCGGACTTGAGCCGGAAGTTCTCGATCGCGATCGCCGCCTGCTGGGCGACGCCCATCACGACGTTGATCTCCTTCGAGGTGAACAGCCGCAGGCCGCGGGTGTGGTCGAGGGTCATGATCCCGAGGACCTCCTCCCGGCACACGAGGGGGACGATCAGGACCGTCCGCATCCCCAGGGACTCCGCCATCTGGGGAGGGAGGGAGCCCTCCCGCACGAGGGCGGGCAGCTTCTGCTCGAGGATCCGGTGCGCGAGCGCCCGGACGTCCTCCTCCCGGATCACGAGCCTCTGGAACGTCGCGTTCCGCTCCCGGTCCGGGCCGAACACTTGCGCCGTGCGGAACTCCCGCTTCTGCGGGTCGAACAGGAGGATCGCGCACCGGTCCACACCGACGAGCTGCGGGGTGATCCGGACGATCGCGCCGAGGACCTCCTCGAGGTCCGTCAGCCCCGCCACCATCTCCGAGATCCCCAGGAGGGCGGCGAGGACCTTCTGGTCCCCGAGTTCCCCGTCTGGAAGCATCACTCCCTTGCAAACGCGGCCGTACGGACATTAAGTTATTTGGACAATTATCAAAACGTATCGCAACCCGCGGACGGGCTCCCTCGAAACGTTTACGTGGGCCCTCCGGATGGCGTAGCGGTGTCCCGGCCGCGCGCGTTCCTGGTCCTGCTCGGAATCGCGTTCTTCGTCGCCGGCCTCGCAGTGGCCGCGACGTTCGACCGCCTGACGGGTCTCGGGTTCTTCGTCGTCGGGTCGTTCCTCCTCGTCCTCCCGTTCCTCGCGATCCACGAGGAGGAGTGAGACCGTAGCGTTTATGGCGGCGCCGCGGTTCGCTCCCCCCGATGTTCAAGGTGTTCAGCGTCCCCCCTGCGAAGAGGGTCCAGAAGGACGAGGTCCTGAAGGACGACCTCGTGAGCCGGCAGAGCATCGCGGAGCGGGAGGCGGACGCGCTCGGCTTCCCGGGGCTGGGGACCCTGATCCTCGTCGAGGGGGACGAGAAGGCGGTCGCCCGCGCGGCGGAGCTGTTCAAGGGGGCCGCGGAGGAACTGCCCGCGGAGAAGGCCGCCGCCGTCCGGAAGAAGATCCGGGACCAGGAGGACGACGTCGCGGCGGGCGTCGGGCTCATCTTTGGATAGCCTCGGGTCGTGCCCCGGGCGGTGATCCGGCCACGGGCGTCAGAGGCTCTTGATCTTCTCCGCGATGAAGTTCTTGATCTGCGCGTCGTCGGGGATCGTGAGGGACCGCTTGAACCGCTCCGACTTGTCGGGCAGGTAGTATCCGCGGGACACGGAGATGAACTCGTTCGAGCCCTCCGCGGTCGTCGCCCGCTTCCGAGCGACCTCGAGGAAGTTGTTCCGACCGAAGTCGATCTTCTCCGCGCGGATCGTCACGAACTCCACATCGCCGCGCTTCCCTCGCGTCTCCTCTTCCATCCAAAGCCTCCAGGGAGTTCCCGGTCCGACCGGGAAGGGGCCACGACACCGGTTGCACGGGATATAAGGGTTCCTCCGGAGGACGTCGGATTTCTCCCGTCGTCCGGGCCGATTCAACGGGTCTCGAACGCGACCTTTAAAGGTCTGGCGGGGGTTGCTCGGCGCTCCGATGGTCTGCGCCCGCTGCGGCACCGCATTCGAGGGCCGCTTCTGCCCGAATTGCGGGACGCCCGCGACCGCGCCCCCGTCAACCACGTCGGCGGGGACCCCAAGCGTGCAGTGCAGCCGTTGCGGGACCCTGTACGCGGGTCGGTTCTGCCCCGCGTGCGGGCTCCCCGCGTGGGGACCGTGGATCCCGCCGTCGGCCCCCGGCCCGTCCGTTGGTTATTCGCTCCTGAACGTCGCGTGGCTCTTCTCCCTGATCGTCTTCCTCGTGATCCTCGCGATCTCGACCGTGGGGATGTTCGGGGCCCTGGTCCCGATTACCGCGGGGATCGGCCAGATCCAGCAGGGCGAGACCTCAGACCCGGGGTTCGAGTCCCCCGGGCCATGGACGTTCTCCCCATGGACCGCGCTCGGGGCGAGCGGGGGCGTGAACGCAACCGGAGGCAACCCGGGGGGCACCGGAGAGATCCGCCTCGACGGCCGGCCCGACTCCATCGTGAGCGGGTTCTGGTCCCAGTCGTTCCAGGCGAGCGGCTCGTACCCGTACCTCGCCGCGATCCGGCTCGACTACCGTGTGTTCCAGGTCTCGAATATCCTTGGAAACCTGACGATTGCCGTCTACGTGAGCACGTCCGCCGGCACCCCGCCGCCCATCGGATCGGACGGACGGCCCGTGGGCGACGTCTGGAGCGTGACCCTCGCGCAGCCGACGAACTGGACCCCCGCGAGGTCCGTGTATGGAGCCACGGGGAAGGTGATCGACGCGATCGAGGTGTCCTCCTCCCTCCCCCGCGACGGGACGTACTACCTGAAGGTCGCGGCGCTCGCATGGAACCGGCCCGGGGCCCCCGGCACGCCCACGGTCGTCGGGATCGACAACGTTCGCCTCTCGTGGAGGACGGCCGCGTTCGTGGACATCGCGATCGTGGCGCCGGTCCCGATCCTCCTGTACTACACGCAGGACCCCCTCGCGTTCTACCTCTGGACCGCGGGGGTCGTCGCCGCGACCGTCGCCTCCCTCGCGGTGCTTGCCGTGCGGGACCGCCGGACGCTCTATCAGGCGATCCGGATGGGGGCTGAGCGGATGCCGGCGAAGCTCCGCTCCCGGAGCGCGACCGTCGCGATCATGCAGACGTTCATGGCGGTCACGTTCCTTAGCATCGTGATCGGGATCGTGACGCAGCCCCCGGAGCCGTCCTTCTTCACGGAGATCCCCGAGTGGTACCTCATCTTCTCCCTCCTGGACGCCCCCGTGTACGAGGAGCTGATCTTCCGGGTCCTGATGATCGGCGTCCCGATGATGCTCGGGTCCTTCGTCCTCCGCGCGACGGGGGCCGCGAGGGGTCGGGTCCCCGCGGGGTCCACCCCGGGGCGGTACCTCCTGGGCTCCCTGCGGTACCTGTACGGGGGCGGGATGAGCCGGAGGACGGCGCCCGCGGTCCTCCTACCCGCCCTCCTGTTCCTCGCCGCGAGCTCCCTCGTCTTCGGGCTCGCCCATGCACCCGGGTACGGCGTCTGGAAGATCCTCCCCGCCGGCGTCGCGGGCCTCGCGATGGGGTACCTGTTCCTGCGGCACGGACTCCACGCCGCGATCATCTTCCACTTCGCCACGGACGTGTTCATCGCCACCGCGTACCTTGCCGGGCTCGACTCCGCGCTCGGCGTCGCGATGAACCTCGGGTTCTTCCTCCTCATCGTCCCCGGGTCCGGCTTCTTCGCGTACTACTTCCTGTACGCGTTCCGCTTCTTCCAGGACGTCCTCCGCCCGGCCGAGACCGCGACGGCCTCGGCGCCGGTGGCCCCGGGGTCCGGTGGCGCTCCCTATGTGCCGTACGTGGGGTACGCTCCGCAGGGCGGGCCGACGGGCCCCCGCGCGGGCCCCCCGGTCCCCGCGATCCCCTCCGGCTACGTCCCCGCCCGGCGGGCGCCCGTGTACGGGACCTCCCCCGTGGAGTACCGATGCCCGCGGTGCGCGTGGGTCGAGGCGGCGTACGAAAACGGCCGGTTCCGCTGCCTGCGGTGCGGCTACGTCGCGTGATCACCGCAGGGGCTGCGGAGGGGGACGCGTCGTGCTCTCCGCGATCGCGTCGATCACGGCCTCCGGATCCTCGGCGTCGATTTCGACCTCGAGATCGCCGAGCGGGGAGTTCGCGGCGAAGCTCACGCGGCCCGCGTACGCGGCCTGCTTGTTCAGCGTGAACCGGATGCGGGCGCCCTCGACCCCGTGGAGCAGGGCCCCTCGCGCGGAGTCCCGGATCTTCTGCGCGCGGACCTTCTCCCGGAGCGGCTCGAAGGAGGAGGTCTCCGCCTCGACCTCGTCGTCCTCCCGGGAGAACGCCGCGTCCGGGAACAGGTTCAGGACCGCGGCCTTCACCTTCGCCAGGCTCTCCGTCCCCCGACACGGGGTGCGGACCCGAATTCGGACCACGACGGGACGAACGACGGTTCGCGCTAATAATTTCTCGCGTCCGCGCGGCCCCGCGACCGAAGTTATATATCGCGGGACCCGCCATGCGAACGGAGGATGCGGGACCGCGTTTTGAGTTTCTTGAGCGAGAGGGGCACCCTTGCCGATGAACAGGCGGTGGAGTACCTCCTCACCCAGGCGGATCCGCTCGGGGCCGCGGACCGGCTCCTGCGGGCGTTCTCGGACCCGCCCCTCGTGATCACCCTCGACGACATCCGACGCGCCGTGGCGATCGCGCGGGCGGCCTCGGAGTGCGCAATCGCCTCCCGCGGGCCCCAGGCACCCGCTTTCGCGCCCTCGTCCCTCGCGTCGATCCCCGCGTCGTTCCGGGAGACCGTGGCCCCGGCCGCGGACGTCGCCGAGGACGTTCGCGTCCTGAAGGACATCACGGGCCACTCCACGTGCGAGGGCACCCTCGCGGACTTCACGCGGTACTTCCGGCACCGGTTCCGCACAATTTCGCGTTTCCTCCGGTCCCGCCCCGAGCTCTCCGGGGCGATGGAGATCGCCCGGGCGAAGAAGCTCACCCGGGACACGGCGTTCATCGGGATCGTCACGGAGGTCCGGACGACGAAGAACGGCCACCGGATCCTGGAGGTCGAGGACGAGACGGACTCCGTGAGCGTCCTCCTCCCTGCCGGCTCGTCCCTCGCCGCGGACGCCATCGTGAACGACGAGGTGATCGGCGTCGCGGGCCGGTCGAACGACCGCGGGCTCTTCATCGCGAAGTCCCTCCTCCACCCGGACCTGCCCACGTCGAAGGCGTTCCCCCGGACGGATAGGCACGTGCGGGTCGCGTTCATGTCCGACATCCACGTCGGGAGCCGGACGTTCCTCGCGGACCGCTGGGCGAAGTTCAGCGCGTGGGCGTGCGACGGGGACGAGGTCGCGCGGTCCCTGCGGTACCTCGTCCTGAGCGGGGACGTCGTGGACGGGATCGGCGTGTACCCGCGGCAGCACGAGGAGCTCATCCTGGACGACATCTACGCGCAGTACGAGGCCCTCGCCTCGATGCTGCGGGAGCTCCCGGACCACCTCCGGGTGATCCTCCTCCCGGGGAACCACGACGCCGTGCGGCCCGCGGAGCCCCAGCCCGCCCTCCCTGCGGCGATCCAGAAGGTGTTCGACTCGAACGTGACGTTCGTCGGGAACCCGTGCACCGTGAGCCTCCACGGCGTGCGGATCCTCGCGTACCACGGGCGTTCGATGGACGACTTCGTCACCGCGGTGCCCTCCCTGAGCTACGCGAGGCCCCTCGACGCGATGCGGGAGATGCTCCGGAAGCGCCACCTCGCGCCGATCTACGGCGGGAAGACGCCGATCGCCCCGGAGGCGGAGGACCACCTCATCATCGACCAGGTCCCGGACATCTTCGTGACGGGCCACGTCCATGCGGCGGGGGTCGGGGAGCACCGCGGCGTGGTCCTCGTGAACAGCTCCACGTGGCAGGCCCAGACGTCGTTCCAGAAGATGCACAATATCGAGCCCGTCCCCGCGAGGCTGCCGATCGTCGACCTCCACACGGGCGAGGCGGTCGTGAAGGCGTTCTAGGGAACGAGCCGCAGCGGTTCGATCCTCAGGCTCCCCGCGGGGCCTCCGTCATGCCGCGCTGCGGGCCCCGGAGGGTTCGCGTCCCCCCCGTTCCGGTCACGGGGGGGGGGCGGGGGGAGGGGCCGGTCGATCTCGTCGACCTCCGGCGGATTCTCCCCGGGCATCCCCGGAGGGGACTCCGCCGGCGGACTCGCAGGCGGGGGCATCGACACAGGGGGAGGGACGGACGCCGCGGGACCCGCCATCGCGGGTCGCCGTCTCCGCGTCCAGAGGAGGAACACGAGGACCGCGACCGCGACGGCGACGACGACGAGGACGACCCACCAGAGCCCGCCGAGGGGAGCCCCGGCCGAGGGCGGCGCGCGGATCGTGAACGTGCCCGAGGTGGTCGCCCAGTTCCCGGCCGCATCCCGGGCCGACACGCGGTACGTGTACGTGCCCGGAACCGTGAACGGCTGCTCCGCGGAGTACCGGCCGCTCGCGGCATCGTATGTGGCGGTGAGGTTCCTGACGCTCTGGCCGCTCCCGTCGAAGATCTCGATGTACACGGCGTCGACGCCGATGGTGTCCGTGACGACCGCGGAGATGTTCACCGCTTCGGAGATGTTCGCGGGGTTCGGAAGGGCGCGCGCCCCCGTCACGATCGGGGCCGTGACGTCCTGGGCGAGGACGACGAGCTGCGCGCAGTCCGTCGCGGAGGGATTGCCGTTCCCGAGGTCGTCCGTGCCGTAGACGCAGAGGTCGTACGTGCCGGCGGTCCAGCCCGTCGTGTCCACGGTGGCGGTCACGGCCTCCGCGGGGGAATCGAACGCGCCGTCCGCGGCGGTCATCGCCCTGGAGATCGCCCAGTTCGCGGCCCCTCGCGTGTAGTTCGCCGCCGCGACGTCCCCGTTCCCGGTGGATGCGTCGCTCAGGGTGGCGGTGAGGGTGACCTGCGCGCCGACGACGACGGTCTTCGTCGACACGCCGTCGACCCGCACGGTCGAGGTCGTCGGCGGGGTCCCATCGACGGCGAGGCTCGCGCATCTCCCCGTCGTGTCGTTGTTCGGGACGATGTCGCGGGCGTACACGCAGATCGAGTACGTCCCGTCCGCGAGGGTCGCCGTGGCGAGGGAGCCCGTCAGGGCTTCCGTGACGCTATCGAAGGAACCGTCCGTCGCGCTCATCGGGACGGCGGAGGCCCAGTTCTGGGCGCCGCGGGTGAAGTTCGCGCCTTGGATCGGCCAGTCCCCCCGGCCCGCGTCGCTCGCGGTCGCCGTCACGGTCACCACGGGCCCGGGCTGGGTCCGCAGGGCGGAGGCGCCGTCGAGAGCCGCGCTCGTGACGAGGGGCGGGGTCGTGTCCGTCGTCTCGACGGTGAGGTTCACCCACACCTCCTGGACGAAGTCCCGGGGATTCGGGTCCGACGCGGGGTCGATCCCCGCGGAGGGAGCGCCGACGCCGGTGACCGCGACACCCGCGATGGGGTCGTACGAGGTCATCGCAAAGTTCGCCGGCCATCCCAGGTTGAACGTCTGTGTCGAGCTTACGGTGTCGAACTCCGTGAGGAATCGTCCGAGGTGCACCGGTGAGGAGGGGATCGAGGCGGGGGCCGTCGTGTAGTCCGCGGTCGCCTGGCCCGTGAGGGGCGCGGTGGACGTGATCGGGCCTGCGCCGGAGAGCGTGAACGCCTCCGTCCCGTTCACCCGGATGTACGCGACGCCGTCAACGGTGAACGAGTCCCGGGTCGTCAGGGGGAGGGACGGGGGCGTGCCGAACTCGAAGACGCGATCGAGCTCCGCCTGGCTCGCAATCCCGTCGCCGTTCCCGAACATCACGTCGAACTGGAACCGCGTGAACGCGGCGTCCGCGCCGAACGTGAAGTCTCCCCGGAGGGTGGCGGTGTCCCAGTTCGCGAACGACACGTCCCCCATGAGGACGCCGGGCGCGGGGAGGTCGAGGACGAAGTTGAGGGCACGGTCCGACGTGAGGGTCTGGAAGACCCCCTGGGCGTTGCGAGAGGGTCCGTCCGCGAAGACGTAGTAATCGCCGGGCGGCAGGGTCATCTCGTAGGCCCCGGAGACGTCCGTGACGACGCTCCGCAGGAGCCGGGTCGTGGGGGACCATGCCATGATCCCGATGTCCTCGAGGGGGGTGCCGGACCCGACGGCGAAGGCCTGGCCCGTGAGCCGCACGGGCGGCCCCTGGTCGAACGGGGCGCTCGTGTAGTTCCGGGTGGTGAACTGGTCCTGGTCGACGAAGAGCATGGTCCCACCGGAGATCGTCCCGAGCTGGAGGATCCCGAAGTACGCACCGTCCGGCCCCGTGCGGAATGCGTCCGCGGCGGAGAAGTTCAGGCGGACGGTCGAGAGCCCCGCCCGGAGGTCCACGAACCGCTGGTCGAACCCGACGAGACTGAAGGAGGCGTCGATCAGGATCCCGGTGAGGATGAACGTGGATGCGCGGGTCACCGTGATCGGAACGTCGACCGCGATCACGTCGAGCACGGTGTCCCCGTTCCGGTTGACCCCGAGATCGAAATACGGCGGGGTGAGCTGCCCGGGGGGTCCCTGGAAGTCGGTCGCGAGGTACGCGGCGGTCGTGAACGTCTGGACGTCGACCAGCCGGCCCTCCGGGTCGTAGAGGAGGAGGTTCACGGCGTAGGGCCCGTCGACTCCCGAGTTCCAGATCTGGAGCCCCGGGAAGCGCAGGCTCGCGGGGTTCGTGCCCGAGGACAGGTCGAACTGTCCGCTCGCGGAGCCGACGAACGTCGCCATCGTGGAGTCCCAGAGCTCCATCGTCCAGCTGTACGTGCCGTGGCGGTCCGCGATGACGCTCGTGTTCACGACGAGGTCGTCCCAGAACCCGTCCCTCTGCAGGTCGCGGCCGGAGTCCACGAACGGCGGGACCCACCGGGCGGGCGGGGAGGGCTCGAAGTCGATCGCGAAGTACGTCCCGGTCATGTGGACGTCGACGTCGAGGTTCCGGGCGTGCTCATCCCAGAGGGTCAGGTCCACGGTGTACGGCCCGTCGACGCCGGAATTGAAGATCTCCACTCCAAGGAAGTCGAGCTGGACGACCTGGGTCCCTGCGGGAAGGTACGTGCGGACGCTCGTGAAGACGGGGATCGCCGAGATCCCCGCGTCGACCCGGTAGAACCCCGGCTCCGTCGCGGTCACGATCGTGTTCACGACGAGGTTGTCCCAGAACCCGTCCTCGTCGAGGTCCACGACGAAGCTCTCGTGGGGGGCTGTGAAGGATGCGGCGAGGGGGTCGAAGTCGCTCAGGAAGTACGTCGAAGTGACGTGGGTGCCCGTGTCGAGCTGCCGGCCGGTGGCGCTGAGGAGGTCCAGGGTGACCTCGTAGGGACCGTTCAGGCCCGCGGTGCGGATCGCGGCCCCCGGGAACCGGAGGAGCACGCTGCTCGTGCCCGTCGCGAGGGGCGTCGTGTTCGATTGAACGTTGATCACGGTCGTCGGCGGGGAGTCCCAGAGAAGTCCCTGCACCGTGTACGTTCCGGCGGTCGCGACGTTCACGCGCACGTCGACGGAGAGGTAGTCGAACCGGAGGTCGCTGTCCATGTCCACGCCCGCGTCCGCGTGGGGCGGGGCGAGGCGGGCGGCGATGGGCTCGAAGTCGATCGCGAGGTACGCGGCGGTCGCGTGGACTCCACCGCCCTGGAAGTTGAGGGTGTCGTTCAAGAGGGCAATCTGGGCCCGGTACGGGCCGTCGATCCCGCTCCTCCAGATGTCGGAGCCGTCCAGGCGGACGCCCGTCACGCTCGTTCCGGCGGGCAGGTCCACGAGCTTCACGTTCTGGGTGATGAGGGTCGTCCCGGTCCCGTCGTAGAGCTGGACGAAGAAGAAGAACCCGCCGGGCGCCGTCACGGTCGCGCCGACGGAGATGACGAGGTAATCCCAGAGACCGTTCCCGTCCGTGTCAAGTCCCGCCTCGCTGTGGGGCGGGTTCAGGACCCCGTTCGACGCCCGCGCCGCGGGCGGGAGGGCGAAGCCCGTCATCACGACCGCGAGGGCAACGAAAGCGGCGACGAGACATCGAGTTCGCAGGCGCATGCCGTTCGGCTTCTCAGGCATCGTTGGGCCTCCCGTGGTCCCCGTCGCCGGAGGATTGCCCCTCCATCAGGGTTTCGGCGTGATTCCGTCGGGTGAGAACGGCGGTTCGGGCATCCAGAGGGTATCGAAAGGTTTTCGGACGCCCCGCGTTCCCGCCCCCGCATGCGGATCGCCGCGGTCGGGGACGTCCATGGCGGGGAGAACCTCCCCGCCCTGCGGAAGGACCTGGAGGGGCTCGATCCGCCGGACCTCTTCCTCCTCGCGGGGGACCTCACGGACCGCAACGACGTGGACGCCTTCGTGGAGGTCGTGGACACCGTGGGGGAGCGGGTGTCCTGCCCGATCTACGGCGTGTTCGGCAACAACGAGTATTCGCAGAGCCACGAGGAGTACCGGAAGCGGAGCCGCGTGCCCCTCCTCGACGACGAGGTCGCGACCGTCCGCGTGGAGGGGCGCGAGGTTCGGATCCTCGGGAGCACGGGCAGCCTGGACCGGCCGACGTGGTGGCAGCGGATGAACCTGCCCGGGATCGCGCGCCTGTACGACGAGCGGGTCGCGAAGATTGACGCCCTCCTCCAGGGAGGCGGGTTCCGGATCCTCCTCACGCACTATCCGCCGACGCACGTCACGATGGGGGGCGAGAAGGAGGAGTGGCGGCCCGAGCTCGGCTCGAAGAAGCTCGAGGCGGTGATCCTGAGGCGGCGTCCCGACCTCGTCATCCACGGCCACATCCACAAGGGGATCCCGTTCGCGACCCTCGCGACGGGCCAGCGGAGGATTGACGACTTCGACCCCCGCGGGGCGATCCCCGTGTACAACGTCGCGTATCCCGTGACCCGGAAGATCGCCGTGGTCGACGTGTGACTCGCTACGTTCTTATATCGACCGGGTCATGGAACGCGCCGCATGGCCCGCACGGAGGAGGCGGAGGAGAAACCGTCGTCTGAAGAGGGCGGGGACGACGAACTCAGTCGGAAGGAGTTCGCCGTCCTCCTCATCCGGGACATCGCGATCGCGGCGGCCCTCGTGGCAATCATTTTCGGTGGGATGTTCGCGTATACCCAGGTGTGGCCCCCCGTCGTCGTGGTCGAGAGCGAGAGCATGCAGCACAGCAACACGCGGAGTTACTTCGGCGCGATCGACACGGGGGACCTCGTCCTCGTGCAGGCGGTGTCGTCGAAGAACGACGTCGTCACGTGGGTCGAGGGCCACGCGACGGGCTACGGGACGTACGGCGACTTCGGGGACGTGATTATCTTCCACCGCCCCCGCGGCGCCGCGGGGGAGCCGCCGATCATCCACCGACCGATCCTCTATCTCGTGTACAACGCCACGAGCTCCTCGTACGATGCCCCCTCCCTGCTCGGCATCGACCGGACGTGGTGGACCGCGACGAACCGGACGGGAGCCCTCCTCGGATCCCCGTTCAACATCACGGGGACGATCGCGCTGAACCACCTCGGTTTCCGGGGGGACCGCACGCATTCGATTTTCGTCTCGCTCCTTCTCGGGTCGAACTACAACACGGACGGCTACGTGACGATGGGGGACAACAACGCATACAAGAGCGGGTTCGATGGTTGGCTCGTGGCCCACACCCTCGTCATCGGGAGGGCCCGCGGGGAACTCCCATGGTTCGGGTTGATCAAGCTCACGGTGTCCCCCACCGCATCGGGGTGCTGCCACGCGGGCTGGGGCGACCCGGATGCCCCGCGGAACAGCTGGGACTCCCTCGCGACGAGTCTCGTCCTGATCCCCGTCGGGATCTTCCTCGCGGACTACGGGTTCGCGTATGCCGAGCGGATCTGGAAGGGGCGCCGGAGACGGAAGCGGCCGACGGGCGAGGAAGAAGAGACGGCCGAAAGTGGACCGGAGCCCGAGCCCGGCGGGCCTAGATGAGGGTCGTCTGGAGCTTCGGGCGGTATCCCCGCACGGGCGCGAGGAACTCGTCCTTCTCGAGGACCTTCTTGATCTCGAGGAACGGCACCGCGGACTGGACCTCCTTCGTGCGGCCGCCGCGGCCGTAGCTCTTCACCCGCGCGTGGACGAGGCCGAGCATATCGAGTTCGGAGATCAGGTCCGTCACCCGCCGCTGTGTGAGGACGGGCATCCCCGTCTTCCGGCAGAGCTCCTTGTACGTCCCGTACACGTCCCCCGTCGTCATCCGGTCCGCGCCCGCCTCCCCGTTCGAGATGATCGCGAGGAGGACGAGCTTCGATTGCGTCGGGAGGGACTTGATCGCCTCGACGACGGTGTCGAGCTCGATCTTGTTCTTCGCCCGCTGGACGTGCTGGTCCGTGATGTGCTCCTCCCCCGCCCGCTCTGCGAGCTCCGCGGAGACCCGGAGGAGGTCCAGGGCCCGCCGGGCGTCCCCGTGCTCCTGTGCCGCTAGGGCCGCGATCAGGGAAAGAACGGACTCCCCTGCGACCCCGTTGTCGAACGCCTTGTCGGACCGCTGCTGCAGGATGTCGAAGAGCTCCTGCGCGTTGTACGGCGGGAACACCATCTTCTCGTCGCTGAGCCGGCTCTTCACCCGCGGGTCGAGCCACTCCGTGAACTTCAGGTCGTTGCTGATGCCGATCAGGGAGACCTTCGCCTTCGTGAGGTCGTCGTTGATCTTCAGGAGCTGGTACAGGAGGTCGTCCCCGTTCTTCGTCACGATTTTGTCGATCTCGTCGAGCACGAGGATCACAATCCGCTTCTCCTCGTCCAGCTTCTCGACGAGCATCTGGTACACGCGGTCCGTGGACAGCCCGGTGAACGGGATCCGCTGGCTCAGGTTCTCGACGAAGCGGTTCGCGAGGTTCTGGAGCACGCCGTACGGGGTGTCCACGATCCCGCAGTTCATGTAGACATAGTGGACGGTCCGCCCGCCGTCGAGCTTCTTCAGCTCGTTCTCGATGTACTTCACGACCGCGGTCTTCCCGGTCCCCGTCTTCCCGAAGATCAGGACGTTGCTCGGCCGGTCCCCCCGTAGTGCGGTCGCCAGGATCTGCGCGAGCTGGTCCACCTGCTCCTCGCGATGCGGCAGCCGGTCCGGGACAAACGAAGGCCTCAGGATGTCCCGGTCCATCTTGAAGATGGACCGTGTCGCGATGTATGGCTGGAAGATGCTTTCTTCCATGTGTCGGCTCCCCCTAGAATGCAAGATTCCGCGCAGAGACGCGCGGATGAAATCAAGCGGGCGCGGATAGCAACGCGGTCTATAAATGGGTTTCTCATCGCGCGCACCGCAAATCGGCGTCGCGCGAAAGTTGTAATTTGTATTCGCGAGAGACTATACAACTTGACGACTTCGCCACGTTGAAAGTTATCGCTCGACGCGTGAGGAGCTACTTCGAGCCACTTCGAGCCCACACGGAGTCGCGTCGCAACGTCATCTGCGGGTCTCTCCGACTCGTTTGGCGATCACGGACCCGAGGAAGGTCGCCGTCCCCACAAGGACCACGAGAGGACCCGGTGGAACTCCCGTCACGCTGGCAAGGGTGATTCCCGCCACTGCACTGATTCCGCCAAACGCGGCGCTTAGCAGTCCGTATCTGGACAGGCTCGCGCTCACGTTCTTCGCCGCCGCCGCTGGCAGGATCACGAGAGCCCCGACGAGGAGGGTTCCCACGACCTTGATTCCGGTGGCGACGACGACTGCGACGAGGAATAGATAGAGGAACGTCACCCAGCCCACTCGGATCTTGGCGGAGACCGCGAGCTCCTCGGAGATGTGGCTCAGGACCACGCCCGAATAGATGGACCGCGCGGCGAGGACGACGAGGGTCGAGATTGCGACCGCGATTGCGGCGTCCAACCAAGCGACGTTCGCGATGTCCCCGAACAGCGCCTCCAGGAGGTCCGGCTCCGGAGTCAGGAGCACGCCCACCGCGAGGGCGAACACGAACATCACGCCGATCACCGCGTCGAGGGGAAGCCGGGTGGCCCGCTCAAGGTACCACGTGGCGCCGACAGCCGCGAGGAGGAAGGCGAAGGCCCCCAAGAATGGGTTGAAGTTCAGCAGGATGCCCAGGGCGATCCCTGGCAGGGCGACGTGGGAGAGGACGTCCCCGACCAGCGCCATCCTCTTGGCGACCATCAGGGAGCCCATGTAGCCGGAAGCGACGCCTGCGAAGACGCCTGCGATGATCGCGTATGCGATGGGTTCGGCCATCTCGACCTCCGGCTCAGTGCGCGTGTTTCGACAGAAGGGTCCCGCTCCCGTAGATGCGAGCGAGGAGGGCGGGATCGGAGAGGTTCTTGGAGGGGCCGAAGTACACCACCGTCCGGTTCAACGCGAGAGCCGAGTCCGAATACTCGATGACGTTGTGCACATCGTGGGACACGAGGAGCACGGTGATCCCGAAGGCCTTCTCGATCCGGTTCAGGGTCTCCAGGATGAGGTCCTCGCCCCCCAGGTCGACGTTCGAAAGGGGTTCATCGAAGAGGAGGACGTCCGGTCGGTCCGCGATCGCCCACGCGATGAGGACCCGTTGCAGCTCGCCGCCCGAGAGCGTGCCGAGTCGTTCCTCCATGATGGAGTCGGGTTCCAGACCCACGGAAGCGAGGGCTCCGCGAACGTCGACTCCCCGCTTGATGTCGAGGAACTCCCGCACCGTGATCGGGACATCCGCCACGAAGAGGCTTTGCGGGACGTACCCGACCTTCGTGCCCTCGCGCCAGGAGATCGTCCCTTCATGAGGGATGAGACCGAGGAGCGTGCGGAGCAGGACCGTCTTTCCCGCGCCATTGGGTCCGAGAACCGCCAACGTCGTTCCGCGCCTGACGTCGAACGTCACGGCTTGGAGCACGGTCCGCCCATCCAGCCGGACCGTCAGATCCGCGACCCGAAGGGCGGTGTCCCCGAGGGACGTTTCGGGATGTGGCGTTGGAGCCGCGATGTCCGTCATTTGCGGCGGTCTACAGGGCGGGCGTTATTTAAAACATGATACGCGCTTAATAACTTCCAAATACTTGATGCATGTTCCTTAATAACGGATGACGATCGTCTCCATGTCCCTCGACCCGCAGACCTTGCGGAAGTTCGAGGAGGTCGTGCTCAAGCGCGGGTACCCGAGCCGTTCGGAGGCGTTCCGGGAGGCGCTGCGGGACTTCATCGACGAGGCGGAGTGGGAGAAGGAGTCCGGTGCGAGCATGCTGATCCTGTCCGCGCTAGTGGACAAAGAGTCCACGAAGACGGACCTCGCGACGATCCAGCACCGGTTCGCGGAGATCCGCACGATGCTCCACACCCACATCGACGAGGCGAACTGCCTGGAAATCTTCGTCGCGGAGGGCCCGAGCCGCCGATTGAAGGAGTTCGTGCAGGCCCTGCGGCGGGTGAAGGGCGTCAAGGCGATCAAGTTCATCAGCACGATCCGGAACGTCTGAGGTGGGCCGACGGCGGCGTCACGGAAGCGGCGGGAATTCCCGTATGGCAAGGGATTCTTCCTCCAGAGGCTCCTCCTCTTCGCGGCCCTCACCGGTGCGATCCTCCTGATCCTTTCCCTCCAGTTCTTCGCGCCCCCGGCGTGGATCGCCGGCCTCGCGGTCCTCTTGGGCGTGTACCTCGTGGTCTGGGGAGCCTCCCCGTTCCTGACGGACCACTGGCTCACGACGACGCGATTGATTCTGCGCCAGGGGTGGTACTTCCGGGGCGCGTTCCCGCTGCGGGAGATCGAGTCCCTGCGGAAGTTCGAGGGGGACGCGCCCCTCGGGCTCCGCGCGCAGGTCGGCCGGCGGCGGCTGTTCGTGACGGGATCGCAGGTCGGGCTCCTCACCCTGAAGCTCCGGAGGCCGCGGCGGTTCTGGGCCGTCCTCGGCGCGGAGGTGGAGGAGGTCGTGTTCGATGTCGACTCCCCGGACGCCTTCCTCGAGGCGTTCGGCGGGAGGACCGCGTCACTCGCGCCAGTCCAGCCCGAACGTTCGGATCCCTATCTTCGGGATTAGGGGCGGCTTCCGCTTGTGGACGGAGGCCGCGACGAGACGCTCGACGTGATGGACCTTCTTGATGGGGACCCCGGTCTGGGTTGCGATTTCCTCGGGCGAAAGATGGATCTCGATCCCCAGGAGCACCCGGTCGAGGTCTCCGTACCGGATCCCGAGATCGCCCTCGTCCGTTTGTCCTTTCCAGAGGCCCGCGGTCGGGACCTTCTCCACGATCCGCTTCGGAACGCCGAGGAACGCTGCCATCTCCCGCACCTGGGTCTTGTATAGGTCCCCAATCGGGAGGAAGTCGACGCCGCTGTCGCCGAATTTCGTGAAGTACCCGCATGCAATTTCAGACTTGTTCCCCGTGCCCATCACGATGCGGTTCTCCGTGTTCGCGATTGCGTACAGGACGATCATCCGGATCCGGGCCTTGAGATTCCCTCGGGCCACCCGCCCGCCCTTCGGGATCTTCAGGGGCCGCTGGAACGCGGAGACCAGGGGCGCGATGTCGTGCGTCCGGAGCTCGATGCCGAGGTCCTTCGCCCAGTCCGCCGCGTCACGGAAATCGGCCCCCTTCGCAGCCCCCTCGCCGCTCCAGTCCCCGACGACCTTCCCGGCCCCCACGGCGCGCACGCAGAGCGCGGCGACGAGGGACGAGTCCACCCCGCCGCTCATCCCGAGGACGATGCCGCGGGCACCGGATTCGGTGAGGTGGTGGCGGATGAAGGACGTGACGATCGCGAGCTGCTCCTCTCGGAAGCGGGGCTCGAGGGCCGCCATCGGCGTCGGGTTACTCCCCCCTCCCTTAACAATCTTTCCGGGCAACGACCTCGCAGAGGCCACGGCGGGAGGTGCGAGGAAGCCCGCGTTATCCTTGCATAAGGATAACCGCACGTGCCCCCCGGGGGTTGTGGCACGTCAACGGTTAAGCCCACAGTTCCCATGGCCCGCACCGTGAATCCCGAGGAGGTCGTCCTGCTCCTGGTGGACGAGTACTCCCGCATGGCGGAGACGTACGACCGGACCGTGACCCCGCACTTCGCGCCGATCGCGGAGCGGGTGCTCCGCCTCGCGGACCCGAAACCGGGCGAGTTCGTTCTCGACCTCGGGACGGGGACGGGCCTTCTCGCGTGCATGGTCGCCCCCCGGGTCGCGCCGCAGGGCGTCGTCGGGATCGACCTCGCGGACGGGGCGATCGCGCAGGCGACGTACCGCGCCGCGGGACTCGGGATCAAGTCGATTCGGTTCGAGATGCTGGACGTCCGGAACATCGTGTACCGCGGCGGGCTCTTCGACGCGGTCGTCAGCAACCTCGGCGTCCCCTCGATCGGGTTCGAGCGATGCTTCCAGGAGGTCGCGCGGGTGCTCAAGCCGACGGGCCGGTTCGTGTTCTCGGAGTGGGGGGACATGCCGGACTCCGCGTTCGACGTGTTCCTGGCGGCCCTCGAGCGTCATCGGGTCCGCGAGCCGCCGAAGAAGCTCGCGGAGATCCGTGCCGCGACGGACTACTTCCGTACGAGCCAGGGGTACCGGGACCTCCGGAGCCCGGACGCGGTGAAATCCGCCCTGGGGAAAGCGGGGTTCCGCAGGGTGGCGGTGCGGACGGAGATCATCACGACGCCCTTCCAGCCTCCGGAATCCTTCATCGACTTCCGTCTGGCATGGGGCGCGAACGAGGCGGAGATCGCCGCGATGGACGCGGGCACCCGCCGCGCGTTCACGGAGGACGTCGGAGCGGAGCTGCGTGCGAGGGCGGGCGGGACGCGTCTCGACGACGACTGGCTCATGCACTTCTACGAGGCCCGGCCCCAGTAGTCCTGGTTTCGGCAGGACCCGCGGGTACAGCGTTCGCCCCCTCGTGATTCTTCGCGCCAAAACGCTAAATAGGCCGCCCCCGCTCGAATCGCTCGCCGTGGCCAACGATGCCGTCCTCGTCCGGGCCGTGAAGGCCCACAAGGTGTACAACTCCGGCGCCGTCCGGGTCCACGCGCTGCGGGGGATCGACCTCGAGATCCGGAAGGGCGAGATGGTCGCCGTGATGGGCCCCTCGGGGTGCGGGAAGACGACCCTCCTGAACTGCCTCAGCGGCCTAGACGACCTCACGGAGGGCGAGGTGTTCATCGAGGACGTCCCGCTAAACAAGATGAGCGACCGCGCGAAGACGCGGTACCGCGCCCTCCGCATGGGGTTCATCTTCCAGTCGTACAACCTCCTCCCCGTGCTCGACGCGCTCGAGAACGTGGAGCTCCCGCTCCTCGTCGCGGGTGTCCCGCCGAAGGACGCCCGCGCCCGGGCCCAGGAGTTCCTCAAGGCCGTCGGCCTCGAGAACTTCGCCCGCCACAAGCCCTCCGAGCTAAGCGCGGGCGAGCAGCAGCGGGTCGCCGTCGCGCGGGCCCTCTCGAACCGCCCCGCGATCGTCTGGGCGGACGAGCCCACGGGGAACCTGGACAGCGACACGAGCGCGCAGGTGATGCAGCTCCTCCACGAGACGAACCGCGGGAACCGCCAGACGTTCGTCGTCGTGACCCACGACCCGGCAATCGGCGCGTACGCGGACCGGATCCTGAGGATGCGGAACGGCGTGATCGTGGAGGAGGTCGCTCCGGGCCAGGTGGGCGCGTGACGGACGCCCTGTGGCCCGCCGTGATCGTGCTCGTCCTCGCCGGGATCGTCGCTGGCCTCGCCCTCGCGAAGCCGATGCTCGCCCGCATGGCGACCCGCAACCTCCTTCGCCGCAAGGGTCGCGTCGCGATTGCCGTCCTCGGCCTCCTCGTGGGGACCGCGATCATCTCCTCGTCCCTCGTCGTGGGGGACACGCTGAACCACATCTTCGTCCAGAACGTGTACGACCGCCTCGACCTCGTCGACGAGACCGTGTCCAAGGAAGTGACCGGGAACCTCCTGTCGTTCAACGAGAGCGTCGTCCCCGTCCTGTGGACGGGCCTCTCGGACCGGGGCGCCCCGATCGACGGCCTCGCCCCCGCCCTCGTGAAGCAGATGCCCGTCCGGAACCCGAACGGGAGCAAGGGAAGCCAGGACGTCACCGTGATCGGCCTCGACGACGCGCAGGAGGCGGGCTTCGGGGACCTCGTTCGCGGGGACGGCACCCCGGTCCCGCTCTCCACCCTGCCCGCCGCCTCCGTCGTCGTGAACGCGCGGGCCGCGGGGCTCTTGAACGCGAGCCGCGACGACATCCTGACCCTGTTCTACGGGACGACGAACCAGACGATCACGTACCGGCGGGTCGAGGCGATCGTCGCGGACTCCGGGAAGGGGAACTGGGACCTCCGCCCGATCGTCTTCATGGACCTGCGGGACGCCCAGGCGTCGTTCAGCGAGCCCGGGCGGGTGAACCTCGTCCGGATCTCGAACGCCGGGGGCGTCGCGGACGGCGTCGCGCTCTCCGAGCGGGTCACGCGGGACGCGACCCTGGTGATCGCCGCGAACCGGTGGGACCTCGTCGTCTCTCCGGTGAAGGCGGACGACCTCGACTCCGCGCGCCAGCTCGGCCGGGACGCGACGGAGCTGTTCCTCGTGATGGGGGCGTTCAGCATCGTGGCGGGGCTCCTGCTGATCGTGAACATCTTCGTGATGATGGCGGAGGAGCGGAAGGCGGAGATGGGCGTGTCCCGCGCGATCGGCCTCCAGCGGTCCGACCTGACGACCGCGTTCCTCCTAGAGGGTTCTGCGTTCGCGTTCGCGGCCGCGGCCCTCGGGTCCCTCGTGGGCCTCGCCCTCGGGGCCGTGATGATCTACTTCTTCGGGATCCTCGTCCCCTTGGAGAACGGGATCCGCGTCGAGTTCTACTTCGAGCCCGCGAGCCTCCTCGTCGCGTTCGCCGCGGGCGCGGTGATGACGTTCGCGTCCGTCGCGCTCGCCGCGTGGCGGATCTCCCGCCTGAACGTCGTGCGGGCGATCCGGGACCTGAAGGAGCCGGAGGGCCACCACGGGTCCCTGTTCCTCGCGGCGGGGGCCGCCCTCACCGCCCTCGGCGGCGCGGGCGTCGCGTGGGGCTTCCTCACGGACGACAGCCTCGGGAAGGTCGCGGGGGTCCCGCTCCTCGCCCTCGGCCTCGCGGTCGCAGCGTCCCGCTGGGTCCCCGCCCGCTGGCCCGTGACCGTCGCGGGGATCGCGAACCTCGCGTGGCAGCTGGGACCCTGGCACTTCGTGAACCTGCGGCAGGAGGAGGAGTCCGTCCTCTTCGTGGCGATCGGCCTCCTCCTCGTCCTCGGGGGGATCCTCGTCGCCGTGTTCAACGCGGCCCCAGCCCTGAAGCGCCTCCTCGTCGCGGGCTCGCGGCGGAAGGGCCGGCCCGCGGCCCGGATCGCGATGTCGTACCCGACGGAGCGCCCGTTCCGGACGGGGATGACCCTCGCGATGTTCGCCCTGATCCTGTTCACGGTGACCGTGATCTCGATGGTCCAGGCCCTCCAGGGCGCGAGCGTCCAGCAGTTCATCCAGCAGCAGTCCGGGGGCTACGACATCGTCGCGTATACGGTGAGCTACGGGGAGATCCCGGACTTCCGGACGATCCTCTGGGGGAACCTTTCCGCGTCGTACTTCCGCAACGAGACGCGGGGGGTCGCGTCCGCGACGGTCCTCCCCGCGAAGGTCCGGACGGAGGACGCGACCCAGGAGTTCGACTACACCCTCTGGGGGATCGACAACTTCCTCGTGAACTCGAACCAGTACGGATTCCATGACCACCTCCCGTTCATCGTGGACGCGAACGGGACCCGGTGGGATCTCAGGACCCGCCAGGAGGTGTGGCAAGCGCTCTCCAGGAACCATTCGTATGCGGTCGTAGACCGCTCCGCGGCGGGCCCCAACCAGTTCGTCGGCCCCGGCGGCGGACTCCGCGCGGCCCCCGGGGACGCCGTCATCGTCTCGGACGGGGAGGGCCGCCAGGTCCGGCTGATCATCCTCGGGGTCCTGGAGCAGGCCCTCCAGTTCACCTCCGGGATCTTCGCGGACCAGGCCGTCGTGAAGGACACGTTCAACGTGTCCCGCACGTACACCGCGTACTTCTTCCAGCTCGCGCCGGGGACGGACGCCTCGTGGATGCGGGGGGAGCTCGAGCGGATTTTCTTCCGGTACGGGCTGCGGACGATCGACATCCGGGAGGAGATCGGCCGGGCGTTCGACGCGTCCCAGCAGGTCCTCACCCTGATGCAGGCGTACATCGGGATCGGGCTGATGGTCGGCATCGCGGGCCTCGGGGTCGTGACCGCGCGGGCCGTCGTCGAGCGGCGGCAGCAGATCGGCGCGCTCCGGGCGATCGGCTTCACGCGGGAGATGGTCCTCCGGTCCTTCCTGATCGAGATCGCGTTCGTCGCGGGCCTCGGGATCCTCGTCGGGGTCGCCCTCGGGGTCGTCCTCGCGTACAAGGTGTACACCGTGCTGTTCGCGGACTTCGCGACGTTCGTGATCCCGTGGGCAAACCTCGCGGTGATCACCGGGATCGCCCTCGCGGCGACCGTCGCCGCGACCGTGTCCCCCGCCCTGCGGGCCTCGAAGATCCCGCCCGCGGAGGCCCTCCGGTACATCGAGTAGGTTTACGACGGCATCCGCCGTATCGGGATCGTGGCGAGGCGAGAGGCCGGCGCCCTCCCGCAACCTCCCTGGGTCTGGGGCCCGCGGGAGGTGGAGGACTGGTTGCGGGCGTCATCCCTGTCGAAGCCGCGGAAGGGCCGCCGCCGGCAGGGACCCGAGACGATCGCGCGGCTCGCGGCGGAGGTCGTCGACGGCGACCCCTCAGCCCTCCGAGAGGAGATCGCGCGCGCGGGGGCCGATGTCGGCGTAGGGGTCGTCTTTGCGGGTTCGGAGTCCTCCGAGGACCCTCCGAGGCACGCGGCCTTCGTGCGGATACGCCCGTCCCTCGTCCGGGCCCGCCTGCGGCTCACGATCCGGTTCGAGCCGCCGATCCATCCCGCATCGTGCGCGGGGATCCTCGAACGGCTCGCGAGGCGATTCGCGGTGACGAAGGTGTCCGCGAAGAAGAGGAGGGTCCGCCTCCCGCCAAGGGTCCCCTGACGCGGGTCATTCGGCCTTCGGCCGGGAACCGGATTCCCCACCCTGCGGTGCGGGAGGTCCCCCGCCCGCGATCCCGATCGTGGGGCGGGCCTTCACCGCGCGGTCCACGATCCGCCCGCCGAGGAGCTGGAACACCTCCTCGACGTTCTTCCCCGTCTTCGCGGACGTGATCCGCCATTCCGCGTGGAACGCCTGCGCGAGCCCCTCGATGTCCCCGGTCCGGAGCTTCTCCTTCGGGACGAGGTCCGCCTTGTTCCCGGCGAGGACGAGGGGCGCCTGGCTCGTGACCCGGTCGACCCGGTCGATCCATTGGTACAGCGCGGTGACGGTGTCCGGGCGGGTGAGGTCCGCGACCCCGATGATCCCGGAGACCCCTGTGAAGTACGCCTCCTGGAGGAGCTCCCGGAACTTCGGCTGCCCCATCACGTCCCACACGGCGAGCTCGAGGAGGGCCGCGACGGGCTCCCCCGGGATCGGGATATCGAGACGCTTCTTCGAGACCTTCACGCCGATCGTCATCAGGTACGCGTCGCTGAAGTGGCTCTCCACGTACCGGCGGATCAGGGAGGTCTTCCCGACCGCCGCCTCGCCCACGAGGCAGATCTTCGCCTTCAGATGCCTGCGTTGCTCCATGGGCACGACCCCGGAGGGACTTCCCACTCCCCATCGTCCGCCGGGGATACATAACCGTTCTCGCCCGGTTCTCGAATTTGATGGCGAGCGGGTCCGGGGACGGGAAGGCTTTTAGTCCCTCGACCTTTCGAGGCGCCACTGTCCATGGCGGAGCCGAGGCTGAAGGGGAAGCAGTGGGACCTCGCGGTCGAGCGGGAGCTCCTCGACACGTGGGCCGCGGAGCCCGAGCTGTACGCGTTCAACCCGGACCGCGGGCCGACCTTCGTGATCGACACGCCCCCGCCGTACCCGAGCGGGGACTGGCACCCCGGGGCCGTCGTGGGGTACTCCCTGATCGACATGGTCGCGCGGGCGCAGCGGATGCTCGGGAAGGCGGTCCTCTTCCCGATGGGCCTCGACCGGAACGGGATCAACATCGAGCGCACGGTGGAGAAGAAGTACGGCAAGCGCCTCCACGAGTGGGATCGGGAGGAGTTTATCGAGAAGTGCCGGGAGGAGATCTCCCGCATCGGGGAGGGGATCCTCGGCATCGCCCGCCGGATGGGGATGACGATGGACCTCGCGAACCCGTACTATACGGACTCCGACGCGTACCGCGCGTACAGCCAGGGGATCTTCATCGACCTGTTCCGCAAGGGCCTCTTCTACCGGGGGGAGCGGCCGATGTTCTACTGCGTGTCCTGCGGCACCCCGCTCGCGGAGGCGGACATCTTGTACGAGGAGGTCCCGTCGACCCTCGCGTGGATCCGGTTCCCGCTCGAGGAGGGGGGATCGATCACGATCGCGACGACCCGTCCGGAGCTCCTCCCCGCGTGCCGCACCGTGATTGTCCATCCGGACGACGCGCGATGGCGGGACGCCGCGGGGAAGACCGCGCGGGTCCCGATCTTCGGCGGGACCGTCTCCGTCCGCCCGCACCCGGAGGCGAGGATGGACTTCGGGAGCGGGGCCGCGATGATCTGCTCGTACGGGGACATGGTGGACGTCCGGCTCTTCCGGGAGCTCCAGCTCGAGCCCGTGAAGGCGATCGACGAGCAGGGCCGGATGACGAAGGCGGCGGGGCCGTTCGCGGGCCTCCCCGTCGAGGAGGCGCGGGCGAAGGTCCTCCAGGCGCTCCAGGCCCACGGGCTCCTCGAGAAGGTGGAGCCGATCCAGCACAAGACCCCGCTGTGCGAGCGGAGCCGGACCCCCGTGGAGTTCCTCTCCTCGGAGGCGTGGTACCTGAAGCAGCTCGACCACCGCGAGGCGCTGCGGCGAATCGCTCACGAGATGGAGTTCCACCCGCCCCGCCACCGGCAGCTCCTCCTGGACTGGATCGACTCCCTCACGATCGACTGGCCCGTGAGCCGGCGGCGGTACTACCACACGGAGATCCCGCTGTGGTACTGCCGGAAGTGCGGCCTCGCCCTCGCCCCGGATCCCGGGAAGTACTACCGTCCGTGGAAGGACCCCGCGCCGTTCGACGAATGCCCGAACTGCGCGGGCACGGAGTTCGTCGGGGAGGACCGCGTGTTCGACACGTGGATGGACTCGAGCTGCTCGAACCTCTGGGTCACGCGATACCGGATCGACGACGCGTTCTTCGAGGAGAACTTCCCCGCGCACCTGCGCCCCCAGGGGCGGGAGATCGTCCGGACGTGGCTCTACTACACGGCCCTGAAGTCGTACCTCGTCGTCGGGAAGAAGCCGTTCCAGCACGTGTTCATCCACGGCCTCGGCCTGGACGCGCACGGGCGGGCGATGCACCGGACGACGGGGAACTACGTCCCCGCGGACCCGCTGATCGAGAAGTACGGCGCGGACGCGATCCGGTACTTCGGGGCGAGCGAGGCGGGGCCCGGGGAGGACTTCCGGATCTCCGAGGAGAAGATCGGCGGGGCCCGAAAGTTCATCACGAAGCTGTGGAACGTCGCGCGGTTCATCTCGATGTTCCCGCCGGTCCCCGCGGGGAAGCTGAAGGCGTCCGACGAGTGGATCCTCGCGGAGCTGAACACGCTCGTCGCGGAGTGCCGGGGCGCGTACGAGGACCACAACCTGTTCGTCCCCGCGAACCGGGGCCGCGAGTTCCTCTGGAACCGGTTCGCCCCGCACTACGTGGAGATGGTGAAGGCGCGCGCGTACGAGGGGGACGACGGGGCCGTGTTCACGCTCCACGCGGTCCTCCAGGACCTCCTCCGCCTCCTCGCCCCGATCGTGCCGTTCTGCACGGACAAGATCTGGCGGGAGGTGTACGGCGGGAGCGTCCACGGGGAGCTCCTCCCGAGCCTCCGGGCGGGCGTCCGCGAGGAGCTCACGAAGCTCACCCCGGAGATCGAGGCGTTCAACTCCGAGGTGTGGCGGGTGAAGCGGGAGCGGGGGATCGCCCTCGGGCAGCCGATCGAGGGCGTCACGATACCGGAATCTCTCCAGAGGTTCGCGGACGACCTGAGGAAGATGCACCGACTCGCATAGAGCCGAAACCCGGCGGGACTCACTGCTTCCGGGCGACGATCGTGAGGACGTCCCCTTCCTGCAGGGTTTGGTTGACGCCCACCTTCTGCCCCGGGAACACCGCGGACTTCCCCCACACGTTCGCGTACCGGAACTTCCGCCGGAGGTCCCGGTGGATCGAGTCGGCGACCTCGCCCACGGTCGAACCCTCGCGGACGATCAGCGGCTCCCGGAGGTCCGCCTCCTTCCCTTGGGGCTTCAGGTACACCCGCATGAACCGCAACGAGTTGTAGATGTCCTCCCGCAGCGGGTCGAGCCCGACGCCGTTCATCGCGGAGACCGGGAGGATGTTCCACCCTTTCAGCCGCGCCTCCACGGTCTTCAGGTAGTCCGGCGTGACGAGGTCGATCTTGTTCAGGACGACGAACGCGGGCATGTAGATGCGGTTCCCCGCGAGGACATCGATCAGGCGGTCCGGGGTGACGTCCTCCCGCACGACGACGGTCCCGTTCAGGACGCCCCACTCCCGGCAGATGTCCGCGATCATCTCCTCGTCGATCGACCGCAGCTTCACGGTCGGGTTGATCACGAGGCCGCCGCGGTTCGCCTTCGTGATCACGACGTCCGCGGGCCTCTGGTTCAGGCGGATGTTCGCGAGGTACAGCTCCTCCACGAGGACCTGCACGTTCGTCTCGAACACGTCCACCATCAGGAGGATGAGGTCGCAGGACCGCGTGACGCTGAGGACCTCCCGCCCGCGACCTTTCCCCTTCGAGGCCCCGTGGATGAGGCCCGGCATGTCGAGGATCTGGATCTTCGCGCCCCGGTACTCCATCACGCCCGGGATCACGGTGACCGTCGTGAACGCGTACGACGCGACCTCGCTGTCCGCGTCCGTGATCTGGTTCAGGAGGGTGGACTTCCCGGTGCTCGGGAACCCGACGAGGCCCACGGTCGCGTGCCCGCTCTTCTTCACCGCGTACCCCGGGCCGCCCCCGCCGCTCTTCAGCTGCCGCAGCTGGAGCTCCTCCTTGAGGCGGGCCATCTTCGCCTTCAGCTTGCCGATGTGGTGCTGGGTGTTCTTGTTGTACGGCGTCTTCTGAATCTCGTCCTCGATCGCCTTGATCTGGTCCTCGATCGTCATCCGAGCGCAGAAGCCAGCGAACCCACCGCTAAAAACCTTTCAACGCTTCCGCCGCGGTTCCTCGAGGCCAATCTCATTTCCCTCCGGGTCGCGGAAGGAGGTGACGCGGCCGAAGTCCTCGTCCCTGGGCGGGGCGACGGAGACCCCGCGGCGGGCGAGTTCGGCGACGATGGCGTCGAGGTCTCCAACCTGGAACTCCATGAACCAGTTGTCGCCCGCGGTGTGGGGCCCCCGCTCCGCGTGGAGGGCGACGGAACCCCGGCCCGCGCCGAGGTTTACGAAGTGCGGGTTCTCGTAAAGGACCGGAAGCCCGAGGACCTCGTGGTAGAACTCCCGCATCTTTTTGAAATCGCGGACCCAGAGGAACACCTCATCGAAGCTCGCGCCCGACAGCGGGCCTTTCGATCGCGCTCGGGCCATCACCGCACCCCGAGGGCCCATGGAGGTCCGTCACGAAAAGGATTGCGCGGGATGTGCGAACGTTCAAGCCCGGCCCTCCCGTTGGGCCCGTGTGCTCCCGGCGGTCTTGGCCCGCCTCTGGGCCCGCCTGAAGCGGCTCCCGTGGTACCGCTTCGCGGCGGGCATCGTCGCGGGGGTCCCCGGGCTCGCCCTCACGTTTGCGATGCGGCTCGGGGGCCTCGGGGTGTTCCTCCCGGAGATCGCGGTGGACTTCACCGTGGGCCGGATCCCGGGGAACGTCGAGTCCTTCTTCATCCGGACGATGGGGGAGGGCGCGAAGGTCCTCGCCCTCTTCACCGCCCTCACCGTGTTCCTCCTGATCCCCGGCCTCTACGCGGTCCCGTACCGTTGGATCGAGAAGCGCGTGAAGAACCGGTGGACCGTCTTCGCCCTCTACGGGCTCGTCCCCGCCGCGATCGCCCTCTTCGTGATCCTGCCCCTCCTCGGCGCGGGGGTCCTCGGCTCCCTCACCGCGGCGGGGATGTCCGGCGCGGTGTTCAGCCAGGTCTTGAGTTCCTTCCTCTTCGCTGCGCTCCTCGATTACTTCCTCGTCGACGTCGCGTCCCGCCATCCGGAGGGGTTCTCCCCCTCCCGCCGGCAGTTCATCGCGGCGGCGGGAATCCTCATCGTCGGCGCGGTCGCGACCCTGTACGGTCTGGGGACCCTCGTCGCGCGCCCCGCTCGCCTCGTGTTCGCTTCCGTCCAAGAGATGTTCTCGAAGGAGACGACGCCGAACGAGGAGTTCTACGTCGTCACGAAGAACCTGATCGACCCGACCGTCGACGCGGCCGCGTGGCGGCTCACAATCGACGGCCTCGTCACGACTCCCGCCACGTACACCTTGGGCGAGCTCCTCACGCGGTCGGCGACACTCCCGCCGAACCGGAGCGAGGAAGACGTCACCCTCGAGTGCGTGAGCAACGAGGTCGGCGGCAACCTGATGAGCAACGCGAAGTGGACAGGGATCCCGCTCGCGGACCTCCTCGCGGACGCCGGTGTCGATCCCTCCGCGGACTGGATCGCGTTCACGTGCGCGGACGGCTACACCGTCGGCGTCCCTCTGGCGAAGGCGATGGACCCGACGACCATGGTCGCCCTCCAGATGAACGGGGTCCTCCTGCCGCCGAAGCACGGATCCCCCGCACGCATCATCGTCCCCGGCCTGTACGGGATGTTCCACGCGAAGTGGCTCACCCGCATCACCCTCGTCCGCGGGGAGTTCCTCGGGTTCTGGCAACAGAAGGGATGGACGAACCGCGTGGCGATCAAGACGACGGCGATCGTGGCGACGCCCCCGCACAACTCCGTCGTCGGCTCCGCCGTGACGATCGGTGGCGTCGCCCTTGCCGGGGACCGCGGAATCTCCCGCGTCGAGGTGAGCACGGACGGCGGAGCGACGTGGGCGCCCGCCACCCTCAGGACCCCCTTGCCCTCGGGCCTCGCCTGGGTGATGTGGACGTTCCCATGGACGCCGCCGGGCGGCGGATCGTATCGCATCGTCGCAAGGGCGGTGGACGGCACCGGCGCCCCGCAGGAGCCGGCCCCCGCACCGCCGTTCCCCGAGGGCGCCTCGGGCTACGACTCGATCACCCTGCTCGTGTCCGGGTGACGGCGTTCACCGTGGGGCCTGCGGCGGCGAGGGCTTCTTCGACCGGAGTCCCAGGACCGTGAGGACGCCGCCCCCTGCCCCGGTGGGGACTCCAATCGCGATCCACGTCGGGTCGTTCGACATGAACGAACCCGGGATGTACCCTGCCCCCTGGAACGCCCAGACGGATCCCATCAGGAGGACGATGATCCCGACAACCACGAAGAGCAGGCGCACGGCCGCGCCACCCCCGCGACCGGGAATAACGTTTCGCTATTTACGCGATCGTCGTCCCCGCCCGTCCCGACACGGCCTCGAGCACGGTGTCGAGGTCCGCGATCACGACCCGCCGCCCGCCCCCCTCGAGGAACTGGAGGGCGGCCTCGATCTTCGGCCCCATCGATCCCGGAGGGAACTCTCCCGCCTGGAGGTGATGGCGGGCCTCGGCGGGCGTGAGCCGGTCGAGGTCCACCCGGTCCGGCGTCCCGAACCGCAGCGCGACCTTCGGGACATCCGTGATGATCACGAGGAGGTCCGCGCCGATCCCTTTCGCGAGGACCGCGGATGCGAGGTCTTTGTCGACGACCGCCTCGACGCCCTGGAACCCCTTCCCGCGCCGCACGACGGGGATCCCGCCGCCGCCCGCGGCGATCGGGATGGAGCGGTCCCCGCCCTTCAGGATCGCGGCGACGAGGTCCTTCTCGACGACCTCGAGAGGCCTCGGGGAGGGGACGACCCGCCGCCATCCGCCGCGGGGATCCTTCACCATCCGCCATCCCTTCGCGCGGAGGACGACGACCTCCTGCTCGCTCTCGTACGTCGGCCCGATCGGTTTCGTGGGCTCCCGGAAGGCGGGGTCCGCGGGGTCCACGACGACCTGCGTGACGACGCTCGCCGCGGTCCTCGAGGAGCCCCGGGAGGCGAACTCGTTCCGGAGGGCCTGCTGGAGGAGATATCCGATCTGCGCCTGGGACTCCGCGACGCACACGTCGAGGGGCATCGCGGGGACCCGGTGGCGCGCCTCCTCGTTCTGGATCAGGATGTTCCCGACCTGCGGGCCGTTCCCGTGCGTCACGACGAGCTCGTACCCGGCATCGACGAGGTCCGCGAGCCGCGCCGCGGTCTTCGCGATGTGCGCCTTCATTGCGGCGAGTCCCGTGTCCTTCGGCGGGGAGATCGCGTTCCCGCCGACGGCGACGACAGCGAGCGTCATGGAGTCACGGAGGAGTCCGTCCAATCCCCGCCCGGTCTATGTAAACCCTCGCCCCTCCGTATCCGGGATAACTATTTAGCGGGTTGCCGGATGGGTTGCGTTCGTGAAGTTCCAGGAGGCTCTGCAGAATTTTCCGCAGACGCTCCTCAAGGGGCTCCTCGCCTTCCGCAGGGGCTTCTACTTCCGGATCTTCTACCTCGCGGTCCTCAGCCTGATGGTCGCGGCCGTCACCGCGTACGGGGCCCTCGGGTGCTTCTCGATCCCTTTCTCCGCGGTCCTGATGTTCGGGCTCCCGTACTGGCTCAGGGAGCGGAGGATCAAGCACCTCGCGCTGAACGGGGCGGTGATTTTCGTCGCTGCGGCGTTGATCTTCGCGGCTCTGTTCGCGCAGAGCCTCTCCGGGAATGACCCGATTCCGGTCCGGGTCACTGGGGCGGGGGACGTCACCCTGTCGAACGCCACGGTGACGCCGGGCCGCGGCCCGCCGGGCGCGCCGTACACGTTCAGCGCGAACCTGACGGTCCCCGGCGGGGCGAACGCGTCGAACTATGCCGTGTACGTGAACCTGACCTCGGTCGATGGCGCGATCACCCCGCTGAACATGACACCCACGGACGTGAACGACACGGACCTGGCGGACGGGAAGGGCTACAGCTTCACGGTCCTCCTGGGGGATCGAATCTACTTCTTCTGGTTCTTCGTCACGGTCCAGAACGGGACCTCGTTGACCACGTTCGTGACCCCGTTTCGGGTTGGCCCGATTACCGCCGGGTACGCGACGTTCTACGGTTTCTCCCTGGAAATCGGCTTCCTCTCCCTCATCCTCCCGATCGCTCTGTACTTCATCCTCCTGATGCTCTTCTGGTGGACGACCCGCGCACGGATGGAGCGCCGGCGGCTCGGGATGGCGTCGGAGGCGGAGACGGACACCGGCTTCATGTGCACGAACTGCGGGGCGGACGTCCCCGCGGCGGCGGCGAAGTGCCCGAAGTGCGGGGCCGTGTTCGAGGAGGCTCCCGCCGCCGCGTCGAAGCCGGAGGAATCCGAGGACGAGGAGCCCGAGGCGGACGAGGGCGCGGATGCGAAGCCGTAGGGCCGCCGTCCTCTGGATCGCCGCGATCGCGTACGCGGCCGCGATCTTCGTCCTCTCCTCCCAGCCCGTCCCCCCGCCCGGGGAGGAGGCACTGGCCCTCGTCGGCGACAAGGTCCTCCACGCAGTCGAGTACGCAGGGTTCGCGGTCCTCCTCACCCTCGCGATCGCGTCCACGCCGCCGCCCCGGATCACGCCCCGCGCCGCGCTGATCGCGTTCGCGGGCTCGGTCCTGTACGCGGCCTCGGACGAGTTCCATCAGACCCTCGTCCCCGGGCGTCAGGGAGCCCTCGCGGACCTCGTCGCGGATGCGGTAGGGGCCTTCCTAGGGGCCGCGCTCGTCCACGTGTGGCGGTGGCGGGCGACCCGCGCGGCCGTCGTTTCGGGGACCTCCCCCCGATAGCGGGATGGCGCCCTGCCGATAACCGGGAGGCAAAGGCCATCTGGCGGTCCTCCATGAAGTGCGCTATGCTTAAATCCGGCCGCCCGGTTGTCGCGGCCTAGGGATGGGATAACGTGCCGTCGATTTCCATTGCAGAAGAGCTCGCGAAGAAGCAGCGCGAGATCTCCATCTCCGAGTTCTTCGAGCGGAACAAGCAGATCCTCGGGTACGACTCCCCGACGAAGGCCCTCCTCACCGTCGTGAAGGAACTCGTCGAGAATTCGATCGATGCCGCGGAGGATGCCGCGACGCTGCCCGACGTCAAGGTCGAGATTCGGAAGGTCGATAGGGATGAGTTCGTCGTGGCCGTGGAGGACAATGGCCCCGGCATCGTGAAGCGAGAGGTCGCGAACGTTTTCGGCCGGCTTCTCTACGGCTCCCGATTCCATGTCTTGGCCCAAAAGCGCGGAGCGCAGGGCATCGGGGTGAGCGGGGCAATCCTGTACGGACAGACGACGACGGGGAAACCCACCCTCGTGCGGACACGGACTGCGGAGATGGACGTCGGCTACGAAGTCGAATTCATCATCGACACCCGCCGGAACAAGGCCAGCATCCAGCGGGAGGACTTCGTGGCGTGGGACGTGCCCCACGGGACCCACGTCGAAATCCCGCTCAAAGGTCGATACATCACCGGGAAGCAGAGTCCCTTCGAATACCTCAAGGCGACCGCGATCGTGAACCCGCACGCTCGAATCACGTACAAGCCTGCGGACGGAGAGCCTATCGTGTTCGAGCGGGCGACGGAGGAACTTCCGCCCAAGACCATGGAAATCAAGCCGCACCCGTACGGGATCGAGCTCGGGACGTTCCTCACGATGGCGAAGGAGACCAAATCGTACAAGCTCGCCGCGTTCCTTGAGGAGGAGTTCTCCCGCATCTCCCCGCGCGTCGCGAAGGAGATTTGCGAAAAGGCCGGCGTCCCGCCGGAGGCCCGACCGAAGCGCATCGATCTCGAGGAGGCGAAACGGATCCTCGCCGCGATCCAGGAAGTGAAGATCATGGCCCCCTCGACGGACTGCCTATCGCCAATCGGGGAGAAGCTGATCAAGAAGGGCCTGAAGAACGTCCTCGGGTCACTGAAGCCGGAGTTCTATTCCCCGCCACTCACCCGGGATGCCTCCGTGTGGCGGGGGAACCCGTTTCAGGTGGAGGTCGGCATCGTCTATGGCGGGGAACTCCCCCCGGACCAGCCCGTGGACGTCCTGCGGTTCGCGAACCGCGTACCCCTCCTCTACCAAGCGGGAGGGTGTGCGATTACTCAGGCCGTCCAGGCCCTGGACTGGCGGCGGTACGGCCTCGAGCAACGGGGCGGGTCTGGTCTCCCCTTCGGGCCCGCAATCGTCCTCGTCCACGTCGCGAGCGTGAAGGTGCCATTTACGTCGGAAGCGAAGGAGGCGATCGCCGCGATCCCCGAGATTATGGAGGAGATCGACCTCGCGCTGAAGGAGTGCGGGCGCCGGCTGAAGACACACCTGACGAAGAAAGCGCGCCGCGCGAAGACCCGGGAGAAGTTCGACATCGTCCAGAAGATCCTGCCCCGGATCGCGGAGAAGTCCGCGAAGATCGTCGGCAAGACGGCGCCGAACCTCGACGCAACGGTGACGAAGATCATGGGCGTGATCTGGATCGAGGAGGCGATCGCGTATGACGCGAAGGCGAAGATGCACACGGTCACGATCGACCTTCACAACTTCACCTCTGCGGGAAAGAAGTTCAACCTCCACGCCCTTCTTCCGAGGAGCGCGAAGCTCGGGACGCTGGACCCGAAGCCGACGGAGGTCCGCGAGGACGGGAAGGTGACGTGGGAGCTGAAGCGGATTAACTCCGTCGAGAAGGCGACGGTCATGCTCGAGCTCCTCGGCCTCGACAAGGAGGAGTACGACGAGTCCGAGCTGTACGTGAGCGGGATCAGCCCCGAGCTCGTGATCGGCGCGGAGCCCCTCCCGGGGGACTGGGAGCTGGACTACGCGGAGTTCGAGGAGGCCGGGGAGGCCCCGCCGCCGGAGGAGGACGAGGGCGAGATCGACTACGACGAGACGGAGGAGGTGCTCGAGGATGACTGAGGCGGAGGGCGCGAACAAGGCGGTCCAGCGGTTGTACGCGATCGCGGAGGAGATCTACGAGGAGCTGAAGGAGGGCCAGATCCCGAAGATGAAGATCCCCCTCCGGACGAAGGCGAACATCAAGTTCGACCCGAAGCACGCGGTGTGGAAGTACGGCAAGCTCACCGGGGTCCGCTCCGCGAAGAAGATGAAGGGCGCCCTGATGCTTCTCCGGACGATGTACGTCCTCGATTTCATCCGGGACATGATCGAGCAGTCGAAGTCCTCGACGCTGAGGGAGATGTATTACATCTCCGAGGGCTGGGACCTCGCGAAGTTCCACAGCCAGGACGAGTCGAACCTCCTCGCGGAGGACCTCGAGGTCGTCACGGCCCTGATGCGGGAGGACTTCAAGCTCCGCCCGGAGGAGAGCGGGGCGAGCGTGATCGGGAACCTCACGATCGAGGAGATCACCCGTAGCGGCGAGCGGCGGCGGATCAACTGCCGCGACGACGTCGGGGACGCCGGATATACGATCCCGTACAACGTGGAGAAGGAGAAGGTGAAGTTCCGGGGCGCGGACGCGAAGTTCGTCCTCGCGATCGAGACGGGCGGCATGTTCGACCGGCTCGTGGAGAACGGCTTCGACGAGGACGCGAAGTGCATCCTCGTCCACCTGAAGGGGCAGCCCTCGCGGTCGACTAGGCGACTCCTGAAGCGGCTGAACGAGGAGCTGAAGCTTCAGGTCGCGACCTATACTGACGGAGATCCTTGGTCGTTCCGGATCCACGCCTCAGTCGCGTACGGCGCAATCAGAACCGCTCACATCTCGGAGTTCCTCGCGACGCCCACGGCGGAGTTTGTCGGGGTTACGGCATCCGACATCATGAACTACGAGCTTCCGACGGACGTCCTCACCCCTCGGGACATCGGCGCGCTGAACGCAGAGCTGTCCGACCCGAGGTTCGCGACGGAGTTCTGGCGGACGGAGATCAATACGATGCTCCAGCTGAACAAGAAGGCGGAGCAGCAAGCGCTCGCGAAGTACGGGCTCGATTACGTGACGGACACGTACCTCCCCGAGAAGCTCGGCGAGATCGGCCTGATGTAGGCCCCGTCACGAGGAGTCCCGAAACACGGACCCGAAGGTCCCGTCGATCCAGATGTGGCGGGGACGGCGTCCCTTCTCTTCCCGGTGCTTGATCTCGAACCGCCACAGCGGGAGGAGGCACAGCTCCACGCGGTCGGGGTTCGGCTTCGCGCCGATCCCGCGTCGCACGATCTCCGCGGCCTGGTCCGGCGCGACCCGCACGGGCCGGATGTCCTCCCGCACCTTCTCCGCGGAGACCCGATCGATCTTCGCGGGGGAAACGAGGCTCTCGACCTTCCAGGCGGCGCCGGGCACGACGTGCCGGAACGTGAGCCGTCCCCCGTGGAGGACCGCGAGCTTCCGGTTCACGCCCTGCACGTAGAAGTCCCGCCCGACCCGCTGAGGCCCGCGTTGCACCTCCGCGGGGACCCGCCACAGCGGGAGGTACGAGAACTCGTGGCCCCCGAGCTCCTCCCGCAGCCGGAGGATCTTCCGCTCGAGCGCGGCCCGCGCCCTCCGCGCGGCCTTGTTCAGCGGGAAGTTCAGGGGCAGGATCCCGAGGGTCCGGAGCACGCCCCGCCGCGGGTCGAACCCGTGGGCGGGGTCCCAGTACGCGGCCTGCCCGTCCACGGTCTCCCGCTGGAGCACCTTCCGCTCGGCCAGGCGGTCGAGCAGCCGGTGGACGAACGCGTCCTCCTCCGGCATCAAGGGGAACAGGTGCTTCTCGCTGTACAGACCCGGCAGGACCTCGAAGATCTCGAGCAGGCGTTCGGAGGCGGTCTTCTCCCGCGACTCTGCCCGCCGCGCCCCCTTCCTTCGCGTCATCGTGCTCCTATCTCTCCGAGAGGGACGCCCCTGTGGGGATTTGAACCCCAGTCTGAAGCCCGCAAGCTTCTAGCCTATCTTTCACCCTTTTGTCAAGAAGCCTTGGGGATCGGGGGACGCCCCCGCTGGGATTCGAACCCAGGTCACAGGCTCCGCAAGCCCGCAGTCTGTCCAAACTAGCCTACGGGGGCGCGGCCGCCAAGAAACCCGGGCCTCGCTTAACCCTATCTGTCAGAGCCCGAGCGCTCAGACCTTGTCGAGCCCCGCCTTCGATTGCTGGCCCGTGATGCGGTCCTGGTACGCCTTCAGCCGCCGCTCGTACTCCCCCTTCACCTCCGAGGATCCCTTGTCCGTGATCGAGACGATGAACCGGCTGTCCGCGAGCCACTCGAGGCTCACGTATCCTTCCTTCTCGAGGGCGAGGATCGCCTTCTCGAGGTCGTCGTAGATCACCCCGCGGATCTCCCGGAAGAAGTCCTCGCGGGTCGCCCCGATGTACCCGCGCTTCGCGACGAGGTTCAGCACCCGCCAGGGGACGTCTTCCATGGAGGACGGGATGCCATCCGATTGCACGATAATAAGGGTTGGTGCCTACTTTCGCAGGGCCTCGAGGATCCGGTGGTGGACCTCCGCGATGTGGCCGCTCGCGTACATGTCCCGGAGGAGCCCCTTCGCGCGGTAGTGGGCGGCGAGCGGGTCCGCGAGCTCGTCGTACGTATTGATCCGGGTCCGCACGACCCTCTCCGTGTCGTCCTCCCGCTGGACGAGGGCAGACCCGCACTTGTCGCACACGCCCTTCTTCTTCGGTGGGTTCGTCAGGACGTGGTACACGGCGTCGCAGTTCGGGCACACCCAGCGCCCCGTGGACCGCTTCACGAGGTCCTCCGGGTCGAGGAACAGGTTGATCACCGCGTCGATCTTCCTCACCTTGTCGAGCGCCTGGGCCTGGGCGATGTTCCTCGGGAACCCGTCGAGGATGAACCCCTTCTTCGCGTCCGGCTCCTTCAACCGCTTCATCGTCACCTCGATCACGAGGTCGTCCGGGACGAGCTTCCCGGCGGTCATGTACTTGTGCGCGGCCTCACCGAGCTTCGTCTTCTTCGCGACGTTCCGGCGGAGGATGTCCCCCGTGGAGATGTGCGGGACCCCGAGCTTCTCCGCGAGCTTCACGGCCTGCGTCCCCTTCCCCGCCCCCGGGGGCCCGAGCATGATGATCCGCATCGCGGAAGGGAACGGTCTGGCGGGTAGAAAAGCGTTCGTCTCGCGGGCGTTCAGAAGAGATGCTCGTCAACGAGCCGGGCGGGCCCGCCGACGGAGCACCGGATCGTCTCGATGCCGAGCTCCTTGATGCGGGACGCCACTTCTTCGCCCCGCTCCGGGGCCGTGTTCACGTAGACGGTCGCGCCCGTGTCGATCGAGAAGAACGCGGGGACCCCCTCCTCCCGCATCTTCTTCACCGCGAGGATGACCCGGAGGGTGTCCGGCCGCCAGAGGACCATCTCGCCCGCCCCCGTCATCGTGATCCCGTGGAGCATCAGGGTGTCCCGCTCCGCGAGGGCGCACACCGCACGGATCTCCCGCGTGCGGATCGCGAGCTCCATCTCCGCAATCAGGCGGGGCATCTCCGCGAGGCGAGCGCGGAAGAACGGCGAGGTCGACGCCTCCCGGTGGGCGTCCTCCGTCTCCTTGAACGCGCGGACGAGGGCGACTACCATCGCGAGCTGGAGGTCCGTCCCCGCGAGCTGAACGGAATATGAGTCCTCGTCCGCGACGCCCATCTTCCATTTGCTGAACCCGCCCGTGACGGCCCGGGCCGCGGAGCCCGCGCCCCGCCTCGCGATGCGGGAGACCGCCTGGAGGTCGAGGTCCAGCCCCGCCGCGGCGGCGGACGCCAGGGCGAGGGCCGCGAACCCGGACGCGCTCGCGCCCAGACCCACGTTCGAGGGGAAGTCGTTCGTCGAGGCCATATGGAACCTCGCCCGCATCTTCGCCCGCGCCCGGACCGCGTCGACGACGGAGAGGATGCGCTCCATCTCATGGCCCCCCACGGGCCAGCCGTCGATCGTCGCCGTGTCCCTGGCGAAGTCCCCGAACTCGATCGTCGTGCGGGTCGTGAGCGGGGCCGTGCACACGCTGATCGAATCATGGTACGGGAGGCGGAGGAGGGGGTCCGCGAGGCCGTGGTACTTGATCAGTCCCTGGATGGGATGGGCGACCGCGGACGCCTTCACACCCGCCACCTCCGGAGGAGGGCGGAGAGGTCCGCGTGGTCCGCGATCTCCGCATCCGCCTTGTCCGTGCTCGCGTCCCGCCAGAAGCCCGTGTTGAACCAGATCGCCCGCATCCCATGGGCCTTCGCCCCCGCGATGTCCGCGGTGACGTCGTCGCCGACATGCACGACGCGCTCCGCGGGGAGCCCGAGTTCAGAGAGGGCCGCTTCGAAGATCCCCGCCACCGGCTTGCGGATCCCGACCTCGTCGGAGAAGACCCGGGAGTCGAAGTACTTCCCGATGCCGAGGCGATCCTGGACCTGGCGAAGGTACCGGCCCCACGTGCGGCCCGTGTTCGAGACCAGGCCGACCGCGTACCCCTCCCTCTTGAGCCACTCCAGCGTCTCCGCGATGTGGGGGAACAGGGTCGGCGGGATCTCCAGGAGGGCCCCGCCGAACGCCTCCGTTGCGGCGTGCGTGAGGACGGGGGCCTGTCCGTCGAGGCCCGCGAGCCGGAGGAACGCAGCGATCTGGTCCGACGGGTGGAGGTCGACGCCCTTGGCCCATGCGTCCGCGAGGAGTTCCGTCTGGCGGTCGTACGCGGCGAGGAGCGCTTCCTCCGCGGGCGCCCGCCGCGCGATGCGGGTGAGGGCGGGCCGGAACCTCTCCATCCGGAGGGTCCGCAACCTCCGGTCCTGGTCCGGCGACGTCACCGCTAGGGTGTTCCACCAGTCGAACGTCACGCCCTCGATCATCCCGTCCCCCTAGATGTCGAAAATGACCTCCACGACGCCCTTGTCCGGATCGACCTTCAGGCGGTGGTACGTCACCGCCTTCACCGCGAGCTTCAGTTCGTGGCGGCGCTTGTCGATCGCCTCGCCCCGGGCCCGGCCCGTGAGGTCGAGGCCGTCGATCGCGACGTCGAACTCGCAGAACAGGAGGTGCTGGGTCTCGTGGAGGAACAGGAGCTCCTGGAGCCAGTTCACCATCAGGCTCTCGAGGTCTTCGCCCGTCACCCGGACCTCGACCTCGCCCCTCGGCTTCACGGCTTCCATGTCCACGACCAGGCTGAACATCCCCGCCGCGGCGTTCTCGAACAGCTCTTCCACCGTCGCGCCGTACGCGCGGATGCCGACGTCCGCGGTGTGGTCCAGCTCCTCGAATCGCACACCTCGCCAAAGATGGCGGGAGATAATGAAGGTGCTCTAGATGCCGCGGTCCTTCCCGGGCCAGATGTACTTGTGGACCTGTGGCTGGAGGCGGACGTCCAGGCGGTCGTCGAGGATCCACCGCGCGAGGGTCGCGGGGTCGAGGCCCGTGTCGACCTTGTGCGCGGGGGTCACGGGGGAGAAGAGGATCGTCCCCGCGGGGACCTCGTGCTTCGCGAGGGCGTCCTTCGCGAAGTCGTAGTCCCTCCGGTCCGCGAGGACGAACTTCACCTCGTCCTCCCGCCGCAGGAGTTTGAGGTTCTCGAACGCCTTCTTCGCCTTCATCCCGGAACCCGGGCACTTCACGTCCATGACATACCGGACGAGCCCCGCATCCCGCTTCCCCGCCATCGCGCCGTCGAACGGAGCGAGGTCGACCTCACCGTCCGTCTCGAACGTGTGGACGAGATTCGCGGGCAAGCTCTCGATCGCTCGTGCTATCGACCGCCACTGGAGGAGGGGCTCGCCCCCGGTCCAGCACACGGTGCGGATCCCGGACCGTGGGCCGGCCGCCTCCGAATTCGTGAGTCGACCCACCCGGGAGACGAGTTCCTCGACGCCGACCTCCTTGTAATCACCGCCCTCCACGGCGTACATCGAGTCGCACCACACGCACCGGAGGTTGCACGTGTACAGCCGCACGAAAACCGTCGGGGTACCGACGAAGCTGCTCTCCCCCTGGATGCTCGCGTAGCATTCGCTGAGGAGGAACGTTTCCCCCGCCTTCGCCCGCGGGACCGTCGTGGCGACCATGGGGCGGGATGCAATGTCCATGGAGGAGTTATAAGGTCTGTGTCCGCCGCGCGTACGGGAGCGGGTCCTTCGCACCCGCCTCCTTGAAGCCCTTGAGGCGGAGCTGGCACGAATCGCACGTCCCGCACGCTTTCTCACCGCCGAGGTAGCAGGACCACGTGAGCTTCCACGGGACCCCGAGCTCCTCTCCCTTCCGGACGATGTCCGCCTTCGCCATCGCGATCAGCGGCGTGACGATCCTAATCGGGCGCCCCTCGACGCCGCGCTTCGTCCCGAGGCGGGCGACCTCTTCGAAGGCCCGGTAGAATTCGGGCCGGCAATCGGGATATCCGGAAAAATCGATCGCGTTTGCGGCGATCACGATCTCGTCCGCGTCGATCGACTCCGCGTACGCGAGTGCGAGCCCCAGGAAAATCGTGTTCCGGGCGGGGACGTACGTGACGGGGATTCCGCGGCCCATCTCCTCGAGCGTCCGCTGTGTCGGAACCCGCACGTTCCGGTCCGTGAGGGCGGACCTCGCGATTGCTGCGAGGTCGATCCTCAGGACCTTGTGGGACTTCACGCCGAAGTGCTTCGCGACCTTCCTTGCGGCCTCGATCTCCTTCTTGTGGCGCTGCCCGTAGTCGATCGTGAGGGCGTGGACCTCGCGGCCCTCCTTCGCGGTCATCGCAAGGGCCGTGCTCGAATCGAGTCCTCCAGACAGGAGGACGATCGCGCGTGCGGAGGCCACGAATCGGCAAGATGCGAGGGAGGCATTAAGCCCGCCGTCCGCGCTGCCGCACCCGTGTCGAGGGACGCTCGGTACACCGCCTACGACTCCTTTGCCTGGGTGTACGACCGGCATTGGGGTTCCGTGTTCTCCGAGGCGGTGTTCCCCGTGATCGACCGACTCGTCCTGCGGGACCTGCCGGAGCGCGCGCGCGTCTTGGACGTGTGCTCCGGCACCGGGCAGCTCGCGGATCTCCTCACGAAGCGCGGATTCCGGGTGACGGGCATCGACGGATCGAAGGAGATGGTGGGGTTTGCGCGGAAGAACGCTCCCCGCGCGGAGTTCCGGGTGGCGGACGTCCGCTCGTTCCGGCTGGCGCCCGCCTACGACGCCGCCCTCTCGACGTACGACAGCCTGAACCACGTCATGAGCGTCGAGGGACTCGAGTCCGTGTTCCGGAACGTGCGCGCCGCGCTGAAGGATGGCGGCCCATTCCTCTTCGACATGAACATGGAGGAGGGCTACCGGACCCGGTGGCGGGGCGAGTCCGCGATCGTCGAGGACGACCACGTCGTCGCGTACCGGTCGAGCTACTCCCCGGAGGCGAGGGAGGGACGAATGGAGTTCACGATCTTCCGCAGGGCGGGGAACGGCGGGTGGAAGCGGACGGACCTCACGTTGACGCAGAGATGCTATCACGAAGTGGAGGTGCGCTCCGCTCTGGAGCGTGCTGGGTTCGACGTGGTCCGCGTGTTCGACGGAGGGCGGGACCTCGAGCCGTTCCGGAACGTGGGTCGCGCGTTGTTCCTGTCCCGGAAGCCCGCGATCTCGGGCTCCCGGCGCTAGACCCTCGGCCGCGAGGTCTGCAATCGTTTTCCGTACGGACGGAGGTACCGGTCGATCCGTTTCCGGAGACGAAGACCCCGACGGAGCCCCTGCCGGGCGTTCCGGGCCGCGAGTTCGATGAGGTCCACCGCGGTCCCGAGGTCCTTCACCGAGACGAACTCCGGTTCGAGGCGGTTCTTCGGGCCCATGTTGTGGTAGTTCCCGAGGGGGATCGCGAGCCCCGTCGCGCGATAGCCATGGAGGCCCCACGCGGTCGCCTCACAGGCGCCGCCGCTCATCAGGGCCCGCTGGACGGGCTTCGCCTTCGGGAGGCGGTCGAGCGCGTTCGCGAGGAGGTCCTCCGCGGCGGCGTCGAACGTCCTCATCCGGTCGCCGACCCGGATGATCGGTCCAACGCCGATCTCGACTCCGGGGAGGACCCGGCTCGCCTCCACGTTGATGATCCACGCGGTCCTGGGAACCAGCCCCGATGCGATCGCCCCGAGGGTCCCGACGAAGCCGATCTCCTCCGCGCGGGTGAGGAGGGCACTCAGGTTCAGGGACCGGGAGCTCGCGCCGCGGACCATCGCGGCGAGGGAGACCGCGGAGCCCGCGAGGTCGTCGAGCTGGCGCGCGTGGACCTTCCCGCCCCTGATCCGGAAGTCCTCGAGCTCCCAGACGCCGAAGTCGCCACGGCGGACCTTCGTCCCGCCGTCGAACCGGAGTGCATGACCCGCCCGCCGGAACCGGGTGAGCCTCGCGGGGACGGGCTCTCCGTCGTGGTAGAGGCGGAGCCTCGTCCCCCGCCTCAAGTACTCTGGACGGACCCCGCCGAGGAGGCGGGCCCTCCCGGGACCGGTGACCTCGAGGCCGGGATGGTCCAGGTGCGCGACGAGCCAGATCGCGGGCCCCCGCCGGGGCGTCGGAGGGCGGAGCACGAGGTTCCCATAGAGGTCCGTGCGGGCGCGTACCCCCGCGTCCCTCGCGATCCGCGCGGCCTCCCGCAGGACCGCGTGCTCATGGAGCGGGGCCGTGGGCTCGCGGGCGAGCCGCTCCAGGATTCCCACGACGGTCGGGAGCCGGCCCACGATGCGGGGCGAACCTCGGCCGGGGGAAGAAGGTTCCGGGTCACCCCGTCCGGTCGGCCGCGGATTGTTATGGTCAAATGACCATAACGAACATCAACCCCACGGGTCGCAGCTCGACCTCCCTCCGCACGCACTAGTACGCGCGGATCTCGTCGAAGACGTAGTCCTTCCAGTCCCGCTCCCCGAGGACGACCTCGAACTCCTGGGGCGTGAGGATCGGCTGCTTGTACTGGAGGATGTCCTCGATCGCGATCCGCGGGCACGCGGTGTTCACCCACGCGTCCACGCGGTATCCCATGAGGAGCTCCGGGGACACGAGGTCCATCCGGAAGATCGTCGCGCGGCGCTCGTGCTTCTCCGCGAGGGCCTTGAGGTCCGTCGCGAGCCCGCTCCGGTCCTGGCCAATCTTCCTCGAGACGAGGATGCCGAACGTCTCCGCGTCGCGGGCCCGCGCGATCGCGGCGTGCCGCTGCCGGAGGATGCGGTCCCGCACTTCCTTCAGGTCCCGCGCCTCCCCGCGTTCCGGGTCCGCGACGATCACGGGCTTGTCGGGCACGAGGATCGCGACCCCGAGCGGATGGAAGTCCCCGGTGCCGACGTACAGGTAGCCATCGACATCCTTTTCGATCACCGTCGCGGTGTGGTAGTCGCAACCGAGGAGCTGACCCGCGTACGCGACCCGCTTGTCCGGCGGGCCCACATGGACGTCGTGCCCCTTCTTCTTGAGGTACTCTGCGATTGCGGGCAGCCACTCGCGGAACTGGTACGTCGTCAGGAGGCCGACCCGCTTCGGGAGGAGCGGGAGCGCTGCGTCCACGAACTTCATGTCCTTCAGGGGCGGGCTCCCGAGGTCGTGGAAGAACACCCGGTCGTACCGGAGGTGGGGCATCGGCGCGTGGCCGAGGTGGACGACGAGGTCCACGGGCATCTCAGCGACGTCGCACGCGCCGAACGAGGGGTCCGCGGAGACGATGCACGTGACCTCCGCCTTCGTCTCGATCTCCTGCGCCAGCTCGACCGCCTTCGTGCGGAGGCCCACGGGGAACTGGAGGCCCACGGTCTTCGCGTTGCGGCCTCGGATCACCTCGAGGAGCCGGTCGATGTCCGCCATAGGGAGAGTCCGACACGCCGGGCGACGGAAAAACCTGCGCCCCCCCTGCCCCCGTGAGTACCATCCGTGGGAACGCCATTGAAAGGTTTATTATCGTAGAGACGGACGGCAGGCCCGATGGCGATCCCCGCTGCGTACGCCGTGACCCACACCCATCGAGCGAGAAGCCCGGCGAGCCTCCCCTTCGGCTGGGGGGCCGTGACCGTCCTCCTCGTGGGAGCCCTGCTGATGATCGTCGGCATCGTGATGATCCTGTGGGGGATGTTCTCGTTCTTCTCCGGCACCATCGGAGCCGCAATCAGCGACAACTTCTCGATCGGCGGGTTCTTCAGCTCCTTCTTCGGCGCGATGATCCTGTTCGTGATCGGCGGGGTCCTCGCGGGGGCCGGCGGGTGGCTCGTCCGCCTCTGGTGGATCTTCCTCCTCGTCGGCGCCGTGAGCGGCGCGGCGGCGGGGAGCACGGTCCGGGACCGGGAGGAGATGCGGGCGGGCGAGGTCCGCGTCCGCTGCCGGAACTGCGGGCGTCTGAACCCGGAATACGCCCAATTCTGCATGTCCTGCAGCAAGCCCGTGTGACGCCACGGTGACGGACGGTCGCGGGCTACTTCGCCTTCGGCGTCTCGATGACGATCCGCCACGGCGTGGGGAGCTTCACCCCGGCCTTCCGGAGGGCCACCTTCGCGTCCGCGATGTGGTCCGCGGTCGTCTCGATCGACATGATTTTCGTCCCCGGGTGCACCCGCGCCGCCAACCCGACGTTTCCGCCGAACGCGGCCCGCATTCCCTCGGAGATCCTGTCCGCCCCCGCCCCCGTGGCAATCTTGTTCTCCCGCAGGACGTTGTGCGGGAAGAGCCGGAGCTTGAGGTGGTACGCGTTCCCCGCCTTCTTCGCGATGTACCGGTTCGCGGAGATCCGGGCGGCCTCGAGGGCGATGTGCCGGATCTGGCACTGCTCCTCTGCGAGGAGGTGGAGCTTCACCGGGAACTTCGTCTTCAGGTCCCCGATGTCCCACTGGCTGATCCGGTTCTGGGGGATCCCGCCCATGTACTCCTTGCGGGTGAACGCCTGACCCCGGATTTCGCGGTACATCGAGTTCGGCTTGCGGGTCATGGCTTGAGGGCCCCTTCGTAGAGGGCGCCGCTATTTAACGGTTCGTCCGGGGCCCTGTCGAACGGATTCCGAAGTCGTCAAGGACTGCTTGGTCCTCTGGGATTGAAGCGGTCCCCTTTGGCGGTCGGCGAGGGCCAGCTTTGGCCCAGCGCTCGGCGAGATACTCCAACAGGTCACCTGAACGAGATCCTTTCTCCGAATGTACTATGATGTCGTTTCGTCCGGGAGCCCAGTCTATGAACTTTATTGTTGACAAGAATTCCAGGGCCTTGTTCACCCTGCTTGAGCTCAGCTGCAGGTTATTTCTAATCCAGGGGGGATAGAACTTACCAAGTCGGGATAGGAGGACGTCACGCTCGACAGTATAGTCACGCTGGTACGCCGTTTTCGTATCCCGAAAACTAGGGAACAGCCACCACACACTGAAGGCCGTATAAACGACGGGAGCTTCTGCTTTAATGAACTTGTAGGTCGATCGGACGTAGGACGGGCGGTATTCGATGGGATTTGTCCCGAGAACTTGGGCGAGACCTTGCGCCTTGACAGGCCCTTGGAGGCGAAACTTGATTTCGGTGTCACGTGTCATCTGATCAAAGCTGCAGAGCGTGAGGTCATTCGGGAGCTGCGTCCGGACATCCTCGATAATGGCCTGTTTGGAGGCTGGGTAGAGTACGGTAACCTGTGGACTCACGTTCTGACCGTTGTGTTGAAAGGTTCGATACCGCGCCCTCATCTTCGTCAATTCGATGAGCGTACGGGCCGCCTCCGGGAGAGACCCCTTGTGATCCAATACGTCTGCAAGACGCCCCGAATCGATTACGGCGAAATCGGGGGTGCGATGACCGCCGGCGGGGACGGGGATGTCCTGCTCGATTTCCACAACCACACCGGCCTTACTCAGTGTCTCGAACAATACGTAGAAGAAGGTGACCGTGTCTTGGTAAATGTGGCAGTCGCGAAGGACGCTCGTCCTGTCAGTCTTCGCCGCCGAAGCCAAGTCAAGCCCTCCACTCCACAACAGAATATGATGCGACTCTTGCGTTTAGCTCATCACGGTTTCTCCGTCAGTTCTGGGAGTCCTGTTGGAAGTACATCGGAAATCAGGGCCAATAGCGCGCTGAAAGACTCTGGGCTTGCCTTTTGCAGGGGCACAACCTCAAGCCTCTTTCCGTATGCATACAGGTCATAGACTGACCCATCCGTCCGGTCGCTCAGCTGAATCATCAGCATGGGATTTCCGGGGTGTGTAACAGCGGCGATGTATTCGGACACAATTCGCTCCCGAAGAAGCTCCATCTCCCAGCTTGAAATGTCCTTCTGAAGCTGAACCGTAAGCGGATTCAACGTAACGCCTTGGTCCGAATCCCTTCGTTCTTTGCCTCGAAGGCTCTCGTGAACAGCCAAGGCGTCGGCGAAGTAAGGCAAGAGCACGTCGCCGAAGAATGCTGTGAAATTGCCAGAATACAAGGTCAGGTGTCCTCTTTCATAGACTCGACAACTGAAAGCGCCGTGGGCTCCGCCGACGCACCTGAAGGAAATGCTAGTCCACTTCCCGCCATCTCGTCTTGCCACTCTGTCCATGTCATGTGCGGAAAACTCGACTGCGCCTTCCTTCCAGATCCGGGAAGTCTGGTCCTGTGTGGTAATTGTGCCCTCCGTCACGAGTACGCTGTCGTACTTTCGACGGAGCCTGTCGATCATTGCCAGCACAAGGCCTGACGGCAGGTAGGCCCGAACGAGGATGGGGAATGTGCTCCGGAGGAAGGCACCAATCGTGGAGTTTAGTTTTGACGTCTCACCGTCACTGAGGAAAACCCAGTTCTCTTCCATCGGGAACAAGAAGCCCGCTTGGAATCCAGTCCGTACCCGTATGGAGAGCTCGTACAGGTCAGAGCCTTTCCGCGTCATGGTAGTCCGAACGCCTCTCTCCCGCGCCGCCTTCATTGCATCATCGATTGTGGACCCACGCTCAACCAAGAATACGAAGCAATGCACAGAAGGGATTTCGCCTTGAGGGAAAGCTTCGGAAAGATAGGCGAACAGATGATCTCGGTTTCGGAATTCTTGTGCGACGAGCATCTCAGGTCACTCTTGCGATGAGTTCCGGCTCGGGCAGACAACGGTCCCGACTTTCGATCCGCCTACAAGCCCCGCGGAGCTTGAATGCGTTCGCTTTGTTATCAAAATTGGAAAGCTCCTTGTACGCATCCCCTCGGCCGGCAGTAAGGGATAGAGTGTGGAGGGATTCAATCTTTCGCTGTTTTCCATCCATCTTGAACCGAGTCGCTATCACAGATGAAGTTTTCCCAGCCTCGCAACCCTCCAGCCTCAAGGGTTCATCATCCGCGGGAGGCCCGGGGAGAGGGTCAGCGGGCCCGCGATGTAGACCTCCTCGTTCCCTCCGTTCCGAAGGTCGCACCAGACCGGGTACGCGAAGTCCGCGGACGCGGTGAGCCCGTTGTAGTCCCCGATGAACCAGTTCCCCGGATCGAACGAGGCGCTCGCCCGCACGTTCTTCTGGAACGAGGCCCCGAAGTCCGCGGAGGCCGTGACGTACACGGCGAGGTCGTGGGCGTTCACGTCGTCCCGCTGGTCGTAGAACGAGACGAACACCTTCCCCGTCTCGGAGGCCGCGACCCACGGGAAGAACTGCGCGTTCGTCAGGTCGTCGTTCACGCGCACGGCCGCACCCCAGGTCGCCGCCCCGTCCTCGGACGTCGACATCAGGATGTCCGCGGTCCCGAACCGACGGTCCGTCCACACGACGTGGACGCGGTTCCCGGTCGGCGCGTTCACGGGGTTCACGGCGATGCTCGGGAAGTGCGGGGTCCTCGGGGCCCCGCCGTAGATCTCTCCGGGGGCGAGCATCGGGATCGTCGACTTCGGCCCCCAGGTCCGCCCCGCGTCCGAGGACCGCACGACGACGGCGCGGTTCCCGTTCACCCAGGAGACGTACACCTCGCCGTCGGGCCCGACGGCGGGCTGGGAGCCCTGGCTGCAGCGGTACCCGGCGCTCGAGATCTCCATCGGCCCGGAGAACGTGAGGCCTCCGTCGATCGACCTCGAGAAATAGATCGGGGCCGCGTAGTTCCCGCACTCCCCGGGCCCGGAGATGAACCGGGTCCACGTCACGTACACGTAGTTCCGCGTGGGCCCCGAGCTCGTGTCCACGGCCATGTATGGCTTGTCGTGGAACACGTTCGGGGTCGTCCCCTCGACGAGGGCCGCGGTCCCCCACGTCCGCCCGCCGTCCGTGGACTTCGACACCGCGAGGACGTTGTCGTTCAGGGTGCGGCTGAACCCGAGGCAGGTGACGTACCCGTTCCCGTCCGCGTCGAACGCGACGCTCGGGTCCCCGGACACGGTGACCTGCGTGAGGGGCCCGGTGCGGGGGACGAGCTGCTCGAGCCACGTGCGCCCGCCGTCGAGGGTCGAGTACACCCCGCACCACCCGTCCCCCGGGAGGCCCGGGTACCCGCGGTAGTCGTTCGCGGACGCGAGGAGGTTCCGCCCGTTCCTCGGGTTCATCGCGATGGAGACCTCGTTCTGCGGGTCCGGATTGTTCGTCACGCGATGGTCCGTCCCGACGGGGATCAGGGTCGCGTTCGCGGTGACCGCGAGGGAACCCGCGACCGTCCCGGCGGGATTCCAGGGGTGGAGCACGATCCCGGAGACCGGGACGGGTCCGTGGAGGATCGCGAGGCGGATCGGGACCGGCTCCCGATGAAGGGAGATCGGGGACGCCGCACTCGCCATGAGCAGAGGGATCGCGATGGCCAAGGCTACCGCGATGATGCCTACCCGGCAACCTCCCATCGCCCCTCTCCGGGTCGCGCGGAAGAGGTCGTTCCATTTGAATCTAGCGACGGGAGGAGTCGCGGTCGCGCTCACCCCGCGGACCGCGGTATCCTTAGTTGAGGATACTCGACGGCGCTCACCGGGATGCGGCCATCGCCTCGATCCGTTCCGACTGGAGCTGGCGGCGGGCCTCCTCGATCGCCCTCCGCGTGTACTGCTCCAGGAGCTCGACGACCTTCCTCCGCGCGTCCCCGTCCCGCGCGGGGCCGACGTAGTCGTACACCTGCCGCCGGCGCCCGTCGCGGGGCTCATAGTGCCAGAAGTAGAGGTACCCCCGCCCGCGGACGTCCATCACCCGGTAGCCGCACCCGATCTGCATGGGGACCCGGAGGAGGTATCCTTACGTAAGGATAACGGTGGGGGGTGGCCGAAAGTGCTCGACGGCGTCCCGATCCCCGTCCGCGCGTAGGAGCCGGCCTCCCCGGGATGACCAACCTTTTAATCCGGGCTCGAATTCTCGCACACCCTCCATGCTCCTCGTGAAGCTCGGCGGCTCCGTGATCACGGTGAAGTCGAAGTACCGCACGCTCCGGGGCCCGGACCTCTCCCGCCTCGCCCGGGAGCTCGCGGCGGGCGCGGGGCCGGACACCATCGTCGTCCACGGCGCGGGCTCGTACGGCCACATCCTCGCCGCGAAGCACCGCCTGGACGGGGGCGCGCAGGACCCGGACCAGCTCACCGCGGTCGCGCAGGTCCAGCGGGACGTGCGGGCCCTCGACCTGAAGGTCCTCGACGCCCTCCTCAGGGCCCGCCTCCGGCCCGTGGCGGTCCCGCCGAGCCTCGTGATGCGGTACCACGACGGCCGCCTCGTGTCCTTCGACGTGGGCCCCTTCCGGGACTACCTGATGCGGGAGCTCCTCCCCGTCTCCTTCGGGGACGTCGTGCTGGACACGAAGCGCCGGTTCTCGATCGCCTCCGGGGACGACGTGATCCTGGAGCTCGCGAAGCTCTTCCGCCCGGACCGCGTCCTGTTCGTCGCGGATGTGGACGGCGTGTACACGGCGGACCCGAAGAGGGACAAGACCGCGAGGCGGCTCGACGTGATCGACGCGGCCTCCCTCGACACCGTCGCGCTGACGAACGAGGCGGGGCAGGACGTCACGGGAGGCCTCCGGAGGAAGCTCGAGCGGATGCTCGCGATCGCGAAGCACGCGCAGGACGTGCGGATCATCAACGGGCTCGCGAGGGGCCGCCTCGAGAGCGCGGCGAAGGGACAGGACGTCGTGGGGACCCGGGTGGTGGCGTAGAGTGTCGGAACCGAGCCGGACGGAGCAGCGGAAGGCGGAGCACGTGAACATCATCCTGAACGAGAACGTCTCCGCGGAGTACAACTACTGGAACGACGTCCATCTCCTCCACCGGGCCGTCCCGGAGATCGACCTCGACGACATCGACGTCTCCACGACCCTCTTCGGCCGGAAGCTCCGGGCGCCCCTCGTGATCTCCTCGATGACGGGCGGGTTCGGGATGGGCCGCGAGATCAACGCGAACCTCGCGAAGGGGGCCGCGGAGGTCGGCGTCGCGATGGGGGTGGGCTCCCAGCGCGCGGCCCTCGAGAAGCCCGAGCTCGTGGACACGTACGCGGTCGTGAAGGACTACGACGTCCCGCTCCGGTTCGCGAACCTCGGCGCCCCGCAGCTGATCCCCCAGGAGGGGAAGCGGGCGTACGGCCTCGAGGACGCGCGCCGCGCGATCGAGATGGTGGACGCCCACGTCCTCATCGTGCACCTGAACTTCCTCCAGGAGGTCGTGCAGCCGGAGGGGGACCGCCGCGCGAAGTCCGTCCTCGCCGCGATCCGGGCGATCGCGACGAAGCTCCCCGTCCTCGCGAAGGAGACAGGTGCGGGGATCTCCCGCGAGGTCGCCCTCCTCCTGAAGCGGGCGGGCGTGAAGGGGATCGACGTCGGCGGCCTCGGCGGCACGAGCTTCTCCGCGGTCGAGTTCTACCGCGCGAAGAAGGAGGCCGCGACCCTGAAGGAGCGCCTCGGCGCGACGTTCTGGAACTGGGGGATCCCGACCCCCGCGAGCGTCGTCCTCGCGAACGTCGGCCTCCCGCTGATCGCGACGGGCGGAGTCCGCTCAGGCCTCGACGTCGCGAAGGGGATCGCCCTCGGGGCGAGCGCGGCGGGGATGGCGAAGCCGATGCTCGAGGCGGCGAAGGTGAGCGCGGAGGCGGTCGCGGAGGAGCTCCGCGCCGTGATTGAGGAGCTGAAGGTGGCGATGTTCCTCGTCGGCGCGTCGGACCTCAAGGAGCTGCGGGAGGCCCGCTGCATCGTGAACCGGCCCACCGCGGACTGGATCGATCTTGCGGGGGACTGAGCCACTGCCCGGGGACGACGCCGTGGACGCGGCGGGCGTGGAGGCCCTCCTCGGGCCGTACCGCGACCGGTCGAACGCGGAGATCCGCGCACTCCTCGACGCGTATCTCTCCGAGCACCCTGCGTCCGCGTTCCCGTCGAGCCGCACCCTCCGGTCGAACGCGAAGACCCTGTTCGCGGGGAAGCGGTACCGCTTCGCCCTCGCGGTCGCGGGATACGAAGGGCTCACCGGGGAGCGGGCGGGACCCGGGGTCGCCCGCGCGGCGACGTGGCTGGAGTGGTACCACCTCTACACCCTGTTCCTCGACGACATCATGGACGAGGACGTCCGCCGCCGGACGTTCCCCTCCGCTTGGTCCACGAACTCCCGCCTGTACCGCGGGAAGGACGCGTCGAAGCCCGGCGTCGTCTTCCGGACCCGGAGGACCCGCTACGGGGCATCCCAGGCGATCCTGGACGCGCTCCGGATCCGCTCCCTCGCGGAGCGCGCGATCGAGGGCGCGGAGGGCCTCGACGCCTCCGTGCGGGAGCGCCTCCTGGAGGAGCTGACGGAGGTGGACCTCGTCCTCAGCGACGGGCAGGGCCTGGACATCGACTTCGAGATCGCGGCCCGGATCCGCGAGACGGACTACGAGGCGATGAGCGACCGGAAGACGGGCCGGCTGTACGCGGGCGCGGCGGCGACCGCCGCCCTCCTGGCGGGGGCGGACGCGGACGCTCGGGCCGCCCTGGAGACGTACGCGCACCACTTCTCGATCGCCTTCCAGGATCGGGACGACCTCCTCGGGGCCGGCGTCGTGGCCTCGAGGATCGGGGGCTCCTCCTCCGGGGACATCCGGAACGGGAAGCGGACCCGGTTGTTCGCGATGGCCCTCGATCGAATCGCCCCGCGGGAGCGGGCCGCCTTCCTTCGGTCCTACGGCCGCGGGCCGCGGACGACCGCGAAGGATATCGCCTTCGTCCGGGGCCTCCTCCGGGCCCACGTCCTCGGCGCGATGGACGCGCGGATCGAATCGAACGTCGCCTCCGCGCTCGCGGCCCTCGACGATGTCCCGTTCCGGGACGGCCGGGTGAGGGACCTCCTCGGCCTCCTTGCGAAGGCCCAGACCCGCCGCGTCGCCTAACCCTCGACTCCCTGCGCGGTGAGGCGGAACTTCGCGCTCCGCCCCTCCTCCGCGCTCCGGTGCTTCACGAGGCGGGCGACCCGCGAGCTCGGCCCCGACTTCGAGAGCTCGACGATTGTCTTCGCGGAGTGCTGGAGCATGTGCCCGCCGAGGGGGAGGAACCTCCCCGTCTCGATGTCCGTGTACACCTGGGAGGTCGCGATCACCGGGATCCCGACCTTCCGGGAGACCCGCATGAGCTTCCCGATCTGGCGGGCGAGCGCCTGCAGGTCGTCCCGCCGCGCCTCCTCCCGGAGCGTGAGGCGGTAGTGCATCGTCGCGCTGTCGATCACGATCAGCCCGACCTCCGGGCTCGTCTCCGTGATCCGCACCGCCTTCTCGATCAGGACGTCCTGCTCGTCGAACGAATACGGCTCGGTGAACAGGATGTTCTTCGCGACGACCTCGAAGTCGTCCCCGCACATCTGCTCGAGCCGTTCCATCGACACGCCCTCCGTGTCGATGTAGATCGCCTTCTTCCCCGCCCGCACGACGTTCCTCGCGAGCTGGAGGCAGACGTTCGTCTTCCCGCTCCCCGCCTCGCCGAACAGGAGGGTGATGCATCCGCCCTCGAACCCTCCTCCGAGGAGGTCGTCGACGGACTTCGCGCCGAGCGGCACCCGCATCGCGTGCAAACGTGCGGGACGCGTTATGAACTCTTTGACCCGCGGATGCTATCGCGCAATCGTCTCCGATTGTCAACGCATTCCACATCGCACTGGGAAAAGTTCTTAGGGGTTCCGCACTTCTATGCGATTCCAATCCTACAATAGCGAGCGAGGTCCCGGGGATTCGAGGGGATGGACGGTCCCGCGGGCGCAGGCCGCACCGTTCGCGGGCCGCGTTCCGAAGGGGCCAGCCGCGGGGGACGGGGAATCTTGACGAGCGCAACCGTTGCGTCGGCCCGGCGGGGAGGCGGGGCGTGAGCCGTTTCGGCATCGACGGCTTCGAGCAGCTCGTCCCCGAGGGGATCCCGAAGGCGGGGGCGGTGCTCCTCTTGGTGCCGCCCGGGGAGGAGAAAGACCAGCTCGCCGCCCAGTTCGTCCTGGAGGGTCTGAGGAACGGAGAGGCGGCGATCCTCATCGGCTCCGAGGCGGCGATTCGGGACCTCGTCCGCCGGATGGGGAACCTCGGGTTCGACGCGGACAAGGCGGTCGCCCTCGGTCGGGCGGTCCCCGTGGACTGGGACCGCGCGGCGGCCCCGAAGGACGGGAACCCCGGCGGCCTTCCCGCGATCGAGGCCGCGCTCTCCTCCGCGGTGGCATCCGCGAAGGAGTTCCCTTCCCTCCGGGTCGTCGTCGACCCCTCCCGGACCTTGCCCGAGTCCATCGCGTCCCTGTCCCTCGAGGACATCGCAACGAAACTCCTCGCGATCACGAAGGCCTCCGGGGCCCTCTCCCTCTTCCTCGCGCCCCGCGCCCGCGGCGTCGCCCCCGCGGTCGTCGAGTCGTTCGACATGGTCCTCGACCTGCGGCAGTTGAAGCCGTCCGGCGTGGGCCTCGCCGTCGTGGCGATAGGGGGCACGCCTCTGCCCCGGTCCGGGATGGTCCTCACCCTCTCGGAGGGGAGGCTTCTCCTCGAGGCCCCGAAGCGGCCCGCGGCGGCCCCCGCCGCCTCCGTGGAGTGCCCGGTGTGCAAGTCGACGATCCCCGCGGGCGCCGCGGAGTGCCCCGTGTGCAAGAGCCCGCGTCCGATCCGCGGTGCGGGGGAGCCAGAGGTGCTCGACTACATCGAGGCCCTCGGGCAGCGCGTCGGCCTCCCCGGGGCTCCCCTGGGAGGCGGAGGCCCGGAGGCACCCGCACCCCCGCCGGCCCCCGCCCCCGCGGGCAAGGAGGGCGCGCCCGCGCGCCCCGAGCCCGCGCCCCGCGGGCTCACGAACGGCCTCGCGAAGAAGCGGAAGATGGCCGCACCCGCAGCCCCCCAGGGGCGGGTGAACGGGCTCACGTCGACGATCGCGGCGGCCCGCCGCGGGATGACGAACGGGCTCACGAACGGGAACGGGTTCACGAACGGCCTCGGGGGCCGCCGCGCGCTCCTCGAGGCGCGTCGCTCCCGGTGGAAGCTGTACCTCGTCCCCCTCCTCGCGGGGTTGCTCCTCCTCACGCCGATGCTCCTCCCGGAACCCGCGTCCCGACCGCGGTTCGGGATCGACGGGACCTTCGACGAGTGGGACAGCGAGTGGGCCCGCGAGCCGGGGTATGAGCAGACACCGCCCGCGGCCGTGAACCCCTCTGTCGCCTTGACCGGATACAAGGTATTGACGGACTCCGGCGCCCTCCAACTGTACGCGACGGTCCGGGGGCCGTGGTTCGACGACCCCGCGATCCCGCAGACCCTCTTCGTGTTCGTCGACCGGGACCGCAATCCGGGATCGGGGTATCGAGTGCAGGACCTCGGGGCCGACCTCATGGCGTTCGTGGAGGGGACCGCGCGCACGGTGACCCGGACCTCCCTACGCACGTTCTCGGGCAACGACCCGCACAACTGGTCCGCGTGGCAGTCCCTCGGGTCCGTCAGCGCGGCGGTCGGGGTCGATCGTCGCCTTCCCTCCCCGTGCGACCTCGCGCCGTGCGCGATGGAGCTGTCGATCCCGTGGGACGAGCTCCCGGGAACGGACCCGCTGATCTTCCTCATGGCGGAGGACGGGCGGGGCAGCCGCACGTTCTCCGCGGTGGCGTTCAGCCTCGAGCCCGGTGCGGTCCGGGTCCGCGCGACGGGCCTGGCGGGCGTGGTCACCCGAGGCACGCCGGACGTCCTCGCGATCGAGCTCGAGGCGTTCGGCGGCCCCGTGAACGTCACGGACGTGGACCTGCTGGTGACGAACGGGACCGCGATCCGGCCGGGGCAGCTGCCCGTGACCCTCGCCCGGGGCGGGAGCCAGACCCTCACCGTGCGGATCGACACGAGCCTCGCGTCGCCGGGGAGCCGCCTCCGCGTGGAGCTCCGGGGGGTCACCTCCGATCGCCCCGCCCTGATCGTCGGCGGTCCCATCGTCGCGTACGTGGAATTCGCACCCCCGGGCAAGACGGTCGACGGCTGGTTCGGGGACTGGGGACCGGAGATCAGCACGGACACAGACCCCGCGACGGTGGACGCGGACCGCGACATCGTCGGGTACGCGGCGAACCGCACCGGATCGAGTCTCTTCCTGTACGCGGACGTCCGCGGCGAGATTCTCGCGGGGGCCCCGGCGCCCGTCCGGCACACGGGACCCCCTCCCTCGGGGGAACCCCAGCCGCCCACGCCTCCGCCCCCGCGGGTCGTGGGGGAGGACGTGTTCCGCGTGTACGTGGACGTGGACCGCACCGGCGCCGACGGCGTCCCGATCCTCGGCCTTCGGGGGGCGGACCTGATCCTCGAGGTCCGCGGCATCTACGGACGAATCACCCAGCTCGCCGCGTTCGAGTGGCGGGCCGGGTGGCAGCCGCTCCCCGTCCCCGGCGTCGCCCGCGACGAACAACGGATCGAGGCGTCCCTCCCGGTCCCCCCGTCGGGGTCGATCGAGGTCGTCTTCGAAACGAGCGGGTGGGCGGGGCCCGCGGACTCCACGCCGACCTCCGGCACCCGGGGGGTCCGCGCCGGACCCCCAGGGGTGCTCCTCTCGGAAGGCCGGTTCACGGTCGGGTTCTCCTCCTCCGGCCGCGTGGAGCTCGAGGCGGGCCGCGCATCGATCGCGTGGACCCTGCCGCCGATCCCGGACGCGCCGCTCTCGTCATGGACGGTCGCCGTCACCCCCGTCGGGGTGATCTACTCGGGTCCGGGTGTCGAGGTGCGCTACACCGTGGACGCCGCCGGCCTGAAGGAGGAGTTCGTGCTCCTGGACCGCCCCAGCACCCTGCCAGCCCTGGCGTTCCCCTTCGAGCTCCTCGGGGACGCGATGGTCTGGTTGGAGGCGGGACGCCCCGCCGCGATCTACGATGGCGACCAGCGTGTGTTCGAGTTCGCCCCCCCGTTCGCCATCGATGCGGGAGGCATCCCGACTCCCCTCGCCCTCGAGACGGACGTGGAGAACCGCCTCCTGAGGATCCCTCTCCCCGACGCGCTCCTCGCCGATTCGGCGTATCCCCTCATCATCGATCCCGTTGTGAACTACACCTTGCGGAACGACGGACCCGCGTACAAGCAAGGGGAGCACATGGGGTACTCCGTCGCGGTCGCCGACTTCAACGGGGACGGGTACGCGGACATCCTCACCGGGGCCCCCGACAACAACCGCGGCGGCACCGCCCACGGATACGCGTACATCTACTTCGGCCCCTTCGCCGCGAACAAGACCACTCCGGACATCAGTATCAACGGCACCACGCCGAGTACGCAGTTCGGGTACTCCTTGGCGGCGGGCAAGTTCAACGACGACGCGTACTGGGACGCACTGATCGCCCGCAAATCCGGGCTGGTCGGCTCCGGTAACATCTCCATCTACTTCGGCGGCTCGTCCTTTGACACGACCGTGGACGTCCAGTTCACCCCGCCCTCGTCCCCCCAGAACTTCGGGTGGTGGGTCGCGGCGGGGAACGTCGACAACGCGTTCTACGACGACGTTCTGATCGCAGAGGAGGGACGGGACAACGACGGCGGTCTTCCCAGCCAGGACGGTGCGGTGTTCCTCTACAAGAGCCCCTTCAGCTCCATCGTCTCCTCCGCGAACTACACCCTCTTCCCGAACACGAACGTCTCGGGCCACTTCGGCCGATCCTTCGCCGTCGGGAAGATTGACTCTGATGCGTACGCGGATGTCGTTGTGGGCGAGTCGGTGTACGGTCCGCCGACGAATACGGGGCGGGTCCACCTCTTCAAGGGGAGCCTGTTCACCTCCGGGTCCGGGAACCGGTACCCGTCCGCGACGATCAGCGCCCCATCGTCCGGAGGGACCGGCCAGTTCGGGGCTTCCATCTCGGTGGGGGTGCTGAACGGGGACTCGTACGCGGACGTCCTTGTCGGCGCGCCGTTGAAGAACTCGAGCGCCGGAAGCGCTTACATCTACCTCGCGAACTCCGACGGGACCGGGTTGTCCGCGGGGGCTTCCCCGAGCGTCACCCTGTCGAACCAGTCCAGCTCGGAGCAGTTCGGCATGGTCGTCCTCGTCGCGGACTTCGACGACGACGGCACCGCGGACGCCATGATCGGGGCGCCCTTCGCTGCGGCAGGCGGCACGAACCGTGGCCGCGTCTACTGGTTCGACGACCCCCTCGGGGATCAGACCGTCGACGCGACCTTCTCCGGCAGCCAGAATACGGAGCGGTTCGGGTGGTCCCTTGCATCAGGCAAGTTCGGGAGCGACCCGAGGACGATCCTCGCGATCGGCGCGTACCTGTGGGACAAGAACGCGGGGAATCCAAGCGACAACGACGGGCGGGTCGTCGTCGCCTCGATTCCCGAAGGGCCGGTGATGGCGTTCCTGTTCATCGCCCTCGTCCTCCCGATTGCCGCGAGGCGCGTGCGGACACGGGTTCGAGGCCGCCGCCCCCGGTAGCGTTATATACGGTACTTGCTCATACTGACGCCGGGGTTTCGCGGAGCGAGGGCTCATGCGCGCATTGCGCAGGGGAAACGGGAGGAGCGACCGTCAGTCGGCGGTTGCGAACGCGTTTTCCAATGAGCTTCCGTTCGGCGTGCCCTAGCCCTTTGGAATGAGGGGGGTACGATCTGGGGGAACGAGCCGAGACGGCCGGACGAAAGTCGCGGGCGTACCAGGTGGAAGGCTCGAACCTTGGGGCGACTTCATTTCCATCGGAGGGGAACTAAGTGACGAATTGGCGAACATCGGTGGCGGCTCTGTGCATCGTGATGGTCATGGTGCTCGGGGCATTCGCCGGGCTTGCGATTGCGATCGCACCGCCCGGTGGTGTGAGTGTGTCCCCGGATGTGGGGACGCGCGGGGAGGACCAACGGTTGATGTCGGCCTCCGACGAAAGCCATAAGGCGATGACCGCGGGAGAGGCCGAGACGTTCGCCGCGAACCCGCATGCTCAATCCGGCCCGGCAACGTTCGTCGATTCCGACCCGGGTGTGCAGGCGACCACGGGAGGCCCCGTGCTGAAGCCCGTGAGCCAACGAGATCTCAAAGACGCTTTGGTGCAGGGCGCGACCGTGACCTACAACGGAGAGGAGGGCAAGGTCGAGATGAGGATCGCCCAGCCCGGTGAGGGGACGCGGAACCACCTCGTCGGAACCGGCGCCATCGGCGCGGGCGGACCGTACGGCGGCCCGAACACGTTCGAAGGCGGAGCCGCGATCACGTTCACGGTGACCGTGAACGACCCGTCCCTGATCTTCTTCCGCTGGGACTTCAACAACGACGGGAAGTTCGACGAGCCGAATCAGGCCGGCGGAGGGAACATGGGGAAGTGGACGACGGACACCAGCGTGTCCCGGTCGTTCGATGACGACTACTTCGGCAAGGTCGTCGTCCAGGGCTGGGACGGGGTCTCCACGACCGTCGTGATCAACACCGGAGACAACGGTCTGTCCCAGTACAACATCCAGTACTTGATCGGGTTCGGCACGTACACGTTCGCGAACCGGATCCAGGCGAAGACGAACATGAAGGTGACGCAGCTCGGACACTACCACTACGCGTACAACCTCTTCCAGTCGGTGCTCTACTCCGGCTCTGGGACGCTGCTCGCGCAGTGCACGCCGGTCCACATCACGTTCCAGTGGAACTGGTGCTCGCTGTCGACCCCGGTAAACCTGGTCACCGGCCAGGAGTACGTGTTCGGGGTCCGCACGACATCGTACGGGAACCTGATCAGTGCAACCTCGGACACGGACAAGGTCCACTACATGGGGCTGTACTACTGCTTCTCGACCTCGCTGTGCTATCCGAGCACGTTCTTCAGCGCGGCGTACACCCTGATGGCGGACTTCAAGTGGGAGGAGACGCTCATCTTCCCGGACGCGGCAGTCGCGGACAGCACGCTGGACATCAACAACGTGGCCCCGACCGCGTTCGGCGTGACGACCTCGCCGAATCCCGCCCTCGAGGGCACCCCGGCGCAGTTGTCCGCGCTGTTCTCGGACCCGGGCTTGGGCGACACCTGGGAGTACCGGTGGACCCTCCACGATGGGCGGGTCTCCCCGTGGCTTCCGGTCTCCAAGTTTGACGGCGGCGCGAAGGTGCTCTGGCTCCACACGTGGACCGGTTCGATTGACAGGATCGTGGGGAGCGTCGGAGCGAAGTGCGGGAACTTCTGTACGAAGGTGGACATCATCGACTGGGGCCCGTTGGGAACCAACGCGATTCCGCCGCTGTCGACCCTGCAGCAGTACGATGTCGTCCTGGTCGGAACGAACTACTTCCACTACAAGGGCGACGCGATCGGGGACCGACTGGCGGACTACATGGACACGGGCGGGAACGTCGTGACGATGCAGTTCGCGCTCGACAACGCGTTCGGATGCAACGGCGGTATCTGCGGCCGGTTCGAAAACGACGGATACAGTCCGGTCCCTCGCGGGTACAGCTATGGAGCGCCGGGTACCATGGGCACGATCTACGTGCCGGGTCACCCGCTGCTCGACGGCGTCGCCTCCATTGGAACGAGCAACTACGCTGCGAACATCTTCGACATCACCCCGGGCGCAACCCGGATCGTGGACTGGAACAACGGACGCGTCCTTGCGGCGACGAACGAGAACCCGAACGGCAACGGCGCGCGGGCCGTGGCGCTGAACTTCTTCCCGCCCCCGGAGTATGGGGCGACGTCCGGCGACTACGCCCTACTGATCTCGAACTCGATCAGGTGGGCGTCCCGGCAGCCCGAGCCGACGATCAAGACGATGCCGATCACGCTGGACTCGTTCGAGATTGCGTTCAAGGACGATGACCCGGTCACGACCACGCCAATCGACTCGTTCCCGTTGAAGGTCGAGGTCCGGGATGACGACAACGGTAAAGTGCGGGTCACCGGCTCGTCGCAGCTATCCTTCAACGACTTCGAGCTCGTGTCGCAGTGCAGCCGCCAGTGGTACGGCGTGGGCGTTTTCCCGCCCGGGTGGACTGCGGATCCGGACAGCTTCGGCGGCTGGGCGTGCACGTACGACAGCGACCTCGGGAGCCGTGGCCCGAACATCTACTGGTACTACAACGACCCGAACTACGGGACCGGTGACGGGCACTCGTTCCTGACGACGCCGACGTACGACGTGAGCACGTACTTTGCCGTAAGGATGGACTACTACAACCTCTGGCGCGGCAACGGGTTCCCAGGGCCCTCGGACGGGTTCATCGAGGCTTCCACGGACGGCGGGGCGACGTTCCCGATTGTCCTGGCGGAGTACCACCACAACAATCCTTCGACGGACAGGGGGTCGCGCTCCGTCACGACCGCCGCGCTCGGCGGGCAGTCGAACGTGATCTTCCGGTTCCGCTACGAGAGCAACGACGACTGGTTGTGGGCGTTCGACAACGTCCGGGTGACCGGAATCCTCGGCTCGACCATCAACGGGCTCGGCGAAGCGACCGGCACGGTGACGGTCGCGAACGTGCCTCCGACGGCGATCGGCGGGTTCAACAGCGCACTGCGGAACGAGGCCCAGGGCCTGGAGTTCAAGGGCTTTGAGATCTCGGACCCGGCGCTCCTCGAGCCGACGGAGTGGTTCGCGTACGCGTG